>Ga0265798_10004090_pt1 | contig 20369 bp, 15 predicted proteins | sample P3T30metagenome_FD_192430 | JGI IMG/M metagenome (GOLD analysis project Ga0265798, IMG submission 192430) | Plant litter microbial communities from East Loma Ridge, Irvine, California - P3 T30 | ecosystem: Environmental > Terrestrial > Plant litter > Unclassified | place: USA: California... | reverse complement strand
TAGCCGGCTATCTCGAACTACTCAAAGGAGGAGACCAGGGCGGCAAGAAGGTCAACGCGCGACGACCTCTACATCCTCATCTCGAGCGCAGTCTGGCTATCCTGAAAGAGCACTTCCAGACCTCCATTCTCGCTGAACAAGATCCTTGGGCTGCGGAAGAGAAATCCGCGCACCTCCTCGACCTCATCCCAGACCCTACGCTCAGAGCAGCACTAAAGAAGAAGTGGGATTCTGCGCCCTCCCGCCCCAGCGCATCGAAATGGGCCGACATTGACGCGTTAGCCAAATCCGGCGCCTTGTCAAAGACGCCCAAAGACCTTCTCGAAGCGAAGCAGGACATCATCCTAGAATACACATACCCCCGTCTCGATGCCGAAGTCTCCAAGAAACTCAACCATTTGCTCAAGTCGCCATTCGTAATTCATCCTGGAACAGGACGTGTCTGTGTTCCAATCGACACACGGACAGTGGAGGATTTCGATCCGTTGAGCGTACCAACAGTCACGCAGTTACTCCAGGAGATCGACGATTGGTCAGGCGAAGAAACAGATAAGAAGTTACAGGATTGGGAGAAGACGAGCTTGAAGCCGTACGTAGACTACTTCCGACGGTTTGTCGCGGGCTTAGTGGACGAGGACAAACCAGCGCTGAAGAGGGAAAGGGAGGAAGGCGCCGATGCCATGGAATTCTGATGACATATCGTTCACCAAGAACACGAGGGCATGTAGGGCGCCTGGCGTTGGGGAAAGAAACAAAGGAATATGTATGATGCATCTCGACGTTCTCAATATCTACCCACTACCATACTCCAAAGTTCCACATCCCACCTCATACCTTAACCAAGATTACCCAATGAACATACATTCCCCTCCATAGTACAATACGGCATCTGAATCGGCTCCGCCCCAATCCCCTTGGCCACTAACCTCTCTCTCATCTCACTCAACCGAGGCGCCGCATCAATCTGACTCCTGTTCTGACCCATCTCGTCCTTGGCACCCGACCATAGTACTTCCGCCGCAGCCGCAGCACGGGGCCAGATCATCCTATCGACATTAACGGGGTCGGTTTGCTCGGCCCACATATGCGCTTCGCCGCCGATGACGAGATGCTGGTTCTCGGCAGGGACGCCGTGTAACGGGTCGTACGAGTAAATTAGTCGCCAGTTGTGGAAGGGGGCGCAGTAGTCTTGGTAGGGGTAGTAGTTCGCGCTGACGGAGGGGTAGAAGTTCAGCCATTGGCCTTTGCCGCAGTCGAGGTACTGTTGGGTGGTTGTTAGTACATCTAAATCGTCATTGGGAAGAGACAGTGGAAGAGAGGACTTACCCAGTAGTTGTAGTTCCCAACTATAGCTTTATGTCCCTTTGACACAATCTGTGCAACTGCTTCGTCGCTCTGCCACGATTGCACGAGTACATCAGGGCCGAGTGTTAGGTTCCATTCCAGCAGCATCTCTTCCCACACCACAGGCGTGAGTCCCATGGCGCGTACCTGGTCGTGGTTCCGATCGACAAACTTCTGCATGAGCGGTTGCAGGATCGCCGAATCGTTGCTCTTGACCGTGTCATCAAACAAATACGCGTTCTTGTTTACTTCATCGCCACCAGTGTGGAAGTACGTCGAGTACGGAGACACTCTAGGTAGTACATCATCGAAGAGCTTCTCTAGGAAATCGTAGACAGCGGGCGAGTTCAGTTTCAATGTGCCAGAGGGTGGAGAGGCGGCGTATGTGTTCCAGTCTGGCTGTATGCCAAACGCAGCTATTAGCTCTGGCATACTGTAGTGGATGCTGGAGGTATGGCCTGGCATGTCGATTTCGGTGATCATTTCCACGCCTTGGATCGCGGCGTAGCGTTGTATCATTGCGAAGTCGTCGGCTGTGTAGACTAGATCGGGTCGGTATGCACCCTTGGCGGATAGCTCGGGCATGGAGGGGATTTCCAGGGGCCAGGACTGGCTGTCTGTCACGTGAAGGTGGAAGCGGTTCATCTTATTGTAGGCAGCAGCGTCGATCTGTCGTTTGATGTCGGCTGTGGAGAAATAGTTGCGTGACACATCGAGATTGATACCGCGATGTTGAAATTTTGGACTGTCGGTGATTTGCACGGGTGCCAGGGGAGTGTACACATGTTGCTGATCGGAGTGTGCGTAGAACAGCTGAGAGAATGTTGTTAAGCCTCTTGCTATCCCTACGCTGGTGTTTGCGCTGATGCTTGCAACCCCCTCTTTTGTCAAGGTCAGACGATAGGACTCGTCAACCTCCCCAGCTAGTGGCTTGGTGACATTAGAGTCGGCGGTTTTGAGCACTTTGACGTCGACGCGAGAGATGTATGACGTATTCGACTGGCTTGGAGACGGCTCATCCCAGTCTCTAGGGTAAAACTTCCATGGGTAAAAGTTGGTTTGAAAGAGTGTTGCCCATGTAGAATTGATAGCGTACACAACAATGTCGTCGCTGGTGATGCCTTCTCCCGTGGCTGTTTCGGACTTTTCGCTAGGTACCGGCCCCGTGTATTGCGTGCGCAATTTCAGGTTGCTGCTGTCCTGTGTGTATGGAACTTGATTAGAATTGAACCCGAAGAGAAAAGGGATCTGATCCAGAATTGAGCCTACATTTCTTGCGCCAGGTTCGTACCAATAGAATGGTACATCTTGTTTAATGAAAAGAACAGCATCGCCATAATCATGGGAGACAGGTACAGGCCAAATGGCTGCTACTGAGGATATGAGAAGAGATAGTGTAGTACATGTAAGAGGCTTCATGATGCAAAGAGACCGAATCAAGATTGGAGGAATCAAAAGATCGTTGAATAGGAGAGAAGAGGCGGGTGGATAGTAATCTATGTACAAGAGCGAAAACTGGCGCAAGGCATTATACCTATGTAGGCCCGATCCGGATGCTCCGAATGGTTTCTCGAGGCGTAAGCTCCTGCGGTGTTCCCGGCAGTTGCAACGGTTGATAATATATCGATGCCAGTAGAATATTCAGACTCGGTCTGAGGTAAGCAGTTTGTAACCTTGTGGTTGTATCGCAATGCTTGAACGAGCACCGGAGAGTTCTACAAAAGCGAGCTATCCCTGAAGTGGGGCAAACCGTGGAATCGAGCAATAGGTACGATGACGTGCGGGCGTTCAGCTGTCAGCCTCCTCTTCGTCGAAACTTTATCAGCTCCGACTTAAGCTCCAAGCTGCTGTAATGTGCCACCTGAGCCACGCCCTCCACATCGCATGATCTTCTGGGGTTGCCCGCGGGTTGATGGTGACGGGAAGATGCAGCCGACTCGGCAAATTGGGCGATCAGCGACAAGATGACAGGAGGTATACGCGTCGCATGTTTTCCCGCAAGCAAGTAGCTGAATCTTCGCCAGTCACGAATGTACCGTCTCCTGCTTTGTATGCTGTCCAGTATGACAACAGCAAGGTGGTCGGAGCCCCAAGTCTTCCAGAATTCGTCCGAGCGGCCACGATGCTCCCACCATCCCCACATGGTCCAGCTATCTCGATCGCTCTTCCCCGCTTTTGCAGGGCATCAGGGATGCGCATGAGCGCACGACAGCTACGCGAGCCCTTAGCATTGCTCCCTTTACGTCGAAAATTGCGAGTCTTGCGGCACGGGGGCTTTCAGATGTCAAGCCGAGGTGTCCCAAGAGCACACGACGCTCTGATTGCACCACGACGGGAGGCAGCAAGCTCGTGTGCTATGAAGAAAGTTTAGCATTGCGGCGCCAATGCTCTTCACGTCGCCAGGCAGCTGTCAAAACTCGGCTTTCTTGTCGATCCGAGAACTTTAGGGTAGGTCGATTACCCGCCGGTAGTCCACTCGGCGTTCATAGCGCATTCTCTTCCATGTGAATGCCACCATATATGCGGTGCTAATACCCTGCGAAGCGCCATCCGTCTTAGACGCATAGTCGCCAATCGCGACCGAGCTCACGGACATGACGAACTATTTCTCGACTCCCTATCTCCTCGGCGCCGCAGTCGTCCTGTACATCGGCTACAGGCTCGTCCAGCAGATCAACACCGATGCGCGAATTCGCAAGCTGGGCGCGCGAGCGCCAGTCCGAAAGACATACTTCCCGTATGGCGTTGACATGGCATACGAAGTTGTCACCCATGCTCTGAAAGACAAGTCGTACGAGCTATGGGTTGCCATGTTCAACAAGTGGTGCGGTCCAGGGCGATACACAATTGAGGCTGGCGTTGGCGAGCGCGTGGTTCTGACCGCAGACCCCGAGAACATCAAGGCTATTCTTGCGACACAATTCAAGGACTACGGCAAGGGAGAGCAGTTCAGGAAAGACTGGCACACCTTCTTGGGCAACGGTACGTACACCAGAGAGTGGGGTCCTAGGGCAACTACGCCGCATCAGACCAAATGAATGGACGGTTACTGACTTTCGCATAGGTATCTTCACTACCGACGGGCAACTATGGCACAACTCACGCCAGCTGATCCGACCGCAATTCGTCAAGGACCGCCTCAGCGACATCGACATCTTCGAACAGCACACCCAAATCCTCATGTCCAAGATCGCCGAGAGTGAGGAGATCGATACGCTTGATATGATGTTCAGGTACACATTGGATGCCGCTACACATTTCCTCCTGGGCCAGAGTGTAGGCAGTCTGGACGAGCCACAAACGGTCTTCGCGGACGCGTTCTACAACGCTCAGCGTATACAGAGCTTTGTGTCTAAGATCGGGTACGTAGACTTGCTCCAACACATCAAGCTTGTCACTAACACCACATAGACCTCTAAATTGGCTTATACCTCGCAAATACCTGGGCTTCTACGACTCGATCAAGATCATCAACGACTTCGTCAACCCCTTCATCGACCGAGCCCTTGCGCTCTCCCCAGAAGAACTCGAGAAGAAGACAAACCACGACGAAGGCTACACATTCCTCCACGCGATCGCAGGATACACACGCGACCGAGACATGCTCCGCGACCAACTCGTCTCCGTCCTCCTAGCAGGCCGCGACACAACCGCGTGCACCCTAACATGGGTAATCTACCACCTATCCATCGACCCAACCATACTCGCCAAGCTACGCCAGGAGATTCTCCAGACAGTCGGTCCCGAGCGCCAGCCCACCTACGAAGACTTGAAGAACATGAAATACCTGCAACACATCCTGAACGAAACCCTGCGCCTCTACCCCGTCGTCCCATACAACATCCGTCTCGCGCTCAAAGACACCACGCTTCCCGTAGGCGGCGGGCCCGACGGCACCCAACCCATCGGCATCCTCGCCGGCACACCAATTGGCTACTCAACGCTCGTCATGCAGCGCCGCGAAGACTTGTACCCGCCCACGTCCGCTTCCTTCCCTCCGCCCTCGGTCTTCGCGCCCGATCGATGGGACAACTGGAACCCGAAAACGTGGACATATGTGCCATTCAATGGTGGACCTAGGATCTGTATTGGCCAGCAGTTTGCGCTTACCGAGATGGGATATACGCTTGTCAGATTGTTCCAGAGGTTTCAGACGGTGGAGAACAAGATGGGTGGGGCGGATCCGGGGATGCATGCGGATATTGTGTTGCAGCCGGCCAAGGAGATTAAGGTCGTCTTCAGATAGGGTGAGGGTGTGGATGGGGGATGCGTGTAGGAAGCATTGGAGGTTGACAATGTACGAGCGTTCGCGTTTCTCCGATTTGCATGTCGCTCTCTTGCTCTGTTTAGTCTGCTTAGCTTATTGCTTTGCCATGTACTGTCGTTGTCTAGTATACCCGTCGAGATACACCACCCTGCTGTTAATACCATGAAGTCTCCTGGACATACTTGCATCTATTCTTTAGCTATCTGTCAGCATCACGTCGTCTTATCGTGAAGCAAACATGGCACCTCTCAATGTCACAGGCGCCCAAGATCATCCTCAGTCTCCGGAAAACATTGTATAGTACCAACCCTCATTGTCTAATTAACAAGTCGTATCAAAAACGCCTGGGTATCTTATCATACACTTTCCGAACAGCAACAGTGGAGGAAACGAAAGAAAAGAAACGGGCTCATCGTGACTCGTAAGAAATGAGCGAAACAGAGGCGATACCAATACACCCTGTCCTCTTCGTGCTGGACACGGTGGCATGTCATGACGCAAGCAAAGCGGGTGCACAACAGATGAACCGATGCCTACGCCCCGAGCATGTTGTACACAGCAGAACGCATAAAGAGCTTCTTGTTCTTAGGCCTTTACGCCCCGAGTCCGTGGTGCGGCGCGCTTGGTCGTCGAGTCTGTGCCTCGTGCTTTGGCGGTGCCTGCGGCCTGGAAAGAAAAGGAGCATTAGCTGACGTGTCTCTGATTAACAAATACGGGGGATAATTTACCTTCTTTCCCGGCTTACCCTCCACATCACCAACAATCTTCTCGGCCTTTCCAACAACCTTATCAACAACCTTCTCCGTCTTGGTCCTCGGCTTCTTGACTGTCTTGACGTTGGGGCCGGTTGTCTTCTTTGGTGCAGCAGCGGCCTTAGGCTTAGTCGTAGTCGTCTTCTTAGTAGTGGTAGTCGTCGTGGTGGCTTTGGGCTTGGTGACGCGGCCAGAGGCTACTTTGCTGGTGCGGGGCTTGGATGTGTTGGCTTTGGTGGTCGTGCTGCGTTTTGTGGGCGCGACAGCGTTTTCGATTTGCTGGACGAGACGGGGCTTGGAGTTGCCTTTGGGAAGAGGTTAGTGTTTTGCTGCTTGGCTGAGAAGAGGTGTTCGCGTATGGAGGCGTGGTTGGGGCAGTGCAGGGCTGTATGCGTGTGCCGAGCTTGTGGAAGAAGGGGGAAAGCTTACCAGTTCTCGCGCGTGTAGTAGCGGCCATCTTGCTTGTTCTGAAGGTTTCGAGTAGTTTTGAGTGTTATTGTAGTGCGTGGAGTGGTGAGTCGAAGCTGGATGACAGGTTAGTACGCGTGCCGCGTAATTTGGAAGCAGTGCGCGAGATGCGAGGCTTCCCAAGAAGCTATGCTATCAAAAGTGAAGAAACATATTGAGGAGACGCAGGCGATCAAGAAATACACAAGAAGAAGGCAGAAAAAGCGCGTTGTGCAAAACGCGCGCGAAGTCCTGCTGCCATGCCGCCGACGTGGCTCGTGGAAGCGCAAAAAAGCAGGCGATCGCACAGATATTTGCGCTTCATAAGTACAGAAACGGAAGGAAAGGAAGGAGGCGACTTACTCACAGCTATCGGCGACAGTATCCTGGGTGTGGTGTGCGGACGCGACAAGATTGGTGTTGTAGAAAGTGGGAGGGTCGAGGTCAGAACGGGCGGGGGAAGCTCGCACTTTAAACTCTCAAGCGAGACGGAGGACGTGTCTCATCACAACAACACATGGCAAGGTCAGCTGGGCCAATGAGCGATCCGCTAAACCTGCTCGTATCATATGGGAGCTTCCTGATCAGGCTGTTGGGCTTTGAAAGTCTAGTCGGATTCGCAGCCTTTTGCTGCTTGAGGTGTGTGCCTGCCTACCTCGCAACACACCGCTCTCCCTCTCTCCGGGGCTACCGTATTACCATGATGGTCTGTCACGACCGCGAGAAAAAGGTTACAGGCATGAACGCGTGTCTGAACATTTTTGTAGTAGGCTAATGAATTGCAGCACTTGTATTCATCTATCATTCGTTCGTACAGCTAAATAGCCGCCCGTGTCAGCACCCATTCTATGGGATCCCTAAGCGCCGCCCATGTCCATGGTCGGGGCATATGTTTAAACCTCAGATAACTTTTGATCCCTTGCCCAAACGCCGTGCGAGCTCTGACGCTCATGCCCAATACTCATGACAGCCTTCTAGCGAGTAGCTGAGTTGCTACCCTTTGCCATGCGCTTGCTCATGAAATCGAAGAAAGAGAATTGACTGGCTGATACACCGTACTCGTAAACGAAGCGGCTGGCGAGGTAACTTCCGAAAATAGCACGTAGATAGTTGTCGGGTACCTGTATGCCTGTTAGTCCATGCTTCAACTGCGCAGTATTGGTTGTAACTTACTCTCTTGATAATCTTATCGAGGCCGATCTTCTCGAGTAGGATGTTCGGCAACGCCTCCTTGAGAATCGATTCCCGGAACTTAACGTCCTTCCACAGCTCGGTGTTCTGTAACTCCTCATCGAGCTTTGTGATCGCGGTACTGAGGGTGTCGCTGAGAATGCTGCGAGGCTGACCAGTCTCCTGGTGTTCCCTCCAAATGGCCTCGAACTCAAGACGCGCGTTGTTCTGGATAGTCTTCTGCACTTCCCGAACGTAGTTGTTGTAGAACTCCGGTGCCTGGCCATCTTCACCGACGCACATATGCTTAAGGAAGCTCTCGTCGTCGAATGCCAGCGATGCAAGGACCTCGAGCGAGGAAGAAGTAACACCACCCTTGTTGGCTGAAGCATCCTTGTACAGAATGCAGCCAGCCTTCTCAAGGCGAAGCTTAGCGTCTTGGGTGATGAACAGGTTTGCACCCTCCACAATGTAAGGGATCACCGACTTGCCGTCGACAATGAGCTTGTTGGCGGTTGACAGATCGATGGACTCAGGTCGGCCACCACATGGAACAAAGGAGTCGTAGTGCATGTCGCTGCGAAGATGGAACGTGTTTCGGAAGGTTGTGCCGTTGTACACGAGGTCTCCGTTCGGTAGTCGCTTGTTGGTGTCGTCGACCAGAATACGGTAGCCTTCTGACGAAAGCTTCGAAGCATCGAAGTGGTTAATCATCTTGCGCTCCCTGGCTAGACGTACCAGCTCCTCGTGGTTGATTCCGTTGTTGTCGACCAAGACACCGGAACCGTCAACGATAGCAACGTACTTCTCATTACTGAGCAGAATCTCGTTCGAGCCAAGATCACCATCGGGGCCACCTGTCTGCAGCTTGCGGACCTTGCTGGGGTCGAGGTTAAGCTTGCGGTAGATACCCAAGACGTACTCGCGGACAGACAGAGTTGTCATGCCGTATCGGTCGTGAGGGATACCACCCAACTTGGGGCTCTTTCCAGTGAAGAAAGATTTCCACCATGGCGCACCACGAGCACGCGCATGCTCAGTAGCCCAGTCGACGAGATCAGCAGTGTTCTCGTCGGGACCCATGAAGAGGATCTCCTCCTTGCCGTGGAGATCGACAATAGGATCCTTGATACCAGGACTGGTAGGAGGCAGGAGAAGATCGAGGATACTGTCGATGTACTTCTCAAAAGCGCCCCGGGCCTTGTCCTGGTGCTTGAAGTCAAGGAGAACGACACCCTTGGAGCCACCCTCTGGGATGTCCTTGTTCTTACGTTGCTGCGTGTTTGCGAGGTTGTAGTTCTCGTCAAACATGGAGCGCGCGTTGATGGAGTATGCCTCCTGACTCCTAGATTTGACGATACGGATGCCACCACGGGCAATGTCGCGGAAGCGAAGATGGAAACCACGGAACTCTGAGCCAATGACGAGGAACATTCCGTACAGCGGCTGGGGGTATTCTGTGGAGGGTAGGAAGTTGGGATTTAGGCGGAAGCTGATGGCGACCTTGGTGGGAGTGTAGAAGTTGGTCTTCAGCACTGACTGGTTGAAGACACGGAAAGCAGTCATCACCATCTCGTGGTGGTCGTTGACAACAGCCTTGTTAATGGTGTCGGTCAGTTCCGCATCTGTTTGGACCTTGTCGACCTGGAGGCGGAGATAACTCAGAGTTGGTAGGAAGTCATCCTCTTGACCCCGAGTCTGGACGTAGTGAGTCTTAGCGAATGGCAGATACAAGGTGTGAACCAGTTCCGGGTAGGTCATGATGATCTCGTAAATGTAGTCCGCGGTAAAGGTCTCGGCACGTAGCCGGCGCTTCAGCTTAGATAGCAACTCGGCATGTACACTGTTCTCTGGGTCCAGAATAGCCGACAGAGCAGTGTATTCGCTTCCAAGTCGGTTGAGGAAGTGGGTAATGAAGACCCAGACGCAGTGTGCGTAGATGGTCTCTTGTAGACTCAGTCTGCTCGTAGCAAAGAGCGTCTGGAACTTGTTCTGCGGAAGACAGTAGAGCAACGAAACCTCCTTGGTGATCTGGTGGATCGAGGCTTCAATCGGTGGGTGCTTGGCACCGGCAGCTCCTGGAAGCGGGCGCAAGTAGAGAGACATGACAGTGTAGCCGTTGGAGAACTGCTCGACATACTTTCGCGAGGTAGTCAGGCCGTAGTAATGGTACAAGTCGCTCAAGGCACTGAAAAGACCCAATGCACTTCCGCGCTTGAAGCCGACGACTAGGCGCTTGTCTCTTGAGCCTTCGATGTCGAAATGGTCAATGACGGGACCAGTACGCTCTACAGCGACTTGGAGAATCTGCTGGTAGATGACCTTTGTGTTTTCAGTCGCCTTCTGCAGGAAACGCTTGTCACCAATCTTCTCAATGTTGGTCTCTGTCTCGCTGGGGTTGGGGTCGACAAAGTCGCACTGGTAGACGAAGTAGCATCGCAATTGCTGGTCGTCGCTTCCAGGCAGCGGGCTCTCCGAGCGGAAGCTCTCTACGCGGTATGCGAGGCCAGGCTTGGATACAGCCAAGTACTTCTTGCCCAGACGCTGCTCGTACTGAGGACCGTCAATGACGGACACACCGGGTCTGCTGGTATCGATGTATACAGCGTGATCCGCGGCTTCCTTGTCGAGCCGGATCTCGAGGCGCTTGTCGTCTCTGGCGTATGCGGCGACCTTCGCGGCGTAGAGCGAGTGGATGTGGCTGATGATTCTGTAACCTCTGTTAGTGTAGTTCCGGGAAGATTGAAAGCCACTCTTACGCTTCTACCGTCTCGGTGGCAAAGTACATGTCGTCAATGCCCAGCTCGTTGTAGAACCACTTGGTTTCTGACTCTACGAGCTCTGGAGGCATGAAGCCCTTCTCCTCAACGCCGTCCATAACGGCCTCCATCTGCTGGGCCTTGCCCTCGAACACGGGTGCAACATATCCGGAGCCGCCCGAGCCTTCCTGTGGGATTGTTCGAGGTGTTGAGCTTCCTGAGCCCGGGGCGCTCAAATGTGTGGGAAGAGGTGAGGGTCGGCGGTCTGGAGTATGGAGAAGCTGCTCGAGCTGCTTGTGCTGGGGTGCGAGGCCATTGACGGCTTCAATCGGTGTGGAAGCCATGCTGGGCGTGTGCAGTTGGGGTGTGTGGTCTTCAGCGAGGTGCTGTTATAGCGATTGAGACAATGCTATTTGAATTGCGTGCTCGGTGAGACGCGTCAGGCGTGATGATAAAGCGCACGAAGTTTGGACGATCGGGCAATAGTGGGGCCCTTGATGATAGAGGGGCAGAACCCAAGCCTTGAGCTCGCAAAACACTAAAAGAAGGGCTCGTTAGTCGACGATTCAGTGCATCCGACAAATACGATGCACCGCTATTTCGGGCATCGTAACTGCCATGACGCAGGAACGCTAGCTTACCTTCTAGTACAACCAACGAGCCGCAGCCGTCGATCACCGCTTCGGATAACGATGGTACAGGCAATTGGACAGATGATCCACCGCTCTTCTGTATCCTGCCCTGGGGAATCGGGATGGCAGTTTGTGTACAGGTAGATGTGCAGTAGTCCGTATACCCGTCTAATGCATCCGATGCCAGTCAAGACGTGAGTGACAGCGACCCTGCTAGTACGACGCTGCAATCTTCGAGGTACCTGGCGGTGCGACAGTAACACCCTGGTCTGCCGATATCAAGATAAGATGCGGGAGTAAGAATAGTAGACGAGAATGAGGCTTGCAAAGAGGGTCCGGTCAGTGCCCCAGCAGCGAAGGCGGGCCCCGTCATCTTTATAACCTTTCACGTCCTGTCTCATGGTCGTTGGAGGCTCGGCAGCGGCGTACCTGAACTCAACCGCGGAAAGCCGAGTCAAGCTTCCCCAGAATGTGCAGCCGCTAGCGCCTGCACCGCAGCGCCCACCTGGGCAAACTTCACGTAATTAGAAACGGGGCCACCAAGCCGGTGCTCGCAGTGCTCCAAGAACATGACCTGCAAAAAAGCCGCATCAGAGTTTTCCTCAATCCGCCGACCGAAACCTGGCCTTGACTGCATGAGCTATTGCACCATATGCGCGCGCAATGAGGAGCGCCGTCAAGGCCGCCGCATTAGTGCCTCCTCACCTCGCATCCCCACCTACGCGTCCTGCAGAATTGAACTCACGATCCTTGGCGCCGTCTCCAAACGGTTTCCATGACTGATGGGGCCTCCTGGGACTGGCTTGTCTGCTGCACGTGCTGCCAGTCCGGGCGTTACAGGCCACGTCTTCCAGGAGTTCCGGTGGTCGGTCATGAGGCGAAGGGTCATCCAGCCCGCGGACAGCAGGTCACGATGCCCGTCGCTTCCGAGCCATGGCCATTGCACGACCAGTGAAGCCGTCGTAATACACCGCTCTCCATGTCACGATGCTTCGTGTCAGCTGCAGTGCCATGGCGATTACAAAGTCTGGATTTCACGATCCTCGCCACAGTGCTATTTTCGTGCGAGCTGGCATCTAGACTATCTAATCACATAATAGGGTTCAGAACATTGGGTATTCTCAGTTATCCTCACCAAACTCCTTGCCGTTGATCGTCAGAAGCACTTTGTAGCCGTGTCCTCCTATCCAGTTCTTCTTCTTCCCTGCCTTTTCCACCTTTTTGAGCGCTGCATGAAGCCCTTCATCGAGTTCGTCCGGCTCCTTGGTAAACTTGAAATCGATACACAGTTTCTCGTTTTCTTTCTTCGTCATTGTCCACTGGGAAGTAATCTTCACCCTCTTCTCTCGTATCAGACCCGCAGGATAAACGCTGGCCAGAACTGCAGCAACGCGGCCAAGCAACATACACCACCATCGCAAGTCTTCTGGCACGAGCTGCAGCATTCGGCGGTAGAAGTCCTGCTCTGTTGGACTGATAGAACTGTAGCCACCGTAGCGCTCGCAAAGGAAGATGGCAAGTATCGCGCGGTCTTCGTGTGTCAAACCATGTGCAGAAGAGAACAAACCGGTCGTTGTACTTCGGAGCGCAGCTCCAGCTTGGAGGTCCTTGACTTGCCCCATGTGTGCAAACATAGCACGCCCAAAAGCTCTCTGCATCTCGTAGTTGAACAGTTCTTGACGAGACGCTGTTGGCGGAGGGGTACTGACTTCCTGCAATATCGCAGTAAACTCCCCGCTCGATGGCTTAGCGTATCTCATCGTAGTTTCGAACAACGGACTGGGCGTGAGCCACATCTCTGAGAAGTACATGCCTTCCCTCACACCGCCTTGGCAGAAATACACATCTTTGATGCTCGGCAGTGCTTTGGACAAGCAGTTCACCAGGAAAGCAACTGCTGGAACCTGACTTGCTCTGCGGGCCGAGACTCGAAAGATGTCGGGTGTATCCTCTCTTTGCACCGCCGCTTGTACAGCCTGAGTGTCGTGAAACGCGTCCTTGGTCGTCCGGAATCCATTGATGATGGGTATGGGATATGGCTGAATCGCATGCTCCGACATGAGTACAAAACCCCAGCCTCGGAAGCCGCCTCCAGACAGGTAAAGCGAGAGACCTTCGGGTAACTGTGAGCGGTCCAGCAACTGCTGTGGTACCTCTATGTATTGTACCGCAGCTTTAAGGTCCGCAATGACTTGGCTTTCGAATGTCCGGAATGCATCGCTATCAGGAGAGCCTGCTTCTTCGAGCCTCTTCGCGAGGGCAGCCGCGCCGTATGGTAGGCTTGCACTTCCTTTCTCGCATGTGTCAATTTGGCCGCGCTGTGACGGGATCATCCAATTAATCTGTGTAGAGCCTCCACCAAGGTCCATCATGAGTCCAATCGGGTTATGATAGGAGCTCGCTACACCGAAAGCTCCAATCCGGCCTTCCATCTCCTTCGACAAGAGTTGTACAGCCCAGCCAGTAGCATCCTTGATCTTGCTTTGGAAGTCTCCAGAGTTGCTGGCTTTCCGAGTAGCTTCAGTAGCTACAATCTGAATCTGCTTCTCGGGTACTCCAAAATCTTCACATGTATTCTTGAAGCGCAATAGTGACTTGACCACTTGTTTGATAGTCGGCTCTGGTATCGGCACCACCTGGCCATTTTCGTACTGCGCATCGTAGAGCGAAATTGCTGCCCGATCCAGGTACACAGTCGGCAACAGCCTACTCGTCGCGGGCGCCAGGTCGGTGATCGAAAAGCGGATCCCGTTGCTCCCCATGTCAACCAACCCATGGAGGTGTCTTGACTCGTCTGTCGTGACCATTTTGGTAGTGCAGGTTCCCCGGATTTGCGATTGGTGCCCCAGATGTCAGCCAAGAGGTAAGCGGAAGAAACGGTGCGAACCGTAGAATTTTGATGGCGTGATTAACGCGGTTCCAGTTCGAGACTTAGTTTCTCTTACCCCCAGGAAACTCCTTAGCGGCGCTGTTGTGTCCCGCCTTATGCAAGAGTGATATTGATTACCCCCAGCTTTCTGAAGGTAGTTTCTATTACCCCCAGATTACTTGAGAGGTTGTTACAGCAGTGTCTTGTGATGTGAAGTATTTTCTGGGCTGACTTTCTGTGTTCGCGATGACGTTGCGGGGGTCCCCACTACCTGCATGGAGGAAGAATATGGCGCTAGCAATCGCGACCAATCATGCGAGGGGTAGGTAGGACAGAGACTTTGGCAGGAACGTTCGATGACCGCGGCCGCGACGACGGTAGAAGGCGCTGTGGAGATCCAGGTTGCGGTATCGGTCTTGTCACTTAAGCGCCGAGCAGTGTGGTCGAAGGTATCGCCTTTGCTGTTCGTTACATTCCGTCAATTCTGGGAAGGAAAAGTCAAATGATGTCGAGCCAGAATCAACAACAATCTGGTCAGCCATAGACTCAGCCGACTAAACAGTAATGGGAACCCAGATATATCATGGAAGAGATAGAATTGACTGCCTGTTGCGCACTGCAGAAGGGCGCGAGAGATATCAAAGGGCGCTGTGAGGGCTGAAAGACGGCAATCGGCATCTCCAAAGTCGGAAGCGAATCATGCTTTGTATGGCCAACTCTTCCGCATCCAGTCTTCGATCAAGTCGACTTCGTGGGTGGCTGAGCAGACCGCGACGGCCGGAGCATGCGATAGCAGTCGACGAGAAACTGCCGTTCGAAGAAAAGAACGTGCAAGACGTAGACACCACCCACTGCACCCATACTGATCAGCTCTCCAAGCACTCCAAGCCGTCCGAGAAAGCTGATTGCAGGCTTCATTCGCATCAGGGTAGGTATAACAGCCGCGGGCGCCACGGCAGTAAGTGAGGGCAACGTCTCGAGTACATTGAACTCGGAGCCGTTCCTCGCGAAGAACCTGCCAATAAACCAGGTATTCCAGACGATGCGCAAGCCCATGTTGACCGTGTTTGCAAGAACCACGCCATTGCCTCCCATCTCGAGCTGCCCGATGAAGAACCAAGCACTACCCGCGAAGAGCGCAAAGAAGATGCCCATAGAAATGGACTGTGCGTATAGCTCTTTGTTGGTTGCCACTGCGGCTACAAAAGCCTCCGTGACTCCGTTGATAGCGAGAAAGGGTATGTAGTAGCAATACGTGGAGAGTACCTGCGAAGCAGAGGTTGCAGACCACTTTTTCCCAGCGACGATGGAGAGAAGCACTGGAGCTAGTACAGGTCCTAGTGTAACCGCGAACAAGGAGATAATTCCATAGAGTCGAAGTATGGTACTCAATACCCTAGAAGCTTGAGCAAGGTTTTGCTTTTGTTCGTCCGACTTCTTTAGATCCTTCTTCTCCGTTGCTGACGTCTCTACGTTTGCGCATAGTTTGGCGAACATGTTGCGACTACTTTCTTCAATGGGTTGGAAAAGCATGCGTGCAATGAGGCCTCCATAGTTTGAAGCGAGCGCATAGGCGCCTTGATCTGCGAGAGATGCCAGCGTTGTAATGAGAAGAGAGTCTCCCTGGGTGAGAACATACTTCAGCGCTGACTGCAGACTAAGAGATGCAGTCAGTCGCAGCAGAGGAGCTGAGAAGTAATTCATCAATGTCGGGTTTTCCTGAGTGGATGGTACTCTTTCCGGGAACAGCGAGAAGCCATCAGTCTTTGCAACAGGCCACGTTTTGTACGAATACACAACAAGCAAAGCCAATGCATACGCCAGCTGCCCGATAGCGAATGGCAAGACCCCAATGTCCAAGCCAGCTCGACTAGCCAAGATAGCTGAGCCACATGTACCAACGCAGCGCAGCAAAGTAGCTGAACTCTCAGCCGACGCTCGAACCTTGTAAAGTAGCTTCTGCTGCACAGCAGAAAACGCCGGCTCGCTCAGCAGTTCCAAGAAAGTAGCCAGGCAATACACAACCAGGGCCTCCATGAAGTACGGAACGTTTGGCGTATCGGAACGCATCCATAGTAGCGCGAGAAGATACGCCAGAGGCGTGCCGAAAAAGACAGCGAGATACGAAAGGTTGACGACAGCCTGCGTCCCATGAGCCTGACGCTGCAGCGCCACGCGCAGACTCTCGCGGGCAAAATACAACACAGAGATGGAAAACAGCTCCAGCTGCGCCGACACGCCCAATAGCTCTGGTGATAGGAACCTCAACAGAACCTGATTGACAGCAAACGTCAGCGCGCGAGAAGCCACCTGCAGGAGGATGAGAAAGGTGGCTCCCTTCGCGGAAGCGGAAAGTATTGAATTCGACATGGTAAAGGCTGGATCTGACCGGAAACGACGAAGAAGCTTTGGAAATGATGTAAAGCGCTCTTCAGGACGCCATCTTGATTGGTTGTGTGGTTGTATGCGGTGTGTTTGAACAGCTGGAGTTTTGGAGATGGGCGTTACATGTCTGTAAAGGGAATAGCTCTTGACGCGTGCTGCAAGGCACAAGCGCAGGCCACAGCGACAGCGACAGCTTGATGACATGACACACGACACAATGTGAGTCTTAATCAGCGCACAGTACAGCCGGCAATGGCTCGATATTACTTTCTCGTTCCGCACGCTCGCGACGATGGTGGTGGTTGACCCGCAGATATTCGCGAGGACTCAACGCCTGCTGCTGCGGCCGTTGCGCCTTGAAGATGCAGAGGACGTATTATTGATGCGGAAGCATCCGGAAGTGATGAAACATACGTCTCTTCTACCTTCAGATGACCTCGAAGGTGCGAAAGCATGGATTCAAGGTGTAAGCCGACTACCCTATACAATTCATCTGGACGTATGCTAACCGTCTGCAGTGTCACCAGGTTGAATGCAACTGGAACTTTGCAATCGTCCTCCTAGCGCCACACGAAGGCCCGCACGTCATCGGCTTGATAGGAGCAGTCCGCGCCCCAGAGATTGGCTACATGTTCAACGCCGAATACTGGGGACGAGGGTACGCTACCGAGGCGTTGGAAGCGTTCATGCCCTTGTTCTTCGAGCATTACTCGGGCCGTGATATCGCAGACTATGTGTCGGAAGACTACGGACTAGGCACATACAATGGCAAGGCAAACAACGGACGGGTAGAGGGAGATGGGAGGAACAACAGGAACAGGCTGGCACCGAGGTACGACTTCGCGGAGGCACATACAGATACCGAGCTGGCAGCTAGTCAGAATGTCTTGACAAAGGTTGGCTTCAAGCTACATGAGAAGAGGGAGAACGACTTTGACAATCCTGTTCTGGGCATGAGGTCGACTTATATCTACAGGATGTATAGAGCTGCCGCTGAAGCAAAGCCTCCCAGGTAGACCCGGAAGGGCCGAATGTCTAGACAAGCTACCTACGCGCATACCATGTGTTCGTCTGTGGCATCACCAAAGCACTTTGACTCTTGTGTGCTCCCACCCATCTCCCGTCTTGTCTCGAAACCGTTCTGCAACCTCAAAAGCTGTAGTATCTGATTCTTTGATGCCCTTTCTTTTCTTGGTCCGTTCCATATCACTGTCACTGGATTCGTCGTCGCTAGACGGAGTCACGATGTTTCCTAGCATCTTCCGTAGCCTTGGGTCATCTTCGATTTCGGGACCAGCATCGCTATGTTCTTCTGCTGCGATCTCGGGATCGTCAGTTTGATGGGTAACGTGCTTCTCGGTATAGACTTGGGCGAAGTAATCTACCGCTGGTGTGGTAATTATGGGCTGTGTAGATGACATAGTGGCGGGTAGTGGTGGAGAGTCACCAAGCTTGTGGCGCCAATGAGGTATCTTCCACCTCGACTGCTGGTGACGTGCATTGTCTGGCGTCTCGGGCACATCGTCGAAATAGTCCCGTGTGACGATGAGATCTCCTCGTCCGCAGGCACGCATCATGCCCTCTTCCGAGGAAGCGGGGCCCCAGTTGGAATTTGGTGTAACAGAGGTGCGTCGTACCTCAGGGATTTGGAAGGTGTAGGTAAGAATACTGCCAATCGACGGGTCCGAGGGGTGACGCTTCCCGTCATGTGGGCTTTCGACAGGTATCTCTTCTTCTATGTCTGCTTCTACTTCAATGCACAGAGCAGACTGGGTATGCCTGAGACGATGTAACGAGGGTATACGTTGAACGGGCTGGGAACTAATCTTTTGGCGTTCCGCGCGATTGTCCGGCTTGTCCTCAAATTATGTTCGTTCTTGCTTCTTTTGTTTCGAAGTCGTGCGACTAAAAAATATGGTATCATGTCTTCGCCGATAGTTCTTCGGTACTGCTGCCTGACATATCAGTTTGGAGAAGAACCCGGGTTCAGATGAGGAGCTGGAGCTTTCTCGTGATAAGGGGCTCCGTGAGTCTTCACGTGTGGTTATCGCTGGCGGCCCATCTGTCCATCCGCTCGCAGTGAAGTGTGGTATATAATCGCTGCTTTGCTTGCGTATCTTACGCCTCTGACTGACGTATTGCGCCAGCTTCTCTTCGGTAGAAGGCCCCGTATAAAGCCCAGGCCAAGATTCCGTCTCGGAAGGTGGGCGGGCTTGGTGACCGGCGGCTGGAGAATACCGGTGATGAGAATGTGACCGCAGGGCTGTCACGAATCTTCTCTCTTTGCGCTGCTGGAACAGTGGAATATGATTGGCGCTCGAAGGGGGTGAGAGGGTATAGCACGCTGCTAGCAACTGCAAAGCGATGAGTTGGAGAATCGTCTCGCAGGCGACTATGTTACTTGGAGAGATGTCTGTCATGATTTTGTCGTCATGAAGTTGTTCGAGTAGTTGGTTTGCAGTTGGAAATTTCTGTATTTGTCAGTTCGAAGAGCAGCCCCCGGCTCAGAGCTGCTAACGCGACGAGGCTGCCGCGCCCGAGGCGCCCAGAACTCATCACACTCTTGTGACTGCATCCAGTCTCCGATCTCTCTCGTGATTCTTGCTTCTGATTTCGCAGATGGGATGTTGTCGTTCGGTGTGTCTTGAGCGTAGTCGTCATTGAGCCGAGTGACGTATCCACCATCTTTACCAAACAGCCAGTGTAGGGACGTGTCGGTGATGTCTAAAGGCTGTTCTGGAATGATGCCGACACTCAGTCTGTCTAGTTTTCGCTGCATCGGGATGAGTAAAGGTAGAGTATGCGTAGGGGGCAGGATGATAGATCAGGTATGAGATAATAGAATGTGGAGGAGACGTGACCGATGTGATAGTCCATTGGAGTCTGAAGAGGTAGCCATGCGCGGTCTAGAACGAAGGCGCCTCGAGCTTACGTTTTGGCGGCAGGTACACTGGTGGACGACGAGGCAAGTGCACCTAAGTAGGTCTTACGCAGTGACAGCACTCTTGCGGATACTGCAGCATATCGCTTTATCCTACTACGCTTAGAGTTTGTTCAGCCATCTTCTGTCATCGACATACGCTTTGAGACAGTCCTTCAAACTCGCAATGGTGCTTCGCGACTTGTTTGAATGAGGTAGCACGTGGTGGTCCTACCTCCTTCGGCTATCCATTGCCTTTCGCATACATCTCACGTGCCGCCCATGACCGAGTCGCCATGTGTCTGTGAGGCGCCAGTTTTTGCATTGACAGAGCCAGTCGTTGCCTTTTCCGCCACCAGACGCGAGCCCTCTGATGTCTTCGAGATTGCCAAGCGCGACTTCTCTCCTCTCTTGGCTTTGGCCTCATTCAGCCTGGCAAGGAAGCTCGACGAAGCGGGTGAGGCCTCTTCGTTGCTGGAATGCTGAACGTCTGGTATGTTGTTTACGCTTGTTGTAGTACCCTGGTTACCGTCTGCAGCAGACGCGACCTCCGCTGCCTGTTGCGTATTACTAGCGTCGTCGAAGAGGTCGTCGCGCGGTCGCAAACGTCCAACCTTTGCTACCAGCTTTGCGGAGCCTAGAGCTAACAAGTCGACCGACGGCAGAGATCGCAGCGTGTCTGATTGAGTTGATGAGTTCGCGTTCGGCTTCACGAAGAACATGTCGGTTCCGACGGTCGACGTCCAATGGCAACTCAGCAGCTGGCCGTTGTACATGACCAGTGGGTTTGGCGTGTGTAGGCCAATGATTTGAACTTCGCCCAT
>Ga0265798_10004089_pt1 | contig 20371 bp, 14 predicted proteins | sample P3T30metagenome_FD_192430 | JGI IMG/M metagenome (GOLD analysis project Ga0265798, IMG submission 192430) | Plant litter microbial communities from East Loma Ridge, Irvine, California - P3 T30 | ecosystem: Environmental > Terrestrial > Plant litter > Unclassified | place: USA: California... | reverse complement strand
TGATGCCCCAAATGACAGCCCAGAGCAACGCCCAATCATGCATCCATAATAGTAATCATGCGCCGCCCTATTTACACCCAGACTTATGATTTTGCCATTTCAAAAGTCATCCATGTCGCCCATGAAGTTGTCATCGTCCTTGTCCTTGTCCTGTGTCCTTCCTCTTTCGACATGTGTATCCATCATTAAATCTTCCTCGTCTTCGTCTTCGTCCTCAATGTCCTCCTCTCTCTGCTCCTCCTCCTCCTCCTCTTCTTCTTCCTCCCTCTCTTCAAGTAGGATTCTCTTCTCGATGTCGCCCAAGCCCGCCTTGTTAGCGGCCTGCATCCTCACGCTCAGTGGGCGATTCTGCATATAGCTCTCCATGTAGCTCGCGCCCAGGCTACTTGGGTAACCGTAGCTACCCACCTGGTTCACGTCATCAACACCCGATCCGTGCAAGCCGCCTACATAGGTATTGAAGTTGGGGTCTTCGTCAGCGAGCTCGTCGCTTTCGAGTTCGGCAGACGTGGCCGTCGAGGTGGGATAGATGGGCTCAGGACCTGCGGTTTGAGGGATAGAATGCGCATGCTGGCTCAATGGTGGCGGATCAAAGAATGTGCGTGTTACTGTTTGCGCAGCACTGAAAGGTATGCTTGGGGAGCGGGGAGAGGGTGGTGAGTGGTCGGCTGCGATGGAGAGGGGTGCTTGGGCTTCGGAGAGCGCTTTGGTAGCTGAGCGGATTGCATTGGTCATTGGAAGAGGGAGGCTGTGGTGGACGGCGTCGCGATGCTCCAGAAAGATGGGTGTTTCTGGTGTGGTGAGACGCGGATCTATTAATTCGTCGAGAGAGGCGGTAGAGTTGGAGGCCGATGTGGCTTCGCTGCTGGGCGACGTGAGAGGCGGCTCGTCGACAGTATCTGCGGGAAGGACAGTGTGACCGTCAATGACCAGACTGACCCTCTTGCGGGAAGAGCGCGACCGGGGCGTGTCTTTGTGGCGCAGGGCCGACTTCTTCATGGTGGAGCGCTTCGACTTCCTCGCTGCTACTGCTGCTGCTGCTGTCGCCGCTGCCGCTGTGTCGGTGTTTTGCTTGTCCTTGACAGCCTCTCCCAGCGCTGTGCCGTCCATGTCCTTGAGGTCCTTCCTGGGCTTCCGGTCCTCTTGGGCGTGCTCGGCATCTCTCGACGCGCCCGCCTCCGCTATGCTCGGTGCGCTATAGGCACGATGCGTAATCTCGGGCCTCGACAGTTTCTTCTTCTTCTTTTCGGGCGACGTGTCGCGTGCGTCGAGCAGTGGCAGGAACACGGGCGTGACTAAGCCATAGAGCTCCTTCTCTCGCTTGTGCACCTTGGTGTGCTTCTTCTGCTTGGTCCTCTCTTCGGGCTCCGGGTCCGGGTCAGGCTCAGACTCCCTCGGGTCGGGCGACGTAACAATATGCTCAGCATTGGTAGTGCGGGTGCGTTGGGCAGAGGCAGATTGTTGATCGCATTCCATTGAGCGGTACTGGTTGATAAGCTAGGCCCGAATCAGCCACCTCGCACGCTTGTCATCAAAGAAGGGCAAATAGAGTACCTCTTGCTCATGTTGGCGCAGCTCGTCCTGCTTCACTCTAATATATTGCTGGATGTCCTGCTCGAGCTGCTGGCGCCTCAGCTCGACATTGCGGGCCAAGGCATCCAATTGCTCTCTGCTGAAGCCTGGAACCTCGGCCAGAGTCGGGTCGGCGTTGAGAAGCATGGACTGGGGCTTGGAGAGCAAGTATGTCAGTCTTCTGATCGCCGGGATAGGGGCCGCTTTGGGGCGAGTGCCGGGCACGACTTGGGCCCTCGTGTGGTTATATAGCGTGGGAATTGATATGGATACTTGGCGGCACCTGAGCAGCGTCAGTCGCACTCATGGCGGGCGGTTATATGCAGCGCAGGCTGCGATTGTCGCAGTGGCCCATCGCGCGTACCTGGACTCGGAGAGTGACGCATTCGGAATGTAACGGGCGATTGGCCGGGAGCGAGGTCACAGGACTGCTTTTGCTGTGGCTCACGCCAGGCAACGGCAACGGCAACAACAGACGCTCACGCGGACGGGCGGCGACGGCGGCGGCGGCAATACTCTCGCGGCGGGCGTACGAGGCGGAAAGAGAGAGAGAGAGAGGGCAAAGGCAGAGAAGTCTAGACTTCTAAAATCTCTGCTGTCGCCCAACGGTCATGAGGGGCACGCTCATGGATCCCATCTGAACGCTTTTCAATCTGGTTACTATCAAACAGCCCGCCTTGCCTGTTCAGACCGGTAGCGCCGTGGGGCCACCGAAAGGCGTGCAGAGATCAACGGCTCTAGAAGAGTTCGGCGTCGACATGGCCAACCTCGACGCTGCCCCAACACGCGTACACGCCCGAGACCAGCTTTGCAGCGGCCAGCACACCAAGCCCGTGTGTGCCTGCTATCGCCCTGCTATCGCCTTAGCCGTCCAGACCATCATCCGCACTGCCGCCTGTTATCGTACTGTTCACATGTTCCCGATCCGCCAGCGTGAACGGCTGGAGGGGTTCCCTGATGCAACCATCCGTAGCGAACGTGCGCCCAGCTCTACCGATCACTTCCTTCCCGCGCTACGGGCCATTAATTTGCACGTGCGCCAAGATTTCCGTCATCATTCACATGTCACGTGCTCGTACATCTTTCACTTTGCTTCCACTGACAACTACAATTACCTTGCGATGCCGCTTGGAAAACAAGGCCAAGGCACAAGTTCCGCTCAGGCGCAAATGTTTCAGTCCCCCCCCTTTTTTTTCTAGCTAGACTGCGGGCCAATGAACAACTAGAATGCGTACTACCTTCTAGCAAACATTGGGAGACAAGCATAGCAGGTGGTACCTAGTTAGCCTCCCAGTCATAAGTAGTTCGACAGCCAACCCCTGAGAACTGCAACACTAGCGCGTCCAGACTGGTAGGCAATCACGAGACGTGGACGGTATGCATTCAATGGTAGTTTTGGACAGTCAGGCATATGCTGGGAAGACAACGTTCTCTGACCAACAGCTTGAAACGAGATTAAAACCTCGAAACATCTAGGCTTGGTTTGCACATGGATGACAGCAGTTCCGCAGTTCTATTCTTGATAGCTATGGTTGGAGTCAGCATGGGAAAAGCATAAGGCGGTTTATAGCGTGGATTGCTTTTAAAAGAAAGAAAGAAAGAAAGAAAGGTATATGCAACAAGTCGGTAATGATAAATTTCTTAGGCGCCGAGCCAGATTCATATACGTCATCTTGCTACCGTTTATTCGTAGCCCTGCCAGTCATCTCGACCGTGCCTTGGCCATAGAGAACAGAATACGCCTATTCAGATACGATCCTGGCCGCCGGTTTGCTTCCACGTCTAGTACATGCTACTCCGCTAGTAAGCCTGATACAATCACTCGTCGACATGGACGATGTTACTGGTGATAGAGTCGACTTCAACCCAAGTTTGGCGGCACTTTTGGTTCATCGCTTCGTGCTATAAAAGCCACAGTCTTCTACGACGCGGACGAAGAAGACGGGTGGTTCGCTGGCCGAGCAAGGACATGTGGCTCCTCCATTACGCGTAGTCGCGAGTGTTTGCTGTCATTCGCACATTTTCCGGCCAATCTCATCCGTCACACACTCAGTCGCCGCCCTCATCTTGCTTTGCCTTTTCTTCTTCCTCTGCCTTCTTCTTGTCTTCCCACTTCTGCTTCTTCTCCAGCAGTTTTTGCAGATTCTTCGCGCCGTTGAAAACACCATGTGTCTTTGCGTTACATGCCGCACATGTAGGGTCCTTGCGGTATCTCTTCAGAGCGCACGCCTCGCAAAAGTAGTGGCCGCACTTGGTTGTAATGGGCGTCTTGTACGGCTTCTTGCAGATGATGCAGGCAAATGGTATCTTTTCCAGAAGCGCATAATCAATCCCATCTTCGTCCTTTTCTTTGCCATCTTTATTCGCAGACGCAACAATGGTACCCCCAGGCTTTTTGCCCTTGGTGGACATTTCCCACTCGCGATCTAGCTTCCAGCCAGCTGCGTAGTCCTCACGGGCGTGTAGAAACTTGCAGTTGTCGCCAAACCCACAGAAGCCTGTCTGCTTATAGTCCTTGCACACATCTGGTGTGTAATCCGTCACGGTGATTGTGCGTATGTTTGTCGATGCTTTCATCGGTCCTACTTGGCGATTCGGGGCGTCCGGGTTCTTTTCGATAAACGTCGTGGGCTTTGTTCGCGTGGTACCGAGCAAATTCTTGGAGCTGAGGGCTTCGTCGGCATTCTCCTCGTACCAGTTGGATTGCTTGGTCGCATCGTTGCTTGCTTCTATTACTGCGGAGCGATTCGCGGCATATTGTGTCGTGCCCTCGATTTCTGGCTTGATTTGCTGGTCTGCTGTCGATGCTTTGAGCGCGTTGCTGTTGACTTTTCGCCGCTTCACTACGCGCCCATCTTCGCCTTCTGCCTCTGAGCCAGACGAGAAATCCGAATCCGAATTTGTCGGTGGCGGCGCGACTTTGCGCGGCGCAGCCTTTGCCCCTCGCTTCTTGAACTTTACTACGGGTGCGTCCATGGTGTAGGAAGCGGGGTCGAGTGAGAGGTGAGCGGTAATGTGGTTGGTGTAGGGACTGAGCGTGTAAGGTTGCGCGCAAGTTGTGGCTGAGAAATCAAAACACGTGATGTAATCCGGGGAAGTGGCGCAAAGGATTGGGTCATCTCAGCGCGTCGGGAGATGCGCCCGTGATCATCGTCAACTAATTTGAAGCCGTACTCCAGCACCTCTGACTATGCTGCCATGGTTGTAGCGTTCGGGCCTTTGGGTTGGGAAGTCGAGCGCTGAACAAGTGGCGTTGTGGTTGCAGGATACGCAGCTTTGCTTAGTCGGACGAGGAGTTCAGGCTGGCCATATACATGTTGCAGAAATATGCTTCCCAGCAGCATCACTGGCCAAGCTAACAGTACTAATTTGCATCAACCTCCCCTTTCATGCCTTCAACACACCCCGGCCATTCGAGAATGTGTGGTAGTTGTGGTAATGCGGCGCGCACCTCGGGTTCCTCTGATCCAATCGCGTACACCAACAGCCCTCCTCGGCCTAGCAGTGGTGAGGGGCCCGCTGCACGCCTACGTAGTCAAATGGAGACGTGCATCAAGTGCGCAGACTGGCGCGAACCTACGGTGGGGTACATGTATCTGCACCTCTATCGATGTTGTGGATGCACCTCTGGCTTGCTTGAAAGCGTGAAAGCGTCAACGCGCACGGTCGCTTCATTTCGCCCTCTGCACAACATCACCCGCGCTCTTGTCATCCCTCCTCTGTCGCCTCTGTCGCCCCTCCAGCCCGTTCGGCATTCCCTTGTTGTTTCTTTTTCGTTGCCGTTCCTGGGCTCTGCCTGGTGATGCGCCTTTGCTTCTTTTCTCTAGTCTGACCCCTAAAGCCATCGAGCACCAGCAGCAGCAGTCGCCGTGCTTCCCTTCGCCCACCTGCGCGTCATCCTCCACCAAGGTCTTTGTGCATTCCGGCCTCGCCCTGGCTGAGTGAAACACGCAACTGCTCTGCTCTCTGCTGCTACCGGACGCATACCCCTTTTCGCCGCATTCCGCGCACCCTGATCGCTCCTTAACCACACCTACTACCTACACGTCCGCTTCTGAACTCATCTCCCCAGGCTCCGTCGAAGCGAACGACTCTACGCGGGCAATGGGACTGTAGGACCGCACAACTAGCGACACCATGGCGGCAGCAAATCCTCCGCCGGGCGCGCTCTCGGTGGAACACCGAAATGGTTCTGACCCGTTCCTCATGGCACCGCAAGACAATCACCGGCAACGGTACTCGGCCTTTGACAATTCGCAATTTTCCCTCTATCTCAACGGATCACCCACGCAAGCAAAGCGGGCCTTGCAAGCACATTTGGCCGAGACGACGCGCCGATTGCAGGAGACGTCGCATCTCGGCAATGCGCTGGTCCAACAGCGGAAGGAGCTCGAGGACAAGCTGCAGGAGGTCGAGCATCAGCAGGAGGACAACGACATCGGGCCCGAGTTACGCCAAAGGCTGGCTGAGCTGGAGAAGGAGTTCAATGAGGTGGGCAGGGAGACAGCCCGCGCTTTCCTTCCCAAGTCCCGCGTTCCCAGCGGCGAGACAGACGCCATTGGCGGCGCCTCGGTCTACTCCAGCGAATCCATCTCTTCGCCTACCAAAGTGAGCGTCCCATCGCGAAAGCAGAGGAACCAGCAGCCGAGCCGCATCAACGACATCGCGCTGGCTACCGAAATCTCCACGTCTCTGCTCTCCCAACTCAAGGAGCTCCAGGCTGTCCTGCTCGAGAAAGACGAAGCACTCAAGGCTGCTGATCTTGACAGGTCGCAACTTGAAATCGAAGTAGAAGGCCTGTCGCAACGACTACGGACCCTTGACGAGAGCGAGTCGCGACTCAAGGATGTCAACTGGAACCTGGAAACCCAAGTTCGCGAGTCGGAAGCGCAATCCAAGTCGGCGGCGGATAAGGAACACCGCCTCAACCATGCGCTAAACCTCGCTCGCACTGAAGCATCCACGCTGGAAAGGGAGGTTGAGGAGCTGAAGCAGATGTACGCAAAGCTCAACGACGACCATATCAACAAGACCAAACAGCATGAGACAGAGCTCTCCAGTCTCCGTCGTAGTGCTGCCATGGCTGAGACCGAGAAAAGTGCAATGCAGCGCAAAGTCGAAGAGCTCACATCCAAGAACCAAGAGCTGGCAAAGGCTATCTCGTACCGTGCAAGATCCGAAGAGCGTGCCCACGATGACGACTCGTCTGCCGACGATGATGGCGCGAATGGTGATGACCGAACCCCAGAACACTCGCCTCCAGTATCTCCAGCCAAGGCTACTCCACGCCACGGTCAGCTCGAGTCGGAGACCTTGAAGCACTCGCTCCAGCACGCGCACCGCATGATCCAACAGCTCAAGAACAACATTCACCGCGAAAAGACTGAGAAAATTGAGCTGAAGCGCATGCTTCAAGATGCCCGAGACGAGCTGGACACAACCCGCTCTCTGGCCGGGCCCGGCAGCGCCACTAAACGAAGGAAGAGCGATAAGGACGTGTTCAAGAAGCCCGCTCGCCCTGACCGTCTTGGAGCATTCCGCACTGGCACACAGGAGATTGTCGAAGATGTCGAGGAGGACGAGTGGGAGGAACAAGACAGTGTGCTTGAGACTCCAAGTCGACCTCCACATCCGTCAAACTCCACACCAGGATCATTCCCGGTTGGCTCCAGGACTGTCGCATACAATGGCTTTGAAACTTCCAATGAGACCTCGGACGCTGCTTTCGAGACCGCCAACGAACGTGAGGGCATGACAACAGAGTCGGATGCATTCCAGACCGGAGCGGAGACGCTGGACGAAGACAGCAGCGACCAGCTGACCGAGACTGAAAGCCCCACCAAGGCAGCTGTACTACGTAGTCGACCGTCCATCTCGAGTGTGGGCCGCATCAATTCCTTCCGGAGTACAGCATCTGCTTCTGGCGACGAGGATGAGATCAACTTCAGGACACCCATTCTTCATAAGAATTCTCGTTTAAGACTAAGGCCAAGGGACAGCAGCACCCGCAGATCAACGCCAAGGGGCGTTCCAGACATGTTTGTCGGCACCCCACCAGGGTCGAGAGATTCTCCTGCTAGCTATGTCAGCAGTAGCAATGAGAATACCCCTGCTCAAGGCAAGAGTCTCTTTGCGGAGTTGAATGACTTAAGTGGGGACGACGATGATGGCAGCTCTGTTGAGGGTACACCCAGCCGATCCAGTGTGGTGTACGCAGGTCATTCTTCGCCAGATATGATGAGGAAGCCCATGCTCCAGAGATCAGCTCTGCAGTCTGACATCTCCAGGCCGATGATGGTAGACTCAGGCATGATGACAGAGCCAGATTTTCCGCAGCCCATTACAATGTCTTCGATTTCCAGCCAGGACACGCAACCCCAGCCCATTCGCCTGCCTACATTGCAAATATCTTCCTTGCATTCACAGGGTACCAGTCCACGAGCTCTACCTCGTCCAGATCTCCGTGTATCCTCTCTTTCTTCTCAAGGCACTGAGCCCAAGCTTGTGCTTCCACCTACTCTTAATTACTCGACTGTTTCCGGTCATACCACCAGTCCACGCGCTCCCAAGGTACCTCAGCTGGCTGTGTCTTCCTTATGCGCCCAGGGAACTGAGCCACAAGCTCCCACCGCACCATTACATGCGTTCTCTTCGTTGCACGCACAAGCCACAGCGCCACGGGCAGTACCTATTACCCCCTTAATTATGTCGTCGGTGTCTACACATACTACCGAACCCCGGCATGCCACTCCTCCATCTCTCGGTTTGTCGGGTTTCTCCTCACAAGGCACTGAACCTGTTGTGCCTGTGGTGGAGAAGATCACTGCTCCTTCATTAGGAGTTTCATCAGTCTCTCACCAGACCACGGAACCAAGGGAACCTGCTGCGTTGAATTTGGTAGTTCCGGCAGCGCTTTTGACTTCTGCCATCTCTACCCAATCCACAGTTCCCAAGGAACACAGCGTATCTAATTCGAGGTCAATCTCTGAGGAGGCCCAGCACACGCCTGCGCAAGACTCTCGCGAGATGGAGCATCATATACCACTTCAGATATCAAGTTTGTCTGCTCAAGCGACTGAACCAAGAGATGTGCCGCAGAAGCAGGCGCCGTTAATGCAGATGTCGAGTTTGTTGTCACGCACGACCGAACCAAGAGATATACCACAGAAACCAGCTGCGTTGCTGCAGATTTCAACTCTGTCGTCTAACACAACTGAGCCGAGAGACGTTCCTCGACCAACACTATCTGTATCTTCGACAGCATCAACACAGTCAACGGAACCACTTGCACCAAGCCGAGAGAAACAACAGTTTTCTCTGCTTTCGTCACGTGCCACGGAGCCTTCCACACCTCAGGTACCAGTTCTGCAGATGTCGGGCTTCTTTTCTTGGTCTACCGAGCCAGTCGAGGTACCTAGAGCAACTCCACGACAACTATCATCGTTGTCCTTCCAGACATCCGACCCTGTGGAGCCTTTGAGACCAGCACCACCCGCCTTCTCTGTATTTTCATCACAGACAACCGAGCCAATTGCACCACAAGGATCAGCTCTCGCGAGTTTTTCGAGTGTAACATCCCAAGGCACTGAACCAGTACAGCCAATACAGCAGGCACCGCAAGTGTCGGCCATTAGCGTGTTGCAGACCGAGCCCTTGGATGTTTCGAGTTCTGTGCACCACTTTTCTGATGTACGGACCGTTCATGATAATCAGCCCGAGTCCCCAACGCTACCAGCGTTCCTTCCGTCTCCAGCACCTCGTCCATCCACGGCAAATCGCGTTGAGGTTCCTGCTATGTCCCTGTCTTCTCTTGCCACTCAGGGCACCGAGCCATTATCGCCATCGAGACCTGTTACTGCGCAACGTGCGATTGTCACTTCTTCGACAATTACTGCTTCTCAGACGGAAACAATGGACAATCAAGATTCGTCCGCTCCCAAGCTTACCTATCTCGATACTGTACTGCCTTGGAAGAAGGGCTCCTCTTCCGAGACAACCACTTTGCCCGCCGAAAGCAGGGATGCTCGCGTTCCTTTGGGAACTTTGAGCACTAATGCCACTGTCAAGAGACCCCAGGTACCAATGGCTGACGGTGGCACCCAGACCATGGTGTCTGCTGAGCAAATTGACAAACTTCTTCTTGCCCGAAGTCAGCGATGGAGTAGTCTCATCAACACAGCTACAGTTGAGAGAGCTCTGTCGAACCCCGAGTCGCCTACTCGGAACCAGACGAACGAGTCAAGCCAATACCTGAGGCGTCCTGGTAGCTCCGGAAGTATGCGCTCTCGCACTGCAACGCCTCCTCCACTACCTTCAGACCACAGGGAAGCTATTGCTGCGGCATCTCTTAGGCCCATGTCTCCGGGAGCCTTAGGGACAATGGGACCACCCTCAAAGCCGGCATCTGCCTACAAGAAGCGGCCACACACACCTAATATCAAGACGAGTAGCAATACTCTTACTCCCAAGACTGGTGGGACCACGCCGCGGGTGCGTCGGCAATCGCATCGAAGTGGAGCATCTTCGCCACTCAGCCATCGATCATCGTTGTCTTCATTCACCTCCGAGCTGGATCAGCGCTTCAATATACCGGGCGGTCCATCCTTTGCTGCAAATGGAATACCTACCGGCGCCACAGACCCGCGCATGATCCAAGCGATTACTCAAACCATGATCGGCGAGTATCTGTGGAAGTACACTCGCAAGACTGGACGCGAAGGCATGTCTGAGAATCGCCACCGACGTTTCTTCTGGATCCATCCTTACACAAGGACGCTGTACTGGAGCGACCGTGACCCTCAAAGCGCCGACAAGTCGACATTGAAAGCCAAAAGTGTAGCTATCGAGTCTGTGTTCGAGGTTGATGATCCTAACCCTCTGCCTCCTGGGCTTCACCAGAAGAGCTTGCTTGTTATTACGCCCGGCAGATCAATGAAGTTTACCGCAACCACAGGCCAGAGACACGAGACATGGTACAATGCTCTAAACTATTTGTGTCAACGAGTCGAAGACGGTGGAGAACAGCCAGAGAAATTCTTGTCACACTCAGAGCATGACAGGGACCCAAAAGCAGCGGCCGCCGATGAAATTCAGGACGAGTTCAACGGAGGATATCGAAGCACTTCGCGACAGACTGGGCGTTCTAGAGCATCATATGCCATTCGGCACGAAGCTCATCGCGATCAAACCCAGGTGCCTACGATTCGACAGTCAACGGTGAAACAACATCGTGCATCGTCAATTGAGCCACCGGCGCACGGTTCCGTGTCGAGCAGATTCAGCATGCTCCGGCCTAGCGTCTCTGCGATGCGAGGATCATTTGCTAGCCGTCGGAATAGTAAGACTAGCGCAGCGGAATCAGCGACGTACGAAGAGCCCAGCACTTCCGCTCTCGAGCTAAGTCGTGACATCCATGAGCATGTGGAGCGCGACCAGGACTTCATGCCTAATGTCCGAGCGTGCTGCGATGGTAAGAAAGTTAAAAACCAAGTGCAGTATTTAAGCTAACATCCACAAAGGCAAACATGATGTTGCACATTTGCACCAACATACGATCAAAGCTCGACACTCCAGTGCCTCTGTTTCCAAGCCTTCCCTGTTCAGCTCCATGAACTCGCGCGCACAATCAAGAACCGAATCCCGCACAGAGTCCCGTACAGAATCTCGTACAGAGTCCCGTACGGAGGGACGACATGAAATGGAGGCAGCAAACTATGCAACCGGTGCCTAGTCTCCTTCCTATACCCACAAACTTTCCTATATTACCCCTTGTGTTTGTGTCACCAACACTTCACTACACTAGTCATATGACTTGACTGACAGTCTTTTTCTTTCCTTAGCATTAGCCATATCTCTTGGGCATCGTAACCTTTTTCCTATGTATCTCTCCTATCATCTTTCGGCATTCGGACGTCACACTTCGGTTTGGATTCCGATCAAACAACAGCAAACAAATATTAGATATGGGTTGAAGGAGCTTCGGGCATGGCGTTGAATGGTTAAGCATTGCCTATTGGATTTGCGCAGCACGCTCGACTAGGGATGGAGTTGTACATTGAGACGACCTGACGCATGCCCTTCGGACCAGATTCCGACTTGATTCCATTCAATTCGACTAGACTCGTTTATCACATCGTTTGTAATTCGGCCTCTACATTCCCTACTTACTCAGGAGTTGTCTTGCCAGCTTTGTTCTCCTATATTGTTAGCATGGTGGTGTTAGATAATGTTTTACTCGCTGTTCGAGGCGCATGTTGACGGCCAGCTGTTAGACTGATAGGGGACGAATGAAAGAAAGACATAAATTGGAAATAAAAGACATTGGCGTGATGTTGTATGCGTGGTAGTGAAGGCGATGAATGATGCATCGGAGGACGACGAGGGAAGTTTCGCGTAGGCTATCGTCGATGACAGGGCTAGGTCGAGTAATTGCTTATGCGACAAGCGTGTGCACGATCTGGGGTCAAGCTGGTGAATCCAGGCGAGCAGTGGGTTACCTATACAACGGTGACGTGTGCTATGATTTCAAGTGGGCTTGCTTGCGTTAAGTTGATGCAGGTCGATGGGCGCCCCTTGACCGAAACGCCAAGATGCGCCGTGCGTCACCCACAAGTGCTAGCTACTAGCGGTTGAAACACCAAACTTTCGCTCCAGCCAACGCGTGTGCTCATTTTGTCTCCCCCCTCAACCACACCAACATCGCCAATCGCGAATCCCGTTTCTCTGTCAACTCTTCATTTCTGCGACTGCGGGCAGCTTCCTGTATATTTAATAGAATTGCGCGCAGCGCGACCGACGCTTAATACGAACCACGACCGCGACAGGGGAGAGCGCGACACAGCACCCTACGTGCCCCAATACCAAACGTCCAACACGACACATACCCGAGCGACTCTCCTGCCACGTTCGACTCCACACTGAACCCATTCGTCACATCAAGACACAAGCGCAACCATGGCACGAAATTCGGAGAAGGCGCACTCGATGCTCTTCCGCTTCCGCGCAGCTCAAGCTGCCGAGGCTGGAATCATCGACATCTCGCGTACACGCCGCCCCAAACTCATCACCGCCGTCAACTCGATCCCCGTGTGCGAAAAGTGGCGTGGCCAAGTTCTCAAGGAGATCTCGCGCAAAGTGACCAAGATCCAGGATGAAGCCCTCTCCGACTACCAGATCCGCGACCTCAACGACGAGATCAACAAATTGATGAGGGAAAAGCACATGTGGGAGAGCCAGATCAGGAATTTGGGTGGGCCCAATTACATGAGAGGTGGCCGGGTACTGGACGAGGAGGGACGCGAGGTTCCAGGAGGAGGCAAGGGGTACCGATATTTTGGGCGAGCAAAAGACTTGCCAGGTGTAAAAGAGCTGTTTGAGAGGCAGAGTAGGCCAGAAGATGACATGGATAAGGGCCGTGAGAAGAGGAGTGAGCTCAGACAAAAGGTGGATGCCAGCTACTACGGCTATAACCTGGACGAAGAGGACGGCACATTGCTGGCGTACGAGAAGGCGAAAGAGAGGGAGGCGTGGGATAACTTCATGTTACTCGGAGACGATGTCAGTGACAAGCCAAGCAAGACGCAGAGGGAATGGGTGGAGATACCAGGCGACGCGGGCGATGGCGTACGGTGGCGCGTACCCACTCTTGAAGAAGTCAACAACGAGCTCGTGGAGCGCAGGCGACGGAAGCTACTCGAGAAACTTGGTTAAAATGGACTCTTTGTTGCGCACATGTTATCATGTTTTTGTCTTCCTTTTGGAGTTTCTCTGGCGGTATAAACTGTACAAATAACAGACTGCGAAGTTCCCCATGGGCGAAATTCCTTTTCTTTGGACTGGGGGAGGAGAGAATACAAGGATCAAAAGATTTTGATACCCTTTTCTATCTTTGTTTTTTTTTCACCAGAGAGAAAAGCGGCTACTGCTACTGCTGCGGCGGCGGCTGATGCTCTAACATGGGAAGGCTTGTACAATATATATGTATATATCAGCATTCAGGATCATGGACAAAACTCAAAGAGCAACAGTATGCATGTTCTAGAAAGTATGCGAACCGAAAACGTCTACAAAGGAAAATGAAGATTAATTTGTGCGGGGGGTTTTTTTTAAATGCTTCCTTCAATAATCCATCTCTCTCTCTGCTTAACGCGAGGTTGGAAAGGGAGACGGACTTGTGGCAGTGAAGGTGACGGTGAAGAAGTGTAGTTTGGGTATCTCTCTTTATTTGCATGTTTGTATTTTGGAGTAAAGTCCTTCATGCTCATGTCCAACGTTCTTTGCACATACACATAACTCGGGCATGCTTCTTCTTCTTCTTCCCTCTTCTTCGTCTTATTCCCACTTCGCATCGCCGTAGAGCGCATGAGCACCCACCGCGCGTATAGTTGTGTACTGCCCCACGTTTACCGTTGCTTCCACCCCGCGTCCTTCCCTTTTTTTGCTACAAATGAAGAATTGTAGTCTTTTGATTCAGCTTTTGATGAAATTTGTCGCCCCACTAACCCTTCTCTCTCCCTCTCCGTCTCTCTCTGTCATTCTCTATCTCTGCCAGCTCAAGTCGTGAATAGCGTATCCTCCTCTCTCAAGTACTCCCCAATATCTGCTTGTCTAAACGTTACGATACCTGTAGGATCCAACTTGCGCGCATCAGCCGTCGATCTCGCACTAACACCGAATCCCTACATCACGAAAAAGGTCAGCCCAGCCCAGTTCATCAACACCTTTCTTTCTCTCTCCATCTTCACACTGGTCTCCCAGCCCAGATTGCTTTTTTTCGTTTCATCTTCCACTTACCAAAGGCGTATCATTCATACTCAACACCACCACACCTTGATGCTCAGGGCAATCCTCGCTCCACCTCCCCACATGCGCCTTGAGCACATTGCCGCCGTACAGGAACGGCATCTCGCCATTCTGCTTGACCCAGACCTTGTAGCGGGCGTGCGGTGCGATTACGCTGAGGGCGGTGATGTGGAGACGGAATTTCCCGGTTTTTGTGAATTTTCCAAGGCAGATTCCTAGGCTGAGGAGGTTGTCGCGGGCGACGCTTGTGGCGAGGTTAGCGAGCGAGGAGCGCACGTAGTAGCAGCGGGAGCCCTATGGAGAGAGTGTGTTAGTTTGGAGATGAGAAGGTAGAATGAGGAATTATGCAAGGATTTTGTTTGTGATGGGGTAGCCAAGAGAGCTGTATGGGAAGAAGGAGAGCGCGTATGGCCTGGTTTTACTTACTTGCACGCGGAAGACATTACGATCGTTGCCGCCAGTTGGGTCGGCGATGAGGTTCGATATGCCTTTTCCGCAATATGTGGCGAGTTTCTCAAAGAGAACTTTAGTCTCTGGTTCTGTGAGGGGACGCATGCTTTCGTGTATGATATATAATGTAATGGAGGCTGATTTGAAGCTTCGTGTTTGGGTGGTCGGCGCAAAGTCGCAAAGTTCCAAAAAAAATGTGGAGCGGGAAAAGCAGCTAGTCTCCGCCCGCCGGCGCGGTACGCCAAAATTTCTGAATTGTTTGCGATAATTACACTTACCACAAGAACACCAATTCCGTTTTGTATTGTTCCCGTCCCCGCATATCTGGTTTCCCTGGGTTTTTTTCCTCTGCGCGATCATGTCCCGCGTACCGGCTCCAAAGAGAAGACGATTGTCGCCGCCGGAAGATAGTGGGCGTGCGAATGGAGCGACCGAGGATCACAAGGGCAAGTTTTTGAAGAACGCGGCGAAATGGGATCTTGAACAGGATTATGAAACACGGCCGCGCAAGCTGAAGAAGCAAAAGGAGAACAAGAGGTTGCCAGTCAAGACGACGGAAGGGTGGGTAGCGGCCACGCCCACGGCACAGGATATCAAGGACGAAGAGTCGGACAGCTTTCTAGGGTCTGGGAGCGAGAATGAGGAAGCCGCAGGTTCGGACATCGAAGAAGTCGAGGAACAGAAGCCAAAGATACCCGCCCGACAACAAATACTCGAGGCAAAGGAAGAGCTTGCGAGGATAGCGAGTCTGGTCAATGAGGACCCGGAGGAGCATATTGGTGCGCTCAAGACTCTACAGGCGCTCGCCGACTCGGATAATATTACAGTCAAGAAGCTGGCGTTAGCGACACAGGTTTCCATCTTCAAGGACATTATCCCAGGCTACAGGATACGGCCGCTGTCGGAAGAGAAGATGCAAGAGAAGATTTCAAAGGACGTCAAGAAGCTACGGCAGTTTGAGCAGAAGCTGGTCTCAAGTTATGAGGCCTATGTCAAGCATCTAGCAAAATTGGCAAAATCGAGCGGATCGAACAACGAGCAAATTGCGAGTCTGGCGACTGTAGCTATTAGCTGTGCATGCAACCTGTTGAACTCGGTACCACACTTCAACTTCCGCGGCGAGCTTTTGAAGATCTTGGTTGGGAAGCTAAGCATGAGGAGGGTCGATGCCGACTTTGTGCGTTGTAGAGAGGCAATGGAGTCGCTCTTTGAAAACGACGAGGACGGCAACGCTGCGCTGGAAGCTGTCACCATGCTTACGAAGATGATGAAGAGTCGGAATTACCATTTTGACGAAAGTGTGCTAAACACGTTCTTACACCTGCGGCTACTATCCGAGTTTTCGCAAAAGGCTTCCTACCATTCCGTTGACAAGGCCGAGGCGCCGATGGTCAATGGCAAGAAGTTGAAGCAGAAGCGGGAGTTCAGGACAAAGCGGACACGAAAAGAACTGAAAGAGAGGAAGGCGATTGAAAAGGAATTCAAAGAAGCGGATGCAGCTGTCAGCCACGAAGAGCGCGACAGGATGCAAGCCGAAACACTCAAAATGGTCTTCGTAGCCTACTTCCGCATCCTCAAAGCCCGCTCTCCAAAGCTCATGGGCGCCGTGCTAGAAGGACTGGCACGCTACGCACACCTAATCAACCAAGACTTCTTCGGCGACATCCTAGAAGCCCTACGCGACATCATCGCAACCGCCGAAATTACTGCCGCTGCCTCCGTCGAAGAAGACGAAGACGCCTCTGACTCGGACGACGACGAAAATGAAGCACCCGACCGCAACCTCACGCGCGAATCCCTCCTCTGCGTCATCACTGCTTTTGCCCTTCTCGAAGGCCAAGACGGCGCCAAAACAGCGTCGGCACTCAAATTGGATCTCAGCTACTTCATCACCCATCTGTACCGCACTTTGCACCCCGTAGCCCTGAATCCGGACATCGAACTCAGCTCCAAGTCTCTGCACCTACCGGACCCCAACGCTGCAACTTCACATGCCGATACGGCGAAAATCAACGTGCAAACTACCATTGTTCTCCTCATTCGGTCATTATCGTCCATCCTACTGCCTGCAGCTTCCATCCGCGCCGTACCGCCCCTGCGCGTCGCAGCGTTTGCCAAACAGCTCATGTCAATATCGCTGCATCTGCCTGAGAAGTCGTGCACAGCGATGCTGGGGCTGCTCAACCGCATCACAAAGACACATGGCAAGAAGGTGGCGCCGTTATGGAATACAGAAGAGAGGAGGGGTGATGGCGTGTTTGATGCACTCAAAGCTGAGATTGAAGGTAGTAATCCTTTTGCGGCTACGGTCTGGGAAGGCGAGATTCTGAGGAGGCATTTTGCACCTAGCGTTAGGGAGGCCGTAACGGGTGTGGAGAGGAATGTGTTGGAGGCTAGTAAATAGTTGGGTTGTTGATGGGGAGGGATGGGGAAATGAAAACCTTTGCTTGTAGAGTGCGGCCGCGAATGTCCCTGCTCAATATCTTGCATAACATATCACATATCACGATGAAAAGACAAAGAGCAGCAAAGATTTCTGATTGTAGTAACAAGCAAAGTCCGTCCCAACTTCAAAAGTGAAGTAGTGGAGAAGTGAAGATATTATGTTAGCCAATATTTTACCCACTCGCACAATCAACCGCAATTTAGTTATCCAGATACTAACCAAGTTCGGCAATCATGAACTTGGGTTGTGGGAAAGTACACAGGCTCTGTACATTCTACGTGTGTTAGCGCTCGCAAAACAACACAGCTTGGTAAAAGTGGCAGACCTGGAAGTATGCGAGGCTATTATGTACTTGGTCCGCTAGTCGTTAGCATGGCTTGTAGTTTGTGCGGGGTTAAGCAAGGGCTAGACACTGAGGGGTCACATAGTAGCGAGGATGATAGCCTGGCATTGGGGTTAGTTCAGACTGAAACGGATGCAGCAGTAATAGTAGGTGTAATAAGGCTTGGCATGAGGGTCACTTATGTAACTATAGTTCGGTCACGATCTGAAACTGAGGGGTCAAGATCTTAAAGTTTGAACGAGACGCTACGCTTGCGCCTCTCGACTGCTCTTCAACGTCTAGAGGCGGTTAACTAAGCGGTCGTGGTAGTATCTCAGCATGCCTTGGTGTGGTGGGTCACGATTGATATCCATTAGCTTCCATCCTTCACTTGAGCTGGAATGTGTTGGATGCAGAAGCTGTATGTACACCATCGAAAGATCGCGCTTTCTACACCTCAAACTACGGTAAAGTCAAGCTCAGCCCCAACACCCAATCACTCGGACCATCTGCACGCCACTTCAGATACGCTCTTAAGACACATACTGCCAAGAGACTTGTACAAGCCGAGATCCAATTTGAGGCTTTCTAGTCCAGGCTGGATGTCGTGGCCAGACTGAAAGACCCGACTTGGACATGCGGCTGAAAAGAAGCATGGTGTTAGTGACATCGCTTCCACTCGCTTCCCTGCACCCTAACGCCACAGGGCCAACAGCTGAGAATGACTGTAACACATTGCCAATGTATACTCACACAAACCCGAATCACCCAGATGTCAGAGATTCAAAGCAAGTAGATAACAACTGCCTAGGTAGGAAGCAACCAACGAATTCGAGAACCTCTAAAAAGTACATCAATTCAAGATTTCGCAATTTATCCATGATACTCTCCAGGCTCACATCACAAGATGGAAATGCGAACCATGTTCAACTCAACTCCATTGATGGCGGCTGTACTCCCAACCACTACACACTAGGCTGCGCCCTTGTTATTAGATGCGGGGGAAAAGCCGAGCGAGCTCTCATGTAGAAGCTAGCACTCATGGTATTTAATATTCCTCTCCGCTTTGCTATGTTGTCGCCTCACATCGTTCTCCACCTTCGTCTCTCTTGTCTACGTTCGCAGCCCCAAAAATTCTTCGTAGCTTCCAGAAAAGCGTATTGAGATGGCTACTTCAGGTCTTGATCCGAACCTATGGTATCGGATGTATACAGCAAACGCACCAACAGATTATATCTCTTGCAATTCCATGCTCAATAGCTCTGCACAACAAACTACGGATGAAAATCAAGAAATAGAGTGGCAAATACTCCAGTTCAATTCGACAGCCTGGACGATACGCTGTCACCTCGGTGGACCCGATATTTACCTTAGCACTGTTCCGGACGACAGTGGCGGTAAGCTGTTTACCATGGTTCACAACGAAACCGTGGATGCAAGTGTATACTGGGAGGTTTTATCACGGGGTGACAAATCGTGGGCTCTCAGAAACGTTCCAAAGCCTGCAGAACCTTCTGTGGACAAGAGGCAAATACCTACACCAACGACAATCGCTTCGGATTCCACAGCACCGGTCAGCATCAGATGGTCTTTTGAAAGTGTCTCAGCCATCAACGACCCTGCCTTTTCAGACGCATCCGTAAGGGATATTTTTTAGAATTGGCAAATGACTACGCTAACGTATACTCAGTTGCCATATTCTTCAACTACAGCATGCACTACTCCGGCTGTAGCTTCCACCGACATTAGCACAACGACCGCTACTACTCTTCATACAACATCAAAGCCTTCTACCATCTCCTATCTAGCACTTGATGATACTGTGGATCCGCCTGAAAGTCATCCTACAGAATCTTCGGGGCTCTCTACTAGTGCCGAAGCCGCCATCATCGCCGTAGTCGGCGGTGTAATACTCATCGGGCTCATCCTCCTATGCCTTTGTCTCCGACGGAGACGAAAGCGAAAACAGGCACGCAAAATTTCTGAGCGAGAGCTACGGAACCAAATCTCGGAGTTGTTGGAAAACAACAATGAAAAGTCCAAGACTGAGGGTATTCAGGAATTGCTACAAAGTAATGACGCATCTGAAGCCCCAGCAGGAGAAGGTCTGGCTGAATTACCCAATGTAGGTCGGCAAATACTCAAAACCCTAAATAGCGTATGTGAGGCGTTATGAGAAATTTAGTATTGTGTTTCGTGTTAGTTGTTGAAAGGGGATGAGGTGATGCTCAGCAGCCTATAAGCGGTTGATCTGGGTAGATGTGTCATGTAAGTTTAAGAAGCCGAAGAATAAGCTCACAACACTCGCCACAAGAGTGTAGTCATGGCTAGACAACACAACTAAGACTTTGATGTCGGTGTAACGATGGGGTCTAGAATACCTATCTTAGTTGAATACACACATATACACAAGCACCTTGCGTACGCCTTGGTGCACCTTGTGATATCTCTAGCACCACCACCTATAGTATAGATAGCTCCAAGCATCCGCTCTCGAGATTGAAATTCAAAACAGCCTCTGAATCCGCAAGACCTTCCTAATGAGGTCTTCCACATTCAATTTCATCACAATCTCCCCAAGACCGACAGTTTCCTTCCTCGGCTCTTCTTGTCCCCACCTCCTCTTCGTATGTAAGCGAGAGAGAGAAAAAGCTTGCGGGATATTCCTAGTATTTCAATCCAACTAGTGGCATTGATATTGCGAGAAACCAACAACGTAGCGTGATCATATCATTCAAGGTTTTGGTAATTATTGCTGGTTACCAACGTTGGGATTGCGG
>Ga0265798_10004086_pt1 | contig 20377 bp, 19 predicted proteins | sample P3T30metagenome_FD_192430 | JGI IMG/M metagenome (GOLD analysis project Ga0265798, IMG submission 192430) | Plant litter microbial communities from East Loma Ridge, Irvine, California - P3 T30 | ecosystem: Environmental > Terrestrial > Plant litter > Unclassified | place: USA: California... | reverse complement strand
ACCCGCCAGCCGGCACCGTCCCGCTCCAGCGAGCGGACCTCGTGCCCGGTGTTGAGCGTGAAGCCGGGCCGCTTGGTCAGCGACGCGATATATTGCCGCGTCACCTCGCCCCATTCGCAGTCGGTGCCGAGCGGCGAGCGCGTCGCCGCCACCTTCATCTTCGGATCGCGTCCCTCCATCATCAGCGGCGCCCAGCGGGCGATCTGCGCGGGGTCGGTGGAGAATTCCATGCCGGAAAACAGCGGACTGGCGCCCAGTGCCTCGTACCGCTTGCGCAGAAAGGCGACGTTCTCGTCACCCCAGACCAGATTCATGTGCGGGGTGGAATTGATGAAGGACCGGGGATTGGCCAGGATGCCGGCATTGACCTGATGGCTCAGGAACTGGCGCGTCACCTGGAACTGTTCGTTGATCTCGATCGCCTTCTTGATCTCGACCTTGCCGTCCGCGACGTTGACCGGCGTGTAGTTCAACTCGCACAGCGCGGAATGGCCGGTACCGGCATTGTTCCAGCCGTTGGAGCTTTCGTCCGCCACCTTGTCCAGCCGCTCGACCATCTCGATCGTCCAGTTCGGCTCCAGTTCGCGCAGTAGCACCGCCAGCGTCGCGCTCATGATGCCGCCGCCGATCAACAGCACGTCGACCGACCGCTCGGGGGCCTGGCCATCCGCCGAACCCGGCAGCATCGCCGTGCCGCCCGCCGCGATCGCCGCGCCGATCACGCCGCGCCGGGTGACGCCCAGGTCGGCCGGGGCCGCCCCGTCTGCGATGGGGTGATCGCCGTGATCGTTGTTCTGGTGCTGCACCGATGTGCCCTTTTCGTCGTGGCCCGATCCGAAACCTGTCCCGCCGGTCGATCGGGGCACGGAGGGCGCGTTGCTGAATAACCGCTTCGGCCAGACAAATGAGACGCGTCGACCCGCATGATTGCGGATCAGGCGCCATCGCTGCCCGAAACCCTCACCCAGAAACTTCGATGATCTTGTCGCGATCATGACGCGATATTGGGACCATGGCCCGATCCGGACCTGTCCATCGTTGGTTCCCAACATATGGTCTTTATCGGGGTCGTTCAAGGTCGCGTGCCGATCCTTGCCACCCCATCGCCCGTGTCGCATAGCGGCGGGATGGATACGCCCACCGAAACCGCCGTCGCGGACCTCTCGTTCGAGGATGCGCTGAAGGAACTGGAACGGATCGTCGGCCGGCTGGAAAGCGGCGATGCGACGCTCGACGAATCGATCCGCCTGTACGAACGCGGCGACCGGCTGCGCGCCCGCTGCGCCGAACGGCTCGACGCCGCGCAGGCCCGGATCGAGGCGATCCGGCTGGATGCCGAGGGCAAGCCGCAGGGCACGCGCCCCTTTGCCGCCGGCTGAGCCGATGACCATCCTGCCCGCCACGCTGCCCCCCACCTTGGCCGAGGCGATCGCCGAGGTCGCGATCGAGGTCGACCGCCGGTTCGACACGCTGCTGGCGGTGCCGGACGATCCCCGCGCCGACCTGTACGCTTGCATGCGCCATGCCGCGATCGGCGGCGGCAAGCGCCTGCGTCCGCTGCTCACCATGGCAACCGCCGGCTTGCTGGGGGTGGACCGCGATTGCGCCGCGCTGGTCGGCACCGCGATCGAGGCGATCCACGTCTATTCGCTGATCCATGACGATCTGCCCGCGATGGACGACGACGATCTGCGCCGCGGCAAGCCGACCGCGCACAAGGTGTATGGCGAAGCGACCGCGATCCTGGCGGGCGACTGCCTCCATGCGCTGGCGTTCGAGGTGCTGGCCGATCCCGCGACGCATCCCGATCCGTTCGTCCGCGCCGAACTGGTGCTCGACCTCGCCCGCGCGTCCGGCCCTTCGGGCATGGCGGGCGGGCAGATGATGGATCTGGCCGCCGAGGACGCACGGTTCGATCTGGCGACGGTCACCCGGCTGCAACAGATGAAGACCGGGGCGCTGATCTGCGCCGCGGTGGAGGCGGGGGCGATCCTCGGTCGCCTGCCCCCGGAGGGGCGTACCGGGCTGCGCGGCTATGCGCATGATCTGGGGCTGGCGTTCCAGATCGCCGACGACCTGCTCGATGCCGAGGGGGACGAGGCGGTCGCCGGCAAGCGGCTGCGCAAGGACGAGGGCGCGGGCAAGGAGACTTTCCTCACGCTGATGGGCGTCGACCGCGCCCGGGCGCAATGCACGATGCTGGTCGATCAGGCGGTGCGGCATCTGCACGGGTTCGGGGCGGAGGCGGACCTGCTGCGCGCGGTCGCCACCTATGTCGTGGAGCGTGACCGGTGAGCCGGATCGGCGTCTATCCGGGCACGTTCGATCCTGTCACGCTGGGGCATATGGACATCATCCGGCGCGGCGCGACGCTGGTCGACCGGCTGGTGATCGGGGTCACCACCAATCCGTCCAAATCGCCGATGTTCACCCTCGACGAGCGGATGGAGACGGTGCGGCGCGAGGTGGCGGGTGTGCCCGGCGACATCACCGTCGTCGCGTTCGATTCGCTGCTGATGGATTTCGCGGTGCGTGAAGGCGCGAAGGTGATCGTCCGCGGCCTGCGCGCGGTCGCCGATTTCGAATATGAATATCAGATGGCGGGGATGAACCAGCAGATCAACCGCAGCGTCGAGACGGTGTTCCTGATGGCCGACGTCGCGTTGCAGCCGATCGCCTCGCGCCTGGTGAAGGAAATCGCCCTGTACGGCGGCGACGTCTCGAAATTCGTCACGCCGGCGGTGTGCGCCGATCTGGTCGCGCGGGTGGCCATGATCGGTCGCAAGGGTAGCTGATCCGCCGGCCCCCCTCTCTCGACGGGCGGGGCCGGTGCGCCTAAGGCGCGGCCGGTGATCGACATTCCCGCCCCCTGCCGCCTGCGCCTCGACGGCGCGGCCCTCGTCGCCAACTGGCAGACCCTGAACCGGATGAGCGGTCGCGCCGCGTGCGGCGCGGCGGTGAAGGCGGATGGCTACGGCCTCGGCGCGACGGGCGTGGCGACGCGGCTGGCGACGGCCGGCTGCCGCGACTTCTTCGTCGCCACCTGGGCGGAGGCGCAGGCACTCGCCCCCCTTGGCCTGTCGGTATCGGTGCTGCACGGCGTCCGCGCCGAAGACATGCCCGCCGCGCTTGCCGGCTTCGCGCGCCCGGTCCTCAACACGCCCGCACAGATCGCGCGCTGGCGGGAGGCGGGTGGGGGCATGTGCGACGTGATGGTCGACACCGGCATGAACCGGCTCGGCATCTCGGCCGACGACATCGCCGCCGGCCTGATCGATGGTCTGGCCATCGATACGCTGATGAGCCACCTCGCCTGCGCGGACGAGGACAGCCCGATGAACGAGATGCAGCGCACCCGCTTCGCCGCGCTGACGGGCAGGACGGCGGCACGGCGGATGAGCCTCGCCAACTCGGCCGGCATCGGATTGGGGGAAGACTATGCCTTCGACCTTACCCGGCCGGGCCTGGCGCTGTACGGCGGCGTGCCGCGGGACGACATGGCGGGGGCGATCCGGCAGGTGGTATTCCCCGAGGCGCAGGTCCTGCAACGGCGAACGGTGCGGGCGGGAGAGAGCGTCGGGTACAACGCGACATGGGTGGCGACTGAGGACACCGAGGTGGCGATCGTCAATCTTGGGTATGCGGATGGGTATCGGCGGGCAATGGTGGGAATTGGTTCAGCTCGTCTTGGAGCAACTCGATTACTGATGCTGGGGCGGGTATCGATGGATTTAATTGTGATTGGTCTGCCGGGTGACGTTGATATCCGTGACAGTAGCTGGTTGACGCTGGATTATGATCTGCGTGTCCTTTCCAAGGCGATTGGCGTTTCATCATACGAAATGTTGACCAGCATGGGTCAACGATACGATCGAATCTGGGTCTGAACGCCTTTGCTATCTTATACAATCCTCGTGCGCTATAAAATATTCTGTTGTCTTGTCAGTAAGATAGAGCAGGCGGCACGCGTCGCCAGTGGATGGTAGCGATCCCACCCCATGTGACATTCCTGCTACAAACGGGTAAAAATTTATTCATTCCCAACATGTACCTAAGATTAATGTTGTGTCGTCCGATTGCTGTATCGCACTGTAACTCCAGTCGCGCGGAAGCGCAGATTTCTGGGGAACATATAGCGACATGCTGAAAAATCGTTTTCTTGCCATGACGGCGCTGGCCGCCGGCACGATCTGTTTTCCGTCGATCGTCTGGGCACAAACCACGCCGGAGGCCGTCGCTGGCACTGCCACGAACACCGAAACTGGCGAGCCGGATCGCGGCACCGCAAACACCGATACGCAAGACCAAGCAATCGTCGTCACAGGTTCGCGCATTCGTCAGCCCAATCTGGAGTCGAATTCGCCGATCACGGTTGTGACGGGCGCACAGTTGTTTGAAACCGGTCAGGTTTCCATCGGTGACGTGCTAAACGAGTTGCCGCAGCTGCGGCCGACCTTCAGCCAGCAGAATTCGACCCGCTTTCTGGGTACCCGTGGCCTCAATCTGCTCGACCTTCGCGGTTTGGGTTCGCAGCGCACCCTTGTGCTGCAAAACGGCCGCCGTCACGTGGCCGGCGATATTCTGTCGACTGGCGTTTCGGTGGACGTCAACACAATCCCGACCGATCTGGTCGAACGGATTGATGTCGTCACCGGCGGACTGTCGTCGATTTATGGATCGGATGCTATCGGCGGCGTCGTCAACTTTGTGCTGAAGCAGAATTATGACGGCTTCCAGCTTCGTGGTCAAAGCGGTGCATCAGTGAAATACAGCGATGCTGGCAATCAGTTTGTATCCGCGATCGCCGGCAAGAATTTCGCCGGCGGCCGTGGCAATCTCGCCCTGGCATTGGAGTTTGCACATCAGTCCCAGTATACCGTGACAGGTCGGCCGCAAGCCCGGCAGGACGGGTTTATCGTAACGGACACCGATCCCGCTTCTGCACCGAGCGACGGTGTGCCGGATCGTACCTTTTATCGAGACATCCGGTCGTCGACGATCTTCGGTGGCGGTCTAGTTGCCGCCTTCCCTGGTTCGACGGCGCCCTGCGGTACGGCTGGCGGCACACCGTTCACTTGCAATTACCTGTTCCAGCCGGACGGTACGCTCGCTCGGCAGGTCGGCGACCGGGTCGGCATAGGACCCAACGGCGTATTCTTGGGCGGCAATGGTCAGACCGGTCGTGAGGGTCAGTTGCTGACCTTGACCCCGGATTTGAAGCGTTATTCGGCCAACCTAATCGGCCATTTCGATTTCTCAACGGCCGCAACCGCATTCGTCGAGGCCAAATATGTTCGCAGCGAAGCGTTCGGCTCGCAAAGCGGACCGTTCTTTACGACGGGGGCGACGCTCGCCGACCCCTTCAATCGCGAACGGCCGCGGCTTGACAATCCCTACCTCTCGACGCAGGCGCGCGGCCTGTTGACGCAGCAATTCCTAGCAAGCCCGGTGAACGTGAACACTGGTGGGGCGCTGACCGCGGCGCAGTTGGCGACGCAACGTGCTGCTATTGCTGCTGGCACCTATCGTTTTACCTTGCGGCGCAACTTTGTCGACCTAGGGGTCCGCGACGAACAGATTCGTCGCGAAACCTACCGGATCGTCGGTGGTCTCCGCGGGGACTTCAATGATGACTGGAATTACGAAATCTCCGCCAATTATGGCGAGTATCGTGAACGCAACATCATCGAGGGCAACGTCAACGTCCAGCGTTACCTGCTGGCAGTCGATGCCGTACGCAATCCGACAACAGGCCAGGTCGTGTGTCGTTCGCAGATCGACGCCGCCGCTGCACAGGCTTATGTTTTCAACGCGAATGGCAGCGTGGCTGATCCTGCCCGGCTTGCGGCCGATATTGCAGCCTGCGTTCCGGTCAATCCGTTTGGACAGGGCGCCGTTACACAGGCGGCACGTGATTATCTACTGACCCAGTCGCGCGCGAACGGCAAGATTACGCAGTTCGTCGCCAATGGCTTCCTCTCCGGTGATTCGAGCCAGTTGTTTGAACTGCCCGGTGGCCCGGTCGCGTTCTCCGTCGGCGGAGAGTATCGTCGGGAAACCAACAGCTACGATCTCGATCCCACCACACAGCAGGGCTACGCCTTCTATAACGCGATCCCGTCGTTTTCGTCGCGCGCGTTTGAGGTAAGGGAAGCGTTTGGCGAAATCAGCATTCCGATTGTGAAAGATTTGCCGCTCCTGCAGGAACTGACTGTCAGTGGATCGGGTCGGATCTCCGACTATCGTGGCGCGGTCGGCACGGTGTACACCTATGGCGGGGGCGTCAGCTGGAAACCGATCCGGGATTTACGTCTGCGCGGCGTTTACAACCGCTCGGTACGTGCACCCAACCTCGGCGAAAATTTTTCAGCGCAGAGCCAGAATTTCGCCTCAGTGGGCGATCCCTGCTCGGCCCGCAACATCGGCACGGGTACGGCTAACCGAGCAGCTAATTGTGCGGCAGCGGGCATCCCGACGGCGTTCGATTACGTCTATCAGCAGACGCTGGAAATTCGCTCGGGCGGCAATCCTAACCTGAGCGAGGAAAAGTCAGACTCTTATACGGCTGGCTTCGTGTTTACGCCGTCGTTCGTTCCGGGTCTTCTGGTTTCGGCTGACTATTATGACATCACCGTGAAGAACGTTATCTCCTCGGTGTCGGCGCAAAACATCCTGAACCTGTGCTACGATTCACCATCGCTGGATAATCAGTTCTGCGGTCTGTTCCAGCGCTATGGTGCCGCGGGAGGTCCCAGCGGCCAAGAAGCCTATCGCATCATCGAAGGATCCCTGTTGCAGGCGTCAACCAACTTCGCGCGCCTGAAGGCGCGGGGTGTCGATACTAATGTGACGTATCGGCACAGCTTCGACTGGGGCTCGGTCAACGTCAATGGGACATGGACCCGCACGATTGAGCGCAGCGATTATACAAACCCTAATAATCCGAACTTCGAAAACCGGATTTTGGGCGAATTAGCTGATCCTAAGAACCGCGTAAATCTGAATACTGATGTAAAATTCGGTAAGGTCACCATAGGCTATCAAATGCGCTGGATCGATAAGATGTTCACAAGCCTGGCGGAGGACTTCGTGCCGCTGAACGGTAATCCTCCGCAGAACCCTGATTCCTATCCTGTCCGCTATTACCCCGACATCTTCTACCATGACGCGCGAGTCAATTATCAGGTCAGCGATCGGTTCGATTTCTATCTTGGTATCGACAACATCGCCAACAAAATGCCGCCGTTCGGGCTGACAGGTGTTGGTGGCGGATCCGGCATTTATGATATCCGCGGCCGTTATGGCTATGCGGGTGTCTCCGCCAAGTTCTGATTTATTGCGCCAAAAAAGGGGTCAGGAAATCAACTCCTGGCCCCTTCTTCTATGCTCGTGGTCAACGAGATGCTCAATTGCGAATGAGCCGTGCGGTCGCCCGTGGTTATCTCACCGCTCCAGGCACATCGCGATCCCCATGCCCCCGCCGATGCACAGCGTCGCCAGCCCCTTCTTGGCGTCGCGCTTGCCCATTTCGTAGATCAGCGTGGTCAGCACGCGGGCGCCGCTGGCGCCGATCGGGTGGCCGATGGCGATCGCGCCGCCATTGACGTTCACCTTGTCGGCATCCCAGCCCAGTTCCTTGCCGACCGACAGCGCCTGCGCGGCAAAGGCTTCGTTGGCCTCGATCAGGTCGAGGTCGGCGATCGTCCAGCCCGCCTTTTCCAAGGCACGGCGGGTGGCGGGGACGGGGCCGATGCCCATCACCGACGGATCTACTCCTGCGGAGGCCCAGCTGCGGATCGTGGCGAGCACGGGCAGGCCGCGCTTCTCCGCCTCGGTACGACTGGTCACGACGATCGCGGCGGCGCCGTCGTTCAGGCCCGATGCGTTGGCGGCGGTGACGGTGCCGTCCTTCTTGAACGCGGGGCGCACGCCCGACACGCCATCGATGGTCGCGCCGGCACGGATATATTCGTCATCGGCGACCACGGTGTCGCCCTTGCGGCCCTTGATGGTCACCGGCGCGATCTCGTCCCTGAACCGGCCCGATCCACGCGCGGCCTCCGCCTTGTTCTGCGAGCCGACCGAGAACGCGTCCTGCTCGGCGCGGGTCACCTGATATTGCTCGGCCAGGTTCTCGGCGGTGATGCCCATGTGATAACCGTTGAACACGTCGGTCAGCCCGTCATGCACCATCGTGTCGACCAGGCTGACCGCGCCCATCTTGGTGCCCCCGCGCATGTTCTGCGCGTGCGCGGACAGCGACATCGATTCCTGCCCGCCCGCGACGACGATGGTGGCATCGCCCGTCGCCACGGCCTGCGCCGCCAGCGCCACCGCGCGTAGGCCCGAGCCGCACACCTGGTTGACGCCCCATGCCGGCACTTCCTTGGGCACGCCGGCCGCCATCGACGCCTGACGCGCCGGGTTCTGGCCCTGCGCCGCGGTCAGCACCTGGCCCATGATGACCTCCGACACGTCGGCGGCGGGGATGTTGGCCTGTTCCAGCGCCGCGGCGATCGCGATCCGGCCCAGCTCGTGCGCGGGCGTCGCGGCGAAGGCGCCGAGGAAACTGCCGACGGGGGTGCGCTTGGCGGCGACGATGACGATGTCGGTGGGATGGGCGTTCATGGACGATCCTCTCAGACGGTTGCTCGGGGCGTTTCGGGTTATGTAGAGCGGGGCAGCCGCGCAATCCAGTCGGCAAGCGGTGTCCACAATCCGGCTTTCGCCTTGCTGCCGACGATCATGCCGACATGGCCCGCCGCCACGTCGCGCCGGTCGGGCAGGTCGGCGGCGGTGGCGGCGGGGACGATGCGGTCGGTGAGCGAGACGAACTCGACCATGGGGCAGGTCAGGCGGTGCGGGTCGATGGTGCGGCCGGCCACCCGCCATTCCCCGCGCCCGGGGCGGTCGGCGGCGATCATCGTCTCGAACAGGTCGCGCCCGGCGGCCAGCGTCAGCGGCGGCCCGGCATTGGCCCAGTCCTCCAGCCGGAGGAAGGCCGGCACCGCCGCGTCCGCCATCGTCGCAAAGGCTTCGTACTTGGCGATGGTGCGGGCGGGATCGAGCATCCAGAACCCCGTCTGGAGCAGCTCCATCGGCACCAGCCCCATCGCCTCGCATCCCGCCCGAGCGCCCGCCCAGTGCCGTGCGATGTCGGCCCGCGCCTCGCCATAGCCGGCGAAGTTCCACGGCGCGGCGATCGTCGCCAGCCCGGCGACCGGCATCAGCGTCGCCGCCGCGGCGGCGATCGTGCCGCCCAGACAGTAACCGACCAGCACCGGCGGCGCGTCCAGCGTGCGGAGCAGCGGCAGCAGCAGCCGTTCGATATGGCCGGCGATGTCCATCTCACGATCGCCCGCATCCGGCGTGCCCCAGTCGAGCAGCCAGGCGGCATGGCCCTGCGCGCCCAGCCAGCGCAGCAGCGATGCTTCCGCCGACAGGTCGAGGATGGTCGGCGGATTGATGAGCGAGGGGATCAGTACCACCGGACGCCCGCCCCCGGTCCCACCGCCACCGGTGCCGGTCAGGCGGGCACGGCCATGCCGGCGCTCGTGCGGCAGCGGCGGGGGCAGTGGTGGCCGCGTCGCCGCCTGATACCGGGCCAGTCCGGCCAGCGCCGCCGCCTGCCGGTCCGGCGATACTGCGGTTTCGCTGCGCAGCATCGACAGGAACAGCGGCAGGGGCCGCGGTGCGTGTTGCGGCGCATCATCGCGATGTGTAGGCTGTTCAAAGGACATGGAAGGGGAGAGCCATGAAGAAGCAGAACACCACGGGCAGCGTCATCATCAAGAAGTACGCGAACCGCCGGCTCTATAATACCGAAACATCGTCCTACATCACGCTGGACCATCTGGCGGCGATGACCCGCGAGGGGCGCGACTTCAAGGTGGTCGACGCCAAGACCGACGAGGACATCACCCACAGCGTCCTGACCCAGATCATCATGGACGAGGAAAGCCGGGGTCAGGCGATGCTGCCGGTCAGCTTCCTGCGCCAGCTGATCTCGATGTACGGCGATTCGATGCAGGCGATGGTGCCGGGCTATCTGGAGGACTCGATGAACAGCTTCCGCCGCAATCAGGAGGAGTTCCGATCGGCGGTGGCGGGCGCTTTCGCCCAGACCCCGTTCGCGGAGATGGCGAAGCGCAATCTGGAGATGCTGGGCGCGGCGGCCAGCGCGTTTCCGCCGGTCGGGGGCGCCGTGCCCAATCCCTTCGCACCCGCGGCAGCGGCCGCCACGACGGCCACGACCGCCAGCAAGGATGACGAGATCGCCGCGCTGAAGGCGGAACTGGCGCAGTTGCAGTCGAAGGTCGACCGGCTGGGCTGATCGCGCGGCATCGGCGGAGGCCTCGTCCCCTCGTTGACGCCGCCCGCCGACCCCCCATATGCGCGGCCATGAGCAGCGACAGCAATTCCATGCCGGCCTGGCATGGCACGACGATCCTTTCGGTCCGGCGCGGCGGCAAGGTCGTCGTGATCGGCGATGGCCAGGTCTCGATGGGCCAGACGGTGATGAAGCCCAATGCGCGCAAGGTGCGGCGGCTGGGGGCGGAGGGAAAAGTGATCGGCGGTTTCGCCGGCGCGACCGCCGATGCCTTCACCCTGTTCGAACGGCTGGAGCGCAAGCTCGAACAGCATCAGGGCCAGCTGCTCCGCGCGGCGGTCGAACTGGCCAAGGACTGGCGCACCGACAAGTATCTCCGCAACCTGGAAGCGATGATGATCGTCGCGGACAAGGACGTGACGTTGATCCTGACCGGCAACGGCGACGTGCTGGAACCGGAAAACGGCGTCGCCGCGATCGGATCGGGCGGCAATTATGCGCTCGCCGCCGCCCGCGCGCTGGTCGATTATGAAACCGATGCGGAGACGTTGTGCCGCAAGGCGATGGGCATCGCGGCCGACCTGTGCGTCTACACCAACGACCGGCTGACCATCGAGACGCTCGACAGCGCCGCCTAGGCCACCGTTCAGCCTCCGACTTTTCCCCCGACCCCTCCGGCATATCGAAGGGGAGAGAGATCACATCATGACCCAGTCCCTTACTCCCAAGGCGATCGTCGCCGCGCTCGACGCGCACATCATCGGCCAGGCCGACGCCAAGCGCGCGGTCGCCGTCGCGCTGCGCAACCGCTGGCGTCGCCAGCAACTGTCCGCCGATCTGCGCGACGAGGTGACGCCCAAGAACATCCTGATGATCGGGCCCACCGGCTGCGGCAAGACCGAGATCAGCCGCCGGCTGGCGAAGCTGGCCGATGCGCCCTTCGTCAAGGTTGAGGCGACCAAGTTCACCGAGGTCGGCTATGTCGGCCGCGATGTCGAGCAGATCGCCCGCGATCTGGTCGAGGAGGCGATCCGATTGGAAAAGGAGCGCCGCCGCCTCGCGGTGAAGGACAAGGCGGAGGAGGCGGCGATGGGTCGCCTGCTCGATGCGCTGGTCGGCAAGGATTCGAGCGCGGCGACGCGGGAGAGTTTCCGCCAGCGGTTCCGCGACGACCATCTCGACCAGACCGAGATCGAGATCGAGCTGGAACAGGCGCCCGCGACCCCGTTCGAGGTGCCGGGTGCCGGCCCGCAGATGATCAACCTGTCGGAGATGATGAAGTCGTTCGGCGGCGGCCAGCAGCTCAAGCGCCGCAAGCTGCTGGTCCCCGCGGCATGGGAGAAGCTGGTCGAGGAGGAGGCGGACAAGCGCCTCGATCAGGACGAGGTCAGTCGTGCCGCGCTGGCCGATGCGGAGGCGAACGGCATCGTCTTCCTCGACGAGATCGACAAGATCGCGATGTCCGAACATCGCGGCGGCGGCTCGGTCAGCCGTGAAGGCGTGCAGCGCGACCTGTTGCCGCTGATCGAGGGCACCACCGTCGCGACCAAATACGGGCCGATGAAGACGGACCATATCCTGTTCATCGCATCGGGTGCGTTCCACGTCGCCAAGCCGTCGGACCTGCTGCCCGAGCTTCAGGGCCGCCTGCCGATCCGGGTGGAGCTGAAGGGCCTGACCGAGGCGGATTTCGTCGCCATCCTGTCGGACACCAAGGCATCGCTGCCCGCGCAATACCGCGCGCTGTTGGCGACGGAGGGCGTCACGATCGACTTCACCGACGACGGCATCGCCGCCGTCGCGCGGATCGCGGCGGAGGTGAACGGCGAGATCGAGAATATCGGCGCGCGCCGGTTGCAGACGGTGATGGAGAAGCTGCTGGAGGAAGTCAGCTTCGACGCCGAACATCGGCAGGGCGAAACCCTGACGATCGACGCCGCCTATGTCGACCGCCAGCTCGCCAGCATCGCCCGCAACACCGATCTCAGCCGGTTCGTGCTGTAGGGGGGAGATAGTACTCTCCGCCTTATTTCCCCGGCGAAGGCCAGGGAAGTAAGGATTACTGCGAGTAGCTACCCTTTAGAGTCAGATGACATCAGATTGATCCGTCATTGCGAGCGCAGCGAAGCAATCCAGTGCCGGACCAGGACGCCCTGGATTGCTTCGCTGCGCTCGCAATGACGAACATCTGGATCAACCCCCTCATGTCATCCCGCTTTAGGCCGGTCGTACGGCACGAACGGCTGGAACCGGCAATAAGCGGACGCGATCGTGGTGCCGGGTTGCAGCACCCGGAACATATCGTTCTGGCACAATTGCCCCGACCGGATCTCCACGATCAGCGTCGTCAGGGGGCGCAGCGACGGACACGCGCCGACCGGCCCGGTACGGTACACGCGGCGTCCGGTGACGTTGTAGAGGATCGTCTTGTCGTCGATGACCGTCGGCCCCTGATTGGAACGCGGGTCGATGCAGCGTACCGGCTTGCCCGGCACGCGTCCGGCCAGAAAGTCGCGTTCCTTCTCTTTGGCTTTCTCCTTGGCCGGCGGTGCCGCCGCCACGGCGGGGATCGCGATCGCCAGCAGGGCGAGGGGGAACAGCGCGCGCATCATTTCGCCTTTCGATAGGGGATGAAGTCGCCGAACGCACAACTGCCGGTCGGGAAGCGCGATGTCCGGTCGACCAGTTGCACGATGTCGCCCCGGCAGAACCGGCCGATCGGCGTGCTGGCGATCATGATGTCGCCACGCCCCAGCCCCTCGCACCCCGGCCCCATGTCGTTGCGGTAGAGCAGGTTGCGACCGAACCGATACACCACCGTCTGGCCATAGCTGTCGCTTTGCGGCGTGCGGGTCTGTGGCAGGCAGTTCACCTTGTCGCCCGCGACATACCCCGCCAGCGCCTGATCGAGCGAGCGGCCGTTATTGTAGGAGGTCCGCTCACCCGCAGGTGGATCGGCGGGGCCGGTGCCGGTCGCGGCGCACCCGGCGGTGGTCGCGGCAAGGGCCAGGATCATGAGGCAACGCATCGGTCGGTCTCCTGTCGACGGCTGGGGTCGGCGGCTGGCGGTCAGCTGCGGAAATTGTCCTTCTGCGTCCGCAACTCGCCCAGCCGTTCGGCGGAGCCAGCACGCATGAAGGGGTTGGTCTCGCGTTCCTGGGCGATCGTGGTCGGCAGCGTCGGCTGGCCCAGCGCGCGCACCCGGTCGATCACCACGCGGCGGTCGGCGATCAGCGCATTGTCCGGTTCGACATGCGCGGCGAAGCGGGCGTTCGACTGGGTATATTCGTGCCCGCCATACACCTTCGTCTCGTCCGGCATCGCGGCATAGGCCTGCATGTTGGCCCACATCTCCGCCGGCGTGCCCTCGAACAGCCGGCCGCATCCCATCGCGAACAGCGTGTCGCCGGTGAAGACCAGCGCATCGTCGGCGAAATGGAACGCGACATGCCCGGCGGTATGGCCGGGTACCGCCAGCACCTTCGCGGTATGGCTGCCCAGCCGCACCACGTCGCCCGCCCCCACGAAGGTGTCGAGCGTCGGAATGCGCTCCCGTTCCGCCGTCGGGCCGGTGATCGTCGCGCCCGCCGCCTTCATATCGGCATTGCCGCCGGTATGGTCGGGGTGCCAGTGCGTGGTCCACACCTGCGAGATGTGCCAGCCCCGCGCCTTGGCGGCGGCGAGCACCGGGGCCGCTTCGCCCGGATCGACCACGGCGGCATCCGCCGTCTTTGGGTCGAAGATCAGCCACGCGTAATTGTCGGCAAGTACCGGGACCGCGACGATCTCCAGCGGCGGGGCGGGCGTCGTCATCCTACCAGCTGCCGGTGTTGGGCATCGAGGTCCAGGGTTCCGCCGGCTCCAGCGTGCCGTCCTGCAACAGCTCGATCGAGATGCCGTCCGGGGTCTTCACGAACGCCATGTGCCCGTCGCGCGGGGGGCGGTGGACGATGTGGCCGGCGTCTAGGATACGCTGGCACGTCGCGTAGATGTCGTCGACGCGGTAGGCGAGGTGGCCGAAATTGCGGCCGCCGTCATACTCCTGCGGGTCCCAGTTATAGGTCAGTTCGACCTCGGCTTTCGCACGCTCGCCCGGCGCGTTCATGTCGTCGGGACAGGCGAGGAAGATCAGCGTGAACCGTCCCGCCTCGTTCTCCAGCCGGCGGACCTCCTTCAGCCCGAGGAGTTCGAAGAAGGCGATCGTCGCGTCGGGATCGGTGACGCGGATCATGGTGTGGAGGTAATGCATGGAAGCTCCGTCTATCGGTCTTGCCGCATCAACCCTCCGACCGGCCCGACGTATCCGTCACCTCGGCCACCGTCGCGATCAGCAGCGCCAGATCGGCGTCGCGCGACAGGCGATGGTCGCCATCCTTTACCAATATGGTGCGGACATCCGCCGATCCGAACAGCCCGGCGAGGTGGACGGTGCGGTTCCACGGCACGTCCGGGTCCGCCTGCCCCTGCAACAGCCGCACCGGACCATCGAAGGCGATCGTGCCGAACATCAACCGGCTCGCCTCGCCCGATGCCCAGAAGGGGCGGGTGTAGATCGTGGGTTCGGGGCCATAGGGATTGGCGCGTTCCAGCCGGCCGGTATTGAGGATCGTCATCTTCTCCGCCTGGGTGAAGCCCCAGTCGGTGAAGTCGGGCGCGGGTGCGATCCCCACCAGCGCGCGTACCCGGTTGGGCCGCATCCGCGCCGCCAGCAGCATCAGCCACCCGCCCATCGACGATCCCACCAGCACGACCGGGCCGGTGGCGACATCGTCGATCATCGCCAGCACGTCGTCGCGCCAGCCCGTCAGCGTCTGGTCGGCGAACGCGCCCTCGCTCTGGCCACAGCCGCCGTAATCGAAGCGCAGGAAGGCGCGGCCGTTCGCCTTCGCCCATCCCTCCAGCGCCAGCGCCTTGCTGCCGTTCATGTCGGAAGCATAGCCGGGCAGGAAGATCACGACCGGGCCGGCGCCCTCGGTCAGATGGAAGGCGAGGCGGGGGCGTTCGGTGCTCATCCCCCGCCTTACCCGACGACGCGGTCGCGGCCAACCATATCGCCACCGTTCCACGTGGAACAAATGTGGAACATGGAATGGTGGCGACCAGCGTCGATCACGCGGCCTTCAGTGTCGCCATGTCGATGACGAAGCGGTACTTCACGTCGCTCTTCACCATCCGCTCGTAGGCGGTTTCGATCTCGTCCATCCGGATCGTCTCGATATCGGCGGTCAGGCCATGCTCGCGGCAGAAATCGAGCATCTCCTGCGTCTCGGCGATCCCGCCGATCAGCGAGCCAGCGAGCTGGCGGCGGCGGAACACGAGGTTGCCGACCGAGGGCGAGGGGTGCGGTTCGGCCGGCACGCCGACCAGCGTCATCGTGCCGTCGCGCTTCAGCAGCATCAGGAACTGGTCGAGATCGTGCGGCGCGGCGACGGTGTTCAGGATGAAGTCGAAGCTGTTGGCGTGTTCGGCCATCGCGTCGGCATCCTTCGACACGATCAGGTCGGTCGCACCCAGCCGCTTGGCATCGTCGCGCTTGTTGGGCGAGGTGGAGAAGACATACACCTCCGCGCCCATCGCCGCGGCGATCTTCACGCCCATATGGCCGAGCCCGCCGAGTCCGACGATGCCGACCTTCTGCCCCGGCCCGACCTTCCAATGGCGAAGCGGCGAATAGGTGGTGATCCCCGCGCACAGCAGCGGTGCGACGGCGGCCAGATCGGCCTCGTCATGCGTCACCTTCAACACGAAGCCCTCGTCGACGACGATATGGTCGCTGTAGCCGCCGAAAGTATGGCCGCCCAGCACGGGATCGGGACCGTTATAGGTGCCGACCATGCCGGTCGTCTCGCAATATTGCTCCTCGCCATCGTCGCAGGACGGGCAATGGCCGCAGCTGCCGACCATGCAGCCGACGCCGGCGATATCGCCGACCGCGAACTTCGTCACGTCGCTGCCGACCGCGGTGACGCGGCCGACGATCTCGTGACCGGGAACGCAGGGGTAGAGCGTGCCTTCCCACTCGCCGCGCGCGGTGTGCAGGTCGGAATGGCAGACGCCGCAATACAGGATGTCGATCGCGACGTCGGTGGCACCGGGATCGCGCCGCTCGAAGCTGAACGGGGCGAGCGGGGCGGCGGCGGATGGCGCGGCATAGCCGCTGGCGGGGGTCGGCATGAATCAAGTACCTCGGGGGGGAAAGCGAGGCGGGGATATGGGAGCAGGTACAGGCGGTTAAAACCGCCAGTGAAATATTCTTACCCGGCGGCACCACGCTCCGCGATCGCCGCCAGCATGTCCGCCGCCAATACGCTCAACGTATCGTCGCGCGCGCCCATTACGACGATCCGGTCCCCCGGCCGGGACAGGGCGACGAGGCGGGCGGCGGCCTCGGCACGGTCGGGATCGTGATGCGCGATGCGACCACCCGCCGCGACGGCCGCGACGATATCCCCGCTGCCCACGTCGCGCGCCACGGTGCCGCCGAAATAGGCCGGGTCGGGCATCGTCAGCACATCGTCGGGGCCGAGGCGATCGACGAAGGTCTGCGCCAGTTCGCGTCCCATCACCTTCAGCGGGCCGTACCCATGCGGCTGGAACAGCACGAGCAAACGGCCGGGCTGGTCGTGCAGCGTGTCGAGCGTCGCGGCGATCTTGTCGGGATTGTGCCCGAAATCGTCGATCACCGCGATGCCGCCCGCCTCGCCCACCAGATCGAAGCGGCGGCGCAGGCCGGTGAAGCCCGCCACCGCCTGTGCCGCCTGCGCCAGCGGCACCCCCGCCGCCACCGCCGCGCCGATCGCGGCGAGCGCGTTGGACACGTTGTGGCGGCCGGGCACCGCCAGCCGCACCGGGATGCGCGCCTCGCCCGCGATCAGGTCGAACCCGATCGCATGGGGTTCGGGGCGCAGCTTCTCCGCGACCAGATCGGCCCGGCCCTCCACCGCGAACGTCGTCAGCCGCTCGCGGGGCAGGGTGGCGAGCAGCGCGGCGGTTTCCGGATCGCCGGCATTGGCGACCACCCGGTCGGCCCCGCGCGCGAAATCGCCGAACAGGCCGCGCAGTTCGTCCAGCGATTTATGGTCGAGCGTCACGTTGTTCAGCACCGCGATACGCGGGCGATAGAGCGCGATCGACCCGTCGCTTTCGTCCACTTCGCTGACGAACGGATCGCCGCCGCCGACCAGCGCGCTGGCGAAGGGCGCATCGGGGCGGATGAAGTCCTTCATCACTGCCCCGTTCATCACCGTCGGATCGCGGCCGCAGGCATGGAGGATCAGGCCGATCATCCCGGTGACGGTGGATTTGCCGCTGGTGCCCGCGATCCCGATCGGCAGCACCGCGTCGTTGAACAGGGTCGCCAGCAGTGCCGGACGCTTCATCCGCGGCGCGCCGACCCGTGCGGCGGCGACCATGTCGGGCACGCTGTCCTCCACCGCGGCGGAGGCGACGACGAGGCGGTCGGGCGTCACGCCGCTGCCGTCCTGCGGGAACAGGTGGATGCCCAGCGCGGCGAGCGCCTGAAACTTCGGGGCGGTGCGGCCCTGATCCAACCCACGGTCGGAGCCGGCGACGTCACCGCCGCGCGCGCGGACGATCATCGCCAGCGGCATCATCCCCGATCCCCCGATGCCGACGAAGAAGAATTTGCGATGCTCCATGGCGGCGGGCTATCGGCATCGCCAGCATAGGGCAAGCCGGGGACATATCGTGAAGATCGCAGTGGTGGCCCCGGCGCGGGCGATAGACCCGGTGGTCGCCGCCCGCGCGGGTGCGTTCGCGGCGATCGCCTATCCCGAGGTCGATCTGGTGTTCCACCCGCAATGCTTCGCCAGCGAAGGGCATTTCGCCGGATCGGACGCGGTGCGCGCGGCGGCGTTCCTGGAAGTGGCGAACGATCCGGGCGTCGGCGCGGTGTGGTTCGCGCGCGGCGGTTACGGCTCCAACCGTATTCTCGCGCAGGTGATGCCGGCACTGGGGCCGGCGGCGCTGGCCAAGAGCTATGTCGGCTATTCGGACATGGGGTTCCTGCTCGCCGCGCTCTACGCACGCCGGATCGGCCGGCCGGTGCATGGCCCGATGGCGACCGACATCAACCGCGGACACGGGGACGAGACGGTGGCGCGGACGCTGGGCTGGCTGCTGCGCGGCGACCGGCAAGGGCTGGAGCCGACTCTGACCGGGCCAGACGCCGGGCAACCCGCCGCCGCCTTCAACCTCGCGATCCTGAATGCGCTGGTCGGCACCCAGTGGATGCCCGATCTGACCGATCACGTGCTGATGATCGAGGAGGTGTCGGAACCGCTCTATAACGTCGACCGGATGCTGTTCACGATCGCGAACGCGACGCAGCTGAAGGGGCTGGCCGGCGTGCGGCTGGGCATCGTCAGCAATATCCAGGCGAACGATCCCCCCTGGGGCGAGACGCTGGAGGCGATGATGGATCGCTGGTGCCGCGACATGGGCGTACCGTATCTGGGCCGCGCGGCGATCGGCCATGCGCAGACCAACATGGTCGTGCCGTTCGGGATCGCGTGATGGACCGCCGCATGGTGCTGGCCGGCATCGGGGCAAGCGTCGTCGGAACCGGTGCCGCCGCTGCCGCTCCCCCGGTGATCGCCGCCTGGGCGACGCTCGACAAGGCGACCGGGCGAATGACGGGGGCGCAGGCGGACGTACGGGTGCCGATGTGCTCCACGTTCAAATGGCTGCTGGCTGCCTGCCTGTTGTGGCACGTCGATCGCGGGCATGAGGGGCTGGACCGGACCGTGGCGTTCGGGCCAGGCGATCTGCTCGATTATGCGCCGGCCGTCCGCGCCGCGCTTGCCGACGGACGCCGTTTGACTGTCGGCGAATTGTGCCGGGCGGCGGTGGCGCAAAGCGACAACGCGGCGGCCAATCTGCTGCTGCCCCGGATCGGCGGCCCCGCCGGCCTTACCACCTGGCTGCGCGGGCAGGGCGACCGGATCACGCGGCTCGACCGGATCGAGCCGGCGTTGAACCGGGTGCCGCCGGGCGATCCACGCGACACGACGACCGCGACGGCGATGCTGCGCCTGCTCGACCGGCTGCTCTACGGCCCGGTCCTGACCGCCGCGTCGCGCGCGCACCTGATGGCGTGGCTGATCGCCTGCGACACCGGGGCGACGCGGTTGAAGGCGGGGCTGCCGGCCGGCTGGCGGATCGGCCACAAGACCGGCACCTACACCACCGATCGCCCCACCGCGACCGATCGGAACGTGATGGGCGACGTCGGCGTGCTGTTGCCGCCGGCGGGGGCGCCCGTGCTGATCGCGGCATGGCGGGTGGGGGACCGTGACGTCACGGCGACCGATCGCTGGTTCGCCGGGCTGGCGCGGGCGGCGGCGATGCGTCGAAGCGGGTGAATTCCGTACCGCTTGCCTATATGGGTGGCGCAGCGGCATAAGCCGCCACATCCCTGACCGAGTGAGTTCTTCCCATGTCTGCCATGTTCCGCATCACGCTGCCCGACGGTTCCGTCCGCGAGGTTGCGCCCGGAACCACCCCCGCGGACGTGGCCGCCGCGATCGGCCCCGGTCTCGCCAAGGCGGCGATCGCCGCGCGGATCGACGGCGAGGTGCGCGATCTGTCGCGCCCGTTCGACGGCGACACGCACCTCGCGCTGGTGACCGCGAAGGACGAGAAGGACGCGCTGGAACTGGCGCGCCACGATTTCGCGCATGTGATGGCGGAAGCGGTGCAGCACCTGTTCCCCGGCACGCAGATCACCTTCGGCCCCGCCACCGACGACGGCTTCTATTATGACTTCGCGCCGAAGGATCGGCCGTTCACCGACGAGGATCTGCCCGCGATCGAGGAGGAGATGCGCCGCATCATCGCCCGCAACGAGCCGTTCGTCCGCGAGGTATGGAGCCGCGAGCAATTGATCGAGACGTGGCAGCGGCAGGGCGAGACGTTCAAGGCCGAATGGGCCGCCGAGCTGCCGGACGGCGAGGAGCTGACGATCTATCGGCAGGGCCGGTGGCTCGACATGTGCCGGGGGCCGCACATGGTATCGACCGGCAAGCT
>Ga0265798_10004085_pt1 | contig 20380 bp, 21 predicted proteins | sample P3T30metagenome_FD_192430 | JGI IMG/M metagenome (GOLD analysis project Ga0265798, IMG submission 192430) | Plant litter microbial communities from East Loma Ridge, Irvine, California - P3 T30 | ecosystem: Environmental > Terrestrial > Plant litter > Unclassified | place: USA: California... | reverse complement strand
AAGTTCTGGGCGGGCCATTGGACGTGGGGCGGCAGCATCTGCTCCATGCGGGACTGGGTGAGGGACGAGTCCATGTTTACTTTGTGCTCGGAGAGGGCGGGCAGGCGTTTGGCGTACATCCAGCCTTGCATGACGAAGGTCCAGAGGTTGAGGGTTACCTGAGGTTGGGGTGTTAGTGATGAATACTTGATTCGGTCTCGCCTTTGTAGCTGGTAAGAATCTGAGACGGTTGGATAGATGGCATTCTCGGAAGTCTTGTCTTTCTACACTGGCGACAAGCAGGAGATGCATACTGTGGAGCTGTCAGTACGGCGGTTCTACCATATCTCTCATGTTCGCCAACTATATACCCAAAGGCGCAAGCAAAGGCGCGGCAACGCCGATAGGCGCGTTGTTGAGGAAAGACATAATTTCTATTTGTGTTGCTGAAGTGGTTTTATGGTCAAAGGTGTTGTTGTTGTTGTCGCGATCTGATGGCTGCGTTCCTAAGCGTCAAATCGTGGTCTCGATGGTTCGTTATTGTAGTTTTGAGAAAGTGTAGTTGAGAGAGTCTAAGGCAGACACGGCAGGCGCGTCGTCGGGCATCTTAACAATATAATGCAAAGGGTGAACGGGCCATGAGATCTGCCCCCCTCATTAAGGTATGTTATCAAATCGCGAGCTACACCAATGGTTTTCAAATCCGGTTCAATCGTCGCGCTTGCCGAGGCTGTTGTGTGGCTCAATCAGCACACAAAAGTTTGGGGTTTTTATTCGCTCAATGTCACGCGCATAAGCTCACAAACCACTCCCAATCCCACAATACATAGCATGTGACGCCATGCAGATCGATCGTCGAGGTTGTCGAAGTTCGACCGGTGCTTATTCCAAATCCAGCCCGGCTCCAGATCTCCACCATGTTGGTGGTGGTCATTCAGGCTCCAAACGTCCCCGAAGATGCGTTGAGTGAATCATGATGCCTTCGGTCACCCACCAAGTGAAAGATAGGTACTGACAAGTAACAAGCTAGACCTCAACTATTGAAGTCTTGTAAGCGAAACCCAAAAGATCCCAAGTACGAAATCACAAGGGTTGGGGTTGGGGTTAGCTAGCATGCACATGAACGAGGTGATCAAGGATCAGATAGTATCCCACGACCCGAGTAAGATATTGTACACATGATCGATCCATCAACCGATAATCGCAGTCGAAGGGTGTTTAGGTCGACTTCCGGCAACGAACCTTGGACATCAATCAGATGCATTGAAGATCTTGCGATCTACCGACGTTTACCACCAGTTGAAAGAAGTCGTATCAGGTTGGGGAAAAACTGACAATGTCATGCAGACAAAAAGGTATCCATTGAATGAAGATGTAGGTTCGAATAACCTACATATGGTAGTGAATACAAAGTAAGTCTCTATCTAATAACCGGATCCCAAAAACCGACCTTAAACTCCACTTCAATCATCACAAGATTCGTACCCAGACTCCAAACATGAGAGAGGCAAAGAACCCTAACTTTTTACTCCCCCTCAGATTCTCATTTCCTTGCCTGTGTCATTCCCATTCCGATTCCCCTGTACATGTAAAATGCAATGCGGTATCCCAAACCAAGCATGGAAAAGAAAACATCCACCGCCCCTCCCGAATATACGATGATGACCGCCCCCCCTAACCGCCCTCAACCGGCTTAACCCTCAACCCACACCCCTCACAAACAAGCCTAAACCCTTCCGCACCTCTCATAGCAGCGAAGCCCGTACCCCCACACCTCCTGCAAACCATCCGCTTCTCAGGCCCTTCCTCTTCCGCATCATTGAACTCTTCACCATCGACGTCCGAGACCTCGCTGTTCTCAGCCGTCAGACGGCTAACAGCACTGTTGACGCTCACCCGCGAAGGCCTGCGATCGAGGAAACGCGCATTGCGCTCGTCGTCTTCGGCTTGCGCTTTCAGGGCGCGCTGGCGTTCCAAGGGCTCGCGGAAGCGCGCCGTGTCCCAGAAGAAATCGGAGCGGCCGGCGGCGTCGACGACCATTCCGTCGCCTTCGTTGCGGCGGCGGGCGATGTCTGAGTCGGGGGATTCGGTGGGGCTGTTGGCGTCATGGCGGCCATGGCTGTGGTGGTCGTGTTCGCTTTCGTTCGGATCGTTCTTCCTTTTGTGTTGTTGCAACGTGCGCCTGACGGTATCTTGCGAATCGGTGACTTCGAGGGAGGTCGGGGCTGTCGAAGTAGGGCTTGTGTCTTCCTCGCCACTCTTGGGCGAGTGCTGGTTGACAGACTTCTGCGGCGGCGAGACGCTGCGGCTGGTCGCTTTGCTTTTCTGCGAAGCGCCGCTGCCGTTGGTGATGTTTGATGTGCTGGCGATCCCTTGCCGCCAGGATAGGATGCGGTCTGAGGGAGCATTTTGCGAGGCTGCAGAGGTTCTGCCGTCGCGTAAGCTGGGCTGGCTGGCTTTGGTGGCGATTGAAACGCCTGCGATGGAATTCGCACGGCTGGATGTCCCGCCTCCACCGCCGCTGCGCTTGCCAAAGACAGATCCCTTGTCCCAATCGTCGCCTTTCCTCTTGTTCCACGCGCAATCTTGGCGGAAGATCTTGATCGTGCCAGTGAAGTCTGCTGTAACGATGATGTTGCCGCTCTTGTGCAATGACTTGGCTGAATGGACGACTGACTCTCTAGGTCGATCGAGACTGCCTCGCACGTCTAGGGAGTTGCGCATGTAGCTCCCGTTCTCCGTCGCTGGTCGTGAGGAGGCATGACTTTCTGTTCGTTCTCTCTGGCTCAGAAGTGTTACAGGCGGTGGATTACACAAGTCGTAGACTGGATCCTCACTCCTACCGAGAAGGTGTCGCGTCTTTGCTGGTGCGAAACAAGCCACTGTGGTAGGCGACTCGTGCGCTTCAAAAATCTCCACCGGTTGCTTGTCTCGAGCGTCATCTTGGACCCCATTAAGTGACCAGATGAACGCCTTGCGATCTTCGCTCCCGCAGACAACATAACGACCATCATCACTCAGCGTCGCTCGAATCTGTGAGGCGTTGTTCTGCATCCCTCTAAACTTGAGCTCGAGGCTCTTGTCGCGGAAGTTGTACAGCCGTACTCGCGAGTCGTTGCTCGTGATCAAAAGCTTCACATCACCGCTCGATCCATGGTATGCCTGGATTGCAGTAATTTTGCTGCCGCGCGCGTTGGGTCCCTTGGCTGAACGCACGTGGAGTTGTGTCTGGTACTTCAAGCTTTCAGTCTCGTAAAACAGACACTGTCCATCTAGACAACCTGCCATCGCATACCTGCCATCAGGCGTGAAAGCAACAGCTGTGATCATTTCAGGAGCCTGCACAGTGAATGCAACACTCTTATCGGGTATGCTCCAGAGCCGCAGCTTCGAGTCCAGCGATCCAGCCAAGAAGAATCGGTCGTCTTTCGGGTGGAACGCTATTGAAGGGACGAAATCGTTGTGTTTGAATGTGCACAGGCACTCCTTCCTGGAAACATGCCATAAGCGGACTGTCTTGTCCATTGAAGACGAGAGTAGGAAGTTGTTTTTGCTCCAGCTGAGGTCGAGAATCGTAGATCCATGTCCTTCCCATTCGCGGATAGGTTGCTGTGAGAATACTGGTGCGCTCAAGCGTTCGCCCAGGTTGACTCCATTCCGGCTGTCACCAGAGCTGGCTGCCTCTGTTTTTCGACGATCTTCCGGACTGGACAACACTTGCCAGACGCGCAACACCATATCAGCTCCCGCCGCGGCGAGAAACTTGCCGTCTTTGCTGAACTCCATCGCCCAGACGGCTTCTTGGTCGGTTGATGCCGAACTCTTCCGTCTCAACTTGTTGGTTTCCGTCCTCACGAGTTTCCGTCGCTTTCCGCAATAAAGCTCCTGCGCGAGGAACAACCGATCGAAATCGCGTCGCGCCTTGAACTTCGATCGCACCTTGATATAAGCCGGGGGTTGCGGATGTCGCGGGTTGTACTCCATGCTATCCAGCGGCTGCGCAAACACATGCGCCTCGGTGCCTTCCGGCCTCGACTCGACAGCCTCGTCGTCCGCGATGGCCTGATCCGGCGACTTCTTCTTCCCTCCTATCAAGCGACCGAGAAACGTGACGGCCTTGACGCCTTTCTTCAACTCTTTGCGCGCCGTATCGTTGGTGTCGGACCGTGGAGGAGGGGCGTGTGCGGACATGGCGGCATGCTGGTGCTTCGCATCCTCTTGAGTGGATGCGCCGGCCGAGCTAGTCGGTCGCAGAGCATTCGGCAATTGTTGGGAACCCGTGGTGCGCTGTAGGATTTGCTATATGGTCACGGCCGAGCGTCAGCGTGATGTGGGATGATGTGCGAGTGTCTTGCACGACGGATGGTACGTACCTGCGACAAAGGGTCGATCGGGGCACGGAGGTCTTGTCTGAGAGAGGCATGCCGGCCTGGGCTTGGCTCCCTGCTGTGGGAGGAATTGGTATTTGATGGCGTCTTACGCAGTCGACCCGGCGACGGCCGACTCGACGACGAGGCAGTGTCCGGCCTGACTACCGGCATGGTCAGCTCAGCTCAGCTCGATTCGTGCGCATGCGTATGCGCCAACCCTTGCATCGCTTGCTTGGAGGGACGTGGCAAGCTTGCTTTGCTTTCCCACGTGGACGAGCCACGGGAAACAGGCTTGGGAGACAGGACAGGACTGGAAGCTTAAGACCTCGATCTTTTTCTCTGCAACGACACGAAGGATTGATAATCATCGAATAATGACATACTTACCAGCGCCGTCTCCAACACTCGAGGCCGTGCCGGGCCGGCCGGAGGATCTTTCAAACTCAAAGCTGGTGAAGGTATCGGGGGATTTGATGGTCGGGCTCATGGGCAGCGACATGTCGGCGTCGACGTTCTGCGGGTCGGTGAGGGTGAGGGTGGGCAGCGCCATGGCGAGCGGGACACGGAGGAGGGTGTGTGTGGCATCTCAGTGCAGGGTGTGTCGATTCGTGATATGCCGGGATATATCAGTGACTTGCAGAAGCAGCACATGCACGACGACGACCAGCGACGTAGTACGTAGTGGTAGGGAAGCCGAAGTGTGGATCTGATGCAAGTCTAGAATGACGGGCCGGTCGTTTCCATGCTATCTATACCTCGATCGTGGCGAGTGCGGAAGCCCACGGTTGAGCCTGCAGTGAGTGAAGGCAATAATTCCATTCTTCTCTGCACGCCTTTTCATGCCCCTCTGCTTACAGTACATCACTTAGTAATTCTGCTGCCGGCGTTGAGCCTGCCCATGCGTATTCGAATACGGGATCCAATCGCTCAGCCCCGGAGGTCCTCCGCATCGAGCATGCATGCGATAAGCGTCATGTGTCTGTGCATTTATGCGGGTAATCGTTCTGTTTGATTCATCGGAATATAAGTTTGTGGGCGGTTTGTGGGCTTTTGTCTAGCTACTGGCTCACAAACCATCGTGATTCTGATCGGATACCGCGCCGTTGGACCTTTCAAGCTCGTGCCGGTTCTCGCGTGCCCACTCATGCACCATGCATGCACTGTAGACCTCAAGCTGGATCGTAACTCAATGTATATATGCATGTATGTTTTTATGTACGCAGTGGACATCCACATATAATATATCTACTACCGTACATCCCAGGCCGGAACGTCACTTAGGACAGCATAGCACGAAATCATAATTCAAGATGTCTGGAGTCGAATTCTGTAACTGCTATACTAACTATCTGCCGCCCACCCCGTATCCAACGCCGTTATTGTAATGCATCTATAGTCGAGACGCGAAGGTATCATAAAACCCTCAACCCATAAACGCCATGTCATATCCCGCCACCCATTAGCCATACATAAAGTGTCAATCATCTAGAAGTCCTCCTCGAAGGAGAAGTCGCCGTTCATCACAGGCGCGGGCGCAGATGTGCCGTCGGCCGAGACTTGGTTCTTCTTCAGCGACTCCATGACACCGGCCTTCTGGTAGTCACCCACACGCTTCTCGAAGAAGTTGGTCTTGCCACCGAGGGAGATGTTCTCCATGAAGTCGAAGGGGTTGGTGGAGTTGTAGAACTTGTTGTTGCCAAGAGCGAGGAGCAGGCGGTCAGCGACGAACTCGATGTACTGGCACATGAGGGTGGCGTTCATGCCAAGGAGCGCACAGGGAAGGGCGTCTGAGAGGAACTCTTGCTCGATGCCGACGGCCTCGGTGATGATGCTCTCGACGAGGGAAGGCGAGGGCTTGTGCTTGAGCTGGGAGAAGAGCAGGCAAGCAAAGTCGGTGTGCATGCCCTCGTCACGGGAGATGAGCTCGTTCGAGAAGGTAAGACCGGCCATGAGACCACGCTTCTTCAGCCAGAAGATGGAGGCGAATGAACCGGAGAAGAAGATGCCCTCGACGGCGGCAAAGGCAATGAGACGGCAGGCGAAGGTGGACTTCTCGTCGCTGATCCATCGCAGAGCCCAGTCAGCCTTCTTACGGATGCAGGGAATGTTGTCAATGGCGTTGAAGAGGTACTGGCGCTGGCGGACGTCGCTGATGTAGGTGTCGATGAGGAGAGAGTAGGTCTCGGAGTGGATGTTCTCCATCATGATCTGGAAACCGTAGAAGCAACGAGCCTCAGGGATCTGCACCTCAGAGCTGAAGCGCTCAACAAGGTTCTCGTTGACAATGCCATCAGAGGCAGCGAAGAAGGCGAGGACGTGAGAGATGAAGAAGCGCTCGTCGTCGTTGAGGCGCTTGTTCCAGTCGTGAAGGTCCTTGGACAGGTCGATCTCCTCTGCGGTCCAGAAGGAAGCCTCGGCCTTCTTGTACATTTGCCAGATCTGTTTCGTATGTTAGCGCGTAATTCCACTTGACGCGTCAGAGACGTGATCGGGACGCGTTCTTACCTCGTGGTACTTGATGGGAAACAGGACGAAACGGTTCGGGTTCTCCTGGAGTATGGGCTCGGATGCCTCCTCCTCTTTGAGAGTGGGTGCAACCTCTGGCTCTTTTGCGGGCGCGTCGGTCATCATAGGAATGCCCTTGATGGGGATGGCGACCTCGTCGGACTCGTAACGGCTGTCAAGGACGTTCTCCTTGTCTGCCTGTGCGTTGAACAGAGGTTGCTTAACGGGGGACTCCATCTTCAAGCTCTCAATGGCGGATGCGGCCTGCAGGAAGGAGTTAGCTATTGTGTTTCGAGGTTTTCAGTGTAGACGTCATTGCTAACCGTCTTGGAGGGCGTCGTCTGGAAGCTCATTGTGAATGCTGGCGTGGTATGGGATGATTATGAGAGAGTACTGCAAAGCAATGAGAAGTTGCTTGAGAGAAGAAGCTGGGTTTGTGTGATTGTGAAAGAGGTTTGAAAGAAGACGCGACCTGCCGAATTATAGATGAACGCGAAACGCGTCCAAGGCAACATCCGCCGCTAGTGGGTAGTGGCCTCACAACAGAGTGGCTAGAGCTCTGACGTCTCTCACTTCACTCGCGGATCGAAAGGAGGCGAATCGGCTTCATTCTTTGTCTTGATTCGCCTGACAGGTCCTCGCTCTGTTTCCCAAGTGGTCCTTGCTCTTGTCGGGCCCTGATATTTGCGCTTTATCTGATCATCTTGTTATCTGATCATCTCTCGATCCAAGAACGGACGTGTCTAGCGTGTACTTTTCGTGAGCCCGACTCTCTAACTGGCTCGTGAATTTCGCTCACCGGACGACCACGTCGTTACGCGTGGATCAAAGCGTGGAAATACTCCACCTCTGTGCCTTTGATGATGTCTTTCCGATTTTCCGAGACGCCGTATGTCCGCTCGGCCGGAGACATCACTTCATCGCTTCATCACTTCATTTCTTTGACATCGTTGAAGATTACAGACGTGCACTCGCGCTTTGCAAAATGGGACAGAGATCGAACTGATGATGGAAGTTGCCACGAGTTTGTAGGCTCGCACTTAGAAGCCAATGACTGTCATCACGGTGGGAAACATGTGAGTTCCTCTTACAACGATCGGAAGGATCATCCGTGTCACACCTTGTGGGGACGCCTAGGTCGTACTACCTTGAGGTACTGAGTCGTCTCTACACTACGCTGCTGCTGAGATTAGCGTGTTTAGACAAACGTATCTCACAATCCATGGAGAGGTTCTATCTTGGAGTTTGAGCAGTTCCAGATTGATACGTACGCAGAAACATTATGGTCCGGAGTGTTATCAATTGCAAAGCCACTCCTTCTCTGCAACATAGGAAGCAATAGGTAAGTAGCTGTTCTTCCTCGCTTACAGTCTCACTTCATGACACATTGACATCAATTGAGTCCATACTACAGTCTGTTAACACGTTGGAAGCATAGTGATATGAGCGAATTCCATGTGTCGATATCATCATCCTTGTGCGTACCAGATATCAACAGAACCTGAGTACAAGTCTGAGCATTTCACTGGATCAAATTGCCATGACTCTAACAGTATCAGCGGCTTTGGCTTATCGTCAACATGCTAGTGTCAGTGAGACGTTCGTTCCACGACGCTGTGTGTTTGCTCGACCAGCTTCAGCATGTACGGAGGCGTGTCAGGCAACTGTCCCAGAGCTCTTCAAGGACATGGCAGTGGTCACTTCTCTTAGTGAAAAGCCGCACGGCAGCAGCACGCACATGCCACCTTCAGACTGCCTTGACGATCAGACTCAATCCATGGCAGTCATCAGCTAGGTACCTTGTATCTCTTATTTTCAGCAAGTTCTCGATGCATTTGACAAGGGTGCTCATATCAAGATTCAAGAAGTGAAGACCAATCAACCAGTCGGTCGCTCCTTCCTTCAGATGTCGACTGCTCCTTCCTCGTCATCTGCCGTTTGCTCATGTCGTCCTCTCCCGCTTGCCGCCGCTGTTTACTTCTACGCGGCTTGCCACAACATCCTCACTACTTTACTCAACGCACTTGACACCATAAATCTTACAACACACGTCATCATTGGCTGCAACAATGACGACTCGATACAGCTCTGCGGAGCTCAAAGCCATCGGCACCCGCAACGCCCATCGTCTGCCGCCGGCATCTGCAGCTCTAGGCATGTTTGAGTACGAATTGCACCGCGCCGTTGAGGATGAGTCGCTGTTCGAAAACGCCATGATTCAAGCTGCTAAGACTGCCAAAGAAGTCTCCATACAGCAATCACGCCTGAGCTCATTGGTCGACACCGTCAAGACCTGTGCTAGCCATCACAACAACGAACGCACAGTCTCGATTGCAAGAAGTACGCACATGATCCTCACTCACATGCTCGCCCACCGTCACATTGACGCGCTCAACCCTTTCATCCATCACTCACCCAATTTCACGAGCCGAGCTAACTAGCGCAGTCAATTCGATTGTGGACGGCCTGAAGTCCTTCTCTCCAACAGACTCCGATCCCAAGGCTGTACAAAAGCGCACCCACTGGCTCACGAACGAGCTCGATCAGGAAGCGATCTCTACCGAAGACCAAGTTGCGCTCACAACTGTGCTCGGCGCGACACACGTCCACGAGACCAAGATGGAACTCAACACCACCGTTGAGCATCTCAAGGAAGACTACCTCGCCGTCCACACTGGTTTGCTCGACGCTCAGCGTCGTATTTCAGAGCTCGAGGACCTGGTTCGCATCCTCGCCCTGCAGAACTCTGCGGCAGTAGACTCCTTGAAACCTTTGGACCCATCCAACACCTCAGTCCCGGCGCCCTCTGTCACAAATCGCCCCCACCGCGATGGTGAGAGGACAAGAGAGGTGATCGATGACCATGTGCGCGACGCAGCTTATGCGTTCGAGCAGTCTGCCGAGGAAGACAAACTCAGACTGCGCGCAGCTCAGAACGCCAAGCATATCAACGCCCGTCCCGAGAACAACAATACGTCGGCCGATCGCTCACCAACTCCTGTTTTGTCCGACGCCAAGGAAGTCGAGATCAAGAGCGAGCTTGGGTATGGTAGCGAGTCATCCGCCTCAGCTCAAGCTGCCGCGAGCACCGATAAGCAGGTTCACGAGACCACTTCTGCCAGCAATGACAAGCAGGTCCCCGAGAAGACTTTCATCGGTAACGACAAGCCTCTGCCTCCCGTCCCTGCCGCCCAGGCATTTCCACAGGTCGATCTCAGCCACCACGGGAAGCGCAAGCAGGCACCGACGGATGATGATTCAGACTCAGAAGCCGTTTCTCAAAAGGAGAACGTTCCGTCAGCTACCACCACATTCAGCCACTCTGCATCTTTTGCAACTGCCTTCGAACTTGCAAAGCCGGTTCCAGCTGCGGCTCAGTCGCCGCAGGTTGTAAGCTCGGCGCGTCCCAAGAGCAAGGCGACGAAGTGGAAGGACCCTCCCCTCTTCCAGGACAACAAACCTACACCGGCGTCGGCTCCAACCCAGTCTTTCTCCGTGTCCTCTCCGACCTTCAATGCGGATGGAAAGTCCGCCATCTCCACTGAGCATGCCACAGAGGTTCAGCAGCCGACCAACCGGCTTTCGCAGCAATCTGATCCCAAGCAGGGATCTTCCAAGCTTCTCACCTCAAACGACAACACCCGCCAACTTGGAAACATCATGAAGGTTTTACAAGAGAACAAGAAACTTGACGAGGGCAAGCCGTTGCAGAAGAAGATCGACAAGACCCCAGTCTTTGCGTCTGCTGGAGCGATGATGAACATGATCAAGAGCGTCGCTCCGGACTCGGGCTATATTGTCAGCCCAAAGCCTGTCGTGGCCGCAGCTTCTCTGGCTGCTGTGCCGCGGGCTCCCTCTGTTCGGCCGACCAGTCGCGCCGACTCTACCCCGTCCATCAACGGCAGCGTCTCGCAGTCGCCGTCACTGGAGGCCCCGACGGCCCCTACCAAGAAGAGAAAGTCCACCGTCAAGTTGGTCAAGCCAGAGACAGAGCTGCAACTTCCAGCCACGTCCTCGTCCTCCGTTGCCCGATCTTCGATCAAGCAAGAAAAGCCGGTAGAGACTTCACTCCTAGGATCAAGTGTAGGACCGTCGACTCCACCGGTCCAAGCCCCAGCCCCCAAGTCCGCACGTGCCTCCACCTCTCCGTCAACCGTGGCCACCTCATCACCCCTCACTCCGGCTCCGGCTCCGACCATCAAAATCACCCAGGCCAAGAAGGCCTTGAGCGCGAGCGTCCCCCCTTTCTCCCCATCGCCATCCGCTGGAACGGCTTCCTCGACCAGTCGTCCTTCGCCTGAGAATGAGATGATGATCCCCGAGGGTCTGAGAAAGCAGATGTCGCCCAGCATGCTTACCATGTTTGCGGGCAACTTGAAGAACGCTTAGCTGCAGACCAGGCAGTCAACAATCCACGGTACTGCAGTGTTAGGAAACGAATGGTTGGGCAGATGTGCGTGGGTGCTGCTGCGTGTGTGACTTTCTGCATCTGCTGGCTGCCCACGAGATGACAATGGTGACGATGGCGACAAAATCAGAAGCCCGAAAAAAAAGAAGCTTTCAGGCCGTAATGTCAAACAACTGTGATCGATTGCAATGATGGGTAGCAGAACTCAGCATAGCGAACGATGATTGAAAACCAGAATGAGAAACCAGCTTCCAACAATGTTGACTTCGCCCATGATGATCATGAATTGACCAGTAGGGTACCTCCAGTTGCGATCCTCGTGGTGAATGAACGAAGGCCACAAATCGTGCAACCCCGAATGTGATGGTTATGCAGACGAAGTGGACGAGAGAAGAGTTTCATTACATAGAGAGACGGCACGTGTTCATCTCCCATCCAAGCATGTGCGTGGTCTCTACCTTCGACAACGTCGATGCTGGGATTAATGTGTGGAGAGAGGAGTTTGAACCAAAAAGGAGGATTGCTCTCGTTCGCGTTTGCTACGTACATTGCTAACTCTAAGCAAGATTGTTCCGGGAATGAGGCGTTCGACACCATGGCAAGACTGACATTGTTTGGATCAAGTGACGCCACTGCGCCACGCTTTCGTTATTCGATCAATTACATTATGTATCATCTTATCAGCAATACATTATCCGTCAATCATCAGAAGACGGAACGCATGTCTCGGCCGGCGAGTCAAAGGCTAGGGGTTCCACAAGGACCATTGGAGCCACTGGAGCCACGGCAGCCGCGGACGCAACTTTATCGTCGCCTTCGGGGACTGAAGACTCGTACTCGAAACGGTCCGGGCTCGGGTCGCGGCTGGAGTCTCTCGGGCGGATGGTCTTGCGAGGTAGGAAGTGGTGGTGGGACATGTCTATGCCTGTGCGTTTGAAACCTGCGCAGGGAACGAAATGTCAGTTTAGATCGCGAGGTTCTCCACGCATTTCAATGCACTCACCTCGCTCTTCGTGGAAAGACTGGTTCGCCTCCGTAGTGCGGACCAGAGTCTTGTAGCACCCCAAGTCTCTGGAAACCTGATCCAGAGCTTCCAACATCCTGCCGCCCAGGTTTTTCCCACTCTGGCCGTCGGCCACTAGTAAGTCTTCAACATGGCCGACAAGACACAGATCGTGTGTGAACTTTCTCTCCACCATCAGAGTTCCCGAACACACGACCCAGTTCTCCGAATTCGTAATCACAAGCACAGTGTACGTGTCGCTCCTGGCGCGCAAGTACTCGCACCTCTCGTCCCACTTCTCACGCGAGAGCACGCCGACATTCTTCAAGTAAAGATAGCCATTGTCGTAATCTTCGCGCTGTAACGAGCGGATGTCATAGCCACGTGGAAGTTTACTTCCGACGCTCGCGTCAATTACCACGTCTGAGAGAGGCTCCTGGCTGGATGGTAGTTCCTTGGGGTAGTCTGGTTCGCCGCCGATGCCGTAGTTGATGATTCCGCCGCCGATTGCGCGGGCGAGCTTGTTGTCTTCGAGTCTTTTGGCGTTGGGGTCTCGTTTCTTGGGCGGCGGTAAGAGCTCGGCGAGAAGTTCGTCTGGGTTGGTGATTGCGCGGATGAAGCGGGATTGTGAGGTTACGCGGCCGTGCTGTTTGGGGCGTTGGAGAGAAATGATTGCCATGCGTGCTAACGGTCTGATCTTTTCCTGGGGATGGAGACTTGGGATGGAGGATTCAGATGAGAGGGCAAGTCTTGGGGGCGCGAATGTGAGGTTTGCGATTTATGCTATTACACGGTTGACAAGTGAAGAAAGGAAGGAGGAAATGATGACGGAAGACGCGATACTTGCTTCACCAGCTTCACTTCCCACACTGTGGCGGCATATTGTCTTACAGTCAGCACATCCAACCCTTCATTCGCGATAGTCGGAGCTGGACTTCTGGGACAAGGTACAGATAGCACCTTGGCATCTGGTGGTTGGCAGGAGACAAGACGTGAATGCCACCTTGGCAGCCGATGCTTGGTGGTTTGTGAAGTCAGTGTGCTGGTATTTGTGAGACATTTCCGGCCCCGCTCTGAATGCCGACAACTCCAGCGTCATGGCATACTGATGCTGTAGATTTGCAACTTCCGGATGGATGTGTAAATATCTCGCACAGTTGGCGATTCATACATGCCGTTTTGAAAAGGGTCAATTGCGCGTGCCGATATCACCTAGCGTGTCTAGGTTGAGGTGCGGCTTCCTGAATGGGAGAAGCTGTAGCTAGTTTTTGCCAGAGAAACGGCGCGACTGTTGACGGCGCAGTGTAATGATTAAGAAAATCTGAGTTGGCGACGCCTTTACAGCGGCCTATTCGTGTTCGTGCGTCCAGACAACTCAAGTAGGCCAGAGTGCAGCTCACCGTCATCAGCTCCCTTGACCTGTAGACCTGTTGAAAAAGAGGCTGGCAAGCTCCTGGCCAGTAGTAAGTAGTCGGATGATGGGAGGGGATAGTCCGCGACCGTTTGAAGTTGGGATCGCTAGGTGGCCGAGCGTACATAAGACATGAAGACACATCAGCTAGATTTAGTGGACGATGAGAGTCTGATGAGGCATATTGTCCGTATGCGCAAGGCTGTTGCTATCCACTTCGTGACAGAGATGGATGGACGGATGAATGACGGCGTGTTGAGTGTGTGTTGATACAATCTGAGAGTACACATACCTGTAGTGTTGTGGTATCGGTTAAAGGACGAGGCCGGCAATTGTATTGGTGAGGAGACTAAAGGGAGATCAAAAGTGGGTCTAGCGGCGCGCTCCGGCGGAGTTGAACTCTATCTGGGCGGGCTGAGGCAGGGCAGGGATGGGCTGGCTGCGCGAGAGTTGGCTGGAGGAATTATGTGAAACGAACCCCTACACCACCGCCAACTAACCTCACTTCCCCGTCCGGCACGAGTGAAGAGTGGAAAGCCATACCACCGACCCCGACGTCGCTCTCTATCAACCTGACTTCACTGACTTCCCTTCACTTGCCTTCCTCACACGATACACACGATCCTTACGACGACCTGCAGCAAGCTTCCCGCGTCCGCCAACTTTGCTTGCACTACCGACCAGCCACTCGCTACACTGCACATTCACCGTGCGCCCGGCCTCCTTGCGACGCTCGTGCGACTTTCGACGTCGCACTCACCATCCCGTCTTGAGATCGAGCCACTCCATCGCACCCTGACGCCATCCCAAACCGGGCCACCTGCGACCGACCTGGCCGAAACCCAAACTCGCTAGTCCGACCTCACCATGGCTGGCGGCAGGCCCAATATGGTGCGCGCAGACACCATCGACCTGCAGGACCAGGACGCACCCACTGCCGCCGAACACAATAAACAAATCGAAGCCGACGGTATCGCACCTCACCAAGCCGCGCAATTCCAACAAGTACAAAACGAGCGCCGATCCGAAGAGGAAAGTCTGGCAGACGCTTGGAACATGGCTGGACAACATGGGAAAGAGCAGGAGGCCAATGGGCAGAGCGACTCCGACGCTCAGAAAAAGGTAGATGGAACCGGCGCAACGAACGCAGAAGGTGAAGACGGAAGCGAAGATGAGGACGACGACGATGACATGATGGACCGCATGTCGTCCAGTCCTAGTATTGAAGATGGTGCGTCGAGAAACTTTCCTTTTTCTTTTACAGCTGCGATGTCCCAAGAAGGACTGCCTGCGACTCAACACGGCGATCATGAACCCGCGACTTTCAACCAGTCGTTCACACCTACACCGGACTCGTCACCCTTTGTTGAAGTACCAAGGCATCTGCCTTTGCCGCGATCGGGTGTCTTCACCCCTCAACGCGAAACGGTACTGCAATCGGTGGCGGACCTATCCCCTTCCATTAACACCCCCGAAACTTCCCCCCTGATTCTTACCGCACTTGTTGGACGATTTCATCGTGCAAAGTCCCCGCGTCATCGTCTTCAGGGTAGGTCAGCTCCTGGTTCTGGATCCACTGGACTTACGGACGACGAAAACGCACGTGAGACTGCGACGACACAGACAGAGAGCAACAGAGAACAGAGAGCACCACAGGAACGACCCGAGGTGCCAGCCCCAATGCCGGGAAACGCTTTTGCCCAACGGAACTACTGGAGTCCGGACTTCGATGACTTACGGCACACCACGGCCGCCCGGTCTGGAGGTCTGGTTGTAGCGAACTCGAGTATCTGGGATTTTGATGATCCGTTCTCTGAGCATCGGCTTGCACTCGCTCCATGCGAGGATCCTTGTGATTCCGACTCCTCAGAGGATCTCATACCACTAAAAGACGATGACCCAGACGCTTTCCTTAATTTTCATGACCGTCGTATTGATTCTGGCTGGGGAGGCGAATGCTTACGTGAAATAGAAGACATCGATTTCGAATTCGTTTACGCCCTCCACACGTTCGTTGCGACCGTAGAAGGACAGGCCAACGCCACTAAGGGTGATACGATGGTGCTTCTTGATGACAGCAACTCGTACTGGTGGCTTGTCAGGGTTGTAAAGGACAGCAGCATTGGTATGTACGACGCGCGAGGCCATCCTGAATGCCGGCTAATACGATCACTAGGTTACCTGCCTGCCGAGCACATCGAGACACCAACAGAGCGCCTGGCGCGACTGAACAAACATCGCAACATTGACGTTAGATCGATTCATCACCTGCACACATCGCTGGAGCATTGACTGACCTTCAGCAGCTTTCACAAACCATGCTTGGTGACAATCCCGAGAAGACAAGAAATCCCCTCAAGAAAGCCATGCGCCGCCGAACTGCCAAGACCGTTCAGTTTGCTGCTCCTACTTATGTCGAGGCCTCCGACTACGATTACTCCACCGACGACGAAGACGCCATGATAGATCCTTACTCCACCGACATGGAACCTCAGCAAGAACAGGTATCTGATCGCGGTCCACCGCCAGAGGTGGAGGAGCGCAACGCACCAGAGGAAGCCAACGTACATGCGACACGCCGGTTCAGTGGCGAATCAATAGGTGGTGGGAAAGCTTCCATGGAGTCATCAGCAAGCAAAGTCAGCATGGACAGCAAGCGATCATCGATGGATGACGGCCCTAAGCTCGTTGACCGATCAGAGGCAGCGCCGCTCAAGTCGCGCAAAGGCACACCCCGTAACGCCGATTCTTTCCTCAAAGACGAGAGCATCGAAACTCGCAAAATATCACTTACCCCTGGTCTGCTACGCGACGATACTGCCTCCAAAGCCGGCTCCACTGAAAGCGCACGCACCAGTAGCTTTGAAGCCCTTGTCAAGACGCCATCTCCTCAGGAGGATCGTTCGAAGAGGGATAGTAAGGACAAGAAGAAAGACAAGAAGGCTGAAAAGAAGCAAGGCGGCATGCTGTCAGGCCTCTTCAAGAGCAAGAAGAAGGACAAGAAGCTCGTCGCTGCCAGGGACGAGGGTGAAGTCAGTGACATGGAGAAAGACTCTGCTGAGCTGTCCCGCAGCTCGAACTCGCCCCAAGGCAGCACAACAGCGATCTCAGGCAATGTCTCACCTGTTGAACGCATGAACGCTGGACCCATGTCTGCAGACAACAGAGCCCAGGCGAGAGCCAAGCTGCAGAAGACACAGCCTTCCGACAACGTAAGAGTGATGAGTCCTGTGGAAGAGCCACCCCACCAAGCACCGCCAGTGCAGCAGCAGCAGCAGCAGCAGCCGCAACAGCAACAACAACAGCAGCATTATTATCCGCCAAGCGGAGGCTTCATCGCAGAATTGGAGGGCGACAATGCCGCGTACGAGATGTCTACTGGTCAAGAAAGAAACGTTGCCCACCAAACAACGGAGTCATTGCCAACGCCTCCCGCACAAGAAAAGAGCAACCCGCTTTCACCCATCGCATCCATACTCAGAACGGGAAGCACGACTGGCGAGCCGAAACCCAAGAAGGCGAAGCGTTCAAAGCAACGTGTGGAGCTCGACGATTTTGACGAAGAGCCTGAGGACGACGACCAGGGCCCGAACCCGTTCCTGGAGCAGGAAGAGCGCTCGCGTCAGGCCAGCCAAGAGTCTGACCGCTTGTCAGCAAGCCCTGTCGAGATCTTGTCACCTAACGCAGGCACGTTCATGCACGGCACAGAAAGCATTCACATTCCTCAGATGAATGTCGACAGCGACGAAGAAGATGACCTGGAAGAAGAGGCCGGGCCATCGAAGCACAGCGATAATTCCTCTGCTGCGACAGAGCCCAGCCTCATCGAAAAACCTTCAGAGCAGCCATCCGACCAAGTCAGGGGTAAGGACTCGCCTGCGAAAGACTTTGAAGACAGCGACAGCACACCCACAGTGCAAACGCCCCAATCAACAATCACAACCTCGGCATCCAAACCAGTCGAGGCCAGCGAGATCACGAGAGCAATCCCAACCCGCACCACAACCGACTCCCACTCCAACGACTCCCTGCCCTCCACTGACGACGACGCCGTCTCTTCCACCGCCACAGTCGAAACCCCAATCTCCTCTTCGCCCCAACAGCCCTCGGCTCCACAACACCACGAATGGGACGACGTCAACCTGCGCAGCTGGTTCGACACCGACGACGTTAAAGACATGCTGGCCATCATACACCACAGCAAAACCGACCCGGACGCAGATCCCGACGCACCTTACGTCGAGCACCCGGCTATTGCAGGCTTGTACGACGAACCGCGCAGGGGCGTCGAGAACATGATGACCGAGCTGGACGGCATGCTGGGCGACTTGTTGCGCAGAAGAGGCGTGGTCTTTAACTGAGACCGTGCTGGGACTGCGCTACTGGAGTGAGGCGCCGCAGAGTATTGACGATGATGACGAAAAACATGGGTTATGTCGGACCCAGACCGCACTTTGCATTTGCACATGAGACGGAATGGTAATGCGGGCTGTTTTTGGAAGCTGCGCTGGCCTTTTTTGTTTTGCTTTCACCCCTTTTTTTTTGCTTTTTTGTTCCTCGTTTATTCCCCCCATCCCATCCCCCGAATCTTGCTATCAAGAAGACTTTCCAACGTTCCAATACCATAGGACTGTCGCATTTCCCCCAGTTTTCCCCACATCACACCCAGGTGGATTCACTTCGAATGTATTTTCATGCAGTGTTGTCAGCAACTGCTTCGTCACAAAAAAAGTGAGATATGGGTAGCATTTATCTCATGGCTAGCATGATGCCTTTGGTGCCGATGATAGAGACCTTCGTTGCGACCGAATGGCAGTGGAATGCCAGGTACCCTCATTCTATCGATAAGAGCGCCCTCAGGTGGCATCAGCGACTTCTCAAGTTGATACAAGGATCGACTGAGGCTCCGTCATCGGTGGTGGTATTAGCAGCTTGAGTATATCGAGAACATCTTAGCACCGGCCAGATCATCCACCAACTCGACAGATCCGCTTGTACGGAAGGGCGCAAATGCAGTACTTGCCCTCCTTGTAGATTCCCCATGTCCCGGCAAGATTTTATCTCCGCTCCGGATGTTGATGACAAAGGTGTGGAGTTTGACCGGATTATGTAATAAACAATGACATCAAAATCTCCGGAGCATCCAAGATCAAAGTCACTACAACTATCTGACAATATCTTCTCTCCTTAATCAATCGTTCTTTAAGAAGAAGGGGAAAAGCAACACGGACACCAACAAAAAACCATGGCCCGCATCCTCATCACCGGCTCAGCCGACGGAATCGGCCAATCCGCCGCCAAAATCCTCTCCGAACAAGGCCACGCCGTCTTCCTGCACGCCCGCAACAGCACCCGCGCCTCGCAAGCCCGCGCCGCAGTCCCCAAAGCTTCCGGCGTAGTAATCGGCGACCTCTCGACCGTCGCCGGCTGCAAAGCCCTCGCCGCCGAAGCCGACAAAGCCGGCCCCTTCGACGCGGTAGTCCACAACGCAGGCCTCGGCCTCGCCACCGACGGCGCGAAGAACGCAGACGGAGTGGCTTCTGTCTTCGCCGTAAACTCGCTCGCGCCGTTCGTTCTCACTGCCCTGATGGAGAAGCCCAAGAGGCTGCTTTACGTCAGCTCCGGGCTGCACATGGGTGGCGACGAGAGTTTGAAGGATGTGGCGTGGAGTGAGAGGAAGCAGTTCAACCCTCCGCAGGCGTACAACGACACCAAGATGCACAACGTCTTGCTCGCGAACGCTGTGGCGAAGCGCTGGCCGGAGGTGCAGAGCTGCTCGTTGGATCCCGGTTGGGTTAAGACCAAGTTGGGAGGTGAGGGCGCGCCGGGCAGTACGGATCCGCCTGCGCAGATGATTGCTGCTTATGCTGCCGGTGACTCGGTTGCTGGGAACAAGACGGGTGTGTACCTTAACCCTGGTGGAATTGGCAGCCCGCATGAGGCGACTGGAAAGGTCGAGAAGCAGGATCAGTTGTTGGAGATCTACGAGCGTATCTCTGGTGTTTCGCTTTCCAAGTAGGAGTGGAGGCTGGCTCGACTTTTTTGCAAAACAATTGAATGCTTGAGAAGTCCGTTTATCGAGCTTTGTTCTTTCCCCTCAAAAACCGACCCATGTATTCTCTCGGTTCGTCGGCGCCGTATTTGTAGGCGTTGGCAAACGAATCGATGCCCGCTGTGATGCCATCAGATGTTGAGCAGTCCTCCCACTTTCTCATCAGTCGCTTCTGCTCTCTGATTGCAGCAGGACCTGCTTCACAGATCTTGCCAACCCAATCTTGAACCGCGCTGTCCAGAGCTGATTCATCAGAGACTACACGATCCACGAGGCCCCAGGTCTCTGCCATGGAAGCGTCGATGTTCTCAGCAAGGTAAAGCAAACGTCGTGTCCGACCCATGCCGATCAGCCCAGGCAACAAAGCCGCCTCGACCACAGAGGGTATGCCGACCTTCACTTCTGGCATGGCGAATGTAGAACACTCTGTGGCAATCCGAAGATCACAAGAAGCCATGATCTCAAGCCCTGCGCCAAGACAGTAGCCATTGACACTAGCGACGACGGGGACAGGTAGATCTCGAAGTGCTTTGCAAGCGAGGTGGACCCGTGTGATGAACTGCCGAGCTTGGTCGTAGCTCGCCAGGCGATACATCTCAGTGATGTCTGCGCCACCGATGAATGCAGGTGCTTTGCTTGGAGCGGTCTGGCC
>Ga0265798_10004084_pt1 | contig 20383 bp, 15 predicted proteins | sample P3T30metagenome_FD_192430 | JGI IMG/M metagenome (GOLD analysis project Ga0265798, IMG submission 192430) | Plant litter microbial communities from East Loma Ridge, Irvine, California - P3 T30 | ecosystem: Environmental > Terrestrial > Plant litter > Unclassified | place: USA: California... | reverse complement strand
CATTACCTCAACATGCGCAACTGCTTCCAGGAGCTGCTCCAGCAAAACGTTATTCCCATTGTAAATGAGAACGATGTGATTTCGGTCACCGAGTTGATGTTTACCGACAACGACGAGCTGGCGGGCTTAGTGGCCAGTATGCTCGATGCCGATGCGTTGCTCATCCTGAGTAACGTAGACGGTATTTTCGATGGTGACCCCAGCCGGCCGGGCGCGCAGGTCATCCGCCACATTGCGCCGCAGGATACCGGCTTTGCGCAGTTTGTGACGGCCACACGCTCGCAGTTCGGGCGCGGCGGCATGCTCACCAAGTGCTCCATTGCGCACAAGGTGGCCGGGCTGGGCATCAGCGTGCACATCGCCAACGGCAAGACGCCCGATATCCTGCCCAACGTCTTGAATGAGACGGCCATCAGCACGTGGTTTCAACCCAGCAAAAAAGCCTCGGGCACCAAGAAGTGGCTGGCCCACGCCCAGGCCGCCCAAGCTACGGTGCGAGTGAATGCGGGCGCCCGCGCCGCCCTGCTGGCCCCCGGCCAGGCCACCAGCCTGCTCCCGGTGGGCATCACCCACATCGAAGGCGACTTTCAGAAAGGCGACCTCATCCGCCTCGCCGACGAGGCCGGCCACGCGCTGGGCCTGGGCCTGGCCGAGTACGGCGCCGACAAGGCCCGCGAGCGCCTGGGCCAGCACGGCCAGCGCCCGCTGGTGCACTACGACTACCTCTTTCTAACGGCCGAGGGCTAGCCAACCAAAGCTGGTTGCGCACTGCGTTATTTGCGGGCTACTGCCCCGCTGAACTCATGTCCGATTACTCCGCTTACTTCACCGCCACGCAGCGAGCCAGCCGCGCGCTGGCCACCGTAGCGCCCGCTACCATCGACGCCCTACTGCGCGACCTGGCCGACGCGCTGCTGGCCCACACCGACTTCGTGCTGGCCGAAAACGCCAAGGACCTGACCCGGATGCCCGCTGCCGACCCGCGCCACGACCGCCTGCGCCTCACCCCCGAGCGCCTGCACGACATGGCCCAGGACCTGCGCAACGTGGCCGCCCTGCCCTCGCCGCTGGGCACCGTACTCAGCGAGAAACACCTACCCAACGGCCTACACCTGAGGAAAGTACGCGTACCGCTGGGCGTGGTAGGCATCATCTACGAGGCGCGGCCCAACGTGACGTTCGACAGCCTAGCGCTGTGCCTGAAAACCGGCAACGCCTGCCTGCTCAAGGGCGGCTCCGATGCGGCGGCCTCCAATGCGGCGCTCATTGAGGTGGCTGGGCCGGTGCTGCTGCGCCACGGCCTGCCGCTGGCCGCCGCTACCCTGCTACCACCCGAGCGCGCCGCCACCGAGGCCCTGCTGCTGGCCGTGGGCCTGGTCGATGTGGTTATTCCCAGGGGCAGCCAGGGGCTGATTGACTACGTGCGCCAAAACGCCAAGGTACCCGTCATCGAAACGGGGGCCGGCGTGGTCCACACGTACTTCGACGAAACCGGCGACCTCGCCAAGGGCCAAGCCATCGTGGCCAATGCCAAAACGCGCCGCGTAAGCGTCTGTAATACGCTCGATTGCTTGCTAATTAATGAGAACCGGCTAGCCGACTTACCGACCTTGGCGGCCCCGCTAGCGCAGGCGCAGGTGCAGCTTTTTGCCGATGCGGCAGCCCACGCGGCGCTGGCCGGCCACTACCCGGCCGGGCTGCTGGCCGAGGCGGAGGAGCACCACTTTGGCACCGAGTTTTTGGACTATAAGCTGGCCATCAAAACGGTGGCGGGCCTTGATGCGGCGCTCGACCACATTGCCCGGCACGGCTCGCGCCACAGCGAGGCCATTATTTCGGAAGACGCGGCGCATATCGACACCTTTTTGCAGGTGGTGGATGCCGCCGCCGTGTACGCCAACGCCTCTACCGCCTTCACCGACGGCGCACAGTTTGGGCTGGGGGCCGAAATCGGCATCAGCACCCAAAAGCTGCACGCCCGCGGCCCGATGGGCCTGGAGGAGCTCACGAGCTACAAGTGGCTGGTGCGCGGCACTGGGCAGGTGCGGCCGGGCTAGCCTTGAGCTAACGCCACGACGCAAAATCATTTATTTAAAAGAAGTTATTTTACCTTGGCTAACTGCTTGGCCGCCCGCTCGCTATGCCCGTTACCTTTCGCGCCGTGCTGGAGGCCGGCGGCCCCAGCTTCATGCCTACACAGGTTATTGTGGTGCCCGATGAGGCCTGGCAGGCGCTGGGCGGCAAGGCTACCAAACGCGTGGTAGCCACCCTCAACGGCCACGCCGAGCGCCTGGGCCTGCTGCCGCTCGAAGGTGGAGGCCGCTACCTCCTGCTACGCAAGGAGCTGTGCCAACGCTTGGGGCTGGCCATCGGCCAGGAAGTAGCCGTGCAGCTCGCGCCCGACCCTAACCCCGACCACGTAGACCTGCCCGATGAGCTAGCCGAAGCCCTGGCCGCCTGGCCCGAGGCCGAAGCCAACTTCTTGGCGCAGAGCGGGGCCATGCGCCGGGCCATTGCCCGCAAAGTAGCCGATGCCAAGCGCCCCGACACCCGCGCCCGCTACGCCGTGGAGCTGGCCGAGCGCCTGGCATGGGGTGCCCACCCGTTTCGGGCGGACACTTCTTAGTTCTTGACAATGCGTTGCATGCTGCGGCCCTGCGTGGGCGACGCTACTTCGAGCAGGTAGGTGCCAGCGGGCAACGTAGCCAGGCTCAGCGGCTGGGCTTGCCCGCTGGCCAGGGCTCGCGTGAGCACCACCTGGCCGGGCAGGCTAAGCAGGCGCACCGAGCAGGGGCCAGCGGGCAGCGCGCGCAGGTCGAGGGTGAGGATGTCGGGTGTGGGGTTGGGGTAGGCGCTGATGATGGCGACGGCACGGCTGACGCTGGCGGCGGGCGAGTAGGCCACGGCGCCGCTCAGGTCTACCTGGCGCAGGCGGTAGTAGCTGAGGCCGGGCAGGGGCTGGGTATCGGTGGTGGTGTAGGTGCTGGCGGTGAGCATAGTACCACGCCCGGCCAGCGTTTGCAGGGCCTGGTACTGGCGGCCATCGGCACTTCTTTCCAGCACAAATTCCTTGTTATTCAGCTCCGAAGCAGTAGTCCACTGCACCAGTACGGTTTCGGCGCGTAGCGTGGCAGTGAAGCCGGTAAGCGTAACGGGTAAGGGCTGGGTACTGGCAGCGGCGGCGCAAAAGGACACATTGCTGCCGACGGTGCCACCCCGCGAGTCGAAGCCGCTGCTGGCTGGCGAGGGCGGCGTGCCGTCGCAAAAGTCGAGGTAGCTGCCATCGGCCGCGAAGCCGCCGTTGTTCACGGTGTAGCCGGCGGCCTGCACCTGGCCGCGCGGCAGCGCCACCGGGCCGGTAATAATCCCGTTATTAAAGAAATTACCCGAAGCCGTTAGGGTGCCCAGGTTTGAAACAGTGCCTTGATTTACAAAATCATAGGCAACGGCAAAAGTGCTACCCGCCGCATTTGTGAGGCGCGAGCCCGCGCCGATAGCGCCCATGCCGTTGGCCACGTTCATCGTGCCGCTGTTGGTGAGGGCCACGGTGCCACCCAGGCCGAGGTAGCCGTTGAAAGTGGTAGTGGCGCCCGCCGCCGTGGTAAAGGCGTTGGCGCTGCCGTCCGGAAAGTTGAAGCCCTGCGTCCAGGTAGCATTGTTGGTGATGCGCAGCGAACCGCTGCCGCCGCCGAGGCCGCCGGTCCAGCTGCCGCCGTTGTGCACGAGGCTGATAGTGGGGCTGTTGCCTGCCTCCTGTAGCTGCGTGGTCCAGGTGCCGGCGTTGGTGATGGTGAGATTGCCGCTGGTAGTCAGGTAGCCGCTCCAGGTGGCGCCGGCCGCGTTGGTGATGGTGGCCCCAGCCACAGGTTGCAGCTGCACTGTGCTGGTGGCATAGTTGTGGATGGTGGGCGGCACCGTGATGGTACCGGGCAGGTAGCCGCTCCAGGTGGCGCCGGCCACTACCGTGGTGCCGCCGTCGCTGCTGCCATTGTTGATGGTGGTAGCAGCGGCCAGCAGCAGGTTATTGGTCGCGATGGAGCCGGTGTTGTTGAGTACCGTGCCCACCACGCCGGCACTCACGCTGAGGGTGCCTGTGAGGCTGCCGCTGTTGCAAATCGTTACCCCATCGCTCGGCACGCTCAGGGTGCGGGAGTACGTAGTGCCCGCCAGGATGCAGATGACCTCGCCCGGGCGCGCCACGTAGTCGCCCACATTATCGGTCAGCGTGGTGCTGCAAGTGGCGCATTGGCTCCAGGCGGCGCGGCTACCCAGCAGGCCCAGCAGCACTAGTAGCAAGGCCCGCAGTTGAGTAGTGGTAAAATTTATAACCATAAGAAGTTAAGGAAGGGGATTCAGGCTGCTTAAAGCCTGAGAATGGAGAGCGTAGTATGGCAATGCTACAAAAAAATACTGCTTTAAGTCAACTACCTAATCCTTCTTTCACACCCTTGACTGTCGTGCTTAATGGGAGAAATGGCAACTAAAAAGCCCGCTAGCAGCAATGCCAGCGGGCTTTTCACTATCCCGAAAAATAATCGACTTATTCCTCATAATACCACCCACTTGGCGAAAAACATTCACCCTAGTGGCCCCGGGGCCCGCGTTATTTCTTGAGCGCAATGCTAACTACCTTGCCCGGGCCGCTCACTATGAATTTGCATTCCTGGAAGGTGGGGGCCGCTATGTGGGGGCGCACGTTGTTGGAAAACGCGTAGGGCTCGGTAGGAATGCCCAGGAAATTCTTATCGAATTTCTCGTTGTCGTTTGTGTCTTGTGTGAGGGCTACGGCCCACTCGCCGGGCGCCAGCGCCACGGGCAGCGTGAGCTCAGTTTTGCCATCGGGCCTCACTGCTAAGTGCAGGGCGTGCTGGCCTTCCTTGAGAAATTTCTCCGGCGCGTTGTAGAAGTTTATCCAGACCACGGAGTGCGTCGAAGCCAGGTTGGTGATGACAACCTGCACCGTTTCGGGGGCTACGGCGGGCGGCGGCACGGGCACGGCCCCTAGGGCAAGGCCGCTCAAGAGGAGCGTAGCCAGCGGCAAAGTTTTCATAGTAGGGCAGCTAAGAGACAGTGGATTAGGGCTTAAACTTATGGGCCCGCGCAAATCGTTCCAGGCGTGGGCCGGGCGGGCGGCCACCGCGCTGGCTGCTACCTTGCCGGCTCCCACCTACTCTGCTGCACCGCATGCAACGCTACTTCCAACGCTTTCAGCGCATTGCCGAAGCCGGCCGCTACCACGAGCTAGCCGCGCTGCCCGTGCCCAAGCCCGAATTTTTCAACTGGACCACCGAAATCCTGGAGGGCCTGCACGTAGCTGCCCATCCCGATAAAGCCGCCCTCGTGCTGGCCGACGACGCGGGCCACCGCACCCTCAGCTACGCCGGGCTGGCCGCCCAGGCCAACCAGCTGCTCAACTTCTGGCGCGGCGCCGGCGTGCGCCCCCAGGAGGCCGTGCTGCTGATGGTGCCCGTGTGTGCCGAGCTATGGGCCACTTATGTAGCGGGCATCAAGGGCGGGCAATTGCTGATTCCGGCGGCCAGCATCCTCTCGGTAAAGGACTTGGAATACCGCTTTGGCCGGCTATTGCCCGCCGTAGTCATCGCCGACCTGGAAAACGCTGCCAAAATTGATGCCGCCGAGCAGAGCCTGGGCCAGCCCATCCAACTCAAGATGCTGGTGGGCGGGCCAGCGGCGCAGCGCCCCGGCTGGGTCGGCTTTGAGGGACTGGCTAGCCTGCCCGCGCAGGCCGAGGCCGCCCCCACCCGCGCCGACGACCCACTGTTTTTGTTCTTTACCTCGGGCACCACGGGCTTGCCCAAGGTGGTGACGCACACGCACTTTTCGTACCCGGTGGGCCACCTCAGCACCGCCGCCTGGATAGGCCTGCGGCCCACCGACCGGCACTGCAACATTGCGCAGGCCGGCTGGGCCAAGTTTGCCTGGAGCAGCTTTTTTGCGCCGCTCAGCGTGGGGGCTACGCTGGTGGCGTACCAGGGGGGCGGGCGCTTTGCGGCGGGGCCGCTGCTGGCGGCGCTGGCCCGCGAGCGCGTGACTACGTTTTGCGCGCCGCCCACGGTGCTGCGGCTGCTGGTGCTGGAGGATTTGGCCGCTTATACCTTCAGCTTTCGCGAGTGCGTGAGTGCCGGCGAACCCCTTAATCCCGAAGTGATTGAAGCCTGGCAGCGCGGCACGGGCCAGCTAATCCGCGATGGCTACGGGCAGTCGGAGAGCACGGCCATGATATACAACCTGCCCGGCAGCGCCGTGCGCCTGGGCAGCATGGGCCAGCCGTCGTTTATGTACGACATCATCCTTGCCGACGACGAGGGCCGCCCGCTGCCCGACCTAGCCGAGGGCCACATCGCCGTGCGCACCGACACCGGCCGGCCCAACGGCCTGTTTACCGGCTACTTCGGCGAGCCCGAACGGGCGGCCAGCGTGTTTCGCCACGGCCTCTACTACACCGGCGACAAGGCCTACCGCGACGCCGATGGCTACCTCTGGTTTGTGGGCCGCGACGACGACGTGATAAAATCGAGTGACTACCGCGTGGGGCCGTTCGAGGTCGAGAGCGTGCTGGTAGAGCACCCCGCCGTGGTAGAGGCCGCCGTGGTGGGCTCGCCCCACGCCATCAAGGGCCACGAAATCAAAGCCTTCGTCATTCTCACGCCCGGCACCGAGCCCAGCGCCGCGCTGGCCCGGGAGCTGTTTGCCTACGGCCGCACGCACTTGGCGCCCTACAAGATGCCGCGCCTGCTGGAGTTTGTGGCGGAGCTACCCAAGACCATCAGCGGCAAAATCCGGCGGGTGGAGTTGCGCGCCCGCGAGGCCCAGCAGCGGCGCGGCGAACCGGGGCCGCTGGAGTTTTTTTATGAGCGTAATAGTGGCTAGCTATCGCAGCGCGGCCAGCCCTTCGCAGAAGTAGCGGAAGCTGGCCGAATTATTCTGGTCCGGGTCTGGATTCAGGTGGCGGGCAATGTTTTCTGACCATTCAACTTTGGCCTTGCTGGTCACATAGTAGCTGCCCTTCTGCAACACCCGGTGCAGGGTTTCCCAAGTGTCGGCGATGGCATCCGGGTCGCGATTCAATCCTTTGAAGTGGTGCGCGTGGACTCGGGGGTAAGCCACCTGAATAGCGTTGCGGTCGCCTAAGAACCACGCTTCCAATTCACTAATCGCCAAGCGCGTGAGTACCCGGAACGGTTGGCCGGCTGGCGCAGTCGTTTTGGTCAGTAAGCCAGCGGCAGCCACTAAGGCTTCTAGCTCAGCTTTGGCTTTGCGGCAGTCAGCGTCGGCATCCATCAGCACCACCACCCGTAGCTCAGGCTCCTGCGCCAGCCGGCGCACGTAGTTCTTCAGCAGGCTGGGCAGGCGTAGGCGCAACTGGTCCTTGCCCCGGTGCGGCACACAATGCCAGGTATCGCCGGCTGGCAGCAACCGGGGTAATAATTGATTTAGTGCTGCTTCGGCGGAAGGCTCCTCCAGCAGGAACTCAACGTGCATCGGGCCGGGGATGAAAGGATGCCAACGGATTACCTACGGTGAAGGCATTGCTAGTCCATAGGTAACCCAGCGGTGAGCCATCTTCGACCAATTCAGGCACATTGGGAATATCCGCCGTGCGGGTGGCCTTGGTGTAGCCATCAGTGCCCCGGTGCAAAATCCAGACCTGGGCGGGGTCCAGCGCGTCGAGCAGCATGGGAGAATGGGTAGTAACCAGCAATTGCCGGGTTTCGCTGGCCTTGCCCAACTCTTCGGCCAGCCGATAGAGCAACAGCGGATGCAGCTCGTTATCGGGCTCTTCCATCCCGAGCAAGCCAGTGGCATCGGGCTCGTACAATAAGGTGAGCAGAGCCGCTAGCCGCATGGTGCCGCTCGACATGTACTGCGCCGGCAGCGGCTTCTCGAACGGCGCATCCTTGAAGCGTAGCAGCAGCCGCTCGTCGCTGGTTATTTCGGGTACGATGTCGGCCAGGCCGGGCACCCAGCGGCGCATCTGGGCCGTGATTTTGGCTAGCACCTCGGGGTGCCGCTCGTGCAGGTAGTAGAGCACATTGGGCAGGTTGTCGCCGTTGGGCGAAAGCTTCTCGCGCGGGCCGGCATCGGAGTAGCCTTTGAGATGGTCGTCGGTGAGGTGGAATAGGCGGTAGAATTCAATCAGTTTTTTGAGTGACTTCACTTGTATAAAGTAAGCAAATTTTAGCAAATCTGATAAACTTAAGATGCTATTGTCTAAAGCAAACGTTATTCCTTCTATATCATTTGAACTGTCATAATAAAGTGCTTCAGTTTTAGAAGCAAGCGCCTTCTGACGTTTTAATCGAATAGCATTACGTCCATTTTTAAGCTGCTTTACAATAGCAAACAGCACATTTTCCTCATTATATGTTTTGCTTGCCTTCGGTTCTACTTTTAGCCATTCATCTTTTACTATTACCATACCTTTTTGCTCATCCACTTCGAAATAATAGTGAAATACAGCCCCGGCTTGTGACAGTTTCACCTTAAATTCAAACGATATTCCCTTCTTCTCCCCCCGCGTTCGCATCCCCTGAAACCTATCACGCTTCTCCCAAGCTTTAGTCAAATTCCCCCGTACCGCCTCGGCCAGAAAATCCAGCGCATCCAGCACGGTTGATTTTCCGCTGCCATTGGGGCCGATGAGCACGGTGAGGGGCGTGAGGTCGCGAAACTCCACATCGCGCAGGGCGCGGTAGTTTTTGATGCGCAGGTAGGTGAGGCGGGGAACTGCCGGGACCGGGGTAGCCATAGGTTTTGCGGGGGCTTTGGTGCAAAGTACGGCCGTTTGGGGGGCTAGCCCGAAACGCAAAGCGCGCCGCCGGCCCGAGGGCCAGCGGCGCGCCAAAAAGCCGAAACGGGCGGAATTACGACTTCTTCTCCGCTACCGGAAATTTGTCGAGAATATCCTTGGCCGACTTGCTGAACTCGGTGCCGAGGCGGGCGGGGTCGTCCACGGGGTCGGCCATGGAGCCACGCCACACGAGGTTGTTGGTGCGGGCATCAATGAAGTCGATGATGAGCGTGCCCTCGCGGTACTGCTCGGTGCGCGGCTGGCTATAATAGGTGGGTGTGTACCAGTAGCCGTAGTTGATGGGCAGGAAGCGGCCGCGGTAGCCCACGGCGTAGGGGTAGGCGTAGTTGGGGCCGGGGTAGGTGTCGTACACCGTGCGCTCGGCGCGCTCCACAAAGGTGTGGGTGGTCACGATGATGTCGGGGTTGGCTTCCACTTCGCGCAGGCCGCGCTTGGCCAGCTCGCTGGCAATGGCCTGCTTGATACGGTCTTGCGCAATGGGGCTGTTAAGGAGCGGGTTCTGGTCGCCGCTGGTTTTTACTTCAGTGTTAGCAAAGTCGAAGGTGCGGTACTTGGCAAAGTTGACGTCGGCGCGCTGCTCCACGTTCACGGCTGAGGTGCAGGCGCTGAGGCCGCCGCCCAGCGCGAGCGCCAGGCCTAAAAGTAGTTTTTTCATAGGAAAAGGATGGGAGGTCAGGGAAGGTGAAGCTAGATACTTGTGTTTGCACCAAGGGGTTACACCGGGGTAGCACAAGTGCGGGGCTAGCAGTGCCGTTACCTCGGCTAGGCGAGCTGCTCTTGCCTGCTTGCCAGACCACCTAGCGGACGCACCGCCACGAAATTCGATTAGCTGCCCTTCGGGTTATTTCCAGCCCTTACGCCGGGGGCATCTTGCAGTTAGCAATCGGTCATCGACGCCACTACTTTTCTTTCACCGTAGTAGGCACCAGCACCTGATACGAGTCCCAAAACTCGGGGCGGTAGGGCACGTTGAGGTCCAGGTGCAGGCCGGTGGTTTGCAGCACCAGGGGCTTGTCCTGGGTGAAGCTGGTGGCGAGCAGCTCCAGGCTCTCGCGCTGGGTTTGCTGGCGGGCGTTAGTGGCCGGGTCGGAGTACACCTGCTCGTTGTCGTGGCGGGCGTAGCGCAGGTAGTAGGTGCCGCGCAACTGCTCGTATTGGTAAACATCGTGGTGGGTGCTCCGCCTGGTTGCCGGGGCCGTCAGCCCCAGCCGGCGCAGCACTTTTGCCTTATCGACGGCGTAAGGCGCCCGCACGGTAAAGGCCTCGTATTTCACCAAAGCATAGGTATCGGTGGTAATGTAGAGGGTGCCCTGGTACGACTCGGGGGCCGGGTAGCCGTAGGGCGTGGTGAAGGCGCTGGGCCGCTCGCACACGAAGCCCACCTCGTACACCGGGTGGCCGTCGTACTCGGTTTGGCCCTTGAGGGTAACCGTGTACTGGCGGGCCGGGCCGGGTTCCAGCGGGTTGCTGGTTGTCAGCACCGGGTCGTGGCTCCAGAGCAGCCAGAAGGCGGGCGGCTCCGGCAGCTGGCCGGTTCGGCGCTGCTGGCGCAGCTGCAAAAAGCGCTGCTTCTGGGCGTGCTCCCAGCTACCGCGCCGGTAGCCCTCCCGGTCGTAGAAGTCGAGCGCCGCCTCGTGGCTGGTGCGCAGCGAGTCGTTGCGCCACGTGCGGGCGCGGGAGTAGAGTTGCATACTGTTGGCCTGCTGGGGGTAATTGGTAAGAATGTGCTCGCGGGCGCGCTGCACAATCACCTCGGGCCGGGGCGGGGCCGTAACCAGCACCGTGGCCAGCAGGTGGGGCTGCGGCGTGAGCCGCACGGCCAGCGCCGCGCCGCGCACTGGCACGCTGGCCGAGGCGTAGCCCAGGCACGAAACCCGCACCGAATCGGCCCGCTGCCCGGCCGGCACAAACAGGGCAAACGCGCCCTCGGCGCTGGTTACGGTGCCCAGGCTGGTGCCGGGCAGCCCCACGCTGGCAAAGGCGATGCCCTCGCCCGTTTTGGCATCGCGCACCTGGCCCAGCAGCTTGCGGCCAAGGGCGGCGGGCGCGGCCGCCACCACCGGCGCCATGCTGGAGGTGGGCCGCATCACCTGAGTATAGTAAAACCCATCAAACACCTCAGCCCAGGGGCCGCGGAGCGGCAGGTAGCCCAGCGGCGACGCGTAGAACGTGGCCCCCGGCGGGGCCCGGCGCAAATCGACAAACCCGGCCGCGCAGCCCAGCTGCCCAAAGGCCTGCTCAATGCTACCGGCCACCGGCTCGGGCACCGGCCGCAGGCTGGGGGGCTCCTCCAGCCGCCCGTAGGTGCCGCCGCCGGCCACAAAGCCGAGGGCGTACACGGCGGGCCCCAGCCGGCGCTTGACCAGCTCGCCCATGGGCACGGCGCCGCCCATCAGCGAGCGGGGCGTCACCTGGCGCACGTCATCGGAGTCGGCCGCGACTTCGCGGCGGATGTAGCGAACCGTGAGGCTGTCGTCGAGGTCGAGGCGCGCGTGGTGGTTGGCCAGGTGGTAGGACGCCGCCCAGACGATAATTTTTGGGTGCTCGGGCTGGCGGCTCACGTACAGCAGGTTGTCGGCCATAAGGCGGTCGCGCAGGTTCTGCACCGGCTCACGCTGGCCCCGCATTGCCCGCAACTCGCCCCGCCAGTAGGCTCCGCTGCTGCGCAGCCACTGCTGCCAGAACCGCGCCTGGCTGGCCTGCGCCGGCAGCCGGGCGGCGACATACGTGAGCGAAGCCCGGCACTGCGCCAGCCAGTGGGCCAGCCGCACGGTATCGGCCGGGTGGCGCAGCGATGCGTCGCCACCCTTCGAAAGCTCGGCCAGCAGCTCCTGGCCGGGGTAAAAGTCGGCGGCCGTCCAGCGGCGGCGGGTGTCCTGGGCCACGAAGCGCCGCAGCTCGGGCAGCAGCTGCTCCTGGGTGTACTCGCCCGAGAGCTGGCAGTCGAAGCCCACCAGCTGGAGCCGGCGGTGGGTGTCGAGGTAGGCGGCCAGGGTGTCGAAGTCGGCCGTGCCGCTCCAGATGCCCTCATACACCGAGCGTAGCAGCACGGGCCGCACGGGCCGGCCGGCGGCCATCTCGCGCCGGGCCTTGTCGAGGGCGTACATGTCGCCCTCAAAAGCCAGCGTATTGAAGCCTAATGAGTCGTGCAGGTAGCGCACCAGGCGAATTTTGGCCTCAAAAGTGGCCCCGTCCTGGTGCGTTTGCTCCCCCAGCATCACCACCCGAACGCCAGCCAGCGCCTGCCGCAAGGGGGCGTAGGCGCCGGGCGCGGGCACCGGCAGGCAGTGCAGCGGGAGCGCGGCGGGCGCTTGGGCCCGGCTGCACCAGGCGGTCAGTAGCAACCAACTCAGAAGGCAAAAAATACGCAGCATAGCAGAAGGTCAAAGAGAACGGATACCGATTTTCGGCCCAATATCGGTCGATGTTTATTGCTGCGCAATAGTAGCTAATTAGCTGATAATAACCTAAAACATATCGTGTCATCGGCTTTTTCACGTGCTGCCAGAACGCGGCGGTGGGCTCTTTATTCTATGGCCCTACGCTAGCTAGCGGCGATGCCTTTCTTGCTTCAAGCCAAGCTTATAGCCGGTAAGGACGCTTTTAGCAGCGAAGAAATACCTCCCCGAGGAGTCGCTTCGCGCCGGGGCACTGCGCTGGCCGCACGGCTCCGCTGGGGCTTTCCACTAGTATTTCGCCACGGCCCTGCCTACTCCCCTACCGTCGAGCTTGCCCAACGCGCCCCTGCCCTGGCCCGTATGGGCAGGCAAACCCCTGGCGGCAAGCTGCCCGCCCGCATCTTTACCCTATGGAAGGACTAACGAAAATCGCCGACCTCGGCAAGCCGCGCGTTGTGATTGTGGGCGGCGGCTTTGGCGGGCTGGAACTGGCTAAGTCGCTGGCCGACGCCCCGGTACAGGTAGTACTTATCGATAAGCAGAACTACCACGGCTTCTGGCCGCTGCTCTACCAGGTAGCCACGGCGGGCCTCAACCCGGACAGCATCATCTCGCCGTTTCGCAAAATCCTGAATGCCCAGAAGAATTTTTTCTTCCGCATGGCCGAGGTAAAGTCCATCGACGCCGGCGCGCAGGTGGTCGAAACCACCATCGGCCTGCTGCGCTACGACTACCTGGTGCTGGCTACCGGCACCACCAGCAATTTCTTCGGCGACGAGCTGATGGCCCGCAACGCCATCACGCTCAAGAACCTGGGCGATGCCATCGAGCTGCGCAATACGCTGCTCTCGCACTTCGAGCAGGCCCTGCAAATCGGCGATGTGGACAAGCTCAACAGCATGCTCGACTTCGTGATAGTGGGCGGCGGCCCCACCGGCGTGGAGATGGCCGGCGCGCTCAGCGAGCTGCGCGCCCACGTGTTCCCGCGCGACTACCCCGAGCTGGACCTCAAGCAGATGGACATCCACGTGGTGCAGAGCGGGCCGGTGCTGCTCAAAGGCATGTCGGCCGAAGCCTCGGCCAAGTCGCTCGAATACTTGCAGGAAATGGGCGTGCAGGTGTGGCTCGACTGCCGCGTGAAGTCGTACGACGGCTACACCGTGACGCTGAGCACCGGCGAGCACCTCGTGTCGCGCACGCTCATTTGGGCGGCGGGCGTCACGGGCGCGCCGGTTGCTGGCCTGGAGCCCAGCGCTCTGCTCAAGTCGAACCGCTACCAGGTCAACGAATTCAACCAGGTGGCGGGCTACGAGAACGTATTCGCCATCGGCGACATCGCCCAGATGGCCACCAAAGACTACCCCGACGGCCACCCGCAGGTGGCGCAGCCCGCCATTCAGCAGGGTAACCTACTGGCCGACAACCTCCGGCGCGCTCTGGCCAAGGAGCCGCTCAAACCCTTCGTATACAGCGACAAAGGTACGATGGCAACCATCGGCCGGCACCGCGCCGTGGGCGATATCATGCTCTTTGGCAAGCAGTTTCACATCACCGGCTGGCTGGGCTGGCTGGGCTGGAGCTTCGTGCATATCATGGCGCTGGTGAGCTTCCGCAACCGCCTCTCGGTGTTCGTGGCCTGGGCCTGGAATTACATCACCCAGGACAAGGGTATGCGCTACATCATCGGCAAGCCCAAGGCCCCGCTGAAAGAGCGGGAGCTGGAAGTCAAGCCGTTGGTCTGACGCCGCATGGCCAACCTATCGGGTACGCTCGCCATCCTGTCGGCCATGTTTACACCGGCCATTCTGGTATCGGCGTGTAGCTCGCTCATTCTCACCACCTCGCAGCGCCTGAGCCGTAGCCTCGACCGGCAGCGCGAGGTGGCCCAGCTGCTGCGCCAAAATCAGCAGCAGGCCCTCACCGCCACGCCCGACCCCGCCGAGCATGGCCACCTCACGCAGCAACTGCGCTTCGCCATCCGGCGGGCGCGGCTGCTTCAGCAGGTGATGAATTGCCTGCACTTTACGCTCAGCATTTTCATCGGCAGCATCCTGACCATTGGAGTATTTGAGCTGGCTGATTTTTCGCGGGCCTGGATTATCGCGGTGCTGAGCGTGGCGGGCGCACTTCTACTACTCTACGCCAGCGTATTGCTCATCCGCGAGTCGGGCCTGGCCCGCGCCGACGTAGCCGAGGAAACCGCCTATCTCACGCAGTTTACCCTGGCCGACCAAGACCGGGTAGCCAACCAGTAGCCAGCAGCAAAAGCGGCGCGGCGCGGCGCGCCACGCTGCTCATAGCCGCACGTTGAGGGCCAGCGGCTGCACCACAAAGCCTTGCAAGTAGCTGCTGTAAGCTACCCGCACGCCGGCCTCCACCGGCGTGCGCAGGTGAAAGACGTTGAATAAAGCCATAAAATCGACCCCATAATTCTGGTAATTGACGATGGCCCGCGTGGACGTTACCGCGCCGCCCGGCGTACGCAGCCCCACCAAACTGCTGCCTTGGGCCACATCGGTAAAGACCGTAGCGCGCAGGCGCTGCACGTACAGCACGCGCCCCACCGACCAGTGCACGAAGGCCAGCGGCAGGTAGTAATCGGCGCTACCCACGGCCAGCCGGTCGAAGCTGATGTAGCTCGTTTCGGCCCGCGGAAAGGAGATGGCCGACGAAAAATTATACTGACTCTGCTGCTGATACTGGAAGCCGCCGCGTAGGCGCAGCGCGTGGTGCTTAGCCAGCCCCGGCGCGTACACGGCCGCCTGCACGCCCACCTGGCTGGCCTGCAAGCGCGTATCAAAGGGCGTGGTGCGGTAGGTGGCCAGCAGCGTAGCGCCGCCGCGCGGGGCCACGTCGCGGGCGCTCTGCTTGAGCTGGCTGGCGTAGGCCAGCGAGGTTTGCACGGCGTGGAGGGGCGCGGTAGGACCGGTTTCGGAGCGGCTGCGCACCGGCAGGTCGTAGCCGAATACGCGCTCGTGCAGGTAATACGCGCCCACCGTGAGCGCCTGCAAGTACTTGGAGCGCGTGAGCACAAGCGGCACGCGCACACCGGCCAGCAGGCGGGCATACTGCCACTGGTCGCGGCGGAGGCTATCGAGGGGCGTGGCGCGGTCTACGTAGCGGGCGGCGTCGCGGCCGCCGTAGGTGGCTTCCACATCCAGCACGGGGTAGCGGCCCTGGTAGCTGAGCGCGCCGGTGGCGGCCACGGTGCGCTCGGTCTGGTCGTAGCTGAGGCCGGCAAAAAGCTGGGTCGTACTCAAAAAATCCTGCGAGCGCACGCCCACGCTCACCGCGTTGCCGGCCGGGCTTTGCACCACCCCGTAGCTGAACAGGCGAAATGCGTGGGCCAGCGGCCGGTAGCGCCGCACGCCGTAGTGCGGCCCTGCCGAGTCGGGTGAGGCCAGCAGCTGCGCGATGCGCGCCGCGCCGGGTTCGCCAGCTGCCAGCGCGGCCACGTAGGGCGCGGGGGCAGTGGCTGGCGCGGCGCTGGGCAGCGCCGTCCAGGTGGCCGGGTCAAGGGGCATTTCGACTACGCGGGCGCCGGTGACGCGGTAGTCGTGCAGGGCCAGGTGGCGGCCATCGGGGGCCACGGCTATGTGGTAGGCACCGGTGGGCCGGCTGGTGACCTGGTAAGTCTGGTGCGTGCGGTAGTTGACGGCGTAGATATTATCCACGCCCGACTGCGGCGAATTGTAGAGCACGTACTCGCCCCACAGCTGTGGGTTGGCGAGGTTGATGTTAGCTACCGGCAGCATATTCACCTCCAGCCCACTGGTGGGCTCGATGAGTTGCAAGGTTTTGCCGGCCGCGCTCAGCGCCACCGTCACAATGGCCTGGCCGGTGGGCGAGAAGCGCGCCTGCTGGTACAGGTCGTTCCTAGGGTTGGGCAGCGTGCGAATGATGGCACCCGTAACCGCATCCAGGATAACGAGCGCGTGGTGATACGCCTCGTCGGTGCGCACGGCCACGATGCGCGTGCCATCGGCCGAGAGCGCGGCGGCCGAGTAGCGCTGGCCCCGGCCCAACCGGGTGAGGCGGCCAGTTGCCAGGTCCAGCACTTTCAGCTCGGAATACACCCGCTGGCCCCAGCGCGGATTTTGCCGAAACTCGGGCCACACCGCCTTGCCGCCGCCTACCGACAGCATTTCGGGGATATTCTGCTGGCCCAGGGTGAATACCCGGCGCTCGCGGCCGTGGCGGCCCAGCAGCACCAGCTGCGCGATGTCGCCGAGGCCGCTTTTCAGGGCCAGTGCCGTGCTGTCGTTGACGTACTGCGGGTATTGGTACTGGGTGAAAACGGGCGTAACGGCCTGGCCCGCCAGCTCGCGCACCGGCGTGGGCGCGGGGCGGGCGGCCTGCTCGGCCCGCCAGGTCGAGTCCAGCTCGCGCATGGTGCGGGCGTAGAGGTCTTCCACGCGCAGGCCGGTGGTGTGGCGCAGGCTGCGGGAAAACGAGAAGGGGTAGAACGGGAAGCGGTAGTACTCGTCCAGCACCCGGCTCCACACGTCGGCCCCGTAGTGGGCTTTGGCCGAAGAGGTTAGGTAGTAGCCCAGCACGTACCAGTCGGGCACGTAGTCGCGTAGCGAGCCATTCACTGCCTTTTGGTAGTTGTAATGCCGGCCTTCCAGCAAATTGGCCCGCAGGCCCAGGCCGAAGTACGGGATACGCCCGCGCCCGCTGCGCGTGAAGGCCGTTTCGGTACCCACGGCGTCGCCTTCAAAAAACCATTGCGGCACGCCCACGGCCGCCACGCCCAGCCCGCCCTCACCCAGCAGCGGCACCACCACCCGCCCAAAGCCCTGCCGCGCCTTATCAAACTGATTGATGTGCCGAAACTCGTGGACCACCAGCCCGTCGAGCCAGTCTACGGTGCCCAGCCCCTGCCCCTGGTCGGGAGTGGTAAAAAACTCGGCGTGGCGCGGCAAAAACGTCACGAAGCCGTTGCTCACGGTCGTTTGGTTTTGCATGACCACCGCAATGGGCTTGGCCCGCACGCCCAGCGTGGCGCCCTCGGGGCCGTGCACGGCCTCCAGCCGGCTGGCCGTGCGCTGGGCCGCCGTGTCGAGCCCCGCCGGATACAGCACCCGGAAGTGCGGGCTGCGGATTTCCTGCCAGCGCAGGTGGGGCGGGTTTTGGCTGAGGATGGGCAGGCTTTGGGCGGCGGCCGCGCCACTGGTGAGGAGTGCTAGCCCCAGCCCCGCAAGCGTTTTTTGCATGGAGCCAAGTTACGGCCGAGGTCGCCCGCGCCAGCAACTGCGGGCCGCGTTATTCGGGCACTACGCCTTGGCTAAGAGGCTAGGTCTTGCGCGGCCGGTTGGCCTGCTGGCAGGTGCGCAGCCACTGCCGGGCCGCGTCGATATTGCCAAAGATGCGCAGCTCAAACTTGTCGCCCACACTCGATACCAGCGCCTCGGCCGAGAGGGCGGCAAACGATACAGGGCTGACTACGTGGGCGAAGTAGCGCAGGCCGAGCGCAATGGCGCGGGGCGTCCAGTCCTGAGCTATCCAGGCCACGGCGTGGTCCCAGGGGCCGCTTACGTGGGTGTTGTCGTTTAGCAGGTAAGCGCAACGGGTTTGGGCCAGGAAGTCGATGCCGACGTTCGAGCCGTTCATGATGCTTTCGAGCGTGAGGTAGCCCTGCCACACGTTGAACGTCAGGTCGTTTTGCGGCTCATAGGTCATCGTCAGGAATACCTTACCGAACGCATTCGCTACTTCTCTTTGCATGGGGCTAGCCGATGATAAGCGGGCAATATACGCTGGCTGCCCGCGATTAGCTCGTCCGTTTCAGGCCTATAATGCCCACCAGAATGCAGCCGATGTAGAAAACGTGCGCCCACTGGAAAGCTTCTTTCAGCACCAGCGTATCCACGATTTTGATGCCGACCAGGGCAATGCCCATCCAGATGGCGAAGGCCGTGGAGGCGGGAATAACGTTGAGGGCTTTGGAGAAGAAAAACACGTTGGCCACTCCAAACCCCACGTAGCCGATGGCTGGCAGCAGGGTCATGATACCCGTGGAATTCGCAAAGAAAGCTGGCCAGTCGATGGCCTTGATTTTGGCTACGCTCGTGTATTTAAGGCTGTAGTTCCAGCACACTTCCATGATGGAAGCCAGAAACAGGTAGAGCCAGGCGGGATTGAAGCTTAGAGTCAAGACGCGGGGGTGGCAACAGGGCGGGGAGATTCGGTAGCAACGGCGGGCACGGTGGGTTCGTTGCCAGTGGGGTTGCCGCCGGGGCGGGGCGCGGGCACGGTTTCATGCATGTCTTCGGGCACTTCCCAGCCGTGCAGCACTTTGGTGGCGGGCACGCGCTCGCCTAGCCAGCCCAGCACGCGCCAGCGCACGCCGTGGTAGGCGCGGAAGGCCGCCGAGCGCTCAGCCAGGGCCTTTTCATCGAAGCGCACCACCGAAAAGGCGTGCTGCGAGAAGTAATCCTTAGGGAATGCGTAGGGTAGGCCCCAGCGCTCGGGCTTGCGGTTTTCGGGCAAAAAGGCGGTGCCGAAGAGCCAATCCCAGACCGCAAATTTGGTCGAGAAGTTGGCGTAGTAGACTTCCTCGTGGTCAGCGTGGTGCCAGAGGTGCATTTCGGGGCCGTTGATAACGTACTGAAGCTTACCCGATTTTACGTCGATGTTGGCGTGAATGTACATGCCCCACACGGCGTCAATCAGCGCCTTGATGGGCACGACGATGGGATTAGCGCCGAGCAGAATGATGGGCGCAAACTCGATGGTTTGGTTGATGATAATCTCGACGATATGCGAGCGTGAGCCGGCCAGCCAGTCTACTTGCTTGCCCGAGTGGTGCGCCTCGTGGGTGCGCCAAAAGAACGCGCTATTGTGCTGGAAGCGGTGAAACCAGTAGATGTAGAAGTCGTGCGTGATGACGAAAAAGCCCACCTGCGCCACCACCGGCCAGCTGCTCACCAAGTGAAACCGCGCCCCGAAGTGCGCGGCCAGCGGCGCGATGATGAACCCAAAAATCAGGATTTGCAGGAAGTAGCTCTGCACCAGCGTGTACCAGAACAGGTCCACAAACAGCCCTTCGCGGAAAAACGGCAGGCCCTTGCGGTACGGAAATTTCCGCTCCAGCACCAGCAGTACCACCACCGCCAGCAGCAGGATAGGCGTGGTAATCAGGGTGGTTTGCCCCACAGCGTTGAGGCTGTGATAAAACTCGCTTATCGTCTCTAGCATAGCGGATGAACTACTAAGTATCTCTGCCCCTAACTGCCCGGCGCGGCGTAATGTTCGCCTGCGGGCGCTACGGCTGGGCTTTAAGGGCTACTAAAAATACGTCTGTCATGCCGAGCTAGCGAAGCATCTTCTCACGTTCGAACGGTTGTTCTGGCGCGATAAGATGCTTCGCAAGCTCAGCATGACAGACGTAAAGTATGCGTGTTTAGTAGCTTGTGCTAAGCGGCCGTTACCTCGCGGCGCAGGCGACGCAGGGGCTCTTTCTCGCTTTCGTACACCACTTTCACGCCGTCGCCGAGGCCGGCTTCGGTGTCGCGGATGTCGCGCACCATCTTGGCGAGGCCGCCGGGCTCCACGCTAGCGGCGTGGTCGGAACCCCACATGGCGCGGTCGAGGGTGAAGTGGCGCTCCACGAAGGTGGCACCCAGGGCGACGGCCGTTACGGTGGTGCTCAGGCCGGTTTCGTGGCCCGAGTAGCCGATGGGCGTGCCGGGAAACTGCCCCTGGAGAGTTTGAATCATGCGCAGGTTCAGCTCGGCGGGGGGGCAGGGGTAGGCCGACGTGCTGTGGGCAATCATCAGGTTATCGAGGCCCACGTAGGCCACGGCGTCGGTGATTTCCTGCTGGGTGCTCATGCCGGTGCTCAGCATGAGCGGGCGGCCAGTGGCGCGCACGCGGTCGAGCAGGGGCTTATCGGTGAGCGAAGCGCTGGCCATCTTGTACATGACGGGCTGGAACTGCTCCATGAAATCAACGGACGGCTCATCCCAGCACGAGGCAAACCAGTCGATGCCGCGGGCCTTGCAGTAGTCGTCGATGGCGGTGTATTCTTCGAGGCCAAACTCGGTTTTGCGCTTGTAGTCGATGTAGCTCATGCGGCCCCAGGGGGTGTCGCGCATTTTCTCCCACTGGTCCTTGGGCACGCACAGCTCGGGCGTACGATTCTGGAATT
>Ga0265798_10004083_pt1 | contig 20385 bp, 16 predicted proteins | sample P3T30metagenome_FD_192430 | JGI IMG/M metagenome (GOLD analysis project Ga0265798, IMG submission 192430) | Plant litter microbial communities from East Loma Ridge, Irvine, California - P3 T30 | ecosystem: Environmental > Terrestrial > Plant litter > Unclassified | place: USA: California... | reverse complement strand
GGCCCACCCGCTGGCCTGCGCCGCAGGCTTGGCCACCATCGCGCTGCACCAGGAACTGGGCATCAACGAACAGGCCGCCGCCGTCGCACCAGACTGGCAAGCTGCCGCCTTGGCGCTGCAAGGCACCAAGCATGTGGTCGACGTCCGCGCCATCGGCCTGCTGTGCGCCGTCGACCTGCTTGCGCGTCCCGATGCAGCCGGCGCACGCGGTACGGAAGTCGCCGCATGGTGCTTCGAACACGGTGTGCTGGTACGGGCATCGGGCGACACCATCGTGATTTCCCCGCCGCTGGTGATCTCCAAGGCACAGATTGCGCAGGTCTTCCAGACCTTGCGTGACGCCTTGCTCAACACGCTTTGACGGGGTTCAGGCGCCTTGATGACTGACGCATTCAACTTCTACATCGACGGCGCCTGGGTGGCGCCGGACAGCCTGGTCGCGGAGGACGTGATCAACCCGCGCACCGAACAAGTCGTGGGCCGCATTGCGATGGGCGATCATGCCGACGTAAACCGCGCAGTTGCTGCTGCCAAAGCCGCGTTCCCGTCGTTCTCTGCCACCTCGGTAGCCGAGCGGCAGGACTTGCTCCACGCCATCATCGATGCGTACCAGCGCCGCAGCGAGGAACTGGCACACGCCATCCACAAAGAGATGGGCGCACCGCTGTCCTGGGCAAAAAGCGCCCACGTGCCGTCCGGCCTGCGACACCTGACCGAAGCCGCGCAAGTGTTGAAGGATTTTGCCTTCGACCGCATGCTGGGCACCACCCTGATCGCCCGCGAACCCATCGGCGTGTGCGCATTGATCACGCCCTGGAACTGGCCGCTGAACCAGCTGACCTGCAAAGTCGCACCGGCCCTGGCGGTGGGCTGCACCCTGGTGCTGAAACCCAGCGAACGCGCGCCCCTGTCGGCCATGATCTTCGCCGACATCCTGCACGAAGCCGACGTGCCCAAAGGCGTCTTCAACCTGGTCAACGGCGACGGCCCCACCGTGGGTGCTGCCCTGGCCAGCCACCCCGACATCGACATGATCTCGTTCACCGGCTCCACCCGGGCCGGCATTGCCGTGGCAAAAGCCGCCGCCGACACGGTCAAACGCGTGTCACAGGAACTGGGCGGCAAGTCCGCCAATATCTTGCTGGACGACGCGGACCCGGAAAGTGCAGTGCGCCAAGGCGTGCTCGGCTGCATGCGCAACACCGGCCAATCGTGCAATGCGCCGACGCGCATGCTGGTTCCCCGAGCGTTGCAGGATCAGGTCGTCGAGATCGCAGTATCCGTTGCGCAAGAGCTTGACTACGACGACAGCAAGCCCGCCACCGTCATCGGCCCGGTCGCCAACGCCGCGCAATTTGCCCGCGTGCAGCAATTGATCGAACAAGCCATTGCAGAAGGCAGCCGCGTCGTCATCGGCGGCCCAGGTCGGCCGGACGGCATGGACACCGGATACTTCGTCAGGCCGACCATCTTTGCCGACGTCGCCCCCAGCATGAGCATCGCACGCGAAGAAGTGTTCGGCCCAGTGCTGGCCATCATTCCCTACGACACCGAAGACGAAGCCGTGGCGATTGCGAATGACAGCGTGTACGGATTGTCGGGCTACGTCAGTTCGGCCAACGTCGATCGCGCACGCTCAGTTGCTCGCCGATTGCGGACCGGTATGGTCCACCTCAATGGCAGCAAGGCAAGCGCAAGCGCGCCCTTCGGCGGCTACAAGCAATCTGGCAACGGACGGGAATGGGGGATATTCGGATTCGACGAATATCTGGAGACGAAAGCGATATTCGGGTATTGATTCAAGCACGCTGACAGTATCGGCCGATGACGCCGGTGGCCGATACTGTTTGCGTCTTTCAGATAAGGCGCGCGGTCACTTACGCTGCGCGAACTTCCACACATCCCCTTCCAGCGCATACTTCAATTCGGAACTGACATCGTCCTTGCCGGGAATCGACATCACGGTGTCGCAGACCAGATAGCCCGTCTTGCGCTCTACGTCGCAATGTTGAAGCGCCTTGATCGTCATGGTGGTACGCGCCTCTTGAACCTGCGCATCCTTGGCTGCCTCAGGATCCTTGGCAGCCAATTCTTCCGCCCACGTGCGAATTGCCTGCTGTGCCTCGGCAGGTGTCGGCGGCGGGAAGGCGGCGTCCTTGCGTTCGACACCCACCCACGTGTCGCCGTCCTGGCGCAATGCCAGGGCCCTATAGGCGTCACGCCTGCTGGTGCTCATGCCGATCAGGCAAACCACTTCCGTTTGCACTGCTGGCGAGGGCTTGCAGCCAACTACGTCGAAGACGGTAATGGCCAGAGGCATCGGAACTGACGACGTCGACTTGGCCTGCGTCGCCGCGATGCCCTTGTCGATCGCAGACTGGATCTGCTCCTTGGTGGGCGTACTGGCAGCGTGGGCCGAAGAGATCGCGAACAAGGCGGCGGCCAGGGGGAAGAAAATGCGGCGCATAAAGGCAGTCTGGTAGTGGCAGAAAGGCGCGACTTTACCATCGTGCCGCAGGCCAAAACCGGGCAAGAAGTATGCGTAAGTTTCCGAGCGAGCAAGCGTGTATTCCCGCATATTTCCCGACGTGAAATAAATGCCCGCGGGCGACCGCCGCATATGGCCGCAACGCTCGATTCGCGCAGATAATGTTCCGCTGCTGCCGCCTCTTCCGATGCGCCATCCGCCGCCCGCTCAGGAGCCCCGCCTCATGAAAAAATTCATCCAACAACTGGCCGTCTGCGCCGCCGTACTGGCGACCGTGCCTGCGTGGGCGCAAAGCAAAGTGCAAGTGCAATGGCTGGGCCAAGCCGCCTTCAAAATCACCAGCACCGCCGGCAAAGTCATCGTCATCGATCCCTGGCTGATCACCAACCCCAAGACCCCCGAGCAGTACCGCAAGCTAGACGCGCTGGGCAAGGTTGACCTGGTGCTGGTCACGCACGGCCACAACGACCACATCGCCGACGCACCCGCGCTTGCCGAATTGAACAACGCACCGCTGTGGGCACCGGCTGGCCTATCTCAGTCGCTGATCACGCTCGGCGTGTTCCCGAAGGCGGGCCGGATGAACAAGGGCGGCACCATCAAGCCGCTTGGCCGCGACATCAAGGTCACCCTGGTCCGCGCGGAACACAGCAGCGAATACGTGTGGAAGAACCCGGCGTCTGCGAAGGACGAAACTCACGTCGGCGGCGAAGCAGGCGGCTTCATCATCGAACTGGAGAACGGCTTCAAGATCTGGCACATGGGCGACAGCGGCGTCTTCGGGGATATGAAGCTGATTGCCGATATGTACAAACCTGATCTGGTGCTGATGCCGATTGGCGGTGGGCAGTTTGTGATGAACCCGACGGATGCGGCGATGGCAACGCGGGAGTTCATCAAGCCGAAGACGGTGATCCCGATTCACTATGGGACGAATCCGGGGTTGCCGGGGACGCCGGCTGAGTATCAGGCGGCGTTAGGGAATTCGGGGACCCAGGTGTTGGCGTTGCATCCGGGGGAGATGGCGGAGTTTTGAGTGGCAGGATGCAGAACGCTAAAACCCGAATGTGCACATAGCGATCCAAGATTAGTAGTCCAAAAACTTCAGTTATCGACAATAAGTAGTTACCGATACTAATCTCCGCTTTGGCACAAACGGAAGCTTGTTAAGGCGACATCGACGTCCGATGCATACGGCTTAGATGCATGAACTCGGTGATCACACCGATGTTAGGATGAGATGGGCGACTAGCGCCGGAATCTGTAGGCAAGTGGAAAAGAATGCACCTATCCAAGCTAGTCATCAAAAACTTTCGCAAGCTGAAGTTGGCAGAGCTGTCGTTTCAACCTGGTTTGAACGTTCTAGTCGGTGGTAACAACGTCGGCAAGACGGCAGTGATCGACGCCTTGAGGGCGCTTTTGGCGGGGCATGACGAACCATATCCGCGCCTCGGGGAGGAAGACGTTCACCGTCCCCAAGGGGGCAATGCGTCTGGTGACATCGTGTTCGAATACGTGTTCGACGGACTCACCCTCGACGACGAAGCAGACTTCCTGGCCGCGTTGGTACCCGGTGCAGGCGGCGATCTTGAAGCACACATCAAAATTCGCTACTCGGATCCAGACAAGGCAGGCCGTCTTCGCGCCAAACGATGGTGCGGCGAGCATGAGGACGTGGGCCTCACGGCAGATATGATGGAAAACCTAAGAGGCGTTTACCTGCCGCCGCTTCGCGATGCTTCGCAAGGTCTGAGGCCAGGCCGAACCAGCCAGCTTGCACGACTGTTACAGCTGTTAGCCAACGAGACCGGGATTGAGGGCATCAATAGGGCGCTGCAAGAGCTTGATAGCACGTTGAAGGCTCACCTTCCCATCGTCGATACGCACAACGCCATCAACACGAGACACCAGACGATGCTGGGCGCGCAGCTAGCGCAGATACTTGAGGTCGGTCTGAGCGCCAGCGATTTCAAGGGGTTGAAGTCGCGGCTGTCGCTGCTGGTTGATGCCTTCGAGATCGAGCAGAACGGTTTAGGTTTCAACAACCTGATTTACATGGCGGTCGTGTTGAGCGAACTGGCTAAGAACCCCGACTCTTGTTATCGGGGCTTGATTGTCGAGGAACCTGAGGCGCATCTGCATCCTCAGCTTCAGGCGGTTCTTCTGCAGTACCTCCAGTCCATTCAAGCCGTGGAAGGCGAGAACCCCGTTCAACTCTTCGTGACGAGCCATTCGCCCAACTTTGCAAGCATCGCCGACCTAGACAGTCTCGTTTGCCTGGTAGACACAGGTGCCGCAGTCGAAACCTTTCTTCCACGCAGCGTGGCCTTCGAAAAGGGAAAACGAGAGAAGTTGGAACGCTTTCTCGACGTTACACGAGCCGAACTCTTCTTTGCCCGCCGCGTAATCTTCGTCGAAGGAGCGGCGGAGCTGATGATGGTCAACGTACTTGCCAAGCGTGTCGGCTTCGACCTGCGTCAGCATGGCGTGAGCCTCATAAGCGTGGAGGGCCTAAATTTCGACTCGTTCCTACCCCTCTTTGGAGACAACGCGTTGAAGATTCCGGTCGCGGTGCTTACGGATGCCGACCCGGTTCCGCAAGAAGCAGCACCGCCGACATCCGCCGGAACAGTCGTGGCGGTTGATGCCCCCACTTTAGCGCCGACCGCCACCTCGGTTAGCGCTGTGGCAGATGAGCCTGAGGACGAGGAGGACGACCCAGACCTCGAGCCGGTCTATCCAGCGCCAGGTGATTCAATCACCGTCTCGGCGAACACGGCCAAGATGAAGGGCTGCGAGGACACGCATGTGAAAGTGTTCTATGGCCTCAAGACGTTCGAGTACGACTTAGCTCTGGATGCCAATAATCGAAAGGCCATGCTTGAAGCGCTTACAGAGCTGCACCCTAGGATCGCCAAGTCATTGAAGGTCACCGTCGACGCAGAATCGGACGATGCGGCCAAAGCCAAGGTGCTGTTCCGCGGCATGTTCGAGCGCCAGAAGAAGAACGTTCAGAAAGGCAGTTTCGCCCAGGCTCTGGCCCAGGTGCTTTCCAACGACGAGGTAGCCTTCACTGTTCCGACTTATATCCAAGCCGCCATTCAGCATGTATGTAACGTGGTGGAGGCCTCCGAGCCATGAGTGGCCTGACACAAGAACAGCAGCAGGTCGTGGATGCACCAATGATGCCTCTCTGCGTCATTGCCTGCGCCGGTAGCGGGAAGACTAAGACGGCGGTGCACCGCCTAGTGAGGATCCGTCGTAGTCTCGGCGAAGCGCGCGGACGCGTGGCGTTGCTGTCGTACTCCAACGTGGCCGTCAACACATTCCGCGAGGCCTATCAAGACTTGGCGACCAATCTACCGTCAAACGCTGGGCGGTCGAGGGTCCACATCGACACCTTAGACGGGTTCATCACTACCAACATCGTCCGCCCTCACAGTCATCGGACGATGAGGTCTTCGCGGGCGCCATTCCTTGTGTCGGGCGGCGAAACCTTCCTTCAGGGTTTCACATTCGCAACATCATCCTTCCCTCGGCCGATCACTGCGCTTCAACTAGCACTTGTAGAGGGCGAGGAGGCCTTCTTCCACTCTTTCAATGACCAGACTGAGCTGGTGAACACGTCGATAGCGCGCAGTCTCATTACTAGGCTGGGCCGTACCGGCGCCTACACGCATGAGCTAGGGCGGTATTGGGCATACCGAACGCTGTCGGAACAACCTGAGATCCTTGCAGCGCTAGTTCGTCGATACCCTCAAATCGTAATCGACGAGGCGCAGGACATCGGGTCGGTGCATCAATGCATCTTGGAGTTACTCATCAGTGCAGGCTGCTGCGTGACCCTCATTGGAGATCCCAACCAAGGAATCTACGAGTTCGCCGGCGCCACGGGAGAGTTCCTTATCGCATACCAACAGCGCGGTGACGTTCAGCGATACTCCCTAGAGCAGAATTTTCGGTCTGCCCCTAGCGTCGTCGCGCTGGCCAACGTGCTGTGCGGCCGCAGCGATGTCGCAGCGCGAAGTGCGCCAGGTTCGCTGCATGGCGCTTTCTTCACAGGTTACAAGCGAGATGAGCATACGCAACTCATCACCGCGTTTCGGGGCGCAATGTCCGCAGCCAGCGCAAACGTTACACGCTCGGCGGTTCTTTGTAGGGGGCAAGCGCTCGCCAACAAACTCCGTGGCGAGAAGGAGCCAGCGGGTCAAGGCGTGGTGAAGGCTTTCGCAGCCGCTGCGGTCTTACGCGACCAACAAAACGACTTCCTCAAAGCATTTCACCGCGTAGCCATTGCTGTGGTCGCGCTGCTGGAAGATGCACCCCATGGACTATTGAGTCTAATCACGCAACCCTCTGGTGACGCGCAAGGCAGGGCGCTTCGGAAAACACTATGGACGTTCACTCGCGACGCACATACGGGCCTTCCATCCTCGCTGCTCATCGCAAATTCCGAGTGGCATTCGTCTCTGCTCGCGCGCACGCGGGCCTTGCTAGCTGATTTGGAATGCAGGTTCGGGCTCAAGCCAACAATGAACATCGGCCGCAAGCTCTCCACGAAGGAATTGCCGAACGTGCCTTTAGCAAGCCCTGAGGACCTCTCGTCTCGCAATGCCGCAAGGCTACGAATTGACACCGTCCACAAGGCAAAGGGAGAAAGCTTGGACGCGGTGCTGTACGTCACCCTTAAGGAGCATGCAAGGGCACTGTTAGACGGAGCTACCACAGAGGTTGGCCGAATCGGTTACGTCGCGGCGACAAGAGCCCGGGATCTGCTATGGGTCGCCGTACCGCACAATGCTCTACGGGAGCTGAGACCTATGTTCACGGCCAAGGGTTTCGTGGAAATTACTGCTGCAGATACGCGGAGCGCTTTAGTCGATATCTGAATTGGCACGCGCGGTAAGAGCGCCCACGATCTCCGAAAAGGAGATGTGGTCCGTGACATACACGCGAAGGCGCAACGTCGCAAGGCAAGCGGAACGTTGGGAACAGTGAGCGGTCCTTGACGGATACGTCTGCTTTCGGCCGTGTGAGAACGACGGGGAGCGCTAACTTGTCGGCGATGTCACGGTAGGATCAGTTAGAGCGAGGCTCAACAGATAGCAGCCGACAAATGCTCGGTCGGTGCCGAGATTGCAATCACAGCTCCTGGGTCGCCGCACTGCGTTGCGGATCGAGCACTCACCGACGTCTATTTTAAATAAGGAGACTACATGGCAAAGAAAAATGACGATCCAACTTGGCAGAGTTACGAGCAGATCGCAGCTCACGTATTGAATCAATGCGCAGCAGAGTTCGGTCTGTCGAGGTTTGAGGGAAAGCAGGAACTTGCCGGAAAAAGCGGGACCAAATGGGAAGTGGACGCCCGCGGCTGGACCAAGGGAAACACCGCACACTTTCTGGTTGAGTGCAAGAAATATGCAAACACAGCAGTAAGCCAAGCCATTACGGCTTCGCTTGCCTACCAAATCCAGGACACTGACGCTCAGGGAGGCTTCCTTGTGTCGCCCCAAGGCCTGCAATCCGGCGCCAAGAAGGTCGCCAGCGCGAACAAGATTTATGAGATCAAACTCGATCCTTCATCAACAGCAACAGCCTACTTCGGCGAGTGGCTGGGACAGCTGCGAGTAGGGCTGACCGAGAAAGTCGACATCCAACTCTCTGAACACCTAGTGATCAAGAAATTTGACAAGGACGGCAACGAGGTGGTGCTCTATGACCTAGCCAACGATGACAACGCAAATTAGGTGCAATAAGAGCGCAGCACTGCGCGACGCCGCCATCAAACTAGCCGCGAAGGTGGGCCATACATCTCAGTCGGTTAGTCACCGTTACTTGTCGATGAAAGAGCTTCTTGAATTTCCACATTTGGGCTAAGCAGCTCGTACTCTATGAGAGAAACTACACGATGGCATCAGTTGACGGTATGTCTTTAGATGGGCTTGGTTCCGAAAGTAGGTATAGATCGGCTATTGCCCTCCATTTAGCAACAGAAAGCACCATTAGCAAGGTTGAACGACTTGGCGATTGGGAACTTGAGTTGCGTCGAGGAAGCGGATTTCTAGTAGCGCGAAGAACGAGGTCCCTAGCTAGGGAGGAAATCCTTCGCGAGGGATATGAACAGGCAGAACGTTTACTCGACATTCTTTCATTCGAGAATGTGTCAACCATAGAGATCGGGGCGCCTGGACGCTGTCACATTCTTCTGTTTGAACGGGGTGGTAAGTCGGTGATTGAACGTGTGGCAACGGCCGACAATCCGATGTCCATCCATGTAAGGTTTACCCAAATTGGCCCCGACGGCCAGACAGTCCCACAGCCCCCCTCCCCCCCTGCGAAATGGATTTCGGCCCTTCGATTCTATCGCCTGTCGCAGATGAGTCGCAGCCCACTCGAAGCCTACCGCAACTTATGGCTGGGGCTGGAGGTACTGCTTTCGGCTGAGGTGCCCAAAGCTCCGAAGGAGAAGGAGGGTGAATGGCTCCGCCGCGCACTTAGTCAAATCGCCAGCACTCTAGACTTATCCCGCGATGCCCCAAACGGGGTGAAGATAGTGGACTACATTATGGACCGTCACTACGCCGCAATGCGGTGCAACCTTTTCCATGCGAAGATCGGCACAACTTCAGCAGCGCCATCAATGCCAACTGTGGAGGATGCACTAGATGCATATGCAGAATTGATTCGCATGTGGAGAGCTATTGCTGTGCGAGTAGGCACCCTTCGCTTTTCTGGAAGCGGGTTAATCACCTACGCAGGGTACGCGATGCAAATGGCTGGAGTTTTCTCGCAAGTGATTTTCCATGCTACAGAAGACAACACCGTTCCTGCCGAAACTGATTTCGCTGTCAGTCCGAATAGTTCTCCGATCCTAGCGTTTGACTCATCAAGTCATATCGGTGTCGTTGCACCAGGCAAGGTGGAAAATATTGGCATCATCGACCTTTCTACCAAGGGCACACTTCCCTTGTTCCGAAGAATCACGACTAGCGTTGGCGACATTCTCTATAGCGTGGACTATTTGAAAGGTGGTCTCGACGTGAATGGCGCGGACATCTTCGAGTATCGTCAAGGATGGCGACTGCTCAATACAGGTATGCCTCGGACATACTTCGACTGACTGGGTGATGCACTCGCAGCCGCAAAGCGGTTATCCGGGTTGAAAGTGGCCACGCGTCATGAAAAAACTCATCCAACGCCTGACCGTCTGCGCCGCCGCCGTGCTCACGACCACGCCGGCCTAGCGCAAAGCAAAGAGTAATGCACGGCCACAACGATCACATCGCAGACGCCTCCGGCTTGCCGAACGGAGCGACGCACTGCTCTCGTAGCTGATCACGCTGAGTGAGCGTGTTCTCGAAGACTGGCCGGATCTCTATTCCCTATTTGCGCACAGAGCTCGCCCTTGCAGTCAACAGTTTAAGCCAAAATCCAAAAAAGGCCTTTAAAAATAATCGCCTAGCAATCAGTTTGGATGGCGCTTGCAGCACATCGATCTAGCGCAGCCGGCCCACGCAGCTGCGCTTTTCTATGGATTATCAGCGCCAGCCCCTTAATCAGTGCATGACTAGCTCATCTTTTCGGATATAACTATTCACCCAAGGCCTCCTCTAAAATCTTTAGATTTGGCTCTATAAAACAATGCCAGTTATTCACGTCCACATCGTAACTGCATATCTCGTCAAATATTCTGACCGCCATAGCTCGCTGAGGGTCATTAAATCGAGAAGTCGCGATGATTTCGATCATCTCAGATCGTCTCTCACTGCTAGTTCCAACACGACGCAAAACATTGTCATGACTTTCACAATAAAGAAGCCAGGACTTTTTGCGAAAATCCTGGAGAGAAGCCTTTGCCTGCACAAGAACGCTATCATCTTTAGGACTTACTGCAGCAGTGCTGAGCTTTTCCCTTAAAGCCGAATGCATACCAGCAAAACTAACTATTTGAGAATTTACACTATCTCGAGCATCGCACACTAACTTCTCTAAAGCAGCGCACTGCCTTTCTAATCTCAGGCCTCGCATCTCGTCGTGCAAAAAAACTGGACCATGCGCATCAGAAACATGCAACGCTTCCCACTGGTTAAAAAAAGAGGCTCCGGTTAGATGAGTACGTAAACCGGCCGGATCATGAGTAGGCTCAATAACGGAGAACAAAGGAACGGAACTCGACGACCAATTCTGCATTGCTTCAGTCATGCAAACGAGCTGTTTGTCGAGATTGTTTATTGCAAGACTGAGGTTATACTGCTCTTCGAGAGCAAGCCTGAGAGCACTGTCAACGTCATTTCGGATTGCAGCGGCGCCCTTAAAAGAATACTGCCCTATCCTTTCACCATCAGGACCGACCCAAGCTTGCTCTTGGTCAAGTCCTGGCGGAAAATATAGTTCTTCAAGATCAAAATTTTCCCATTCCGGGCTGTGCCTTGTGTAAAAATCAATATCCACTGGCAACGTTGCAGTCACTGAGCGTCGAGAAACCAAGATACCGAACCGCTTCATCATCGCCGCTACAAAATGAGAGCAAACCATTCCAGTTTGATCTTGTATACGCTTTGGCCCAATCATCACGCGTTTAAGACGATAAGGCTGCTTGAAAAAATACGTAGCATGGCGAAGAATTTTTTCGTAATTCTCCACATCACTAAAAATAGCTAAGTTTCGAGCCACCCGAGAGCTCTTGATATCATATGTGGGCGCTACGTCGTCCCAACGCCGAAAACCCACGCCCACATTGGGTATTGCGTCCACAATTTGATTTTCATTTATTACAATAGCAACGTGTGTATAGCGCGCTTTAGTACCACGAACAAATGATTGGCCTGCAATATTCCAAACTCCCTTGTTCGCACTATTTAGAAGCAAGACATCTCCCGGCGCTAGACGCGTCTCAGCTTGGAGAATATTTGAATTTACAGCCATGAAACCCCCTAAAGGATAACCAAATCTCTACGCAGCGCTACGTAAGACAGGCTGCCTAAATAAAAAAATAGCCAATTATCACCGAGCAACGACTTAACCTTACTCTGCCCAAGCAGGCCTCTTCAACACCTCTGCCAAATAATCAATCAATCGCCTGACCTTCAACGCCAACTGCTTCCTAGTCGGATACACCGCATAGATCCCCAACTCGATCGACCGATACTCAGGCATCAGTTCCACTAACCGCCCTGCCCTGACATCCTCCGCAACGAGGAAGCTAGGCTGCAAAATGATCCCCTGGCCACTGAGCGCAGCGGCCAAGCAAGTATCCCCATTGTTCGCATACAACCGAGCCCGAGTCTTCACGCTCACCACGCCTTCAGGCCCGGTAAACGTCCACTCATCCCGCCCGGCCCAATAGGAATACGCGATGACCTGGTGCAATGCCAAGTCCGCGGGGTGACTAGGCGTCCCCACCCGCTCCAAGTACGCCGGGGCCGCACACAACATCACCCGCGTAGAAGCCAGCTTCTTGCTTACCAAGGTGCTGTTCGGCAAGGTCGCAATCCGAATCGCCAGATCGAAGCCCTCGTCCACCACGTCCACCAAACGGTCGCTCAGCGTCACTTCCAATGACACGCGCGGGTTGGCGTCCATGAAGCCTCCCCACAGCGGCGCCAGGTGCAGCACACCAAAAGTCTGCGGCGCATTCACGCGGACCACGCCGCTGGCCTCGGATGACCTCGAACGAATCTCCGTTTCCGCTTCATCCACCAATGCCAGCGCATCTTTGCTGCGTGCGTAGAAGGCTTGCCCTTCGTCCGTCAGCGACAGTCTTCGCGTGGTCCGCTGCAGCAGCCGTACGCCAAGCCGGTTCTCCAGATCGCTGACGTGCCGCGATACGGCCGCTTTGCTCATGCCCAGCGGCTCGGCGGCGCCGATGAAGCTGCCGGCGTCGACCACGGCGACGAGGGTCTTCATTTCCAGGAAGCGGTCCATGGGGTGTCCAGTCAGCAAGGGTGGCTTTGATTGTCCCAGATATCGACACTATTAGTCTTTATCCACTCACTTTATCTACACCAATCGATTCAATAAACTGGGTTCACTGATTCCACTGCGCAATCGCGCGGAATTACCGGTCCGCTGCCTTCTGCTGCGGCCGTGCCCGGAGTTCACCATGTCCACTACCCTGCCCGTCATTTTCGTTTCCCACGGCGCGCCTACCTTTGCGCTGGAACCTGGTCGCACCGGTCCGCTGTTGAACGCCATCGGCAAGCGCTTGCCTGCCGTCAAAGCGATTCTGATGGTGTCGGCGCACTGGGAAACCGATGGCGAGGTGCGGGTGTCCAGCGCGGTGCAGCCGGAGACCATTCATGACTTCGGCGGCTTCCCCCGTGCGCTGTACGAGCTGCGCTACCCCGCCAAGGGGCACCCGGAATTGGCCAAGCGCACGGCCGAGGTCCTGGAATCAGCCGGTTTCCCGGTGCGCTTGGACCCGATGCGTGGTCTGGACCACGGTGCCTGGGTGCCCTTGATGCACATGCTGCCGAATGCCGATGTGCCGGTGTTCCAGGTGTCCTTGCCACAGCAGCTCGGCGCCGCAGGCTGTCTGGCTTTGGGCCGCGCCTTGGCGCCGCTGCGTGACGAAGGCGTGTTGATCATGGGCTCGGGGAGCATGACACATAACTTGTACGAGTTCCGTCGTCACGATGATGGCAAGGAGCCCTATGTGCTGGAGTTCAGCCGCTGGGTGCAGCAGGCTGTGCTTGCTGGCGATCTGGATAGCCTGGTCGCGTATCGCAAGCTGGCCCCGCACGCTGCACGTGCCCACCCCAGCGAGGACCATTTCCTGCCGCTGCTGGTGGCACTGGGCGCCACGCTGCCGGGTGATCCGGTGGAGTTTGTCGACGCTGGCATTACCTACGGCGTGCTGGCCATGGACGCGTATGTGATTGGCGAGTTGGACAAGCAGGCTGTCCCGGCTTGATCCCAAGGCGACCCGCGTGGGTCGCCTGCTTTCCCTGACGCAAGATACCCATGCACGCGCAGGCACACCGCGCGTGCTTCACCCTTTAGAAGACCGAATGAGTTCCCAAGCCACCCCCACCATCAGCGCGCTGATCGAAGACGCCAATTCCGGCCTGAAGTACCGCGTTCGCGCAGCCGAGGGCGGTGCGCCGATCGCTCGCCTGTTGCTGCTGCATGGCGTGGGCGGCAACGAAACCAATCTGGTTTCGCTGGCAGCGCTGATCGACCCGCGCGTGGAAGTGTTGCTGGTGCAAAGCCGGCTGGCGCTAGGGCCGCAACAATTTGCGTGGTTCGAGGTGAAGTTCGGCCCGATGGGCCCGGTGATCAATGCGCCGCAAGCAGACGAAAGCCGTCAGTTGCTGATTCGCCTGGTGCGTGGCTTGCCGCCCTTGCCCACAGTGATTGCCGGCTTCAGCCAGGGCGGCATCTTGAGCGCCAGTGTGGGGCTGAGCTCGCCTGCGGATGTCGCGGGTTTTGCCATCCTCAGCGGTCGCATCTTGCCCGAGATCGCCGATAAGATCGCGCCGCGTGAGGACCTGGCGAACCTGTCTGCCTTCATCGGCCATGGTCGCCTGGACGACAAGCTGCCGGTGTCCTGGGCCGAGCGTGCGGATGAATGGCTGACCACGCTGGGCGTGGCGCATCGCACCGAGTACTACCCCATCGGCCACGGCTTGTCGGCCGAGATGGTCGACGACTTCAGCCAGTGGCTGGGCCAGACGCTGAAGCTGGTCTGAGCACAGATAGCAAAACGGGCCGCTTCATGCGGCCCGTTTCAATGCCCCTTAGCTAAGCACGATGGCGAAACATCCACACCAACTTCGCCGATGCGACCAGCACTGCACAGGCCACGCCCAGCGCCATCACCATGGCCGCCTTCGCACCCAGGCTGTCGATGACCGCTGCATACAGCAGCGGCGCCGTCGCAGTCAGCAGAAAGCTGGGGACCAGCAGCCGGCCGGTCAACGCGCCATAACGGCGATAGTCGAACAGCAGCAGCGGCAAAGTGCCCTTGCTGATGGTGAACAAGCCGTTGCAGGCGCCATAGCAAAACGAAAAGATGGCCGCGGCCACTGGCAGACTTGCTGCCAGGCCCGCTACGAAGCAAAGGGGCAGCACGCAGGCGATCAGCAAGTTCAGCAATAGCGGGTCGATCCGACGGCCAAAAAAAACTTCGCCCAGCCGGGCAACTACCTGACCCACGCCCCACAAGGCCGCGATGCCCACCGCCGTGGATGCATCCAGCCCCATGCCGGCGAGCATGGCCAACAAATGCGCGGCGTTGCCCGCTGCCAGAAAGCTGGTCAGCATGGCGATCACAGAGAAAAGGACCGCCGCTTGGCGATATTGCGCGGGCGTACGGGCCAACCACTCGGGCTTGGCCGACGCCGCCGCGGAGCTCCATTTGGAAGCTTCACCAGGCAAGCTGCGATACAGCGGCAAGGTCGCAAGCGAGAACAGCGCGTACACCACCAAGGCACCGCGCCACCCCAGCATGTCCGCCAGCGCATGCCCCACCGGCCACATCACCGTGGATGCCAGGCCGCCAAACAAGGTGATCTGCCCAATCGCCCGCCGTGCCTCGGCGCCGCCAATGCGCGCCAAGGTGGCGAAGACTGCTTCGTACAGGCACAGGCGCATGCCCAGCCCAAGGAAGATCCACGCGGCATAGTAGGTCCAGGCCGACTGCGACGCGGCCAGCACCACGCAGCCCACGGCGTTGAGCACCGCGCCGATGGGCAACACGCGCCGCCCACCCAGCCGGTCGATCAGGCGGCCCGTCCACGGCGAGGTTGCCGCCATCACCACCAGTGCGAGCGACAGCCCGGCATAGATAGCGGTGGTACCAAGCCCCAAGTCGGCAGCCATCGCCGGACCGAAATTCGCGATCAGGTAGTACGAGATACCCCAGTTGATCAGCTGCGACAGGCCAAGGCAGACCACTGCCCGGCGCGAGATCATTGGGTGCGGTCAGCGTTCGAGGCGACTGCCACATCCCGATGCACGCCCGGCTCGTGTGCCGGCAAGTTGGCGTTCCCATCCCCCAACGCACGTTGCAGCAGCGCGGCATCTTGCCAGGCGCCGAACTTGAAGCCCACGGCGCGGAAGATGCCCGTCATCTCGAAGCCATGGCGCTGATGCAAGGCCACGGACGCCGCACTGGCGCCACCGGCTACGGCAACCATTTGCCGCCAGCCACCCGCCTCGCAGCGTGCAATCAGGGCTGCCAATAACTGGCTACCGATGCCCTGCCCCGTGCTGCCTTCACGCAGGTAGATCGAGTCTTCCACCGTGAAGCGGTAGCCAGGGCGCGGGCGGTACAGCGACGCATAGGCATACCCAAGCACTTCGCCGTCTCGTTCAACCACCAGGTACGGCAGGCCCAGCGCCAACACGTCCTGCCGACGCTGCTGCATCTGACGCAGGCTGGGCGGCTCGAGCTCGAAGGACGAGGTGCCGTGCAACACATGGTGCGCATAGATGGCATGAATGGCGGGGACGTCGAGCGCTTCGCTATCGCGCAGGACCAAAGGTGACGGGGCAGCAGCCAAGGACATGGAGTAGGAAAACAAAGAAGACCGTGGAAGACGCACAGCTTGCGGTCCGCCGTCGAATTAGGGAAGCTTTGGTTTTTTATGCAATGCATAAGCAAAACCATGGATACGCGCGGACTCAACCTTGATCATTTGCGCAGCTTTCTCGATGTCATCGAGCTGGGCAGCTTCTCTGCCGCCGCGCAGAAGCATCACCTGACACAACCCGCCATCAGCCAGCAGGTGCGCCAACTGGAACGGCGCTTCGGCGTGCGGCTGGCGGAACGCGTGGGCCGGCGGGTCAGTGCCACCGCGGCCGGCATTGAGTTGCTTGCGCACATCCGCGCCATCGACGCCGCCGTCGTGCAGGCCTTCGATGCGGTGGGCGCGCATGCCCAGCAGGTGCATGGCCGCTTGCGGCTGGGTACCGGCGCCACTGCCTGCACCTACCTGTTGCCACCTGTGCTTGCCAACCTCAAGCAGCGATTCCCGGCACTGGAAATCGTGGTCAGCACCGGCAACACCAATGACATGCTGCGCGGCATCGAGCAGAACACGCTGGACATCGGCCTGGTGACGCTACCTGCGCCTGGGCGCATGTTCGACGTGACGCCCGTCATGGACGACGAGTTCGTGGCAATTTTTCCTATTGATGAGCCAACTCAGCCCACGCGGGTCACACCTGCGGGTCTGGCCGGGCGTCCCATGGTCTTGTTCGAACCCGGCGCGCTGACCCGCCGTCTGGTCGACGACTGGTTCGAAGCGGCCGGCCTGCAAGCCCGGCCGACGATGGAGCTGGGCAGCACTGAAGCCATGAAGGAAATCGTGGCGGCAGGCCTGGGCTGTGCCGTGCTGCCGCGCCTTGCCGTAAGCGGACAAGGCGCCCGCGCGAGGCTTGCCGTGCATTCGCTCAGCCCGCGCCTGCATCGCAAGCTGGCGGTCGTGTTGCGGCGGGACAAACCGCTATCGCATGGCCTGCAGCACCTTTCCTCGGCGTTGAAGGCGCTCCGGCCTGGCTGAGCCCCGCTGAAGGACGCGCTGCAAGCCCCGGCTTGCGGCACGTCCCTTGCCTTTGGAAGGCCTGCACCAGGGCGGGCGGCACGTGGCTACCCGTGGGTGCCCTTCGCAGCATCTCTTCCAAGGCCTCTATGACTACGCCATTCATCCCCGGCGACATCTTCCAGCACAAGATGATCTCGTGCACAGATGGTTCGCCCACAGAAAACCTGATTGCCTGCGCCGTCACTGCGCTGAACCAAGCCAGTGATGGCGAAAACAGTGCGATCTGGGCAGTTCCGCTCGACGGCGGCTCGCCCTGGCAGATGACCCAAGGGTCATCGATCGACAACACGCCCCGCTGGTCGCCCGACGGCGAACGACTGGCCTTCATCTCGGACCGCGCAGGCAACAATCAACTCTTCGTCATGCCACGCCACGGCGGCGAGGCCATGCAACTGACCTACGGCAACTTCAGTGTGGTGTCGGCCGAATGGAGCCCGGATGGCAAGCACATGGCTGCCGTCTGCGCCGTCATGGTCGACCCAAGCTTGCGCGGCGACAGGCCAGCACCGGATGCACCACCTGCCCCGCCGGACGGCCCGCAGGTGGTCTGGAAGCTGCCGTACAAGATGGACGGTGTGAGCTTCATCCTGAACCGTGAAATGCGCTTGTTCAAGGTGGACGCTGTCAGCGGCCAGGCAGACGCTCTTATTGAAGGGCCGTTCGACGTAAAAGCGGCCAACTGGTCGCCGGACGGCAAGCAGATCGTCTACGTCCGCACGCGCGAAGGCGACGAAGGCCACCGCAGCGATATCTGGGTGATGGATGCCGACGGCAGCAACCCCCGCCAACTGACCCACGCGCATTCCCAGGTCCTGTATCCCATCTGGTCGCCCGATGGGCGGTGGATCGTGTTCGCCGGCACCGAGCAGGAAGGCGATGCCAAGGTCCGACCCTGGGTGATCGATGTCGCCCAGGGCGCGATCAGCGCGCTTGGCGACGAAGACGTCGAACTGTCCTTCGAGGCAGACAGCATGCAGTTCGCCGGCCAGGACGCGTCGCGCGTGCTGGCCGTGATCGCGTCCCGCGGCACGCAGCAGGTCTGCCATATCAGCATCCCGGGCGGTGAGATCACGACGCTCACCCAGGGCGACCGGCAGGTGTCGAAATTGGGCTGCACGGCTGACTATCTGGCCTACATCTCGCAAAATCCGGTGCTGCCGATGGAGCTCCATGCATGCCGGCGCGACGGAAGCGATGAGCGTTCGGTCACCAATTTCAACGGATGGTGGAATGAGCGCGCGCCCGCGACCATGGAACGGCGGAAGTTCGTCGTGCCCGATGGCGATGGCGGTACCGAGACCATCGAAGGTTGGTTGATCCGCCCGAAAAACGCACAGGGAATCGCGCCGCTGCTGGTTGATGTCCACGGCGGCCCGGCCAGCTACGCGCTTTTCGACTATGGCGTGATCGCCTACTGGCCCGTGATGTGGTCACAAGGCTGGTCGATCCTGGCCTTGAACGCGGTTGGCTCGGCGAGCTACGGCCGCGCATTTGCCGACCGGCTGAACGAGCGCTGGGGTGAAATCGACTTGCCTCAATACACGGCAGCCATTGCACAACTGCAGGCAGAGCGCATCGCCGATAACCGGGTATGCATCACCGGCAAGTCCTATGGCGGTTACCTGAGCGCATGGGCGGCGAGCCACAGCCGGCAATTCCGCGCTGCGGTGGCCATGGCGCCGGTGGTCAACATCGAGACGCACTACGCCACCTCGGACAGCGGTTATTACTCCGACAGCTACACCTTGGGTGGCGAGCGCGACACCAGGCGAGAAAAGATGCGTCTGCAGTCGCCAGCGCTATACGCGCACCAAACGGTCACGCCGACGCTCATCCTGCAAGGCGCAGACGACGAACGATGCCCGCGCAGTCAGGCAGAAGAACTGTTCCTGACGATTCGCCGCACCACCGACACGCCTTGCGAAATGGTGCTGTACCCGGGCGGGAGTCACAAGTTCACCAGCACCGACAAACCTTCTCACCGGCAGGACGCCTTCACGCGCATCACCGAATGGCTGACCCGCTGGATCGGCCAGCCCTTGCCGGCCGATCCCGACGAGCCAGACTGAAAAAAGCCCGGCCACCTTTCGGTGGCCGGGCATGCCGCTAGTCCCAGCGACATTGTTTCGATTCGGGCACGCTATCAAGTGTTGCGGTTCTGCTGATTCTGGTTACCGCCTTGCTCGTTGCGGTTCTGCTGGTTCTCGTTCTGGTTCTGCTGGTTCTGGCGATTGTTCTGCTGCTCCTGCTGGCGATTTTGCTGGTTGTTCTGACCTTGCTGGTTGTTCTGGCCTTGCTGGTTTTGCTGCTGTTGCTCGTTCCGGTTGTTGTTCTGGTTATTCTGCTGATTTTGCTGCGAACTCATGGTGTTCATCCTGTGGAGTTACTGATATTGCGCAACGGATATGCGCAAGATATCCCTCGCATACTGCGTGCCAGAGACGCACCGGTGATGCAGCGACTGAAATTCCGCGTTATCGGCGGGTAGATCGTGCACAAAGCAGGTTTTGGGCGTTTGGCGGCGCCTACCGTTGAGCAGAAAGGCCAGCAAATTGAAAACCCGATCTCGTGCATAGATTCGGGGCGCGCCAGTTGGCATTTGATACACCGACGAACGGCGCTAGGTGTTAGCGTAGCCACCTTACTTATCCCCCACCACGATGCTCAAGTTGCCGCTCACCCGCCACGGGCCCCGCGTTCGCCATTTGCTGTTCGCCTGTCTGAGCCTGATCTGCACGGCGGTTGCAGCGGTCACGGCGGAATCTGCACACGCCGATGTCCGGCTGTCCGCTACCGCGCACGAGCCGCCACCGCGCGAAGGCGCGCAGCCGAAAGCAGCCGTGCGGACCTTGGCATTGGGCGATGCGCGTTATGCCATCCCGGAGGCCTATTTCTACGGCCCGCTCGAAACCGCCGGCGACCGCCAACGTGCCGTGCTGTTTTCGGCATGGCTGTCCGAGATTGCGCCGCCCGGCACGCGCATCACCGATGTCAGCGACCCGACCGAAGCCGCCGCCCGCCGCCTGGTGATCCTGATCGAATCCATGCAGGCCTACCCGGATACCGCACGCCGCGACAGCTTGCTTGCCAGCTATCACACCTACGCGGGTGACCTTGACAGCGGCGGCACGACCCCCGACGCCGCTCGGGAACTGTCGCCCGCCTTGGGCGGCCTGCAGCGGGTGGTGTTGCGCGACCAGGCCGCCGTGGCGCGTGCCCGCTACCCGGACTTGTTCATCGAAGGCGATCAGCAGCACCCCACTACCGTGCTGGGCTGCTCGCGGCCGGGCGTGCGGGGTGTGGGATATGCGGTATGCAGCCTGCACTTCCGGGTGCAGGGCGCAG
>Ga0265798_10004081_pt1 | contig 20389 bp, 14 predicted proteins | sample P3T30metagenome_FD_192430 | JGI IMG/M metagenome (GOLD analysis project Ga0265798, IMG submission 192430) | Plant litter microbial communities from East Loma Ridge, Irvine, California - P3 T30 | ecosystem: Environmental > Terrestrial > Plant litter > Unclassified | place: USA: California... | reverse complement strand
GCCAGGATATTGGTCTGGAAAGCGATGCCGTCGATCACGGTGATGATGTCGACGATGCGCTTCGAGGAGGCGTCGATCGCGCCCATCGTTTCCACGACCTGGGACACGATCTGGCCGCCGCGGGTCGCGACTTCAGCGGCCGAGTTCGCCATCTGGCTGGCCTGGCGCACGTTGTCGACGTTGTGCTGCACGGTGGTGGTCAGCTCTTCCAGCGAGGAGGCGGTTTCTTCGATGCTGCCGGCCTGCTGCTCGGTGCGGGTCGACAGGTTCATGTTGCCGGCCGCGATCTCGCCGCTGGCATCGGCGATCAGGCTGCTGCTGTCGCGCACGCTGCGCACGGTGGTGGCAAGCTGGCGCTGCATGTCGGACAGGCCCTGCAGCAGCTTGCCCATCTCGTCGCTGCGGTCGACCACGACCGGTTGCGACAGGTCGCCGGCCGCCATCGCCTGGAACTGGCCCAGCGCCTGCTCGAGCGGACGCATGATGGCGCGCAGCAGCAGGACGGCGGACAGCGCCGCCAGCAGCACGCCCAGGATGATGGCGCCGGTGCTCAGGCCCATCAGCAAGGTGAAGCGCTGCTGGCTGGCCTCGTAGACCGCTTTCGCCGAGCGCAGCTGGTAATCGTCGAGCGCGCGCGAGGCCTTGTCGAAGCTGCCGAACAGGGCGGTCAGCGACGTCATCGACAGGGTTTCGATGCGTTCGGCGTCGAGGCGGCGCACGGCGTCGCCCAGCGCCAGCAGGCCCTCGTTGATGTATTTGGTGCGCTCGGCGTCGAGCGCCTTCGCGAGCTGGTCTTCCTCAGCGTCGCGCGGCAGCGCCAGGTAGCGCTTCCACTCGATATTCGATTGCTCGACGAAGCCGATGGCGCGATCGAGGGTCTTGCCGACGTCCGGCGCGTCAGGGTGGAACACGCCGCGGTCGAGCCCGAAGCGGGCGCGGTTCAGCAGGTTCTTGGATTCGTTGATCGCAATGGTCGAGGCGAGCTGGTTCGAATACACCTGCTCCAGCCCCGCGTGCGTCGCGCGCATGCCATTCATGCCCAGCAGGCCGATCGCGGCAATCAGCACGCCCAGGAACAACATCGTGCCGATCAGGCGGCCGCGCAATGTCAGGTTTTTCATCATCTCACCGAGTAGTTGCGTAGGAAGCTTCCTACAAAAAGTAAAACGATACCAAGCAATCGTGAATTATGCACGTTGCCTCTAGGCAATCTCTACTTTCGGTAGGGTTTTGTTGTTGCCGAGCAACCATAAGGCCATTTCTTATTTACACGGTATTATGATTTACACATCACTTGAATAGCCTGGCAACCGGGAACGCATCCATGAGCGAGCACCGCATCTTCACGACGCCCTTTGCGAAGGTCTACCCGATGTATGTGCAGAAGGCCGAGCGCAAGGGCCGCACCCGCATCGAGGTCGACCGCATCATCCTGTGGCTGACCGGCTACGATGCCGCCGGCCTGCAGCGCCAGCTCGACGCGCAGGCCGACTTCCGCGCCTTCTTCGATGGCGCCCCGGCCATGCACCCGAACGTCGCCCTGATCAAGGGACTCGTGTGCGGCGTGCGGGTCGAGGACGTCCCGGACCCCTTGATGCGCAACATCCGCTACCTGGACAAACTGGTCGACGAACTGGCGCAGGGCAAGGCGATGGACAAGATCCTGCGCACCTAAGGCGCTTGTTTACCTCAGGCTTTGCAGCGCCTCCTCCAGCCCGGGGTAGCGAAACACGTAGCCTTCCCGCGCCAGCCGCGCCGGCGCCACCCTCTGGCCTTCGAGCAGCAGGTCGGCCTGCTCGCCCAGCAGCAGCCGCATCGGCCAGCCCGGCGTCGGCATGATCGCCGGCCGGTTCCAGATGCGCGCCGCGGTGCGGCTGAATTCCAGCTGGCTCACGCACCCAGGCGCCGTGAAGTTGGTGACACCCGTACCGGCCCCGCCGTCCGCCGCGCGCCGCCAGCGATGCGCGATCGCCCCGACCACGTCGTCCACGTGGATCCACGACAGCCGCTGCCGTCCGCTGCCCAGCCGTCCGCCCAGCCCCAGCCGGATCGGCAGCAGCATCATCGGCAGCGCGCCGCCGCGACCCAGTACCAGGCCGAAGCGCATGCATTCCACCCGTATGCCGTGCGACGTCGCGGCGCCGGCGGCCTGTTCCCACTCGCGGCACAGGTCCGACATGAAGACCGGCTGCGGCGGCGCGTTCTCGTCGAGCGCCGTGCTGTCGCCGATCGGCTGGACTCCGTAGTAGCCGATCGCCGATGCGGACAGCAGCAGGAAGGGCTTGTGCACGGCCGCGCCGATCCACTCGACCAGCACGCGCGTGAGGTCGATCCGGCTGCGGCGCAGCGCCGCCTTGCGCCGGTCGCTCCAGCGCGGACCGAGGATGCGGGCGCCGGCCAGGTTCACGATCACGTCGACCCGGGTGTCCGCCGGCAGTTCGCGCAACGCGGCGACGGCGTGCACCCGGCCGCCGAACATCGCGATCGCCTCATCCGGCCGGCGGCTCAGGACCAGCACGTCGTGGCCGTCGTCGAGCAGGGCGCGCACCAGCTGGGCGCCGACGAAGCCGGTGGCGCCGGTCACCAGCACGGTGCGGCGGACATCGTCGAAGTGGACGCGGCTCATGCGCGCTCCTTCGCGCCCGGGATGAAACGCGCCACCTTGCCGCCCATCTTGAGCATCTTCTGCAGGGTCTGCGGCGACAGGCGCCGGTAATCCTCGAAGCTGGCGCTGAACAGTTCCAGGAAGTCGAGCGTGGCCTGCATGCGGGCCAGGGTGTCGACGTCGAGTTCCTTATCCTGCTCGCCCTCGATCGCGCATTCGCGCAGCACGCTCAAGGTGGGATCGATCTCGCGCTGCTTGCGTTCTTCGAGGATGACACGGAAGATTTCCCAGACGTCCTGCAAGGCGGTGAAGCGGTCGCGCCGGTCGCCCATCACGTGGCTGACCCGCACCAGTTTCCAGCTCTGCAGCTCCTTCAGGCTGTTGCTGACATTGGAGCGCGCCACACCCAGGGTCTCGACGATGTCGTCGGCGCTGAGCGGCTCGTCCGCCAGGTAAAGCAGGGCGTGGATCTGCGCCACGGTGCGGTTCACGCCCCAGCGCGTGCCCATCTCGCCCCAGTGCAGGACAAACTTCTGTGCGGTCGGACTCAGGTTCATGTTTTTCACTTATTTCTGTCAATGCAGAAATTAAAGAATATTTTGAACAGAAAGTCAACGACGATCCGTGCGGCGGCCGGCGTTACTTTTGGTGAGCTTCCGGCGCCAGGCCAGTCCCTATACTCAAGGATTTGGCCATTCATTCCATGTCCAGACACCTCTTCGCCGCCTTTGTCCTGACCCTCGGCCTGGCCTGCGGCGCCGGCGCATCCGACGCGCCCGCCGCTCGGCCCGCTCCGCCGGAAGGGTGGCGCGCCGCCGCCCTGCGCGATATCCAGGCCGGCTTCGAGGTCACGCTGGCCAACCATGCCGGTGCGCGCGACCCGCACAATCCCGCCTTCCTCGGCAAGCTGGAACGCGCAAAGGAACAGGCGCTGGCGCAGGCCGCCGGCGTCGCCGATGCCGGTGGCTACCACGCGGCGCTGCTGCGCTTTACCGCCCTCATCGAGGATGGCCACGCCGGGGTCTATCCAAGCTTCGACGTCGACGAATTCAAGCCGACCCGCTGGCCCGGCTTCGTGGTGGCCTGGCGCGGCGACCTGTTCGTGCATGCGGCCGAGGGTGACGCGGCACGGGTGGGCGAGCGGATCGTGTCGTGCGACGGCAAGGCGGCGCGCACCCTGATGGAAGAGACGGTGTTCGGCTACTTCGGCCGGCCCGGGGAGGAGGGACAGTGGTGGGGCCAGGCGCGCCAGCTGTTCTACGACACCGGCAATCCCTTCGCGCCGCGGCCGCAGCGCTGCGTGTTCGAGCGCGATGGCCGCCGGCTGGAGCGCACGCTGGATTGGCGCACGGCGCCGAAGACGCTGTTCGCCATGGGCCGCGAAGGCGTGGTCGGCAAGCCGCTGCCGGTCGGCCTCAGCGAGCCGCGCAATGGCTTGCTCTGGGTCGCCATGCCGACCTTCGATCCGGCGGACGCCGACCGCGCCGCCTACCGCGCGCTCTACAAGCAGATCGGCGCGGATCGCCAGCGCTTTCTCGACGCCGATGCGGTGGTGGTCGACCTGCGCGGCAACAACGGCGGCAGCTCCTGGTGGAGCCGCGACTTCGCCGCCGCGCTGTGGGGCGAAGACCGCCTGACGCGCCGCGCCGGCGCCGCCACCGCGAAGCAGGAAACCTGGTACCGCGCTGCGCCGGACAACATCGCCTATTTCCGCCAGCTGGCCGAGGAGCGCCGCGCGCAGGGCGAAGCCCAGACCGCGCAGTGGAGCACGGCGATCGCCGACCAGATGGACGAGGCGCGCGCGGCGGGCCGGGACTACTTCGTCAACAAGAGTACGAACACGCTCCCGGCTGCGGATCCTCGGACAGACCTGCCGGGCGACCCGGCGCCATTCACCCGGCCTTTGTATGTCATCGTGCCGGGCAACTGCGCCAGCGCTTGCCTGGATGCGATCGACTACTTCAAGCTGTTCCCGAACACGAAGCTGGTCGGCGCCCCGAGTTCGGCCGATTCGACCTATATGGAGGTGCGCCTGGTGGTCCTGCCCGGCGGCCTGGGGCGGGTCGTGGTGCCGACCAAGCTGTACGTGAATCGTCCGCGCGGCAACGGCGTGTTCTACCGGCCGGACATTCCGGTCACCGCGCTGCAGTGGACGACCGAGGCGTTTCGCGACGCGGTCGAAGCCGACCTGGCGCGCAAGCCCTAGTCTTGCGCGGTGCGGCGCAGCATCGGCAGGAAGCCGCCCGCGACCAGCCGCGCGCCGTCGAACACCATCGGGCCATCGCCGAACTGCATGCGCGGATCGGAGGTGACCTGCTCCATGCCGGCGTCGCGCGCCGCCTTGTCCGGCCACTCGACCCAGGACAGGACCACGGTCTCGTCATCCCGCGCGCCGGCCGCCGCGACAAAGGTCCCGTAGGAGGCGGACTCGCGGCGCGCGTCGTCGCCATGGTAGGTCGATGCATCCGGCCCGCTTTCGTCCAGACAGCACTCGGTGACCGCGAGCGCGCCGTGGTCCTTCAGCACCTCCCATGAGATGCGCGCAAGCGCCTCGTAGGCGTCACGGTTGGCGCGCGCTACCGGCGCCAGGAAGCAATCGATATACGCCATCTTTTCCTCCGTGAACTTCGGGGTCAGGTCTGACATTAAGACACGAGCTCAGCGCTTATTACCCGCTACAGTCGAGGCCGTGTCCGAATGTCAGACCTGACCCCGGTTCTTCGGTTCTTGGCAAGTGATTAGTCGAGCGGCACGCTGCGCCAGCGGTTGACGTCGGGCGCGGTGACTGGCGCCGCGGCGTTGCCCCAGCTCGCGCGCACGTAGGTGAGCACGGCGGCGACCTGGGCGTCGTTCAATTCGTGGCTGTAGGGCGGCATGCCGTAGGGGCGCGGGTTGCCCGCGGTGCCGGGTGGGAAGCCGCCGTTCAGGACCATGCGGATCGCGTTCACGGCCGGCGTCAGGGTCACCGCGCGGTTGCCCGCCAGCGGCGGGTAGGCCGGCGCCTTGCCCTTGCCGTCGGCGCCGTGGCAGTCCACGCAATGCGTCGTGTACAGGCGCCGGCCTTCGGTCAGCAGCTGTTCGCCTGCCGGCGTGAAGTCGGCCGGCGCCGGCGCCTCGCTGGCCGGCAGCGATTTCAGGTAGGACGCCATCGCGCCGACGTCGTTCACGCTCAGGTGCTGCAGGCTGCGCGCCACCACTTCGGCCATCGGTCCGGTGGCGCTGCCGCGCGGCGAGACGCCGGTGTGCAGCAGCGCGACGATGTGGGCCTGGTCCCAGTCGCCCAGGCCGGCTTCGCCCTGGGCGGTGAGCGAGGGCGCGTACCAGCCGATGGTCGGGATCAGGCCGCCCGAGAGCGTGTCGCCACTGGCGCCCAGGCGGTTGCGGGTGCTGTGACATGCGCTGCAGTGACCGAGGCCCTCGACCAGGTAGGCGCCGCGGTTCCATTCGGCGCCGCGTGCCGGCTCTGGCGTGAACACGGCCGGCTTGAAGTACAGCAGGCGCCAGCCGGCCAGCAACGCTTGCTGGTTGTAGGGGAAGTCGAGTTCATGCGCCTGGTTTGCGCGGCGCTGCGGCGCCAGGCTGCGCAGGTAGGCGTACAGCGCGTCCGAATCGGCGCGCGCGACCTTCGTGTAATTCGTGTAGGGGAAGGCGGGGTAGAGCAGGCGGCCGTCGATCGACTTGCCGTTGTGCAGGGCGTTCCAGAAATCGTCGGCGGTCCAGCGGCCGATGCCGGTCTCGATGTCCGGCGTGAGATTCGGGCCGTAGAGGCGGCCGAACGGGGTGTCGAGTGCGCGGCCGCCGGCATATTCGGGGCCGCCGCGCGCGGTGTGGCAGGCGACGCAATCGCCGGCGCGCGCGAGGTAGGCGCCGCGTGCGATGTTTTCCGGCGTTGACGCCCAGGCCGCGGGCGAGCTGGCCGGGACGAATTCCTCGCGCGGCCAGGCGAGGGCGACGGCGGCGCAGGCGAGGACCGCTACGGCGATCAGGAGCTTCTTCATGGCTGCCCCTCCGCCGCGCTGCCGCAGGCGAGAGGAAGGGGGCGCGTGATGGTGGCGGCGGGCCGCGGGTCGCCCGGGACCGGCTGGCTGGCGAGGTAGTTGGAGACCGCGTTCACCTCGTCCAGCGTGAGGCGGCTCGTGATGGTCGCCATGCAGTCGGGCGCGTGGGCGCGCCGCGCCCCGTTGCGCCAGGCGCCGAATTGGGCGTTCACGTAGTCGCGCGGCAGGCCAAGCAGGCCGGGGATCGCTGGCTCCACGCCGGTGAGTTTCTGGCCGTGGCAGGCGACGCAGGCCGGGATCTTGCGCGCGCTGTCGCCGTTAACCACCAGCTGGCGCCCGCGCTCGAGCACATCGGGCGTCGCGCCGCTGGCCTGCGCGGCATGCGCCGCGGGCGGCTGGGCCGCGAAGTGGCCGGCGATTTCGCGCAGGTAGGCGTCGGGCATGTGATCGACCAGGTAGGTCATCAAGGGATACTGGCGCCGGCCTTCGCGGAAGTTCTGCAGCTGGTGGTAGAGGTAGCCGGCCGGCTTGCCGCTGATGCGCGGGAAGTAGCTGTCGTTGACTGGATTGCCCTGCGGGTCGAAACGGGCGTGGCAGGAGGCGCAGGCCAGCAGGCGCTGGGCCAGGGTGTCGGGGACCGTGGGTGATGTGGCGACCTGAGCCCGGGCGGCGCCGGCGATCAGGCACAGCACGAAGGCAACGCGAAGATGCGGCATGAGGCGACCCGGAAGTGGCAATGCCGGAATGATAACGCGGATGCGCTCGCTAGTCTTGCTGCACTGCACTTGTAGGGCGGACGGCGAAGCCGCCTCTCGTGGCCCGGTCCATCTACGACGCTTTGCGTGGCGGAAGCGGCGTCTTGTCCTCGACAGGCGGATTTGCTTTCCAATGCCGATACAACTTGAGCGCCACGTGCGCATCGTCCGCCGCATACAGCACCTGCTTGTCGCTCAGCTGCGGCAGCGCCCAGTTGGTGGTGGTGATGCGGCGCGATTTCTGCAGATGCTGGCCGAAGAAGCGCGCCACGGCGGTCTTGGCGCCGAGGGTGTTGCGCTCGCCGCGGCGGCGCAAAGCTGTGGACAGGTCGAGCACGTTGCGGGTCTCGATGCCTAGTTTGGCGCGCAGGCGCTTGAGGTCGTCACCGAGGCCGAAGCCGACTTTCAGGATCGCCTCCGACTCCAGCACCGGCTTGAGCACGTCCAGCAGGTGCGGCGCCTCGGTGGCGAGGCCGGCCTTGGCGCCGATCTGGAACAGGTAGGCGTGGGTGTCGGTGGCGAGCTGCACCAGGTGCGGGCCGGTCGAGACTTCGCCCTTGGTGAAGGTAGGCTTCGATTCGGTGTCGAAGCCGACCACGTCGGCCTGCGACAGCGCGGCCAGGGCCTGGGCTGCGTCCTGCGCTGTGCGCACGATGCGCACACCGGACAGCGCCAGGCCGGGGTAGGGCGCCAGGCCGTCGCCGACCTCGCCCTGCAGGGGCCCTGCTACGCTCACTGGCGCGAGAACTTGCTGGCCAGGGCCTGCAGCTTTTCCTGGCGCTGGCGGGCCGATTCCTCGGCGGCGGCGGCGTCGCGCTCGGCCTTCTTGCGCTCGGCTTCTTTCTTGAAGCGTTGCTGCAATTGTTCCTTGGCGTGCAGGCGGTGGGTGTCGGTGACTTCGGCGCCGGCGGCGCCGTCGAGGTCGTAGCGCACCTTGGCTTTTTCCATCACGCGCAGGTAGCGCATCGAGCCGGTGTGGATGCCGAGCGCCGCGCGCATGGTCTTGCGGTCGAGGCCGGGCATGCGCGCCAGCAGCTGCTTGTCGATGCCGATGGCGAGCGGCAGGCAGTCGCGGAAGGCCGGGAACTCCTGCTGCAGCTGCTTGAGCAGCGCGCGCGCCGACTGGGCCGGAGCGGCTGCGGGTGCAGCTGCGGCGGCCGGTGCATCGTCCGCCGGTGCTTCAGCGGCGGCGGTTTGCGGCGTGTCGGGAGTATCAGGAGTGGCAGGAGCGGCGGTGTCGGCCGGCTCGGCAGCGGAAATGGTATTCATTGACTTCATGGTAAGAGCGGGAAAGCGAAGGATAGCACGGCGCCCGTACGCGAGTGCGGGCCGTATTGTACTTGTTCCAATAAAACCGGGCATGGATGGCGGAAACCTGCGGCTTGCCGCGCGCGCCCGCCTGCGAAATCGTGTATGATCCGCCTCTTGCCTTGCGCGCGGCTTGTGCCGTCGCAATCGTGCCGACCCCTCGGGGAAAGCGGAGGCGCTGGTTGTCATATTCAGTCTGGTGATATCCCTTATCGGATATTTCAATTATCACCAAATCTTGCAATGCGGCATAATATCGCCTTTCTGTTCTTCCCTGAACAACAGATGCAAGCCCGTTTCATCCGACGGGCTTTTTTTCGTTCCGACATGCACACTGTGATTTTGACCACCCGCCGTCCCTCTTCATTGCGCCGCCCCCGACCCGCGACCGGCCGCTGCGGGAAACCGGTGCTTGAAGTCCGCCTGTCCGCCCTCAGCTAGGGCCACTTCCGTTCCCCTTCCCTGGACCCGCCCGCGGGTCCCGCTGGATTATTGACTTCGCAGGCTTGCCATTCGCCGCGACTGGAGAGAGTTTTACTATGAAAAACACCGCCAAGACACTGACACTGACCGCCAAGAAAGCCCCAAGTACGGCTTCGGCCCAGCTGGCAGTGCCGAAAACCGCGACCTCCTACTTCCTCGAGACGGAAGCGGCGGCCAAAGTGACGGTGGTGAAGACCCGCTCGCGCCTGGCCTCGGCCAAGGCCGCGCTGGAGGCCGAGCAGGCTCCGGCCGAGCAGGACGTCGCTGCGAACGAAGCCGTGCTGGACACCCCCGTCGTCGCCGCCGAACCGGTGCAGGCCGAAGCCGAAGCCATTGCGGCCCCGGTCGCAGCCGCCGCACCCGTGGCGCAGCCCGCAGCCGAACCTGCCGCCTTCGAGGACTACACCGCCGCCGTGCCGAACGCCGCCGCGACCGTGGTTGTCAAGAAGCGCGGTTCGAAGCTGGCCGCCCTGAAAGCCGCCGAAGCGCCGCAGGCCGCGCAAGCCGCGGCCCCGGTCGCCGCCGAACCGGTCGTCGCGAGCGAAGCGCCTGAAGCGCCGAAGGTCGTGCGCACCCGCACCCGCCGCACCGATGCCGCCGCCAATGCGCCGGCCGCGCCGCCGACCGCCGTGGGCGCCGTCAGCGCCACCACCGACGCCGCGGCGCTGGCCGCGATCGATACCTCGGGCTACCTGCTGCCGCAGGTGAAGGTCCCGGGTCGCCGTGGCCGCAAGCCGAGCGAATTCGTGCCGGAAAACGACGAAGTCGCGGCACTGAACACCATCGAGCGCGCCGAACTGAAGGCGGCTTCCAAGCTGCGCGAGCGCAAGGCCAAGGGCCTGGCCGGCATGCTCGGTGGCGACACCGGCTTCTCGGAAGTGGAGCTGGAAAAGCGCCGCACCCAGATCAAGAACCTGATCAATATGGGCAAGGAGCGCGGCTACCTGACCCACGCCCAGATCAACGACCAGCTGCCGGAAAACATCGTCGATCCGGAAGCGATCGAAGGCATCATCGCGACCTTCAACGACATGGGCATCGCGATCTACGAGCGCGCCCCGGAAGCCGAAATGATGCTGCTGTCGGATAACGTGCCGACCGCCACCAGCGACGACGAAGTGGAAGCGGCCGCCGCAACCGCGCTGTCGACCGTCGACTCCGACTTCGGCCGCACCACCGACCCGGTCCGCATGTACATGCGCGAAATGGGCGCGGTGTCGCTGCTGACCCGCGAAGGCGAGATCGAGATCGCCAAGCGCATCGAGGACGGCCTGAAGGACATGGTGCAGGCGATTTCGGCATGCCCGACCACGATCTCGGAAATCATCGCGCTGTCGCACAAGATCGCGTCGGACGAACTGAAGGTCGACGACGTGGTGGACGGCTTCGTCGAGCATTACGAGGCTGCACCGGCCCCGACTCCGGCCGCCGCCGCGTCGCGCGCCAGCGACGAGGAGGAAGAAGAAGAGGAAGTCGAGGAAGAGGAAGAAGACGGCGCCGTCGGCGGCGGCGCGGCCGGCTACTCGACCGAACAGCTGACCCAGCTGCGCAAGAGCGCGCTGGAGAAGTTCGCGCTGATCGAAAAGCAGTTCGACCGCATGGGCCACGCCTTCAAGACCCAGGGTTACGGCTCGGACGATTACGAGGAAGCACAGGCCATCATCTCGAACGAGCTGCTGGGGATCCGCTTCACCGCGAAGATCGTGGAAAAGCTGTGCGATACCCTGCGCGGCCAGATGGACGAAGTGCGCTCGATCGAACGCGCGGTGCTGGACATCTGCGTGAACCGCTGCGGCATGCCGCGCGCCCACTTCATCAAGGTCTTCCCGGGCAACGAGACCGACCTTGCCTGGGGTGACCGCGAAGTCGACTGCGCCTACGCGTACAGCGCGGTCCTCAGCCGTAACCTGCCGGCGATCAAGGAACTGCAGCAGCGCATGATCGACCTGCAGGCGCGCGTGGCGCTGCCGCTGGCCGACCTGCGCCGCATCAACAAGCAGATGGCGGCGGGCGAGAAGCGTGCGCGCCAGGCCAAGCGTGAAATGACGGTGGCCAACCTGCGCCTGGTGATCTCGATCGCGAAGAAATACATCAACCGCGGCCTGCAATTCCTCGACCTGATCCAGGAAGGCAATATCGGCCTGCTGAAGGCGGTGGACAAGTTCGAATACCGTCGCGGTTATAAATTCTCGACGTATGCGACCTGGTGGATCCGCCAGGCGATCACGCGCTCGATCGCGGACATGGCCCGTACCATCCGCGTGCCGGTGCACATGATCGAGACCATCAACAAGATGAACCGCATCTCGCGCCAGATCATGCAGGAAACCGGCAGCGAGCCGGACCTGCCGACCCTGGCCCTGAAGATGGAAATGCCGGAGAACAAGGTCCGCGAGATCATGAAGATCGCCAAGGAACCGATTTCGATGGAAACCCCGATGGGCGAGGACGGTGATTCGCAGCTGGGCGACTTCATCGAGGACAACGCCACCCTGGCCCCGCTGGACGCGGCGCTGCACGCCTCGATGCGCAACGTCATCAAGGAAGTGCTGGACTCGCTGACCCCGCGCGAAGCCAAGGTGCTGCGCATGCGCTATGGCGTCGAGATGTCGAACGACCACACGCTGGAAGAAGTCGGCAAGCAGTTCGACGTGACCCGCGAGCGGATTCGCCAGATCGAAGCCAAGGCGATGAGCAAGCTGCGCCAGCCGTCGCGTTCGGACAAGCTCAAGACCTTCCTGCACAACCAGTAATTCTTTACCGGTTGATTGAAAACGCCGCCCCATCATCGGGCGGCGTTTTTTATTTTGTGCGTCGTTTTGTGGGCGTTTCGGATATTGTCGAGCTCATGAAATTATCCGCCTTATTCCTTGCCGCCTGCGTCTCCTGTGCCCATGCCCAGGACGAGATCGAGAGCAGCCGTCCCAACCTCGCCGAACCAAGTAATGTCGTCGGCAAGGGACGGGTACAGCTGGAGACCGGCTTGCTACTGGAACGCGACCGGAGTAGCACGGGGCGCGAACGCACGCTGTCGATGCCGAACTTGCTGCGCCTCGGCGTGTCCGAGCTGGTGGAGCTGCGTATCGGGACCGATGCGCGCACCATCCGTCACGCCGTCGAGGACGGCCAACGCAACACCGAGGCAGGCTATGCCGACGCCGCGCTCGGCCTGAGTTGGCATGCGCTGGATGCGGCAGGTGGGTTGCCCTCGGTCGCCGTGCTGCTGGGTGCGGACGTCGACAGCGGCTCGCGCGCCTTCCGCGGCCAGGGTGTCCGTCCCAACCTGCGGGTCGCGGCCGAATGGGATTTGCCGAACGAGATCTCGGTCGGCCTGATGCCTGGCATCGGCGTGGAGCGCGACGAATCGGGCCGCTACCGCTACGGCATCCTGGCAGCCATCATTCAGAAGCCGCTCGGCGAGCGCCTGAGCGGGTTTGCCGAGGTGGCATTGCCGCAGATCGCGCGCGGAAAGCATGGCGGCACCGAGGCCACCTTCGACGTCGGCGCGGCTTACCTGCTGTCGAAAGACATCCAGCTCGACGCCATGGTCTCGCGCGGGTTGAACAGCCGCACGCCGGATTACGCTTTCACCTTCGGCGTGTCGATCCGGCGCTGAATCGCCTACGGTTTGGCGGCGCCTGGTTCAACCAGCACCAGCTTGCCCGTCTTCGGATCGCGATAGACTTCGCCGACGCGTGCATAGCCGCTGCCGGCCATCCCCGCGCCGTCCAGCGGCCGCTCGATCTGCCGCCCCTTTTCGACCGGCTGCGGCACTGTGCGCGCCCCTTGCGTGCCGGCGATCGCGGCAATCAGCCCGCACGCGAACACCAGCATCACATCGACCAGGTTGACGAGACTGGCGCGCGGGTCTTCGTCGCCGTCGTCGAAACGGGCATCGAGCCGCGAATACAGTCGCAGCCTGCTCATGCCCGGGCCTCCATGGCTTCCAGCGTCTCTTCATACCAGCGGCGGCGCAGCTTGCCGATCACCAGGCCGCCGATGCCGGCCACCAGGCCGAGTACTGTTGCGTCGAAGGCCACCGTGACGGCGCTCGCCAGCTGCGCCGGATCGCCACGTCCGAGCGCGGCCAGGCCCGGCCCAAGGGGAATGATGGTCGCCATCAGGCCCAGCATCGGCGGGATGCGCGCCAGCAGGTCGGCGCGCTCGAGGCGCTTGCGGGCGACCAGGTGAACGCGCTCGACGTCACCTTGGGCGCCGAGCTGCTTCAGGCCGTGGAGGCGTTCGCCGACGGCGATGCCGGCTTCGACCAGCGCGATTGCGCAGGCGATCAACAGCAGCGCCAGGGCGGGCACCAGCAGCCAGCTGACGGCGTCGTGCAGCCAGGCGAAGGACAGGATTTCAAGCATGGGATTTCCTCGAAGGTTGGGGGAGATGGCGCCCGCGCCAGAGGCCGAGCGAGAACAGGGTCAGGGCGCAGGCCAGCAGCGCCAGCACTACAGCGACGCGGCTTGCAGGGGTGGGGATGATGTCTTCCAGGCGGCTCAATTCATAGGCGCGCGGCGCTGGCGCGGCTTCGCTCGGCGCAGCAGCCGGGGCGCTGGGCGCCTGGCCGGGCGAAGGCTGCTGAATGGCGCGCACGGCGGGCATGGACATCGACGTCGCTGCAGGCACTTCGCCGCGTGCACGCGCCAGCGTCACGCCCAGCGCCTGCGCGTCCGCCGCATCCAGCTGCGGCGCCAGCCACTGCCACATCGGGTGGTTCGGCGCCGTGTGGCCGCTGCCGGGCAGGCCGTTGGCGTTTACCAGCCGCGCCAGTTCGCCGCCCATCTTGCGGATGGTGGCGTCGTCGGTCTTCCAGAAGCCCTTCTCGGCGGCCACCATGAACACCGCCAGCATGTGCGCCTTGACGTGGGCATTGTGGCGCTTGGCCAGGAATTGCGGGAGGCCGAGCTGGTAGCGGTCGTCGAAGTAGACGGACTTGACTTCGTCCCAGGCCCAGTTCTTGACCAGGTCCGGACGCGTCACCTGCCAGCCCCACAGGTTCTCGATGAATTCCTGACCCATGGTGCGTGCGCCCGCGTAGCCGTGTTCCATCAGGGGTTTGAGCCAGGCGGGGTTCAGGAAGCGGCCGCGCAGTTCGCCGAGCAAAGCGGTGGCGAGCGGTTCGACGTCGGCGCGCCCTGGTTGCGCATGCTGCAGGATCAGCGCTTCCGGCACCCGGCCGGTGCGGCCTTCGATGGCGAGCGACAGGCCGCCCAGGTAGTCGAAGGCGTCGTTGTTGTCGAGCAGGCCGTACAGGTTGCTGGCGCGGCCGTGGTAGGTGCGGGCGATGCCGTCCAGCGCGACGTCGAAGGCGGCGTGGTTCGTTTCGCCCTCCGCATCCAGGCCATAGGCGTGGCCCATGCGCAGGCGGTAGGCGCGGCCCAGTTCCTCGCGCTCGCGCCACGCGCCGGAGCGTTCGGTCAGGCGGTTGACGCCGGTGCCGTAGGCGCCGGGGGCATCGCCGAAGATGCGCTGGGCGGCGGCCACGCCGGCTTCCTTCGGCGCCAGGCCGCCCTCGTACAGGGCGCGGCTGCGCGTCAGCCATTCATGCGCCACGCGGTTGCGCGCCAGCGGTTCGTGGCCCCATGCCGTGTTGCCGGGCAGTGGAGCGAGCGCCGCCTGCAGCGCTTCGCGCAGCTGCGGGTCCTGTTCCACCAGCGTGCCGGCGGAAGCGGCCAGCGCCAGCCGTCCGGCGCGGTCGATCAGGCGGATCAGGCTCGGGTACAGGTCGCGGAACAGGCCCGAGGTGGTGACGATGGCGTCGCGCCGCACGGCATCCGGCGTCAATCGCACGTCGGTGACCACGCCGCGTGCATTCCACACTGGCTCGGCGCCCATCATGGCGAGCGAAAAGGCGACCATCACACCCTCGTCGCGCACCGCATCCGAGGCCCACAGGATGATGCCTTCGCTGCCCGCCAGCGGCTTGTCCTTGTCGCGCGCGGCGGCTTGCGCAGCCAGGCGCGCGCCCAGGCCGTAGCCGAGGCGCGTCGGCAGGATGTCGCCATCCACCGCATGGAAGTTGCGGCCAGTCGGCAGCGACTCGGGCGAGCGTAGCGGATCGTTGCCCTTGCCCGGCTCGATGTAGCGGCCATCCAGCCCGGCCAGCAGGCCGCGCATCTCCGCTGGGGGCGAGGCGACCAGCTTGGCCTCGATGTCGGGATCGGTGATGCCGCCTTTCCTCATCGAATCGAGCATCAGGTCGAGCGACTTGCGATCCCACGCCCGGCCGAACACGTGCAGGCCGAAGGGCATGAATTTTTCCTGCAGCTTGGTCAGATAGTGGCCCACCTCGTGCGCCAGCAGGTCGTCGTCGGCGGCGTCGAAGCCGATGCCGCGCACCTTCAGCACGTCGGCCATCGATTCTTCGAGTTCGGCGCGCAGGTTCAGCGCAATCACCCGTTCGCGCATCAGGGCCGCGGCCTGGGTTTTCAGGGATTCCGAACTGGCCGACTCGTAGCTTTCGACGATCTGGCGCAGCGACAGCAGGTCGTCGTACAGCGGGGTCGCCGCCAGCGGCGGCGTCAGGTGGTCGACGATGACCGCCAGGCCGCGGCGCTTGGCCTGCGTGCCTTCGCCGACGCCGTCGACGATGTAGGGATAGATGCCGGGCAGGTCGCCGGCGATCAGGCTCGGGTAGTCGTCGGCGGCCAGGCCGACTGCCTTGCCGGGCAAGAATTCATAGGTCGAGTGGCGGCCCACGTGGACCAGGGCGTCGGCCTTGAAGCGGTCGCGCAGCCAGTGGTAGAAGCCGAGGTACTGGTGCGGCGGCGTGATGCTGGTGTTCGCGTGCAGCAGCTCTTCCTCGACTTCCCAGCCGCGCGGCGGCTGCGGGCCGATGAAGACGTTGCCGAACACGATGCCCGGCACCAGCAGCTTGCCAGCGTCGACCATCACCTTGCCGGGCGCTTGCCCCCAGCCGCGCATGCCCTCGATGCCGAAGCCGACCAGGCGACGCTGCAGCGATCCCAAGGTGGCGCAGCGACGGGTGGCACGTTCGTCCAGACAGGCGGTGTACCCCTCGCGGAGCAGCGCCAGGTCGCGCAGCGCATCGTCCCGCTTCGGATGGTCGGCGCCTTCCACCAGGTGCTGCAGCTCGGCGATGACGACGTCGGCGCGCTTGCGTCCGATCGCGTATTCGCGGCCGGCTTCGGCCGTCAGCACGTCGACATGCAGGCGGCCCAGCAGGCCGCTGGTCATCTCGCCCTGCACGCGTGGCGACAGGGTCGCGAACCAGCGCCGGTAATCGTCCGCGCTCACGTGATTGACGGTGCCGGCCAGCTCGCGCAGCGTAGCGCGGTCTTCCGGCATGTTGACGCCTTTCGCCATGATCAGGTCGAGCAGCGCTTCCGGCGTCGCCGGCAGCTCGCCCACCGTGTAGCCGGCGTTCTTCATGGCCTGCAGCATGTCGAACAGCGAGGCAGGCACGTCGAGGTTGTCGGCGCCGATGTTCTGGCGGCCCGGCGGGTGGTTGTAGTAGATCAGGGCGACGCGCTTGTCGCGGTTGGCCTTGGTTCGCAGGGTCAGCCAGCGGTCCACGCGCGCCGCGACCCTGGCCGCTTCCTGGTCGAGGATCTCGGGCGGACGGTTCTCGATGCCGGTCTGCCGGTCCTGCTGGGCCTTGCCCAGTGCGGCCACCACGATCGGCTGGCCGATGCCCTGCAGTTCTGGCAGGGCGACGCGGTACTGCACCGAATCCGGCGACAGGCCGTCCGGCGACAGCCGCCACTGCATGGCGGTTCGGTCCATCAGGCGGATCGCCTTGAATACCGGGATGTCGAGACGCTTGAACGCTTCCTCGACCTCGGCGCGACCCTCGGCCGCGCCAACCACGAAGTCCTGCAGCACCACCAGCGCAGCCGGGCGGGCCGGCGCGATCAGTTCCGGCAGGCGCGTCAAGGCTTCGCGCGAGGCGCCGCCCCAGCGCGTCAAGAGCTGCACGCAGGGCTGGCCGCGCGCTTCGATCTGGCGGCACATCGCTGACGGCACCACGCCGTCCATGTTCGCCAGGTCCAGCACCACCACGGTGGGGCGATCGTTGAGGCCCAGTTCTGTGGCATGGCCCCAGGCGGCGCCGTCGGCCAGTTCACGCTCGCCCACGCGCAGGCGCAGCGCCGGTTCCGGACGCGGCGCCGGGACCGGGGTGTTCGGCGCCAGCAAATGGCCGAACAGGGCGCCGGTGTTGTCGCTGCCGCTGCCTTGCCACAGGCGGCGCGCGGCCAGCCAGTGGCTTGCCGCCGGGTCGGCAGCGGCCGATCGCAACGCGCTATCGGGCGGCGCCTCGTTCGACAGCTGGCGCAGCAGCTCGGGCGAGAAGGCATGCAGGGAGCCTTGGCGGCCGCGCGTCATGAGGCTCAAGGTGGCTTCGCCGTTGAAGGCGAGCACCCGGGTGGACAGCCGTGCATGGCGTTCGACCGCATCCTTCAGGCGCCGCGCCGGGTCGCCGAACACCGAGACCGCCAGCACGCTGTCGGCGCCGACGATCCAGCGCGCGATATCGCGTTCGCTCGCGGCCATCAGCTGGGCCGGGGTGCGTAGCAGGATGCGGTCTTTCGGATGCTTCGCCAGGTGGCGGTGCGCCGCCTCGATGGCGCTCGGCGCGGCGCGCTCGGTGACGACGGCGAACAGGACGTCCGCGCGGACGGGCAGGGCGCACAGGCAGGCCAAAGCCGCCAGGACGCGAAGGAATAGACGAGCGCTCAATTTAGGTCGACCTCGGGACGAAAACGGGCGGCCCCGTATTTCGCCGAACAGCCGCGCGCGTCCCGCCGTGCCCAATGGGGGCGCAGCGGTGTCGAGACACAAATCGAAGAAAAAAGGGACAGCCAACCCGCAGCGTCACACCCCGGACGCTACAACGTGCTGCGCGATTGGCCGGTCTTCTGGCTCGCCTTCATCCTTCGCCGGCCCTGCCTTCCCGTGCAATGCACAGTGGCGTACGGCCGGCGTCGTCAGGCTTACAGCAGCGGGGGCTGCGCCGGACTGGCGGGGATGGCTATCCCGCGCGTCACCGGCTTCCCGTTTCATCCCGCCGCAGACCTGCGGCGGGACACCAATCGCTCAAGCGGCGGATTGTAACGCCGCATGGCGTCCCTGTCACCTCATCTTTAGCCGGTGTTGCGCAGGCCGGCGGCCACCCCGTTGATCGACAGGTGGATGCCGCGGTGTACCCGCGGATCCGCGTTGTCGCCGAGTTTGCGGCGGCGGTGGATCAGTTCCACCTGCAGGTGGTTCAGCGGGTCGAGGTAGGCGAAGCGGTTCTGGATCGAACGCGCCAGCAGCGGATTGCCCGCCAGCCGCTCGTTGGTCCCGGTGATCGCTTCCAGGCAGCGCAAGGTCTCGCCGTGTTCGGCCGTGATGCGCCGGAAGATCCGCTCGCGCAGCTCGGCGTCCGCCACCAGGCCGGCGTAGCGCGAAGCGATGGCGAGATCGGTCTTGGCCAGCACCATGTCCATGTTCGACAGCAGGGTGGCGAAGAAGGGCCAGGCGCCATGCATTTCCTGCAGTAGCGCCAGGCGTTCGTCACGGTCGCCGTCATTCAGCCAGCCGCTCACCGCGGCGCCGAAGCCGTACCAGCCCGGCAGCAGCAGGCGGCACTGGCCCCAGGAGAAGCCCCAGGGAATCGCGCGCAGGTCTTCGATGCGCCTTGTCGACTTGCGCGAAGCCGGACGCGAACCGAGGTTCAGTTCCGCAATCTCGGCGATGGGCGTCGCGGAGAAGAAATAATCAGTGAAGCCCGGGGTCTCGTAGACCAGGTTGCGGTAGGCGCGGTAGGCGCGCTCGGATAGCTCGGCCATCACGGCCTCGTAGCGCGCCAGGCGTTCGCCGCCTGCGGCGCTGGCGTCGGGCGGCGCCAGGCTCGCTTCCAGGGTCGCGGCGACCAGCAGCTCCAGGTTGCGGCGGCCGATCTCGGGGTTCGAGAACTTGGACGAGATGATCTCGCCCTGTTCGGTCAGGCGGATCTGGCCGTTGACGGTGCCGGGCGGCTGGGCGCGGATCGCATCGTAGCTCGGGCCGCCGCCGCGGCCGACGGTGCCGCCGCGGCCGTGGAACAGGCGCAGCTTGACCCCCTTCGCCGCGAACACGTCGACCAGTTTCAGCTCGGCCTGGTACAGCTCCCAGTTCGAGGTCATGAAGCCGCCGTCCTTGTTCGAGTCCGAGTAGCCGAGCATGACTTCCTGCAGGCGGCCCTGCTGCTCGATCACCTGCGCCACCGGCGGCAGGGACATCCACTCGTCCATGATGGTGCTGGCGCGCTGCAGGTCGGGGATGGTCTCGAACAGCGGGATCACCATCACGTCGCAGGCGCCGCTCGACACGCGCAGCAGGCCGGTCTCCTTCTGCAGCAGCAGGACTTCGAGCAGGTCGGACACGGTCTCGGTGTGCGAGATGATGTAGTTGCGGATCGCGCGCGCACCATAGCGCAGGCGGATGTCGCGCGCGGCGCGCAGCACGCCGAGTTCCGAATTGGTCTCGTCGGAGTAGGTCTCGAAGGGCGAGAACAGGGGGCGCGGCTGGGCCAGTTCGCTAAGGAGCAGTTCGACCTTTTGCGCCTCGTCGAGCGCCGAATAATCGGCTTCGGCGCCCGCACGCGAGAACAGTTCGGTCAGCACGCGCTCGTGCACGTCGGAGCTCTGGCGCATGTCGAGCGACGCCAGGTGGAAGCCGAAGATGCGCGCCGCGCGTTTCAGTCCGGCCAGGCGCGGCTCGATCAGCATGGCGCCGTGGTTCGCCCGCAGCGAGTCGGCGATGACTTCGAGGTCGGCCGCGAACAGGCCGGCGTCCAGGTAGGGCGGCGCTTCGCCGACTTCCTTGCGCAGGATGTGGTCGACGCCGAGTTCGCGCGCGGTGGCGGCCAGGCGCGCGTAGATGCCGATCAGGGCGCGCCGGTACGGTTCGTCGCTGCGGTGCGGCGAGGTGTCGACCGAGACGTCGGCCAGCGCCTGCATTGCCGGCGTGACCGGCACCAGCAGGGTCGAGGTCGACAGCTCGGCGCCCAGCGCATGCACTTCTTCGAGATAAAAGTCGAGGATGGTGGTCGACTGTCGCACCAGCGCGTGGCGCATGGTGTCGCCGTTCACGTTCGGGTTGCCGTCACGGTCGCCGCCGATCCAGCTGCCCATCTGCAGGAACTGGGCCTTGTCCATCGGCGCGGCCTCGCCTTCGTATTGCGCCGCGATGTCTTCCTCGATGTCGTCGTACAGGGCCGGCACTTCGCGCATGAAGGTGGCGCGGTA
>Ga0265798_10004080_pt1 | contig 20397 bp, 19 predicted proteins | sample P3T30metagenome_FD_192430 | JGI IMG/M metagenome (GOLD analysis project Ga0265798, IMG submission 192430) | Plant litter microbial communities from East Loma Ridge, Irvine, California - P3 T30 | ecosystem: Environmental > Terrestrial > Plant litter > Unclassified | place: USA: California... | reverse complement strand
GTGGTTACGTATGCGAACGTCATTGATTACTGCACCACACCGAGATGCTTCGCTGCGCTCTGCATGACCCGTTTTCACATTTCTGCTTATTCATGAATGGGTCTGCCACTTGGCACAAGGCTACAAAAAAAAGCCCTAGGTGCCTGTAACGAATGCGCCGATGGCCGGTACCCGTTTTGTCGGCACTCTTGAGGGCCATTCACTCAATCTTATTTCGCTGCGCATGAAACCGTTAGTATTGAGCCTGCTACTGCTGAGCGGGCTGGCTGCCACCGCCCAAACCGTTCCGGCGCCCACTTTCACCTCTACTTGCCAGGAGCGCAATGACGGCCGCCAAAAGCTCTTTTGCGAAACCCGCGACCTCACCCTGCCTGCTGCGGCTGGGCAGCCCCTCACCATCGATGCCAGCGCCAACGGCAGCATCAGTGTGAAGGGATGGGATGGCCCCGATGTGCGCGTGCGAGCCAAAGTAACGGCGTGGGCTGACACCGAGGCCGAAGCTAAGGCTCGCGCAACGGCTATTCGTATCGGCACCGCGGGCAATAAGCTATCCGCCACGATTCCGAATGGAGCAGAGCGAGCCGCAGTCAGCTACGAGGTATTTGTGCCGCGCCGCATGGCCTTGGCCCTTACCACCCAAAACGGCAGCATTCACCTCGCGGGCGTGCAGTCCGCCATCACGTTTAACGCTCAAAATGGCAGCGTGTCGCTGGCCGACCTAGGGGGCCAGGTAGCAGGCAAGGCCGTCAATGGCAGCCTCTCTATTAAGCTCAGCGGCAACCAATGGCAGGGCAGCGGCCTCGACGTAGAAACCGTGAACGGCAGCATCAGGTGGGATGTACCGGCCGACTACTCAGCCCAATTTTCGACCAGCACTACCAACGGCAGCCTTAAAACCACCCTCCCGCAGAGCGACCCCAGAAGCCACCGGCACGAAGTCAACACGGTGCTAGGCAAGGGTGGCCAGCCCATTAAAGCCGTGACTACCAACGGCAGCGTGGTCGTGCGACAGGGCTAGGCAAAGCTCCTTTAAATTAGCAAGAAGCGTCTGCCATTGCGAGCGTAGCGAAGTAATCGCATCTGAATGGTGACGCAACAGGTGTGATTGCTTCGCCACGCTCGCAATGACAGACGCTTCTTCAATATTCCCTATACTCACTTCGCAATAGGAGGAAGAACTGCATTTACTGCGCCAGCCGCCGCAGCTCATCATACAGCTGGTTACTAGCCCAAAACAGCTGCGTCACCATACCCACGTGCTTCTTACCGGGCAAGATAGTGTACCTAGGCGGCTGACCTAGCTGCGCCAGCCGCTGCCGGAATTTCTCGCTGCTTTCCTTGATGCTGGGGTAGGTTTCACCGCCGATATAGATACTGTAGGGCGGCATCCCAGCCCGCAGGTGGTAGAGCGCCGAGGCTTGGCGCCACACCGCCGGGTCTTTGCTGAAGGCACCTAGGTACTGCGCATCACCGGGATACTGCATCTTGGTAAGGTAGTCGAGCATGTCGAGGCCGGCCGGGTCATCGAGCAGCACGGCGTGGGCGGCCGTGCGGGGCAGGCCGTGCCGGGCCAGCAGCGTATCGGAGCCGGTGGCCAGCAGCGCGGCCAGCCCGCCGCCCGCCGAGTGCCCCATGAGCACGATGCGTGCTGGGTCGCCGCCATAGTCCTTGATGTTGGCTACCGTCCAAGCCAGGGCGCGGGCGCAGTCGTCGGCCTGCTGGGGCACCTGCACCTGTGGCGAGAGGCGGTAGCTGATTACCACACCCACGAAGCCGTTTTTGGCGAGCCGCCGGCCAATAGCCTTGTAGATAAAGTCATCCTTACTGCCGCTATTCCAGCTGCCGCCGTGAATAAACAGCACTACCGGCCGTGGGGCGCTGGCTTCTTGCTTAGGTTCGTACACATCGAGCCGGTGGCGATTGGTATCGAAATCGGGCGCCGATGCCGGCACGTAGGCAATGTCAGAAGCCCGGTGGCTAGCGCGGGCCACGGCCCATTCGGTGGCCAACAAGACCAGGCTGATAGCCAGCAATAACCCAAGGGTGGGTAGCGCCAGCAGGCGTACATAACGCATAAGTGAGTGCAGCCGCAGCCGGATAAGTTTTCGCTGCCGCTACCCTACCTACGCCAGCCCTAGGTAGGCGGTTTGCCTCGGCTGGGTAAGGGTAGCAGGCAAACGGCGGCGACACCCTATTTTTGCTAACTGTCCCATTCATCTGCATTTTCCGTGGCTTTCTTTTCACTCTCCACTCGCACGCTACTGAGCGCGGCCTTTATTACGGTGCTAAGCGCAGCCGCTTGCCTGCCCGCCCACGCCCAACGCAACAAAAAGAACGCACCCGCAGCAGTTGCCACCGGCCCCGTGCGGCTGGCGCCCCTGTATGGCGGCGCTAGCCCGGCTCAAGCCCAAGCCTTGGTGGGCGCTGCCGTGCTGGCCGACATCGACCGCAGCTTTCCATCGCGGGCCGAGGCCAGTCAGTTTTTCAGCACCAAGGGCTTTCAGTATATGCTCGAAAACCAGCCCGACACGGCCGCTGTGCGCTTCAACCTAGCCTGGGCGCTCGATGTAAAAAATCCTGACCCCTACCACGGCTTTGCGGCCCTGATGAGCCAGCGCCAGGCCCCACCTGCCGAGGTGCAAGCCATCTTGCTGCAAGGCCTGGCCGTGGCCCCCACCAATGCTGGGCTGCTCACCGATGCTACCACCATTGCGATAGAGCGCTACCTCCAGACCAAGAAAAAGAAAGACCTGGCCGAAGCCGCCAGCTACGCACAACGCGCCGTGCTGGCCGATGCCAACAATGCTAACGCCTGGCAAGCCCAGGCCCGCGTGCGCTACTATCAGGAGGACTATGCTGGCGCATGGGAGGCCATCCACAAAGGCCAAAGCTTAAACTTGTCCAGCCTGGATTTCACCCTCATCAGTGACCTAAAGGACAAGCTTCCTGACCCCCAAGGCAAGTTCAGATAGGGCATACTACCTGTTTGTTAATTATTTGAGAATTAATGCTAACAATTAGCCTTTTATAATTAAAACAAGCTACCCTGCACCACCTGCGGAATGGGTCGCGGTGGCTGAATAGGGAAGCCTGTGAGCGCGTGCACGCGCCCCAGAAAGTGCTGCGCCCAGATGGGCGCGTGCCGCACGTCTTTCTGGTGAATGAATACGTAGGCGGCGTGCAGGCCCTGCTGGTACCAGCCAGCCAAGCGCTCGGCCCATTCGTCGGCACGCTGAAAGTCGCTGGCTACCAAGCCGTGGCCGTTAAAGCGGATAAACGCCACAGGCGTGGTCAAGCGCTGGGGCAGCACGTCGCGCCGGCCCGCCACATCGGTAATGACCAAGGTTTTATTCAGGGCTTCGAGCGTAGCATATATGGTGTCGGCCAAGCCGCGGTCGGCAAACCAGCGCGGGTGGCGCAGTTCTACGGCCAGCGGCACCTCGGCCGGCCAGTCGAGTAGAAAGCGCTCTAGCCGCGGCAGGCTCTCGGGGCCGATATGGGGGGGCAACTGCAGAAAGCACGGACCTAGGCGGTCCTCCAGTTCCAAGATGGCGCGGGTGAATGTCAGCGTCAGCGCGTCGGTATTATATAGCTCGCGCTCGTGGCTGATGCTGCGCGGCAGCTTGGGACAGAACTTAAAGCCCGGCCCCACGGCCTCGCGCCAGCGCCGCACCGTAGGCGCATCTGGAATGCGGTAGTGCGTTGTATTCAGCTCCAGCGAGTTGAATTGCTTGGCGTAATGATGCAGATAATCAGGCTCCTTAGCCCCTAGGGGGAAGTACGAGCCTAACCATTCTTTATTAGTCCAGATGGGGCAGCCCACGTATAGGCCGGGGGTAGCGGGGGCCGTCGGCTGGGCGCGGGCCAACACGTGCGCCGTTTCGGGGTGGTCGAGGGGTAATCTGAAATCGACGTGGCGCAGGTCGGGTAGTCGGCCAAAATCCATGCTGCGAAGGTACGGCCTACTCGCGGGAAGCTTGCGCGCATATACAAACAAAACAGCATGTATACAACCTAGCTACAAGCCGACCCGACGACCGAATGCCAAAATTTTGCACCCGCCGCAAAATCTAATTCCCGAAGCCGCCGCGGAAAAATACAATAACTGGCCAAAAAGTGCCTTCACTAAACACAATCGACCATTGCCTTGCCCCTCTTTAGATATATTAAATGCAAGTTTTATTGAAAAAGGACAATTTATAGTGCTTGATAAGTTATTTAGCAAAGCGCCATAATAGGTTTTTGGGGAAAGGGCTACTTAAATTCGGTCAGTTACCATCCCCCAAAGCGCATGACGCTCAAGCGAATCTCTTTTTTAACTTCCGGCTTTCTATTTAGTTGCTTCTATCTACTGTTAGTCTGCGGGTTAGCCTCGCCTGCGGTTGCCGGCACACACCGGGCCCGCACGGTAGCCACCCGTGCTAAGGCTGCAGCCTCTCTATCTTATTCTACCGTGCTACGTGGCCGGGCTTCGTGGTACGGCCGCGAGCACCAAGGCAAGCGCACTAGCAGCGGCGAGCGGTTTAACCGCTTCAAGTTTACTTGCGCGCATAAAAGCTTGCCCTTCGGCACTCGGCTGCGCGTTACGAATGTGAAAAACGGCAAAGCCGTAGTGGTGCGGGTTTCTGACCGCGGTCCGTTCCGCCACCAGCGCATCATCGACCTGTCTGAGGTAGCGGCTCGCCCCCTAGGTATTATTTCGCAGGGTGCTGCCACTGTCATTGCGCAGGTGGTGCCCGCTACTACTCCCCTAGGTCCTGCCGCCACTCCGCGCAACCTGGTAGCCCTGCGAGACGCCGACCCTAATCCCGCAGCTCCGTTTACTACCTATGAGCTGAGTAGCCTGCCCGACAGCACCGCACTAGCGGCTGCGCCAGCTGCTACCGCTACCCCCGCTGCTATTACCACTACCGCCGAGCCTGCCCCGCAGTTTCTGGTGCAGGTGGGCATTTTCCAAGAAGCTCAGAATGCAGAGGCCATGCGCGCCCGCGTGCTGTCGCTCGACCCAGCGCTGACCGTCGAAATTAAGCAGGAGCTGCTAGCGGGCCAGCAGGTCAGCCGCGTGCTTATTAGCCAGCTCAATACGTGGCTGGCGGCCGAAACAGTGCAACGCCGACTACAGTCTTGGGGCGTGACCGGAATAGTGCGGCAGCTGCCTAGCCAGTCCGTGCTCGCCGCGACTACTACGCCCATTGCAGCGCCGCTCAACTAAGGCTGCACTAGCCGACTATGGTTTTCCAAAAAAGGCGCCTTACTCTCATACAAGGAGTAAGGCGCCTTTTTTAGGTACCTAGGAGGTGTAGCTAGTACTAGCAGGCAGGCACTATTCTTCTTGGCTAGCGCGGTTGATAACAATAATCGACACCACGGCCAGGGCCGCTACGCCCAGAATCATCTGCGTAGAGCTGAAGTTTTTAGAGACCTTGCGCAGCAGTGTGCCGCCGTTCTTGAGCAAGTCATCCATGTGCTCGGTTTTGCCTTGAAACACATTGACGGCGGCCTCAAACGTGCGCGCAATATCTTCGGGAAGAACCTTTTCGACTTGTTGGAGTTGGTCAGCCATTGGGGAGGGTATTTTGGTGAGGAGACATGGCCGGCCGGTAGCCGGCCGCCTGTGCATCGGTTGTACGCGAAAGTCAGCCGGGCGTTTTAGCTGAGCTAATTATTCTTTTGTGCCCAGTATAGACGGCGCACGTCCTAGGATGGCGTCAAGCGGCTCACTTTCTTGAAGGCTACCAGCCACAAAAAAAAGCCCCACTGATGAGCGGGGCTTTTCTAGATTTTGCAGAAAGCAGGATGAAAGTCTATTCATAAACCTTTACTACAAACACAAAATCTTGCAGACGCTTGAGCTGCTGCGGGCGGGCGGCACCGGTCAGCTGGTTGGTGCGCGGCAAGTGATAGGGCTGCACAGGCTGCTTGTTTTTGAGCGAATCTACGAGCCGTACTAGGTACGACGACTTAGTGGCGAAAGCTGCCCCTAGCACGTCGTCTTGCCGGCCACTCACTACCCCAATGAGGTTACCCTGCGCATCGAGCAGCGGGCCGCCCGAGTTGCCAGGGTTCAGCGGAATGCTTACTTGGTAAAAGGCTGTATCGCCTCCGAAGCCTGAACGAGCACTAAGGGCGCCCTCGCCGTAAACTACGTCTTCGCGGGGGTAGCCCAGCGTGTATACGCGCTCACCTAGGTCGGCCTGACCAGCCTTAAAGGTGTAAGGCAGCTTGCCAAAAGTCTTGAAATCCTTATCCTTGATGCGCAGGATGGCCAGGTCATGTGCGCGGTCAGCATACACCGTTTCGGCGTAGTAACGCTTGTGGTCGCGCCCTTCTACCAGGAGCGAATCGGCCTTCTTTGCATCGACCCCCGTTATCACGTGGGCACTGGTGACCAAGTAGCCATCGGCGGTGAGGGCGAAGCCCGTGCCACTGTACTTGCTAGGCCGCTCGGCAGGTGCTGTGGGCACCTGCTGATTGAGCGCATTAGAAAGCGCGCGCTGGTTTTTCTTCAGGTTATCAATCTGCCGCACCAGCATGGTGTAGTTTCTAATGGTGGGCACGTGGGCATTCTGCCAAGCTTGCAAGCCCAGCAATGTGCAGAATACGGCTAGCACGGCTACCGAAGCCGCCACACCCATAGTAGCGCGGTGGCCGCTCCAAAATTCGCGCAGGCGGCGCTCGGTGCGCGAGATGCTCAGGCGCGGGTTTACCGAATACGACAAGCCATCGGCCTGTTTTTCTTCTGCAGCCGGCGCCTCGTCGGCGGCCAGCATGGCTTCGTGCAAGCCACCTAGCATCTGGCGGGTGCGGCGGCGTTCGCCATAGGCACGCAGCGTGCTGGTCAGCTCCTCAAACTCGGTGTAGCGCTGGTGCAGCCGCGGGTCAGTACTGAGGCGCGCCTCCAGGTCGGCCCGCGCTCCGGCGGCAAGCTCACCGCGCTGGTAAGCTTCAAAGAGCGCGTAGTAGTCGGCTTCGGTTTGCATTTTGATTGGTGCTTAGCTGCTAGTGCTTAGTGCTTGGCGTTTAGTACTTGGTTTAGTCAACCATTTACTAAGCCCTAGCAACTAGGCACTATGCCCTAAACTATGCTTCTTTATAACTAGCAAAAAACAACTTTTTCAAGCGCGTGAGGCACTTGTACTTCTGAGTTTTGGCGGTGTCGGCGTTGGTATAGCCGTGCTCCGCCGTAAGGTCCTGCATCGACTTATCGAGCAGGTAAAAGCCTTCGAGCAGCGAGCGGCAGGGCTCCCCTAGGTGGGTGAGCGCCTCGCTCATGGTCGCAAAGCGCCGGTCGCGCTCCTCAGCTTCGTGGAGGTCATCTTCGGCTCCTGTGTTTAGGTAGGGGCCGTAATCATCGTCGTCGAGCAGGCGCACACCGTGCAGCCGGCTCTTGGTGGTGAGGCGCTTGAGCCACAGGCGGCGGCAGACGGCGTAGAGGTAGGTTTTAATCTGGCAGCTCAGCTCGAGAGAGCCTTCGCGTACTTTTTCATAAAACACCATGACGCCTTCCTGGTACACATCGCGGGCATCGTCTTCGGTTCCGCTGTTTTGCAGCACGAAGTGCGATACCATGGGCCAGTGTAGGCGGTAGAGCTGGCTAAGGGCCCGTTCGTCGCCACCTTGGATGGCTCTGATTAATTGGGCATCGGCCGCCAGCGCCGTTGTGCTATCCATGTTCAATTCGCTTCGGGGGTTAATGCCCGCTAACGGGCATTAGTAACCCAATATGATTTATTTTAATTTTTTTTCTAGCCCCTGGGTTACCTGGCGGCAGCAGGGGTATTAAGGGCAGATTTTAGTTACTCCCATTTTCAAATTTACCTCAAGATGAACAACCTTCTGAAAGTATCGGCTGCTGCTCTTTTCATGGCTGTAGGCCTGACCTCGTGCGAGTCGAAGACCGCTACTACCGAAACCACCACCACTACGCCTGCTACCACTGAGTCGTCTTCGACCATGAGCACCGACTCGACTTCGTCGATGAGCACTGCTCCTGCTGATGCAGCTACTGGCACCGGCGCTATGAGCACCGACACCACCAAGAAAATGTAATTACGCCCGGGCCTAGCCCGGAGTATTTTTGTAAAAGCGGCTCACACTATAACGTGTGAGCCGCTTTTTTTGTGGCCTAGGTGCTCCTTCAGCTTGTGAGGCCTAGCTAGGCAACCAGTGCCAGCAAGTCGGCAGCAATGCCGGGCCAGGGCTGGTGTAAATCGAGGGTGACGATGCGCACCGGGTGGCCGCCTAGAGTATAGCGCACATCGACGGCGGCGGTAGCGGCGGGATAGAGCAAGATGCCTTCGAGGTGCTGGCCCGCGGCGGGGCGCACATTTTGGAGGTAGGCATAGAGCTGGTAGAGGTGCGGCGAGATGAGGCGCTGCTGGTCGTAGCGCGGGCGCAGGGCCGCCGCGTAGTACTTAGTATCGAGAATAATCTTGCGGGCCGGGCTCTCCAAGGTCGTATCGGTGAGCATGGTGGGCAGCAAGGCCAAGTCTTGGGGCTGCGGCGCCACAGCTTGCCAAGTAATAGTTTCGGCAAACACGCGGTACTGGCGCTGCTCATGACGGTAAAAATTGCGCACGGCCTGCTCAAACAAGCGCGCCATCAATCGCTCATCGCGCCGAAAATCAACGAAACGCCCACGGCCCTCCTCGGCTGGCTCGGGCAGGGCGGTTTGGTAAATGAGCTCGCACAAGTGCAGTAAAAAAGCCTCTTGGCTAGCCGGGCGCTGGTGGCGCAGCTCTGCAAAAATGCTGGCGGTGGGTGCCAGCGGCACCACCTCGGCCGGTAGGCGGCGGCGCAGGTGCCCTAGGTCGCGGCGCAGAGCTACGGGCACAGCCCGGTGGTTGGCCAGGGCCGCCAGGGTACCGGCCACCAGCCGGTACAGCGGCTGGTTGGGGCTCAGTTCGTCGTAGGTGCACACGGCGCGGCCCTGGGGTAGCAGCCCGCGGCCTAGGCTGGGCGCCAGCTCGATGCGGCCCCGCAGCTCGCGCAGCTCGGCCTCCTGGGTTTGGTAGCCGCGGGGCAGGCCCGTACGCAGCAGCTCGCGGGTGGCGTGCAGCAGCATTTGGGTTAGCAGCTCGAGCGGGCGATGGAAGGGTGTGGCCTCGGTGGCTTGCAGCACGGCCGGCACGGGCAGGCGCTGCCAGGCGTAGCACAACAAGTAGTAGAGCGTGGCAAGCGGTATCACGTTAGAGAAATCATAGTTGAATACGCCTGTCCTGGTGAGCGTAGCGAAGCAAGCGCACCAGGACAGCGATGCTTACTAAATGCGATTGCTTCGCTGCGCTCGCAAGGACAAGCCTCTTATTGTAGCCCTTGCAATAGCCGGCGCTGGTGGGCGGCGGCCGTGGCGGGCTGCTCGCGCCAGTAGTCGGCCAGCAGCGGGCCTATCTCCTGCTCAAAAACCAGGCGCAGCCAGGCTGCCGCCTCGGCCGGGGCGGCGGGCGGGGCGCAGAAATAGCTGTGGCCCACCGCAAAATCGGGCCCTAGGTCGGGGTCGTCGGCAATGGCTTGGTTGAGCTCGGCCATGCGCTCGGCCACGTGGGCGGCCAGGGAGCCGGGCACGCGGGCAGCGTGCAACAGCTCTTGCAGGGCGCCGCCAAACTGCGGCTGCATGGTCACGAACGCAAAGCGGCGCCGCAGGGCGTAGTCGAGGGGCGCCAGCGAGCGGTCGGCGAGGTTAAGCGTCCCGATGACATACAAGTTCTCAGGCACGTAAAACAGCGGTTCTTCGGGCGGGGCATAGGGCAGGCGCAGGGCGTGGGCCGGGCCGCGCTGCGAGGGCTCTAGCAGCACCAGCAGCTCACCGAAAATGCGGGCCACGTTGCCGCGGTTTAGCTCATCAATTAGCAAGAAATAAGGCCGCTCGGGGTCGGCGGCGGCGCGCTGACAAAGCAGCGGCAGCACGCCGGGCACTAGGCCAAACTGCCCGTCGGGACCAGGCCGAAAGCCGAGCACAAAGTCTTCGTAGCCGTAGCTGGGGTGAAACTGCACCAGCTCGATGCGGCTATCGTCTTGGGCACCTAGGAGCAGCCACGCCAGCCGGCGCGCCAAAAACGTTTTGCCGGTGCCGGGTGGGCCCTGCAGCAGCAGGGCGCGGCGGCGGCGCAGGCCGGCCAGGGCCGCGGCTAGCTCTTCCTTCGAAATAAACAACTCACCTAGGGCCGTTTTTTCGTCGTAGGCCGGGGGCGGCGGGCTCGTGTAGGTGGGGGCGGGCTCAGCCACCGCAGAGTTGGCGGCCACCTTGTCGGCCGGGGGCGGGCCGGTATACAGGTCTTCGGCCTGCTGCTCGGCGGCCTGGCCCTGGTCTTGGGCCGAGCCCGCGGCAAGGATAGGGCGCTTGGCCACAATGGTAAAGTCGAGCGCTTCAAGCACCGTGTTGGTGGGCTGGCCGGCGGGGTGGGGCCAGCGAATTTTGGGGTCGCGGTGCGCGAGGCGATAAGCCAGCTCGGCCACGGCGCGGGGCGGGTAGCGGCGGCTGCGGTACAGCAGCTCGTACACGGTGCTGGGCGGCAGTTGGCGGCCTTCGCGCTCCACTAGGCGCAGGGCACGCAGCACCTGCTCGCGGGTGAGCAGCGGGGCGGCAGGCGCCGGGGGGGCAGGAGCAGAAACGTCAGTCACAGCGCAAATAACACGTACTAGCCGCCAGTAGTGCGGGCCTAGGCCTTTTCTTTGGCCCGTCTTCCTCGCTTAACTCTGCCAGCGGCTGGCTGGTTGCCCTAGTATGTCTCAACTCCTTCCCCCCGACCATGCGCTCCTAGGTGGCATTACGGCCTTCGAAAACCTGCCGCCCGAGGTGCTGGCCTGGCTGCTCGAAGCGGGCGAAGTGCGGCAGTACGCCCCCGGCGAAGTTATCGTAGAAGCCGGTGCTCCTGCCGACCGCATGCTGGCTGTGGTGAAGGGCGCGATGGAGTACTACGCCACTACCCCCACCGGCCGCACGCCGGTCTTTGGCGTTGAAGCAGGCCGCGTGACCGGGGTACTACCCTACTCGCGGCTGCAAGTATTTCGGGGCCAAGGCGTAACTATCGGCGAGACCATCTTGTATGAGCTGCCGCGCAGCCAGTTTGCGGCGCTGGAGCACGTCAGCCCCGAGCTGGTGCAGCGCCTGGTAGGCATTATGAGCGACCGCGCCCGCGAAGAAGCGCGCACCCAGGAGCGTGACGACAAGCTACGGGCCCTAGGTAAGCTGTCGGCTGGCCTCTCGCACGAGCTCAACAACCCGGCGGCGGCCATCAGCCGCGCTGCCGCCGCACTGGCCGACTCCCTGCTTCAGAAGCCGCAGCTGCTGCTAGACATGCTCGCCGCCTGCCCGCCGGCCAGCGCCATGGCGGCCCTCACGGCGCTGGCCGTGCTGCCCACCGAGGCCCCGCCGGTGCTCTCGGCGCTGCAAGCTTCGGACCGCGAAGAAGAGCTGGCCGACTGGCTCGAAACCCAGGGCTGCCCCGATGGCTACACCCTAGCCGCCAACCTCCTCGACGCGGGCCTAGGCCTAGATGCTCTGGCACCAGTAGTGGCCCAGCTGCCGGCCGCGGCCCGCACGCCGGCGCTGACCTGGCTAGCTGGCCACTTGGCCACGCTGCGCCTGGCCCGCGACATCAGGGAGGCCAGCCAGCGCATTAGCACGCTGGTGAGCGATGTCAAGACCTACTCGCACATGGACCGCGCCGGGGGCCGCGAGAAACTGGCCGTCACGGCCGGCCTCGATAGCACGCTTAACATCTTCGCCCACGCACTGCGCCAGAAAAACGTGCGTCTTGCTCGCGACTATGCTCCTGGCCTGCCGCTGATAATGGGCCAGGCCGGCAGTCTCAACCAAGTGTGGACTAATTTGATTGACAATGCCTTGGACGCACTACCCGACAAAGGCGGCGAGCTAGTGGTACGCGTGACCAAGCAAAGCGACTTTGTGTGCGTTCGTATTCAGGACAACGGCTCAGGCATCACGCCCGAGGTGCTGGCGCACATGTTCGAGCCTTTTTATACCACCAAGCCGGCTGGCGAAGGCTCGGGCCAGGGCCTCGACATAGCCCGGCGCATTGTGCAGGAGCACGGCGGGCGCCTCGAAGCTACGTCGCAGCCCGGGCGCACAGAATTTACCACCTGGCTGCCGGTTGGTTAAGAAACCATTACACTGGCGCTGCCTGATGGAAGTAGTACGCAACTACTACTATTTTGCACATTGCTACCTTACCGCGCGCCTTATCCTATTAAAATGAAAAAGCCCATCATCCTGACCGTTGACGATGACCCGCAGGTGCTCGGCGCTATTACCCGCGACTTGCGCAAGGAGTTTCACAAAGACTATCGCATCTTGAGCGTAGGCTCGGGACCGGAGGCCTTACAAACGCTCGACGAGCTACGCGCCCGCGCCGAGCCCCTAGCCCTGGTGCTGGCCGACCAGCGCATGCCCGAAGTGGAAGGAGTGGAGGTGCTGACCCACGCTCTTAGCCTGTTTCCGAGCACCAAGCGCGTGCTCCTGACAGCCTACGCCGATACTACGGCTGCCATTCAGGCCATCAACTCAGCGCAGCTCGACTACTACCTGCTCAAGCCCTGGGACCCGCCCGAGCAGCTCCTCTACCCTACCCTGCACGACCTGCTGGCCAGCTGGCAAGCCGCTTATCGGCCGGCATTTGCGGGCATCCGGCTGGTTGGGTTTCAGTGGTCGCCGCTTTCGCACGACCTCAAAGACTTTTTGAGCGGCTACATGGTGGGCTACCAGTGGTTTGATTTTGAAAAGGATGCCGAAGCCGCTACGCTGCTGCAAGCTAGCGGCTTTGGGCCCGACGACCTACCGGTGGTGTTTTGCCCCGATGGCAAAGTGGTATCGCGGCCCGATAAGCTCGACCTGGCCCGGCACCTAGGGCTGCTGGTAGAAGCCAAGCAAGAGCTGTACGATGTGGTAGTCATTGGGGCGGGGCCAGCCGGGCTGGCGGCGGCCGTGTACGGCGCGTCGGAAGGCCTGAAGACCCTCATCATCGAGCGGCAAACGCCTGGCGGGCAGGCGGGCTCGTCGTCGCGCATCGAAAACTACCTAGGCTTTCCCACCGGGCTGAGTGGCGCCGAGCTGGCCCACCGCGCCTGGAGCCAGGCCACCCGACTAGGTGCCGAGTTTATGGCCCCGCAGGAGGTAGTAGACCTGTGCGTAAAGGATGGCTACAAAGTGCTGACCCTAGGCGATAAAACCGAGATAAAAACCCGCGCCGTGGTCCTCACCACCGGCGTCAGCTACCGCACGCTGCAAGCGCCGGGCCTCGACCGCCTGAGCGGGGCGGGCGTGTACTACGGCGCGGCGCGCACCGAGGCCCGCAGCTGCAGCAACCAGCCGGTGTACATCATCGGCGGGGGCAACTCGGCGGGGCAGGCGGCCATGTACCTCTCCACGTATGCGTCGAAGGTCTTTATCGTTATCAGGGGCGAGAGCCTGGCGGCTAGTATGTCAGCCTACCTCATCGAGCAGATTAACCAGACGCCGAACATCGAGCTGCTACCCCGCACCCAAGTGCGCGAGGCATGCGGCGGCACTTCGCTGGAGGCCGTCGTGATTCAGCGCGATGGCCAGGAGCCCGAAAAGCACCCCGCACGCGCCTTGTTCATCTTCATCGGCACCAAGCCCAGCACCGAGTGGATATGCCACCTCGCCATTTGTGATGCCAAGGGCTATCTACTCACCGGCCGCGACTTAGTGGCCGACCCGCGCTACGGCGCCTCCTGGAAAAAGGAGCGCGAGCCCTACCTGCTCGAAACCTGCGTACCCGGCATGTTTGCCGCTGGCGATGGTCGCGCCGGCGCCATGGCCCGCGTGGCCTCAGCCGTAGGCGAGGGCAGCATGGCCATCAAGTTTGTGCACCAATACTTGGACGAGTAGTCAATTAGCAATGAGCCGTTAACAAAGAGCAGACTGAATGACGCGTTTGCTCCTTGTTAACGGCTCATTGCTTTAAATATTCGGCTCGTGCCTCATCCAACAAGCGCAGGACTTCGGCACGCTGCGCCCGCAGGCCAGCCCGGGTAGCAGCTGGTAGCCAGCGCACCCGCAGGCGGCGTAGGCGGGCGCTTAGCGTTTGCCAATACCCTAGGGCGTAGAAACCCGCCAGCGGCAGGCTGAGCACAAACAAGCTCGTCAGGCGCCAGTCGTGCGTGAGCCAGTGCTGCACGGCGGCCGCTTCAATAGCGTAGGCCACCGGAAACGTGACCATGCCCACGCCCAATAGAATAGCGGCAATAAACTCGGTATCCTTGGTAGCGCGGCGGGCTACCTGCGCCGGAATCTTGTAGGGCACATAGTTGGTGATGAGCCCGTAGAGCCACACCGGCAAGCCCAGCACCAGGTTGAGGAAGTCGGCGAGGCGCGAGCCGGGGCGCTGGGTTTGGTCGAGGTCGTCGTCGGCGAGGCGCTGGGCTTGTAAACTCGCTAAATACTGACCTAGGGCGGTGCGCAGCGCGGCCAGCCGGCCGGGGTCGTGCTGCTCAAACCAAGCCACGGCATCGAGCAGCGTGCGGCTCAGCTCAAAGTTGTCGTAGAGCGTAGTGGGGTCGTCGTCGGGGTTGAGGTGGTCGCCGAAAGTGCGCTCGACTTGCTGGGCCAGCTCGTCGTCCTCGGCCGCGCGACTGATAACAAGGCGCCGCGTGAGGCGCTGCCTGATTTCCTCGGTGAGCTCGGCGGCCGCGGCGGTGGGGTCCTCATGGTAGCGGGCGGCGTAGTCGGCCACCACGATGGGCGGGGCCACATTGAGCAGCACATCAGAGCGAAAGCGCGTGGGGTCAAAGTAATTGGTACCCACGCACACGAGCTTGAGACCCAGCTTAAAATCGTGCCGCGCCTCGGCCCCTAGGGCAATGCGAGCGGCCCCGGTTTTGAGGGGGCGCAGGCGCCGCTCACTCACGCTGGTGCCCTCCGGAAATATCATGACTGTGCCGCCGCCCTCTAGGTAGTCATAGCAGCGGCCAAAGCTGGCTTCGTTGCTGGCGGCCAGTTGCCTGGCTGTAGTGACACCCTCGCCTTCAGCATCTTGGCGGCGGTAGATGGGGATGCAGTTACCCGAGCGCATGATGGCGCCGAGCACCGGGTTTTTGAAGAACGTGCTCTTGGCCAGAAACGCGATGGGCTGGTGCCGTTGCACAGCCGTCACAAGCGGGTCCATGAGCGTGTTGGGGTGGTTGCTACACAGCATGAGCGGGCCAGGCAGGCGCAGGCGCTGGCGGTGGCGCACCTCGAGGCGCCGAAAAAACACGCGCAGCCCAAGGCGTACCAAGGGCTTCATAACGGTGTAAAAGAGCATAGGCAGGCAAGTTTACATTAAAAAAGGCCGGCTGCGCGAGCAGTCGGCCTTTTTTAGTAATGCTTAGTTCTTAATGATTACCTGTTAATTTCTCTTTCGCGAGTCATTAACAAGTAATCTCTTAGCAAAGAACAACTTAATATGCGCTATTAAGCTGGTCGAGGTTGTTGGGGTTTTGGCCACCCGAGGTGTTGGCATCGTAGCGGCTGCCCGAGGCGGGGCCCTGGTCGCGGCGCTGGCCGGAGGCCGGAGCATCTTGGTGACGGCTGGCCGGAGACTGGCGACCTAGGTCATTGCTGTGCGATGAAGAAGGCGACGAAGTGTAGCCACTGCCCGAGCTTACGCGGGGCTTGCCGGCTGCTGCGGAGCCCGAGCCATAGCGGCTGGCGCCCCAGGGACGCTGGCCCTTGCGGTCGTAGGCGTGGTCGCCATCTTTGGTGTGGGGCTGGTGGTCGAAGGGCGACTTGCGGGGGCGGTCGCGGTACTCGCCAGCCGACTTCTTGCTGCTGCCACGCGTGGCCAGGAAGGCCACCCCAGCGGCTAGTAGGCCTACACCCACAGCTTTCTGAGTGGTGGTGAGGCCACTAATGCCCGTCCAGGCTTTGTTGCTGAGGTCCTTGGCTTTTTGGGGCAGCTGCTGCGCCTGCTCGGCTACACCCGAGTCATTGAGCCATTTTTTACCGCTTTCGAGCGCGTTGTCGAGCTTGGCTTTTACGCCGCTAGCTGCGGGCTGCGGTGCCGAGGCATCGGTTGGGTACGGGCTGCTGCCCGTGGCGTGCGCAGCCGTAGTCGAGAAGCTCGACTCGGCCGACGAAGTAGTATCAGAATGAGGCGTATTGGCAGCGCCAGTAGGGCCGTAAGACGGCTGGTGGGAAGTAGGTTCCATGAGCGAAAAGATGATAAGGGAAAGGACTACAAGGCCCTGCCGACCCGGCTGGGCCAGCAGGCGTTAGTATTCGTAAGTTATGGCCGGCGGGTTGCGGCCAAGGTCGCCCTACTGCTTACGTAATGCGTGGCGTGGCGCACACGGGCAGCCAGCCATCGGCCCGACCACAGCGTGGACACTGGGGCGGCACTGGCCCAACGGGCAACTCGCGCACGGTGGCGCAGGCGTGGCAAGCGTAGGCACCGGCCTTCGGCAATTCATACAGAGGGTGCTTATATATCTCGGGCCAAATAGGTAGGCCGGGGCGCTCTTGCTCGGGCTCAAAGAAAAAAACGCTGATTTCACCGGTTGCTTCAATGTATAGGCGCCGCACCTGCCCTAGGTGCTCCACTTGTAGTTGCCGAAGTTGGCCATTCAGCTCCTGTCCCGTCAGGCTGGCTTTGTTGAAAGCGGGCAAGTCGATTTCACCATCCTGAACAATCAACTCAGGCTCGCCCTCCAGCATGCGCTCTACCCGGGGATACTTATCGGTCCAGTAGTTAAAAAGCACATATAGGGCAATAATTACTACAAATACAGCGACCGCGTGCAGCAGGGGCGTGTCGTGGTAGATGGTAGCGTCGCCGGCAGCCGAGCCCAGCACCAGTATCAGCGCAAACTCAAACAGCGAGAGCTGCCGCACCCCGCGCTTGCCCGAAATACGCAGTGCCCCCACGGTGAGCAAGAACATAAGCACGCTGCGCAGCACGATTTCGAGGAGGAAGCTCAGTGGTGCTTCTTCCGATACCAGCAATCGCTTCCATGAGAAGGGCTCGACTGTCGCCAGGAGTAATGCAGAGAAAACCATAGCTCCTCCTTACGGCTGCGTCGGACCAACGGCTGTCTTGTTCGTCAGGAACTGGTCAGCAGCGGCTTTTTTAGGCAAATAGTCCACCTTAGCCAAACAACCCTAGGCCGCTGCCGTTAGGTGAACAAAGAATAAGCGCCGCTATTACAAACCATTATATGTTCCGTTTTCAGAATAAAGTTTGCCTGGTCACGGGCGCCACTTCCGGCATCGGCCGGGCCACGGCCGTGCGCCTAGGGCGCGAAGGAGCATCCGTTATCTGCCTAGGCCGCGAAGCCAAGGAAGGCCACGAGGTAGTAGCCGAGATAAAGGCTAATGGCAGCGAAGCGCTGTTTATCAAAGCCGACGTAGGCAAAGACGCCGACCTAGTGCACGCTGTGGAGCAAACGCTGGCCCGCTTCCGGCGCATCGACGTGCTGATAAACGACGCGGCCATGATGACCTACACCCCCCTGCTCGAAATGGCCCCCGCCGACTGGGACCGCGTGCAGAGCGTGAATGTGCGGGCGCTGTTTCGGCTCTGCCAGCTCTGCGTGCCACACATGCAAGGCGGCGCCGTAGTAGCCATCAGTTCGGTACATGCCTTACAGACTACCCCCAACGTGGTGCCCTACGCCGCCAGCAAAGGTGCTACCGAAGCGTTCATCCGCGGCTTTAGCCTCGAAATCCCGCATACGCAGGCCCGCATCGTGGGCGTGGCGCCGGGCGCTGTCGAAACGCCCATGCTGCGCAGTAACCCCAACGTACAAAACGGCACCGAGAAGATAACCGGCCAGATAGGCACTCCCGACGAGCTAGCCGCCGCCATCTGTTTCCTGGCTTCCGACGAGGCTAGCTTCATCAATGGCACTACGCTAGTGGTGGACGGCGGTCGCCTAGCGCAGCTCTAACACGCTAGCTACTACAGCTTTTGAAAGCCTAGGCCGCGCTGAGCGACCTAGGCTTTTCTTTTTTGGCTCCTAGGTAGCTTTTTTGGCGAGGCTTTCCATGAAGAGCCGGGCGCCTTCGCGAGCTTCTACCTCAAACCTATTTTGGTAGTAGCCCACCCGCGCCGACTCTACCAAGTACTGCCACAGAAAGCGCGGCAGCCCTAGGTCGCGTACTTGGCGCAGGTGCACTTCTTCGTGCGCTACCCACTCGGGGTCGGCTAAAAACTCAGCCCGCGTGGCGCCGCTTAGGTGCACCGTTTGGCCTAGCACCATGGCTACCCGCGGCGCGCGGCCCAGCACCAGCCGGGCCACCCGGGCGAGCGGTGAATTAACAAATGTGCGTGGCTCCATAAAGTACAAAATTCGGGCGAAACTACGAGGTCGATTTGATAATAGTTACGGCGCTTAAACAATTATTTTCACGTTGTAACGGTACTTTTTTAATAAAATTTGCACTTTTATTACCTTCCGCTCGACTGTATCACTTTTTATGACTTAGATTTGGCCGAGCCGATTTCTTAGCTCAACCCAAAAACGAGCCAGTCGATTTCATTTCACTCACTCTAATTCTGGCGGTAGTTACCGCTTCGCCTAGCGCAACAGTCACCACCTTTTTCCCGGCCGAGTAGCTCGATAGCACTGGCCGGTGCTCACCCCAACCAACGGACTATGAAGAATACCCTGCTGTGTTGCCTCGCTGCTGCCTCCCTGGCCCTCTCCTTCTGCTTTGATAAAGCACCCGATGCTTCGGCCTCGGCCGGTACTGCTACCCACGCCGTGCCCGCCGTAGCCGAAGCATCGCTGCTTTCGGGCCTGCTGCCCAGCACTGAAGGAGATGACACGCCGGCTGCGCCCGAGTCGGCACTAGTAACGGCCACCCGCGATTCGCTGGCTTATGGCTACTACGGCCAAACCCTAGGTCTCAACCTAGCCCAAACCGAGAATAAGAGCCTGCTCCAAACCGTGATTGACTGGATTGGCACGCCTTACAGCTACGGCGCTAGCTCGCGTCGCGGCACCGACTGCTCGGGTTTCGTGACTCAAGTCTATAAAAAGGTATACGGCATCAACCTCAAGCACAGCTCACGGGCCATGTTTGGCTCGGCCAAGCGCGTAGCCAAGACCGAGATGAAAGCTGGCGACCTGGTATTCTTCAGCCACGGCAAGGGCAACATCTACCACGTAGGTATTTACTTGAAAGACGGCAAGTTTGCCCACTCGGCCACCAATGGCGGCGTCATGGTAAGCTCGCTCAACCAAGCCTACTACCACCGCAATTTTTACGCTGCTGGCCGCGTAGAAGGCACCGAGGTGCCCCAAGCCGAAGCGCTGCTCGAAGCTGCAACCGTGCAACTAACTAACTAGTCGCGATTAGCGTTTTCGCATTCCCAACGGCCCTTAGCTCTCGCTGCTAAGGGCCGTTTTTGGTTAACTAAAACATTGCCGGCCCGAATGCAGTACTAAGCCTTGGCGGTGGTAGCACCGCTTGCTTTCTTGCATTCCCTTTTTTCCGCATGGCTACTTTCAACTCCCCTCCTTCCGGCAACGATGTGGCCGGGTCCAAGTTTTTCAAGAAGTTCCTGGCTTCGGCCGAAAGCTACCTGCAGCAGCCCACCCGGCTCAAGAAGCTCCTAACCGACGCTTACCAGAAGGCCAGCGAGAAGAAAGAGCTTGGCACGCTGGCCCACGAAGCCTGGGACACGCTGCAGAGCCTGTTCCGACTCATCAAGCTAAGTATTTCGGGCGAATACACCGAACTACCTACCTCAACAGTAGTGGCAGCGGTGGCCGTGCTCATCTACTTCTTATCGCCGATTGACTTGATTCCCGACTTTATCCCGGTGGTAGGCCTGCTTGATGATATGGCGCTGGTGGCGTGGTTTTCGACCTCCATCAAGCACGAACTCGACAAGTTTCACGCCTGGGAAACGGCTAAGGCTGCTACCGTGGTGTCGGACGAAGAAATCTACAAAAATCGCTCCTCTACCCCTGCTCTTGCTATGTCAACCGCCAACAACCAATCGGCTAAGAATGCCGGCACTACCGACTACCCCACGGCCCCGGCCGGCACCAACCAATTGGCCACCGATGCGGGCTTAGGTTCGCCTACTTCGTCTACGACCAAGCCTATCAGCGATGTAGGCCCCGATGGCCCGCTACCCGAACCCACTAACGAGTCGGCTAAGTCGGCTGGAGTCGATGATATCGCCAACGTGAGCGACGGCTCGCGCGATGGCAATGCTGGCCAGCGCAACGATACGGGCGGCAACGACCGCTAAAACTATCACGGATTAGCGCGGATTTAACCGGATTACACGGATTTTGTAGACGACCTCTGTCGGCAAATAATTATTCGCTAACAAAAAAGGCGGCCCTTGCAGGCCGCCTTTTCTATTGGTGGATGTTAAGAAAACCCGATAGAAGTCGTCTACAAAATCCGTGTAACCCGGT
>Ga0265798_10004077_pt1 | contig 20401 bp, 22 predicted proteins | sample P3T30metagenome_FD_192430 | JGI IMG/M metagenome (GOLD analysis project Ga0265798, IMG submission 192430) | Plant litter microbial communities from East Loma Ridge, Irvine, California - P3 T30 | ecosystem: Environmental > Terrestrial > Plant litter > Unclassified | place: USA: California... | reverse complement strand
GTTTACGCTCTGCCTTATCGAGAACACGAGCTACGTCCGTGAAGCCCTCCTTTTCTGCCCAGTAACGTGGCGTTCGACCTTTGCTGTCCAACTTCAGGGGATCGGCGCCCATCTTCAACAAGTACTCAACAACGTCCTTCTTGCCAAACTCTGCAGCTCGATGAAGTGGTGTTCCAAGGCCAAATGGCTTGCGCTCGATATATGTCTTAAGCTTCGTTTCGTACTTGATCTCGTTGATTGATACACCTTTCTCTACAATCTTGCAGACCACCTCTAGAGCGTCAGATGTATCCCTTAGAACAGCATAATGGAGGAGTTGTCCACAGAGTGGGTTTGCTCCTCGTTCGAAAAGAGCGTCGATAGTTTCGAGAGGAGCAGCAAGCATGGCGTATGATGTAGGTGTAAAATCCCAATCGCAGCGGCTGTTCGGATTGGCACCATGGTCAAGCAACCACATAACCATCTCCTTATCAGAGGTACACAGAGGGATACTGAATGTGTAAGTAAAGGATGAGACCATTAGAGATTGGCAATACTACCTCAACACGGGGGGCTCATCTCGGCTCATTGGCTGGTTGATATCCCATCCACGTTGAAGGAATAATTCCAATACCTTGAACGCTCGACTACGCACAGCAACCTCAACTGGAAGATCGCCATTATTCGCAACGTTCTCATCCAACAGGAACTGAACCATTTCTATGTTTTGTTGCCGAATCGCCTCAGCTAATGAACGATATAGCCATGCTGGATGCGGTTGCTCAACAAATGCCGCCTCAGGGTTGTGGAGAAGCTGCCAGGCCTGTTCTTTAAGAGTATCAAGGTCTCCGTCACAGGCAGCGCGATAGCAGATATCTACTTGTTCAGGCCTTGGCCTTGCATAATAGGGAGGTTCGGGTCCAAGGGACGGGGAAAGCTGAGGAGATTGCATTTTACAAAATTGAAGAAATATTATTATGGCGCGAGGAAGGCCAGAGCTGCCCCCTCACCCTATGAGCAGGAGAAAAGCGGGGTAATGTTCTTTGCCGCAGCACAACCAATGATCTATAGATGGCTAAGATCTAAGATTAAACGTTACATCCGGAGATGCTCAACGTCGTGATCCATTAATCATGCACTCGACCATCTCACGCGAGACACAAGCGCTGTCTTAGGTATACATCATAGCCTGATACCCAACACCCAAGTCCACGCTGTACCCCACCACACTATTTCCCCTTATCCTCCCTCAAGCTCACGATCTGATTCAGCACAATCCTCTCCTCGCTACTCTCAATATCCACACAAAAATACGCCGTCCTCAGCGCCTGAAACCGCACCAACTTGTCCGAGCTCCCACTCGGATTCAACTCATTCTCCGTGATCAAATCCCGCAATCCCCTCTCAATCACCGCCTCGTCGTACGTAATCTCAGAATCCGGCCTCAAGTCATCTGCCCAGCCACCATTCTTCCAGTCCAGCGTGTTCGGCGACGCGGTCTTAAATAGCGTGTTGTATAAGCGTGCTGTGACGGGTATGGCGGTCGCGACGTCGACCCATTGGATGTAGGCTTTTGGTTTCTCGGAGCTGGGGACTTTGACGGCGCGGATTTGAGTGACTGTGCCTGTGGAATCTGTGGAGAAGGAGGTCGCGCGTATGGCGAAGGGGACGTTGTATAATCCGACAGCCTTATCTGGCGCGAGACGGAAGTAGTCCTCGCTATCCACTTCTCTCCAGTCGCTGCGGTCGATGTACACTGCGCTGCCGACCTTGACTTTGCGCTCACCGGGTATGGTGCCCTTGGGGTCGTACGGGACTGTCATGTCTTGCTCGTCGTCTGCGGCGAAGTCTTCGATGACGACTTTGATGGGGTCCAGGACAAGCATCTGGCGGGGCACGGTGCGCTCTAGGTGCTTGCGGATCGAGGCTTCGAAGCGCGGAGGCTCGATTTCGGTGGTGGAGTCTGTGACGCCGAGCTCGGAGACAAAGTTGAGCATGGCTTGCGCTGGGATGCCGCGGCGGCGCAGGGCAACCATGGTGTAGAGGCGTGGGTCGTCCCAGCCGCGTACTGCGGGCGGAATCTTGCGTGTCTCGCCGCTTGCAGTCTCAACGGTCGTGCCTTCGACGAGCTGGAGGATTCGTCGCTTTGAGAGGATCGTGCCGCCGACACTCAGGCGCCCGAACTCGCGCTGCATAGGGCCCTTCTCCTCCGACTTCGGGGCCTTCATGTCCAGCTTCTCGAGCAGCCAGTCGTACGAGACGCGCGACTGGCGGAATTCGACTGTGCATAGCGAATGCGTCACGCCCTCCAGCGCGTCGACGATGCAGTGTGTGAAGTCGTAGGTGGGGTAGATCCGCCACTTGTCGCCGGTGCGGTGGTGGTGGTTCTCCTTGACGACGCGGTAGGCGGGCAGATCCCACATCTGCGGGTTGCCCTCGTTGGGGTCGGACAGCTTCTGCTTCATGCGCAGGAAAGCCTCGCCTGCTTGGTATTTGCCGTCGCGCATCGCTCGAAACTCGGTGATGGACTCTTCGATTGGTCGCGTGCGGTGGTCACAGGCGTAGCGCTTGCCACGGTTGTCTGGGCCGCCGCGCTGCATGTTGATTTCCTCGCCTGTGAGGCCTTAGTTGTATGTTCATGTGCAATAGTGAGGTATTACATACGCGAACAATGGCACACGTAGGCGCAGTCCTTGGTGACCAGCTCCTCTGCCAGCTCGTACAGCTTGTCGAAGCAGTCGCTGCTGTACGTCACCTTGGACGGCTCGAAGCCGAGCCACTTGATGATGTCCAGAATAGCCGTGAAGTACTTCTCCTCCTCCTTCTCCGGATTTGTGTCATCATATCGGAGGTTGCAGGCGCCGTTGTGATGCTTTGCGAAGCCAAAGTCGACCGCAATCGCCTTGCAGTGCCCAATGTGCAGATAACCGTTGGGTTCGGGCGGGAAGCGCGTTTGGACGTCTTTGACTGGTTTTTCTTCATATACGCGCTTCAACCAGCCCTCAGAGAAGACACTTGTCGGCTCTTTGGTAGCTGCTGGTTTCGCTTGCTCTTTTGGACGCAGAGCATATGCAGCTTTCTTCGCTTTAGCTGCGGCCTTTTTGGCCTCTTTTTCCAGGGCGCGCTTGGAAGGCCCCTTGTCTTCAGCTGGTCCTGCTGCGTCGGCCATTGTAGTGTTTAACGAGGGCTGAAGGTAGACGAAGTTGAAAGTTGAGCGCGTGGGCGTGGGGCAGTGTTTGGAGGGGTGTTGACTCAAACGCGCTAAAAGTCACCAGCCACACATGCGCCACAACACCAGGAATGCGAGACGCGGATCATTTTCTTCCGCCCAAACATATAGAGTTTTTATTGTGTCACCCTTCAGAACACACTGAACGCAAAAGTGGTTGATTCAAAAATGACGGACAGCTTCGCTCAAACGCGCGACGCGGACATTTTCATTCCGCCCATCCCACACCTCGCTCGCTTCATCTGAGCTCCCAATCCGCTACGAAGATGCTCGTATCCACTGTATCAACCTTCAGGAGAGAGACACTCAGCCCTAAACTTGATGGCTCAACACATTTGAACACCATCATGAACGAGCTAGACGCGGATCAACTTCATCCGCCACTCTCATGTCTCAATCGCTTCTTCTGCGCATCGGCTCCGCTACACAGGTGCTCTGTCAACCTTCAGGCCACACTGAACGCCAAGGTCGATTTTTCTCAACTCACGAGCACCTATGTAGGTGATCACCTTGCGCGATGCGTGTGATAGCAGTTTGATGGACTGAGAGGAGAAAGTGGGGGAACTGAGTGATAGATTGTGAGGCTACTGAGGCTCTGAGGGAAGCGCAGAATGACGCTAGTCCAACTTGAGTGGAGCTAAGCCCTCACTGGCTTGGCACCTGCGAACACATTTACAGCGCGCGGAGGAGCCTTGCGGCAGGACCACGGTGCTCATATTTCAGTCTGTCGAACTTCAGGACACACTGAACGCTTGTGGTGATGACTCAAACAATGCGAGCGCCCTCCTAGCGATCAGTGTGTCCTGAAGTCCGACAGACTAAATATGATGCGAAGGTAACCTTACATGCAATGACAGTGTGAAGAGGCTCGTATCTATTGTGTCGACCTTCAGGACACACTCAACCCCGAAGTCACCCTCAGTCCCCAACCCTCGCCCTCCACCCTCCACGCGCCATCCCCAGCGTCTCCATACCCAACGCCATCCCCAGACTCTCCGCCCGCCTCCCCCCATACTCCCGCCCCACACTCCCGCCCCAAACACCGCCGTACATCCAGTCTTCTCGGCCGCCTCCGTGCCCTCGCTCGCCGTCGGTATAGTGAAATGTGTGCCCGTCTTCTTTGGTCTATCTCTCCTATACAGCAGAGAGGACATGGCATGATACTCCTGTCGTGCTTTCGCCATTGGAAACGTCTCGCGATTATGTATCAAGCGGCCTGGTACGTAGCCGTATGCTAACCATTCATACGGCGATCTAGGTAGCTTCATCGTAAGAGAGTCTTTGAGTTCGCGCGCGCAGATCTAGATGCTGATGTGGGGCACGCATGAAAGCATGTCCTCCGCCAGTATGGGATCCAGATCCGGAGACTCGCTGCGCTCGATTCAAATCGGTATGCGCTCAGTCTCATCGGTACCCGGAACAACCCACCCCGAAACGAAGGTCCTACATGAAAGTGTAGCGACGGTGATGGTGGGGCGTGTCTTCAAGGAGAAATTAGTGCGGTTGTTGGTGCGCGCATGATATTAGTGACCAGGTGTTGATGAAGGTGGTAGTTGTGATTGAGCAGGGCGTAGAGATTCTGTGTCGAGAGGTGGAACCAGGAGAAGAGTGCGGAAGTGAGAATGTCGGCATTGGTGGCTTCTTTCATGGAGGGGAGTATGGGTGTGTGTAAATACGGGGGCACAGATTGGCGTGGTTGTTGGGCTTGCGCTGGGAGGTTGAAGGGCGCTTTTGCGCGTTGGTACTTGTACTTGAAGAGGGAAGGGTGGCGATGCGTACATGTACATGGTACCTAGGTAATGAAGTGTGGTTGGTGAGATGGTTAGATGGTGACAAGTGAACCATACTGGTGTGAAGACGCTGACGTTGAGCTTGTCGTTACCAGGCATTCTGAAATTCTGGTCGTGGTGATGCGAGCTGATGGACAGCGTGCCGGGACGTTGTGGGTAGTTGGTGGAGTTTGAGTCGGTATCGGTACCAAAGAAGCGATGAGGGGGGGTGGTCATTCGCATCTAACAGCTATCGTTAACGTTCTTGTCTCACGCATCAGCGAAATTCGTTTGGTATTCTGCCCACATAGTGTTCGCTGAGAGGACCAGGACACTCAGTATCCTGGGCAGGCTCCCCGAGAATTCGTGATCGATCATCTCCATCAAGCTCTACCAGCAACACTAGGAGTATGCTGAAAGTAGAGCCTGGCTATCCTCGATGTGTTATGTGTAGTTTCTTACCTTACCAAAATGTTGTTGAAGATAGACAGGCTACTAGTTCGCTATACAGACTTTGTTCTTTGGTTGGTGAACTTTGCTGGTCTTGTCAGTCACGAAGTCTTGCGGCATTCGGTGCTTGGTACTACGAACACAGCCTTCGTGAGCAGCTCATCTGTACTGACCACCTCTGAGCATCACGAGATCCTATTGACTATTCAACGCACCTCATCATCAGCTTTACATACTCTGCGCTGTACCTCCTCGCGACAGTATCAACCATCGCCCATCAACTCGTCATCCAAATCCTCCCCCTCCCCCTCCCCCTCTCCACCCCCCTCCCACTCCAACGCCTTACACCACATCTCAGCCCTCTCCCTCTGCACCCTCATATTCCCCTCAACAGGCGATCCCTCCCTCGTCCACCTCTCAAGCGCCTCCCACTCATCCGCCCCAACCCTTTGCTCACTCGAGTTACTCCGTCCAGCCGGCGTCCCATTGAATCCACCCCCATTCCCAATCCAAACCTGCAGTAACCCCGAGCAAAATATTTCCGCGATAGCTGCCTGGGACGGGCGGAAGATGAGGTATATGATGAACTGGTGCATGCGGAAATGCTGCGTTAGCACGTTGGTGCTGTGCAGGTAAGTGCAAATGTCTTCGATGAGGTTCATGATGTAGTTGGAGGACTGGTGCAGACGATGCTGGCGGAGTCGGAGATGGGAGTTGATGGAGTAGCCGCATTCGCCTGGGGGAAAGCGCATGGGTACGTCGTGTAGTGAGGATGGGGTCTCGTTGTATCGGGCTTGTATGCCGGCGCAGTAGCGGTGGAGAGTGGCGACGCGGACTGGCGAGCGGTGCTGAGTGTGGAGATATTTACGGTACTCGTTGTTTGACAGAGACTTACTTACGAATGGTCGAGTGATGTTATCCAAATGCCATGCGTGGACTGAAGCGTTACCTTCAGCTATGTAATCCAGCACCATATCCCTAATAACCAGGCTCTGATTCGGCGTCGGCGCAACGCCCTTTTCATCAGCGAGCAAGTGTATATATATCGACGGCTGCTCGTACGCTCGTTGTTGTATAGCGCGGTATTCTTGCTGGAGGTTAGTGTCTGTGAGCATGCGCCTTACCAGGTCGCCATCGACGGCTGCAGCGTACACGAGCGGCGCGGATGAGAGGATGAGTGCGCATTCGCGCATATGTGAGACGTGACTAATTCTACCAACTGGGCTACTGGATGTGTACTTTGGCAGCTCTGCGTTGAGGACGTCTTCGATGACGGGCTGGTAGTGCTGTGAGCGGAGGAGGTTGGACCATCTGAGGCGTCGTTCTGTTAGTGTTTCTGATGTTGCTGGAATATGCTGAGCGTTGGGAGTTTGACTGGAGTCGTTAGTTCTCGTTGTATCCATGCTGATGGAGAGTGTGTAGGTATGTGTAGTACAGTGGGAAAAAAGTTAGAGAGAGCATCGACGGCAGCCGATCGTTGAAGTCACGGGAAACATAACGGTAGGAAGAAACAGTGACGAATCATCTTTTGATAAGGCAAGCTCTACGATGTAGTGTATATGGTTTCGTGAAGTGATGATGCGTCACGCGTTTGCGCGTTGGAAGCCCTATTGCGCATTCGTTGGCGCACCGTCATTCTGTTCATGGTGACGGTAAAGATCGTACAAATGTCCTTGTATGGTGTGAGGCGCCGGCTTTGTCATTCAGGCTGACCTGAAAGTTGACGAAATGAACACGAACGGCATTGTACCGCCGTCACAGGACGACTCCGGTGTTCATTGCATCCTCAAGGTCAACACGCTTGGACCGAGCACTTTCTCGCTACATTTCTCCCTGAACATAAGTGCGCCATTATCCGCAATACACCTCACTCTGCGCCAACCAAAGCGGATCCTCCGCACTTTTCAACCCCCCAACTTCCCTCCTAATCTCTAAACCCGCGACCTTTTCATACGAAGTAGACAGAAACTCGTACGTCGTAGCGCCATGCTCCATGCCACACCGTCCCGTCATACCAATATTCTTGCTGGCATACAACCACCCCATATTGTTCGCGGGCTCGATTCCTTGTATCAAGGAGTACGCCTCCATCTTGTCCGTCGATAAATGCGGGCAAATGTACGCTGCCATGCGTATGAGGTATCTGCGCAGCTCGAATGCTGGAAGGCGTCCTTCGATCGGCCACTGGAAGAGGGGAATAAAAGCTTTTGTGCCAGTGAGTTCATGCATAGCGCTTTTCCTAGTTGCCGCAGGGATCCAAAGTCTTGATTTCCCGTGCCTTCTGCTGCGGCAGAGATAAGGTTGACGAGGCCGTGCGACTTCGCTGGCTTCTTTTATAAGGGCGCGCATCTGGGTAAAGTCTAAGCACACGTCCTCGCATACGCAAAAGAGCCGTAAGGAGTTGTTACATTGCCGTTTGTGTGTTTCTGTCAGGATATCTTCCGTGGTAAAGGCTGCGTGTGAAGGTTTATGAGGGTAGTATATCACGTGTACTATGTGACAGCGGTTCCAGCAGTGCCCAACCGTCCGACTCGATCCTACTTCGGACCGATTAGCGTCTCACTTACGCACACCTTTCTATATATCGATAGCGACCATCCTTACAACAAGGGACAATGCAATCTGAATTACTGCTTTGCGCAGTTCTATCTTTTATCGTTTGCATTCACCGCAATACTGCGCGTGGATGTTGTATGAGGGAGACGGCGCAGAAGGGGCGTTTCAAATGAAGAAGTGAGGCCTCTATGCTTGTCATGCGGGTGATTAGATCTCGGGTCAGCCTTGCTACAATCTCTCGTCGTGTGTCTGAAGACAGCTTGCTCAGGACAAAGATATGGCGTTGTCGATCCGCCAGTCGCAAGCTTATGTGATCTGTGTCGTCGTCGAGGTATCCAGCTATAAGGTCTATGAGCTCCTGGGGTACGCGGTAGATTGCGTTCGACTGCAGTTCAAGCGTCGCGCCCGGTGGCAGGTCAGGCACATGTTGTTCACATGCGGTGACGCCACAAATTGCGCTCGATGGAAGGGCAGGCGTGTCATGTTCCCTTGCGATGTCGGTATAGATTACACTCGATGGCGGGTCAAGCGCGTCTTGTTCGCCTGCTGTTACGCGATAGATTACACTCGATGCCAGTTCAGACACATGCTCTTCCCTTACGGTGACGCCACAGATTGCGTTCGATTCCATATGAACAGCGTCTTCTTTCCTTGCCATGCATCCCTGCCACCACCTCTTGATTGTTGTGAGAATTCGAGTCGGGAGCACCTGCATCTTGTTTGGGCTGAATGCTCGTCGATTTCGGACTCGGACCTGGCGCGTCAGATAGAAACCTAGCCGGTGGGTGGAACAAAATGGTGGAACAAAATGGTGGAACAAAATGGTGGAGTACATTGGGTAGTGTAGGAGCATCGATTATCTGCAAGATGGCGAGAATGTGCTCGGTTTTTATGTGTGGGCTGGACTACTAGTCTACCAATGCTCTTCTAGTTCCCGCCATACTCGCTCGTGGACCATGGACGGACACGTGAACGAAGACTTATGGACTACTGATCAGACTTGCAAGTCAAAACGATGAAGGGAGACTGCTTATCTGCAATGTTCGTTCGTACTCAGTACACTACCTAGCGGCACTTTCTAGTCGAATCTATACACGCTGCGGTTTTAGCTATGCATTTGTCCACACATGCAAACAATTTGTAATTGCCTTACCTTACTCTTGTAGTGGGGATCCAGAGCGGACTTTGGGTCGTCTCTAATTCTGAACCACATAACCCACCCAAGAACTGAATAAAACCATTCGCTCACATTCCGAAATCTCACTGCCTATATTCCTGGGTGAATTTCGTGCTCAAGTGGAAACATAGATGGGTAAGACCATTCACTGTCATTTAGATCCTTCACTTCCCCGCTGACAGCGTGTTAGTCTTGACGCAAGATAATCGCAACGCGCATGTTCAAGATCCAACCAGGGATTCGCCCGACGCTGAATTCCTCATCTACAGGCTGCACATCATTCAAGAACACCGCAGACTTCACGAAGAGCGACCGCCCACCGCCGAGGAGAGGCTCGAAGACGCCCAGAAGTCGCAAGCAGCATGGGTGGCGTACAAAACCAAATTATACTGCGAAGTCCTTCGAAAGAGCCTAGCAGACGATGCACGCAACACTGACGAAGCCGAACAGCGGGAACCCAAGGCTAAAGACGACACTTCGATGATATTGAAGGAAACGTCGAGTAAAGACATATTCGCCCATAAACGCGACATTCTTCCAGCCCAGAAATGCGGTGCCATATACGAAGTTTGGTAGAATACAGGACAAAAGGACACTCAAGATCAACATCCTGATAGCCAAGCTTGAAAAGCTCCAAGTTGAAACGAACAAAATGCTCGCGGAAATGAAAAAGACCGAGAAGGGCACAAAGCCCTTGGAGCAGATGTGGTACATCAAAGTTATGTGTTTATTCGTGGGTCTCGTTGCGCTGGCGATGTACCGGGTGTAGCTGAGATTGGTGCGGGGATTGCAACATGGGACTTCTGTTGAGGGTGTGATTTGGATGGCTTTGCATTACCTGGCGATTCATAGATGATTCAAGACGCACCGATAGGATCGGCTACCCAATGTCAATGTGGTACATCTCTCGCTACGCACCCATTTTGAAAGGAGCTGTTTTACAATAGATGTGTTACCTTGGCTTCTTGAAGAGCGAAGTCGTATTCCAGCAATCAACGATGGGCTAACATTCATCCTCCAACTTCTTGAATGTCTTGCGGTTCTAATCTCACACGGCTAACTTCAAGTATAGCGCTTCACGTCCGACGAGCGTTTGGCATCTGGGCGTATATATTCTGCGAAGTCAGAGCTCTCCAGAGACGTTAGCGATACCGCCATCATCACCTGCTCGTCATACGAATAGCAACTTCTATTAGTATTCTCGAAAGCCACATATCGCCTGGAGCAAAGGCTCACGGCCATCTCACTGGAGCATCAACACCGCTATTCGAGCACAAGAACAACACATCAGCCATACAGTTCACATCACCTGGAGCGGACACCAACATTTCTCTGAACGATCGAGTATCGCGTGCTGAAGAAGTTTCGACCAAGATCAAGTATGCTGCAACGTGCCAACGTATGATGATGTGTAACACCAGCATACTAAGCAAGAGTTACAGATCAGCCGGGCTCAGTCAACGACCAGTAGAAAGCGGACCAACAAACACGAAGCAGGCATACGTCCACCGATCTCACTTGTAGCCATCACGCGATATGCACTTACGACGTCCAATACTGCCGCACTTGCCAGCTCAAAATGAAGCGGATAAATTTGGTTAATTTCGGACAAGGCTCTTGGTGTAAAGGATGTCAAGCGCAGCAGAAAAAACGCAATGGAATGTGCTCGAAGTGTGAAGACCGAGAGGTGGCTAGATGAAAAAAAATAGACCCAGCCTATCTGGAGCTCCAGCGCGAGACGTTGAGGAACCAGGCTCTGGTCAGAGAGGGTGAAGCGCGATTGAATGCAGGGAGGGGCGGACAAAACATTGATGTAATTGAAGAAGGCGTTGGGAGTATGCGTCATTGTTTCCCCGATGTTTCCTTGCTGGGTTCTAGTCGAGCTACAGATACGTGTCCATTGTAATCGTGACGAGGAAGATTGAGCCTACTCAGACCTGTGAGACTACAGCGTGACCACAATAGCTTCGAAGCACTTGCCTTCCTAGAGAATATGAAGCAGTTCGAAAGCTAAAGCTTCTCTCCGTCAATGAAATCGCGGATCGTCTGCTCTAGCCCAACATCTTCCTCAAAGCCTAACTCTTTCGCCCTCGCAGTATCGTACCCAGCCGGCCAACTCAGCACAATCCTCTGGATCGTCTCGTCCCTCTTCTCTTTCACCAAGTTCCTCACTTCCTTCCCAGCGACCTTTTCCAGCGCTTTTAAGACCTCACCGCTCGTCGCAGTGTAGCCGGGCAATAGCACCTGTCGGAAGTGTCCAAATCTCTCCGCCGGCGCTTTGATAGCATGCACCAGGTTTGCAGCCAGTGTACGCGGACTGGTCAACCAAATACCGATACTGGGATCTACGGGCAGTTCACTAGCCTCTCCATGAACAGGCTCGCGCACAATACCAGACACGAAGGATGACGCTGCGGCCGTCGGCGCACCTGCTCGCACAAAAACCGTTGGAAGACGCACACTCCGTCCATCGATGAGTCCGCGTCGTGAGAAGTCGTTGATCAAGAACTCGATCATGAGCTTCTGCGTCCCGTAACTGGACTCCGGCATTGGTACAATATCCATTTCCGTTGCCGTGTTCTCGACCGCTTTGCGGCCGAATACTGCACACGAAGAAGTGAACACGACCTTGATGCCCGGTCGCTTTACTCGAATGACATCGAGCAACTGCCGTATGGAGTCGAAGTTGACAGACAAGCCGAGTTCCAGGTTTGCTTCGGCGCCACTTGACATGATGCCGTGTAGAATGTACACCGCGTCAGGGTCCTGGGAGATCAAGGACTCGGCGGCTTTCACGTCCGTCAGATCTGCGGCCACGCATTGTACGTCTTTGTAATCTGTCGGATTTGGTGGCTCTCGGACGTCGGCGAGAATGAGTGATGTGGCTGTAGAGGTTTCGATGAGCTTCTTGGCTAGGATCTGACCGACAAAGCCGCCGGCGCCGGTGATGAGAACTTTCATCCTGAATTTAAGGAAATGGGAGTTATGATAGTGGCAAGGTTTTGACAAGATTGATGGCGTTGGCAGCGCGGAGAGCGTTGAGACGTCGGTGGAAATGCTGAAGCTTGGTGGGGAAGGTGCGGAGCCGGTCGGCAGATGTTCTTGCCACCCACTTTCATTTGCAACTCGAAGTCCTCCAACATCACACTGCCCCGAGAGACCTGCACGTGGAAAGGCAGCTACTTTGGTACGAATAACAAAATCAAACTATTATCGTACTCATAAGCTCAGTGCACTTCGCAATGACGACAAACATAAATTGTCGCTCAGAGTCACCGACCCGGAACACAAGAAGAGAATCGACAGTCAATTTGCATTACTACAGGATTATTGATCCACGCAACAAGCATATTCCTCCATCTTCTGTCCCCATAACATGCAGAATGTCCAAGCCATCAGCGTCGTAACGTCTCAAGCGCTCTCCCTCGCCAGATTCGCCGGCGGCGGCTCCTCGTACTTTGGCAGCGTCTCGACAGATCCTCGATTGCCAGCCACAGTATCGCTGTCTTCGACATTCCTAAAGGTGGGGAGTAGTTGATGCTCGACTGGCGGCGATCGAGTCGAGTAAGTCCACCGCAGGTACTTGCGTGGCGTGGAGCGACCGCTTCGAACATTGATAGAGTGCAGGTCGAGCAGGCTACACCAGTAAAGAGATAGTATGAGGCCGATGACCCCGAAAGCAATGGCGACCCAAACCCAGAGTGCGACCATGGTGAGAAAGATATTGAGTTGCGCTAGGAAGTTGATCGGTTGAGACAGGGAAAGGTGGCGAGCAATCGATTTGAGAAGCATCTGGGTATCGAGTGACGCTTACGAGATTCGCAGTAGGTGCGGTATAGTACGTGAACGATCACAGCGAGGCGAGCCCGCATATGATCGAATGGGCATGTCATTTCAAATGTTCACTTCACACTAATGCGCGTCTAAAGGGTGATCACAGAACTCCCGCTCCACGGCCGCATCAGTTCAGCACGCGCTACCTCCGATGAAGCTAGAAGCATCCACACCGCATTCAAGAACCTCAGCATCAAGCGTCGCGGTGCACCTATGCAGAGGTAGCATACCAGATGTTGTACGGTATAAGTGTGTTTCATGATTCGTATACTACGACACATCCTGATAGCTTGCATGGGTGGGATGATGAGCACGATCGAAGAATGGTCTTCTCTCACAACATGTGAAGAATTGTGCGCGATTTCGAGGCTTGAATATCCATTCATGTGACCCTATCAGTCTCTCTCCCTAGCAATTGTGCATGATAAGAAACAAACTGAACAATATTGCCGGCGTATATCGCTCTCTAATCCCGTTTCAAACACCCCTCACTCGTGACTTCACTAGCGGAGCCTCCCCCCGGATACTGGTTGCGTTTCTACCAAGCTCGCTACACACGCTGCTTGCTCCTCGGCTACCACTCCTCGCTCTAGTTCGATATCCTCTCGGCGTCTCTTCTCGCTTCTCTTCTCGCGTCTCTTCCGCACGCAAGATCGTACGCATCCGCAACACCGCCAGCCATGTGGAATCAGAAGGACGCAAATAAAACCAAGAACGAGGAATACTAGCCAGCCAACGAACGCGAGCCAGCTTTTCCAGCTTTCCGGGTCACTGTGGGATATGTTCGAGGTCGCGTTGTTGGAGGATGTGACGTTCGTGAGCATTGTCACGTAGTGATAGAGTACGTTGAAAGTAGAGCCTAGATATCTTCAGTATATTACCTAGAAGATTGGCGATCGGAGTGGTTTGATGTGAGGTTAATGATGTCGGGGGTTTGCTCGTTGGATTGGTATGTTGCTTAGCGTCTTTAGCTCTTGAGGTCGTGCTTGGAGGAGGAGGAAGGTCGAAGCGCGTGCTGGGACTTATGTGAGTGTACCCGAAGCTGTACTCTCCGAAGTCACATACGCGCATGGAATGATCCGAACGGCGGAGAAAAATCGATAGTCGTCAAACAAGAAGTGATGGCCGAGTATGTAAGATGTTCGGTTTACGAACTCATTGAATTGCCAAGCTACCAGCATCGAGAATACTTTCGGTAGTGCGCCCTCAGTCTTCCAAATCATGTATTTCAGCAGTCGACAACCACACGACCAAGAGTATCTCCGTCACGTCACCCGCCCATCCGACATGATCCTCCGATCATGCACCTCTCAACGCTCTGAATACTACGCCACTCGTCCGTACTGTAGCGGTTGCTCATAACCCTAACCCTAATTGCGGTAGTCTCGCCTCCCCATCATGAACCTCCTGCGCTGCTTGCTCTCGCCTGAGCTGTCGAGCATAAAACCACCCCAAGCCAGCTCGAGACATTGATGCACCGCAGTTGACATTATCGAAATGCCTGAACAGAAACTTGAGGCCAAAGGTATTGGCGAAGGTTGCAATAAGTATTCCGAGGGTCACGAGGCCAAAGGAACGAAAGAATCGATCGGTGCTATGATGATGTGCTTCGGTGGTCTTAGTGTATGATGTAGCGGATGGGCTTAGGTCTTTGGGTATTGGAAGTAAGGTAGTGTGTAGTATGTAGTGGAGGGGGGAGGGTGGAGTGCCAGTGGAGCGAAGTCTCTTTTTGCCGGAGGCGGATCTGTAGGACATGCGTGAAGTGGAAGTTGCGCAATAGAATGAAGTGATACTTGTGAATAGTGATTGCGACACTGTCAATGTAAAGAAGAAGATGACAGACTCGCCTAAGCATCAGTTGCGACCTGAAGATTGACACAAGATTCACGAATACGGCCGTGAAGACTCGTTATGCACATCACCAACGTTTGCCCACTGTACTAGATACCGCCAAAGTTTATTTTAATGACATACCATGTACCATCTTGTCGAACGAACACAGGTCAATAGCAAACTCTTAGTATCCCATCACATCTCCAACTACGAGTCCACCTTTACCAAACTATCTGCTTCACCCCTTCCCCACCCGAGTACTCAGCTCCTTTCTTCCTTTCTCCCAAAATCCTACACCCCACCACCCTCGCTCACTCGATAAGCCGGCGGTTCCACTCCAACCTCTTCGTACATTGGTAGCGCATCCACCGACCTCCGAATATTTTCCGTCGCTACGTTCCCCATAGCTATGTCCTGCGAGCCCGATGCCTGGGCACGATGTCGCTGTTTGCGGTACTTCGTGCCTTTCATAGCGAGTACTACAATCGAAATAGTGCAAAAAAGGGCGACAAGGACAAGGAATGTGGGGACGTATGGATCGATTGACATTTTGCGGTATGATGGGTTTGAGAGGAATTTGTAGTGCCTGTGAAAGGTGTGGGGTTCTACGTGAGATATGACTAGGGTCTTATACAAAATGCCGTGGGATATTAAAGGTTGGGAACACTGCAGAAAATGTTTGTGTAAAGTCCATGCTCATATTGTGAAGTGCCTATCAGAATTCCACGTGAAGGAGCGCTCGAATTACATTATGGAATCGCGACCGTGAAGTACGTAGCAGAAGTTGAACTCCAACGAGCCTCTTAATTCCCGTTAATCACAAAACACACCCTATATGACAATGTACCATGATTCCCCCTCAGTTCAAGCTTCAGCAACTATGACCGCTTATCATCCACCCCACGTGCTCCCCAAAGCCGCTATATGTGCAATATTGTCAAGCGCGATGGGATCCTGAACAGCAAACGATTGAATATCCTGTGCTTCACGCTATTGCACGTCTTGTGAGCATCCGCCTGCGTTGCTGTAGACGCTAGTGACCACGTTGAAAGCTGGGGCCGTGGGGCGGAAGGCTCTTCCCAAATGTGGACGTAGAGGAGCCGGATACCGTGCTAACGGCGGTATTCCGTGGGGAGAAGACGGCTGTCGTTGACGAAAAAGACGGCGGAGGATGCGCTCTAGCATTTCGATCCAGCATCCCACTGCGCCAAATGGCCTCACTTTTCGACAGCATCGCATTACACCGCTCAGTATCCGTGTACGGCGGCGGATTACTATAGCGTCGCAGTGTATCTGCGCTCTCGCCGCTGGGGTGAATACCAAGTCCATGCGCAGTCGAAGTATAGGCAGGTAAAATGGGAAGCGACGTGGTTCTTGGACGCTACATACGCTGGGACATTGTTGGCGATGGGGTCCTGCTGAAAGAGCGAGGACTGGGAATGGCGCTTAACGTCGAAGAGTTGGTGGTGTGACTGCTGCTGATAGAGCTGTGCGGAGGGGATTGTCGTGGATGTGAAAGTTTGTGCGGGAGAATTGGAATGCGCTGTGTTGGTTGGGGTGGAAGGAGGAGGGGTTGTGGTGGTGACGACTTGCTTCAAGGGTGCCGGAGTTGGTGCAGGGTCGTGAGCAGGGAGGAGTAGCGCGACGAGCGAGAGTATGATGTAGGCGTAAAGGACGCCGAAGAAGACTAGTAGGATAATGATTGTGAGGTCGTCCATGGTGCTGCTTTCTGTGACAGCTTGATGCGATGAAGTGGATGAGTTGCGGAGTTGCAGAGAAAAGGTGGTGGATGATGAATAGCACAGTGTGATGTCCGGAGTATTTTGATTCTCAGTAGCATGTACAATGAGACAATGCTCATGTCTCATTCTGTTCGACCGAATGAGACAAATCCAGAAATCTAGAAACCATTCGAAAAGTCTCGCCCAGATGAGACAATACTCAGCGTCCAAGCGTATCCGCCGGTCTCTCGCCAGCTGATGCTAGGCGGCCACCAATTATGTATCCCACACCTCTGCCCAAGTCTCACTCCTTCTGGGACTCTGGCCAATGTACTCCACGTGACCTGCCCAACTCACCATCCTCATACAATCTCCCGATCGACCCTCATCTTCGCAACCACCTCGTAGTCGGGCAGCAGGTCCATGCTCGCCGATACATGCGCGGCCTCTGGCGTCTTCAGCGTTGGGGACGGACCCGAATGGTTGTCGTGTTCATCGGACACGGCTTGCTTGCCGCTACGGCGAAGGCGACTGTGAAAGACGCACCACCCAACAAGGAAGAAGAAGAAGGCGAGCACAACCCATATGATGGTGGTAGTGTGAGGGTCGTTGCTGGCGGTCTTAGGTGGGTCGGCGCGTTCGAGGTCGGGCATCGTAGGTGAGGTGGGGTGACGTTGTGTTGATGCAGCTGAGGGTGTTACGGTACGTGGTGAGTGGAGGCGAGACGTGGTCGTAACTGACTAATCGCGAATGAGCTGCCATACATCGTGTATAAAGAGTGGCTTGAAGACTTTGCGAGGTAGCGTAAAAAAGTGCAAATTTTGCCTGGCGCTTTGACCTCGAGTGAAGTGAAAGTGAAGGCTGAATAAATGCGACATTGTTTATCCTTCTTCTTTCTTTGCAATAAAAGCGATGTCGGATAGTTTTATTGAGCTACTGCTGCTCCCACTTTTCTTTATAAGGTGATGCTTGGCAAGTCTAAAAGGGCTACCCGATGTATGCCCGCTTGAACGATGCGTGTTGAAGTAGTCTGTGCCTTCGCCTACCATTCGGCTGTGGCTCTTCAATTGCTTTGGGCTACGACTGCTGGGTGTGATGGATCGTGTGCCCATGCCTGCCACTCGTCGATTCTCAAGACCTTCTGCTCGCTGGCCTTCGATGCCACACGCGTCCTTCATTGTCTCAGATGTATCGGAAGGCAGTGCGAATGTCACACTGTTCTTCCTAAAGTGCATTCTCGGGAGGGATGTGATGACTTCGGGGGACGAGACTGAGCTCGTCCTGCTTCGTCGATGGTTGCTTGTTGGCGTTGGAGAAGTCGGCGTGGACGAGTTTCGGTGGGTACGCGACGGTTCGGGAGGAGGAAGCAGCCATAAGCCGGTGAGCGCTACGATATGCTGCACGACGACGACTGCAACGCGGCCAGATAGTAGTAAAACGGCTATCGTAGTTGTGAAGACCGCGAAGATAGCGAATGGGACGGATATTAGCACGAAGATCAAAGGCGCAATAACGTTTATCGGGTTCCAGCGAAGTCTTCTATACATCGTGGATAGCGCCGACTGGCGCGCGGTGAAGTCGCGATGTCGTGTAGTCGTAGACGTCAGATTGCGGATGACAGCTGCGGGGACGCCAAGGACGGGGACGTGGAGTCGTGGGGCCGTCCAACACTGGGGACAAAGACTCGTCTCGTCAAATTCTTCTGCTTCTGCTTTTGGCCTTTCAGAATTATTTTGAAGTCGTTGCCAACGCTGTGGAGTGTCGAACATCGAGTTCTCGCTTCACACCTCGTGGCTGATGAACCGCCTCGCACTCCTCGTCGGCGTCATACCCATGCCCAACAACACCGCACCCAAACTCGTCCCCTTGAAGATACTCTCGTACTGCTCAACCTTGAGGCGCGTGCTATACGGCTGTTTGGAGATGCGCAGGAAGACGCCGCCGGTGACGAGCAGCCATGCGCCGAAGAGGAGCTCGTATCGGTATTTTGAGGCGGCGTGTTCAGTGGTTGGGGCAGACATATCGTGAAGATTGATTTCTGGGAGTTTGGAGGGAATTTTGAGTGAAGTATGTGAGCACAATCAGGTCTGGTGAGTGAAAATTGAAGTTTGCAGGTGGAAGGGTGCAATCAATATTTCGGGGAGTGTATGACGTACCCCACCATGTCGGTGAGGGAGGCGAAACATCGTCACCACAACACCATTAACTACAACGAAACGATCTGCGGCCCGCGCGGAGAACATGCCGTCTTACGGGCATCGCGGCTACGATGAAGACGCTCGTATTATCTCTCCTGAACCTCGATAACGATCAGGCGCACATTTCAAGCTGATGTTGCGGCTTTTCTGTGTGCCGGTGTCGAAATTTGTTCCGTGTCCGTGTCGTAGGTACACGAATTTCCTAGCGCTGTGTTTTCAGTATCCAATCTCGTGTCTTGACAACGTTCTCATTTCTTACTACGTGCTATAGTTATAGCAAACACTGTTTCCAAGAATACTTCTACAACACCTTCATACACTGTCAATTCACAGTGATTTTTTCACACCTCTGTCCTTTTCGTACAAGACAATGTTCCCCACATGGAAAGTGAACCACACAGCTCAAACCCGATCAAGCAGACGCTTGATCACCAGAGCCAGCCACACCGGTGTCAATCACGTTCCTCCACGCCACTTACCCACAAGACATCTCCGCTCATCAGCCCACCATGTCTTCAACGACATCCTCCAAACCATGGTTTAAATCCACACGGGGCATCCTCATCCTCCTCGTGCTCGGCACTTCTGCCATCTGTCTACTCTTTGCAGCCGTATAACTCTGCAAGCGCCAGTACATCAAGCGCAAGGCACCACTTTTGCCTACCCACACTCGTTCTCTGTCTCTATATCATCTGCCTACCGGCGTTCCTGTCGATAGGCTTGTGCGTATCGATCCAGCGCATCGCCCGTTGAGCCTCCAGGTCCCCTTGCGGTCCAAAAGTGCTGAGCGGGGTGTGAGGTACAGTGGAAACGGACAGGCGCCCGAGTGTGAGGAGCACTGCAGCCTAAGATTGCTGCTTAGGGCGAGGTAGGTCATCCCAATGGTGCTGGCTAGGTATGTTCCAGGATTGAAGGTCATGCATCGTAGTTCTCGCATGGAAAACTGCGAAGCATTCACTTTTCACAAACAATCGCGCCACGCAAAGGTGAACACGTCAGACACATCCGTGGGAGCTCCGTCCGTCTATCATGTTTCACATCGCGTTATCATCTACCTTTGTTCTTCAGTCTCACAGCTCGCACGCACTGTTTGGACGCGTCTCAATTTGCATTGTACATTCACAGGTGATCTCCGTTATAGTATACCACAACTTTTTTCCTTACTTCAACATAATTCACAATTGCCCCACCTAATTAGTAATTCCGCAACCACTTTATCGACTCCACACCAGTTTTACACATACCCTCAACAACCCCACAAGCCCCATTTCCGAAGCCATCATGACTCCCAGACCCCTCCACAAAAACAAAGCCGCAATAAATCTAGTCGCCATAGTATGCGCCTCAATGCTCCTCGTCATCGCAGTGATCGCCATCGGCCACAAAATACGCCACAACGCGCTCAAGAAAAAGGCTCTCTTACCAATACACAACGCGTGTCCCTCGCCCGGTCGCATATACCCTCCAGGTGTTCCCACTGATACGGCGATGCGGTGGGATTCGGGACATCGTACGATGCATGTTCAGGTTCCTGCGCCCATGTTTGGTGAGAAGAAGAGGTTGGAGAAGAAGAGTAGGGGTGGGAATGGGTGGGCGCTTGTGAGTGGGGATAGGTGGCCGTATGAATCTAGATAATAAGTCGCTTGTCGGATCGT
>Ga0265798_10004076_pt1 | contig 20404 bp, 21 predicted proteins | sample P3T30metagenome_FD_192430 | JGI IMG/M metagenome (GOLD analysis project Ga0265798, IMG submission 192430) | Plant litter microbial communities from East Loma Ridge, Irvine, California - P3 T30 | ecosystem: Environmental > Terrestrial > Plant litter > Unclassified | place: USA: California... | reverse complement strand
TACAGGCTCTTGGTGCGCTGCGTGTCATAGGCGGTCAGCCCCGCGAACAGCAGCACGCCGACCAGCGAGATCAGCAGGCCGAGCGGCCCCGAATTGACGAACAGGTTGATCAGGCTCGCGACGATCAGGCCGACGAGGCCGATGATCAGGAACGTGCCGAACGCCGACAGGTCACGCTTCGTCGTATAGCCGTACAGGCTCAGCGCCGCGAAGCCCGCCGCGGTGGCGGCAAACGCCTGCGCGATCGCGATCGGCGAATAGACGAAGAAGATCGACGACAGCGACAGACCCATCGCGACCGCGAAGCCCCAGAACATCGCCTTTAGCGTCGAGGTCGAGAACTTGCCCTGCCCGAAGCTCATCGCGAACACGAACGCCAGCGGCGCCAGCGCCACGACCCAGCGCAGCGGCGTGCCGAACACCGCCTGCGCATAGCCCGACAACGCAAAGCCGAGCGCGACGATGCCGGTCAACAGCACGCCGGAGGCCATGTAATTGTAGACGGACAGCATGTACGACCGCAGGCCGGCGTCACGCGCCTCCGTGCGGGTGCCCGAAGCGGCCCCGCCAAACGGGGCAGCGGAGGGCCGGGGATCGGACCAATTGGCCATTGTCTCTTTGCTCCTTCATCCGAACGAATGGGTCGGATAGGAGGAATATCGCGCGTCGGGTCGCGCTTTTCAAGCGACGCGCCGACCCGCATCCGATCGAGCAAAGGTTCGTTACAGCCCCATGCACCGCCTGTTCGTCGCGCTGCGGCCGCCCCCGCCGATCCGGACCCTGTTGCTCGATGCGATGGAGGGCCTGCCCGGCGCGCGCTGGCAGGAGGACGAGCAATTGCACGTCACGCTGCGCTTCATCGGCGAGGTCGACCGCCGACAGGCCGAGGATATCGCCACCGCACTGTCGCGGATCGCCGCGCCGGCGCCGACGGCCCGGCTCGACGGCGCGGGCACCTTCGACAAGCGTGGCCGGATCGACACGCTCTGGGCGCGCGTCGTCCCGGTCGAGCCGCTCGCCGCGCTCCACCGCAAGGTCGACCAAGCGCTCGCCCGCGCCGGGGTCGATCCCGACCCGCGCCGCTACCTGCCCCATGTCACGATCGCGCGCTTCTCGCGCACCGCGGGCGACCCGGCGCTGATCGACCGCTGGATCGCCGACCACGCCGCGCTCGCCTCGCCCGACTTCACGATGCCGCACCTGACGTTGTTCGAGAGCATTCTCGGCCACGAGGGCGCGCGTTACGAGGCGGTTGCGCGGTGGCCGCTTGGCGACGCGCCGTCACCCCGGACGTGATCCGGGGCCCCGCTTCTTCTTCTACAACAGGCAGCTTGATCAGGACGACATGGAACCGACCCATGGTCGCCGTTTCGACATAACGTTCCCAAGCCGGCAAAGAAAAGCGGGAACGCTCCCCTTCCCTCCCACCACCACTCTGTTACGCTCGCCCGAAAACCGGGAGGATGCACGGCCGGAGAGCAGGACGCCCGCGCGAGCGGCTATGCATGGTATGTGCTGGGGCTGCTGTTCCTGGTCTATGTCCTCAATTTCGTCGACCGACAGGTGATCTCGATCCTCGCCGAGGACATCAAGCGTGACCTCAACCTGCGCGACGAGGATCTCGGCTTCCTCTACGGCACCGCTTTCGGCGTCTTCTATGCCTTATTTGGCATCCCGCTCGGACGGCTGGCTGACAATTGGCATCGCGTCCGTCTGATGACCGCCGGACTGACGCTCTGGTCAGCGATGACCGCGCTGTCGGGACTGTCCGCGAACGGCGCACAGCTCGCCGCCGCGCGAGTCGGGGTCGGCGTCGGCGAGGCGACCGCCTCCCCTTCCGCCTATTCGCTGATCTCCGACTATTTTCCCAAGCGGCTGCGCGCCACCGCGCTGTCGATCTATTCCGCCGGCCTCTATGTCGGCGGCGGCTGCTCGTTGTTCATCGGCGGGCTGATCGTCCAGAACTGGAACCGCGCCTATCCCGGCGGCGGGCCGCTCGGGCTCGCCGGCTGGCAGGCGGCGTTCCTCGCGGTCGGCGTACCGGGGCTGGTGCTCGCGCTGGTCGTCGCAACGCTGCGCGAGCCGGTGCGCGGCGCGGTCGAGGGGCTGCCCACCCCGCCGCCGCATCCCGCGCCGTTCCGCGCCTTCCGTGACGAGCTGGTGACGATCCTGCCACCGCTCACCTTGATCGGCGCGGCGCGGCTCGGACGGCGCGCGCTGCTCGTCAACCTCGCCGGGCTGGCGGTCACTGTCGCGCTGGTCGCGCTGCTCCACGCGCTCGGCGAGCCGCTGCCGCAATGGATCGCGGTCGGCGTCGGCTTCTATGCGGTCTTCTCCTGGGGTTGCGCACTGCGGCATCGCGACCCGCCGACCTTCGCGCTGATTCTCGGCACCCCCGCCTTTCTGTGCACCGTCGTCGCCTACGGGCTCAACGCCTTCATGGCCTATGCGTCGAGCTTCTGGGCGGCACCCTATGCGATCCGCGTGCTCGACGTCGCGCCCGCGCTGGCCGGGCTGTTCATCGGCGGCGCGGGCGCGGCGGCGGGGTTCATCGGCGTCACCACCGGCGGGCTGCTCGCCGACCGCCTGCGACACAGCAACCCGGCCGGGCGGCTGGTGCCGGTGCTGGCAAGCGCGGTGCTGCCGGTTCCGTTCATGATCGCCGGCTATACGACCGCGACCCCGGCGGTGCTCTACGTCTGCGTGTTCTGCGCGCAGGTGTTCGCGGCATGGGGGCTCGGTGCTGCGGCGGCCGCGACGCAGGATCTGGTGCTGCCCCGGATGCGCGGCACCGCGACCGCCACCTTCTTCATCGGCACGACACTGATCGGGCTCGCGCTCGGACCGTATCTCGCCGGGCGGATTTCGACGCTCAGCGGCAGCCTGTCGACCGGGATGCTGTCGTTGCTGCTCAGCGCTCCGGTCACGCTGGCGGCAGGGCTCGTCGCCTACCGCCGCTTCCCCGCCGCCGAACGCACCCGCGAAGAGCGCGCGCGGGCAGCGGGGGAGCCGGTCTAGCTCACGACGGCTGGAACACCCCGCAGGCGATCCGCCCGCCCGAATTGCCGCTCGGATCGGTCATCAGGTCGTCCGGCCCGGCATGGATCACCATCGCCGCGCCATCGGCATCGAGCAGCCCGGCGAGCGTCGCGCCCGCAATCACCGCACCGATCGTGCCGCGCCCGTCACTGCCGATCACGAGGTTCGGCAGATCGCCCTGATGCGGCCCCTGCGGGTTCATCGTGCCGTGCTTCTTCTGCGTCGGGTTCCAGTGGCCACCCGCCGTCGTGAAGTCCGGCGCATCGCACCGCCCGACCATATGGACATGCGCGCCATGCGTTCCGGCCGGCATCCCCGTCGCATCGACGGTGAAGCGCACGCCGCCCGCCACCTCGGTCGCGCTCGCCCGGCCGGCCGGCGCGCCCGTCGCGGTCGCGAGCATCGCCACCGCGCGCGCGCCGCCCGCGACGGGCGTGCCGGTGTCCATCTTGCCCTCGTCGTTGCACGCCGCCAGCGTCAGCGCCGCCAGCCCGATCCCCGTCATCGTCAGAATCTGTCGCATCGTCGCTCCTCCCTATGATCTCTCGCGCCAACCCGCCGTCGCACGGGCGGGTTCCGGCACCCTCACTTGTGCCCGTCCGCGATCAAAGCCGCGATCCGTCGCCCCAGATACGCGGCCTGCATGATCGCCAGCACCAGCGCGATGTTGAGTAGCACGATCTCGATCAGGAAGAACCACAGCGGCGTCCCCGCGATCATGCTCAGCCCCAACAGGATCGTGCGCGGATTGGCGCCCAGCGCCGCCAGCAGCGGCAGCGCGCGCGACCCGACCGTCCGCGCGATCCCCGCGATCCGCCGCCGCTCGGGCGGGTCGGCCTCGGCGCTCGCCACCAGCGCGTTGACGCGCTGCGTCGGGCGCGACAGCGCGTGCCACACGCTCAGATACAGGTTCGACAACGCCACGCCGATGCCGCGCCCGTCCGACTTCGCGTTCTGCAGCCACGGCGTATTATACGCCCACCATTGATAGGTGCGGCGCTGGCTCTCGGCGAACACCGACTGCACCGCGCGGCTCAGCCCGGCGAGGATCGCGATCGGCCAGGCGATCCAGCCCACGCTGTCGTCCAGCGCCCCCGCCAGCAACAGATACAGCACCCCATGCCCGGCATAATCGCACAGGCCGTCGACGATCTCGCCCGACGGCGAGGCGCGCCCCGACATCCGCGCCAGCGCGCCGTCCGCGCCGTCGACGACATGCCAGCCGCAGTGCAGCGCAAAGCCGATCGCGATCGCCACCGGGGTCGCGACCCAGGCGTAGAGTACCGCCGTCACCATCACCATCACCGCCCCGGCGATCGACACCATGTTCGGCGTCACCGGAGTCGGCACCAGCGCCCGCGCCAGCCGGTGCGCCAGCGGGTGATACAGCACCCTGTTCAGAAAACCTTGCAGCTCCCGCGGCTTTCCCGCCACAGCCGTTTCAGATTCGTTCACGCGGTCCCTCGCGAGATTGCCCCGCTGCGCCTATACAGGGCATCGGCTCGCTTGACAGATGCCACGTATCTGTCACGAAGCGGCAACGTAAAATGGCTTTTCGTCCGACTAAGCGTCGGCAAGTGGGGTAGAATGGCGACGATCAAGGTTGCGGTTATCGGTGTCGGCAACTGCGCAAGCAGCCTAATTCAGGGTAAATATCACTATGCCGGCAGCAATACCGCCGCGGGCCTGATCCACGAGGACATCGGTGGATACAAGGTCGGCGATCTGGAATTCGTCGCCGCATTCGACGTCGACTCGCGGAAGGTCGGTCTTGATCTGGGTGAAGCGATTTTCGCGAAGCCGAATTGCACCAAGGTCTTCCATGCCGACGTGCCCAAGACCGGCACGATCGTGAAGATGGGCGCGAAGCTGGACGGCGTCGCGCCGCACATGCTGACCGCGGCCAACGATCGCGGGTTCGAGATCAACGACACGCGCGACGCCGAGAAGGCCGAGATCATCGCCGAGCTGAAGAGCTCGGGCGCGGAGATCCTGGTCAACTTCCTGCCGGTCGGCAGCCAGGACGCGACCGAATTCTACATGGAGTGCGCGCTCGAGGCCGGCCTCGGCGTCGTCAACTGCATGCCCGTGTTCATCGCGTCGCGTCCGGAGTGGGAGAAGAAGTTCGCCGACGCCGGCCTGCCGATCATCGGCGACGACGTGAAGGCGCAGGTCGGCGCGACGATCGTCCACCGCGTGCTGTCGAACTTGTTCGGGCAGCGTGGCGTGACGATCGATCACACCTATCAGCTCAACACCGGCGGCAACACCGACTTCATGAACATGCTCGACCGCAACCGGCTGGCGAGCAAGAAGGAGTCGAAGACCGAGGCCGTGCAGGCGGTGATCGCCGAGCGGCTGGCGGACGAGAACATCCACGTCGGTCCGTCGGACTACATTCCGTGGCTGGGCGACAACAAGCTGTGCTTCCTGCGGCTTGAGGGCGACCTGTTCGGCGGCGTGCCGATGAACCTCGAACTGCGCCTGTCGGTCGAGGATTCGCCGAACTCGGCGGCGGTCGTGGTCGACGCGATCCGCTGCGTGAAGCTCGGGCTGGAGCGTGGCGTCGGTGGCGCGCTGGAAGGCCCGTCGGCGTTCTTCTGCAAGCACCCGCCGCAGCAGGTGACCGATGACGTGGCGGCCGCGATGACTAACGAGTTCATCCACGCCGACGCGCGCCTCGCCGCCGAATAAGGCCTTTCGACCTTGCACGCGCTGATCGTCGCGGCCGGCTATGGCAGCCGGCTGCGCGAGGTGTCACCCTCGAAACCGCTGACGCTGGTCCACGGCGTCGCGCTGATCGAGCGCGTGCTGCGCGCCGCCCGCGTGGGCGGCGTGACCGACGTCACCGTCGTCACCGGCCATGAAGCGGAGCGGCTCGAACGCCATCTGGCGCTCGCCGCCGCGACGCTCGACCTGCCGGTGCGCTGCGTGCGCACCCCGGACTGGTCGCTGTCGAACGGCCATTCGGTGCTGACCGGGGCCGAAGCGATCGGCGCGCGGCGGCATCTGCTGATGATGGCCGATCATCTCGTCGATCCGGCGCTCATCGCGCGCGTCGCCGCCGCCCCGGAGGCGGCGCTGACGCTCGGGGTCGACCGCCGGCTCGACAATCCGCTCGTCGACATGGACGATGTCACCCGCGTCCGCGCCGAGGGTGACCGGATCGTCGCGATCGGCAAGCACCTCCCCGACTATAATTGCTTCGACACCGGCGTCTTCGCGGTCGACGCGCGCTTCCACGACGCGTTGCGCGCCTCGATCGCCGCCGGTGGGCCGGGCTCGATCTCGGCCGGGGTCGAGGCGCTGGCGCAGACCGGCGCGGCCAGGGTGATCGACATCGCCGACGCCTGGTGGCTCGACGTTGACGACGCGCGCGCGCTGGCGCAGGCGGAGGCCGCGCTGGCCGGACGCGGCGCGCACCAGCACGCAGCCTGACAGCAACAAAATCTCACCGGCCAGCCCGGAACACGCCCGCAACACAGGTTATTACTCCCGTCGACTATCGCTCGCCGGAGAATTGCCATGTCGCACGACCATCGCCCGATCGGCCACCGCAGCAGCGCCGGCTGGCCGGCCCTGCTCGCAATCTGTGTTTTGATCGCCGGCGTCCTCTATCTCACGCTCGGCCGCAACGAACCCGCGGCACGCGTCAAGCCGGCGACCGGCTCCGCGCAGGCCATGGCGCTCGCCGCCGAGCAGCCGGGCACGCGCCGGTGATGTTCTCGTCACCCCGTACTTGATGCGGGGTCCCGCTCCTTCAGCCGCGGGGGAGAAGCGGGTTCCCGGATCGCGTCCGGGATGACGGAAGCGGGTGGACGAAGATTGCCGCGTCGCCGACCGCGCTCTCTTCCCCACGGATCAACGCCCCCACCCGCGCGTTCCTTCCCGCATGACCGACCCCGTCGACCCCCAGCATCGCCGCCGGACTGCCTTTGACAAGGACACCGGCAAATTCGGCCAGGGCTATACGCTCGACGACGAGCGCGCGCTTGCCGCGGACATGCCGGCCGGCTCCGTCGCGCCGAAGCCGTCGACGCTCGCAGCGTCTGAGGGCGACGCCGGCCGCCGCGCCTCGTTCGATCCCGCCACCGGCGCGGTGCGGGGCAGCGGCGCGAGCGCGGGCGGCGGGCATGACGGCGAGGACCCGAGCGACGATCGCGCGGGCGGTTCCGGCGCGCCGCTGACCGGGGTCGGCACGGACTGACGGCCATGGCGGCCGAGTTCGACATCGTCCTGTTCGGCGCGACCGGCTTCACCGGCAAGCTCGTTGCCGACTATCTCGCCCGGCGCGACCCCGACGGGCTGCGCTGGGCGATCGCCGGCCGCGACGCCGCCAAGCTCGCCTCGGTCCGCGATGAACTGGCGATCGACGTGCCCATCGTCATCGCCGACAGCGACGACCCCGCAGCGCTGGAGTCGATGTGCCGCCGCGCCACCGTCGTCATCAGTACGGTCGGTCCCTATCAGCTCTACGGCAGCAAGCTGGTCGCCGCCTGTGCCGCCGCCGGCACCGCCTATGTTGACCTGTGCGGCGAGCCGGCGTGGATGCGCCAGATGATTGACGCGCATCACGACGAAGCGCAACGCAGCGGCGCACGGATCGTCTTTTCATGCGGCTTCGACTCGATCCCCTTCGATCTCGGCGTGCTGACGCTGCAGGAGGCGGCGCTCGCGCGCTTTGGCACGCCGGTGCCACGCATCAAGGCGCGCGTCCGTCGCATGAAGGGCGGCTTTTCCGGCGGCACCGCGGCCAGCCTCAAGGCGACGCTCGCCGCCGCCGCACGCCAGCCGTCTCTGTTCGGGCTGCTCAGCGATCCGTTCGCGCTCACCCCCGGCCATGCCGGCCCGCACCAGCCGACCGGGCTGCTCCCCGAGTTCGATCCGACGCTGCAATCTTGGGTCGCGCCGTTCATCATGGCGCCGATCAACACCAAGAACGTCCATCGCAGCAACTTCCTGCTCGGGCAGCGCTGGGGCGATCTCCTCTATGACGAGATGGTGGTGACCGGACTCGGCGATCTCGGCAAGGCCGCCGCCGACGCGCTGGCGAAGCTCAATCCGTTCGCGGGCGACAAGGGACCGAAATCGGGCGAGGGGCCGTCGAAGGAAGAACGCGACGCCGGCCACTTCGACATCCTCTTCGCCGGGCTGATGCCAGACGGCACGCGCATCGATGCGACCGTCACCGGCGACAGCGACCCCGGCTACGGTTGCACGTCGAAGATGCTCGCGGAAAGCGCTTTGTGCCTGCTCCGCGACGTAGAGGCGGAAGGCGGCATCTGGACGCCCGGCGCGATCATGGGCGCACCGCTGCGCGAACGCCTGCTCGCGCGCGCGGGAATGACGTTTACGGCGGGCTGATCTCGCTCGTCGCCCTGAGTCTTAAGCGCACTAACCTTCCGCCACTCCGTCATTGCGAGCATAGCGACGCAATCGCGCTCGCAATGACGGTCGGGACGGTTGTGGCAGACCACTGGGGCGCCCGACGGAGAGCCTACCCCTCCCCCTCGGACTCGGTTTCCCGCTCGACCTGCCCGACCAGCACCGCCAGCAACTCCCGCGCGCTATACGGCTTGGCGAGCAGATGCATGTTCGGCTCCTCGACCTCGACTGCGCCGATGTCGCCGCTCGCCACCACGATGCGGATGCCCGGATGCAGCTCCGCCGCACGCGCCGCCAGCTCCAGCCCCGACGTTCCCGGCAAATGCACGTCGGTCACCAGCACGTCGATCGGCGCGGTCTGCAACGCCGCCATCGCCTCCTCGGCGCTCGCGGCATCGACCACGACATGCCCGGCCTCCTGCAGCACCTCGGCGGTTGCGCCGCGGATCAGCGCGTCATCCTCGACCAGCAGGATCGTCCGCCGCGCCTCTGCCGGCATGACGGCGCGCGGCACCGGCTGCGCCCGCGGCGCGACGCTCTCGCGGCGTTGCCCCTGATTGCCCAGAACGTGCCGCACCTTCCGCGCCAGTGCCTCGCGCGTGTACGGCTTGGACAACAGTTCGAGCCCGGCATCCAGCCGCCCGCCATGCACGATCGAATTCTCGGTATAGCCGCTGGTGAACAGCACCGCGATATCGGGCAGCCGCTCGCGCGCCTTGCGCGCCAGCTCGGGGCTCTTGAGCGTCCCCGGCATCACCACGTCGGTGAACAGCAGATCGATCGCGATGCCGCTCTCCACGACGCTCAGCGCGCTTTGCGCATCGACCGCCTTGAGCACGCGATAGCCGAGGTCGCCCAGCATCTCGACCACGGTGGCGCGAACCTCGTCATCGTCCTCGACCACCAAAACCGTCTCGGTGCCGCCGGTGATCGGACCGTTGTCGAGCACCACCTCGACATCCTCGCTCTCCATCGCGCGCGGCAGATAGAGGCGGATCGTCGAGCCGTGCCCCGGCTCCGAATAGATGTTCACATGCCCGCCGGACTGTTTGACGAAGCCATAGACCATCGACAGTCCCAGCCCCGAACCCTTGCCCTCCGCCTTGGTGGAGAAGAACGGCTCGAACACCTTGGCGACCACCTCGTCGGACATGCCGCAGCCGGTGTCGCTCACCGCCAGCATCACATATTGCCCCGGCTCCACCTCGTCGTGGCGGCGCGCGTAATCGTCGTCGAGATGCGCGTTGGCGAGTTCGATTGTCAGCTTGCCCTGCCCCTCCATCGCGTCGCGCGCGTTAATCGCGAGGTTCAGCAGCGCATTCTCGATCTGGCCCGGATCGATGAACGTGTTCCACAGCCCGCCGCCGAAGATCGTCTCGACCTCTATCCCCTCGCCGATCGCGCGGCGCAGCATATCGTCCATCCCGCGCACGAAGCGCGTGACGTTGACGACCTTGGGCTCCAGCGCCTGCCGCCGCCCGAACGCCAGCAATTGCGCCGCCAGCCGCGACCCGCGCGACACCCCCGCGAGTGCGTTGGCGACGCGCGTCTCGGCGCGCTCGTTCCCGGCGATGTCCTTCTGCAACAGCTGGAGGTTGCCCGAGACGACCTGCAGCAGATTGTTGAAATCGTGCGCGACGCCGCCGGTCAGCTTGCCGACCGTCTCCATCTTCTGCGCTTGCGTCAGCTTGCGCTCGGCGGCGTGGCGCGACGCGATCTCCTCGATCACGCGCGTCTCCAGCGTCTCGTTGAGCTGGCGGAGCTGATCCTCAGCGCGCTCGCGATGACGCACCTGCCGTTCGAGTTGTTCGGCATGGTCGCGCAGCGCGGCCTCGGCGGCGCGCTGATGCGTGATATCTGTATGGACGCCGACCCATTCCGCAATCTCGCCGTGCGCGTCGATCCGCGGCACCGCGCGCACCGCAAAGGTCCGCCACGTCCCGCAATGGCGGCGGACGCGATGCTCGAAGACGAAGGTCGACTTCGACTCGACCGCCTTGCGCCACGCGGTCACGGTCGGCTGCGCGTCGTCGGGGTGGACCGCATCGGCCCAGCCATAGCCCTGATATTGCTCGGGCGTCTGCCCGGTCAGCATCGCCCAGCCGAGTTGCTCGCCGACCATCCGCCCCTCGGCGTCATTGGTCCACAGCACGCCGTGCATCGCCTCCATCGCGGCGCGGAAGCGCGCGTTGCTGGCGTTGAGCGCTTCCTCGCGCCGCACCCGTTCCTCGACGTCGAGCACGATCACCTGGAAGCCGAGCACCGCGCCCTGTTCGTCGAAGCGCGGCAGGTAGCGGATGTCGGCGCGCCGCCACGAGCCGTCGCCATGCTGGATCAGCGAATCCTCGACGATCGTCTCGCCGGCCAGCGCGCGCTCCATGAACGGGCGACGGCGCTCGAAATTTTCCGCGCCGATCACGTCGCGCGTGTGGCGTCCGATCACATCGTCCGCGCCGATCCCGAACCATTCGTAATAATGCTGGTTGGCATAGCGATAGACGAGGTCGCGATCGATGAACGATACCAGCAGCGGCAGCGCGTCCGTCACCATCCGCAGCTCGGTCTCGCTGGCGGCGAGCCGCCGCTCCAGCAGCAGCCGCGCGGTATTGTCGATCACGGTGCACAGCACCCCGCCGGCCATACCGTCGCTCTCGATCACCGGGGTGTAGAACAGGTCGAAGAACAATTCGGTCGGCCCGCCGTCGCGGAGCAGCGTCAGCGGCTGGTCGCGATAGCTGACGACCTCGCCCGCCAGCCCGCGATCGAGGATCGCGCGGTTCCACTCGGCGATCTCGGGGAACACCGCCGCGGCGGTCTTGCCCATTCCGCCGGGATGGCGCGCGCCGAGGATCTCGCGATAGGCGTCATTGTAGAGCAGCACGCCGTCACGGCCCCACATCAGCACATTGGGCACCGGCGAGTTGACGACGTTCGCCACCGTCACGCGCAGCGTCGGCGACCAGCGCTCCACCGGGCCGAGCGCGTGGCGCGACCAGTCGGCGTCGCGGATCATCGCACCGCACTCGCCGCCGCCGACCGGCCAGCCGCGCAACGCCTCGCGCGGCGCCGATCCGTCGCGAAGCAGCTTCAGCGCAGTGCGCACGACCTCGCTGGCGTTGCCGTAATCGCCGGTCGCGAGACTGTCGGTGACGAACGCCTCCAGCTCCGGGGTGAGCGAGACGTTGCGCGATTGACGTTGAGCCATGGTGCGAATGTCTGCCTCGCCTCACCCTGTGTCAATGAGTGACACATGGTATCTGACTTAGGTTGAGCAGGTTAATTATCCGTCTATCCATTTGGCGCGAAAGGCGCGCTGTTTGCCGCTCAGCGTGCCGCCGGTCGCCTCGACCCGCACGATCCCCAGCCGCGGATCGGCCAGCGCGCGCACGCTGCGCTGCTGCTCGCCGCCCTGCCGCACGAAGCGGATCGTCACGGTCGCGCCCGGCGTCAGCCGCTCCAGCGCGCCCGACCAGCCGGCGGGGTCAGTGACGGCGACCCCGTTGACCGCCACGATCCGGTCGCCGGCATCCAGCCCGGCCGCATCGAGCGGCGAGCCCGGCAGCGGCGCGGCGGCGAGCATCACGCCCGCCGGCGCCGCGACCACACCGCCCGCGCCGATCCAGCCATGTTGCGGTGCCGCCGCGCGCAGCACCAGCCCGGCCTGCGCGAGCAGCGGTGCGAAATCGGGGAGAGCGCTGCCGCTCACCGAGGCCGCGAAGAACGCGTCGGCGAAGGCGGCGTCACCGGTCACCGTCGCGACCCCGCGGCGCAGATCGTCGGGCGTATAGGGCCGCTCGGTGCGGCCGTAGGTCTGCCAGAGATAGCGCATGACATCGTCGAGCGATCGCGCGGGAAAACGCTGCCGGATCGACAGGTCGAGCGCCAGCGCCACCACCTGCCCATAGGGATAATAGGACAGGAACACGTCGGGTGCGACCGGGTCGATCGAGGTCGCGGCATCGGCGAACGGCGCGCGCAGGCTCATCTCCTGCGGCCCGCCGTTGCGGCGTGCGGGCGAGAACAGCACGGTGTTGAGCGCGCCCGCGGTCGCCTTCGCCCAGCCGTCGACATCGGTCAGCCCGGCGCGGCGCAGCATCAGCGGCCCGTAGTAATTGGTGACCCCCTCCGCGAACCATAGCGACGGCGTCGCATTGGCACGCGTGAAGTCGAACGGTTCCAGTTCGCGCGGGCGCAGTCGCTCGACGTTCCAGGCATGGAAAAACTCATGCGAGATCGTGCCGAGCTGCCCGGCGTTGGTGCCGTCGAGCGGGGTCGGCGTGCTCACCACCGTCGAATTGCGGTGCTCCATCCCGTCGCCCGAGATCTGCGGCGTGTAATCGGCGAGAAAGGTATAGCTGCCATGGTCGAAGCGCGGCCATTCGCCGAACAGCTTGCGGTGCTGCGGGATCAACTGCTTGACCTGCGTCGCCAGGCGATCGACGTCGGCGGCGCTGCCGTCGTGGTGCACCGCCAGCCGGATCGTGTAGCGCTGCTTGCCCTCGCCGACCGGCCATTCGCGCACGTCCTGCCGCGCGATCTCGATCGGGCTGTCCATCAGATATTGCAGGTCGGGGGCGGCGAAGGTGTTCGGCTGTCCGGCGACCGCGGGCAATTGCGTCGCGATCGTCCAGCCGGAGTCGGGCGACACGATCCGCACACGCACCGGCGCGGCGTCGAACCCGGTCGCCCACATCAGCGTCGCCGGCGGGTTGAGGTGCGCGTGGCGGGTGTCGATCTGCGCATAGGTGCCGTCGCCGCGATTGCCGAACACCGTGTAGCTGACCACCACCGTCCCGTCGTGCCCCGCGACGCTCCAGCCATAGGGATCGTTGCGCAACAGCGGCAACGGGCGCCCCGCCCCGTCGCGCGCGGTCACCGCGAAGACGTTCTTGGCGAATTCATGGAGCGCGTAGCGGCCGGGCGACGAGCGCGCCATCTGCACGCGCAGCGGCCCGGCGGGCACGCCGCGGAAGGTGGCGACGATCTGCGCGCGGTGATGCGCGGCATCGGGAAACGACAGGTCATAGTGCACCTGTCGCGCCCGCTGCGCCGCGGCCGGCACCGCCGACGCCAGCCCAAGCCCGATACTGAGTCCGCCCGCCATCATCGCCCCGATCGTCCGCATTCCGGTCTCCTTCGCCGCCCCTTCCAGCACGCGCGGCGCGCACGGGCAATCACCGCCGGTCTCCTCCGAAATGTTAGCGGGGGTGAACCGATGGCGACACGGTGGGTTAAAGAGACAAGGTTCGCGATATAATGGAAAGACTTAACATGGCCGGTCTGCGCTACGCACCTCTGCGCCCGACGCCCGCGACGGAGCGCGCGCGATGACTCCGACGCTCAAACCGCTCGCCGAGCAGGTCATTCTCATCACCGGCGCCAGTTCCGGGATCGGGCTCGTCACCGCGCGGCTCGCCGCGAAGCGCGGCGCGCGCGTGGTGCTGGTGTCGCGCGATGGCGACGCGCTCGTCCAGATCGTCCGCGAGATCAACGACGCCGGTGGTCACGCCGAGTTCGCGATCGCCGACGTCAGCGATCTGCGCGACGTCCAGCGCGCCGCGAGCAAGGCGGTCGAGCGCTTCGGCCGCATCGACACCTTGGTCAACGACGCGGGCGTCGCGATTTACGGCAAATTGCTCGACACGCCGATGGCGGAGCATGAGCAATTGCTCCGCACCAATTATTTCGGCGCGGTCCACGGCTGTCTGACCGCGGTCGAGCATCTGCAACGCGCCGGTGGGGCGCTCATCACTATCGGCTCGATCGTCTCCGATATTCCCAGCCCCGGCATGGGCGCCTATGCGGCGAGCAAACATGCCGTGAAGGGCTATGTCGACTCGCTGCGGATCGAGATCAACGCCGATCGCCTGCCGATCTCGGTGACGCTCATCAAGCCGGCGGGAATCGACACGCCGATTGCCGACCATGCCGCCAACCATCTCGACGGCGCGGCGCTGCTCCCGCCGCCGGTCTATGCTCCCGAATTGGTCGCCGAGGCGATCCTCGATGCCGCGCAGCATCGCCGCCGCGACGTGACGGTAGGCGGCACCGGCCGCTTGCAGGTGCTGGCCGCGCAGCATTTTCCGGGGCTGCTCGACCGGCTCGGCCCGACATTGCTGCCGTGGCTGCGCGATCCGAAGCGCGCGCCCAGCCGCCACGACAATCTCGCCGCACCGGTCGACAACGGCGCCGAACGTTCGCGCGACCAGCATGGCCGCCGCATCAGCGTCTACGAGACCGCCGGTCGCCACCCGCTCGCCACCGCCACCGCCGCCGGGGCGGCGCTGGGGCTCGCCGCGCTGGCCTTTTTGGGTCAACGCCGGATTGACCAATAGGCGGAGAGCAGGGATGACTCGGTCGATAACCAGCAGGGGCCGTGCCGTTTTGTCCGAAGAGCGCTGTGTGATAATTCCATGACCAGAGCATCTCCCACCACGGTCTTGATCGTCGAGGACGAGTTGTTCGTGCGGATGATCGGCGCGGACGCGCTGGAAGAGGCGGGCTATTCGGTCATCGAGGCGGCGAGCGCCGATGAGGCGCTGGCGGTGCTCGAAGAGGCCGACAATGTCGAGGTGCTGTTCACCGACATCCGGATGCCGGGTTCGATGGACGGGTTGAAGCTGGCAGAGGTCGTCCACGAACGCTGGCCGGGAATCCGCATTTTGCTCACCTCGGGCGACACGCGTCCGTCGCGTGCCGACATTCCGGACGACGGCCGCTTCCTCGCCAAACCCTATCGCTTCGAAAGCCTCTCGCGCGAACTGACGACGCTGCTCGACAGCCGCTGACCCGCCGTCGCCCCGGGGGCCGCTTCTTCGCCGGCCACCAAGAAGAAGCGGGATGCCGGATCGCGTGCAGGGCGACGCGAAAAGTGGCGGCGCACACCCGCCTCCGCACGCCCGCCGTCCCACCCCACCCTTGCGCCTCCGCCCCGCGCCACCTATGTCTCCGGCAACGCGGGCGCCCTTTCGGCGCCCTCCTTCGCGCGCCTTTCCTTTTTTCGTCTTCTCGGCTAAGGCCGCGCGCACTCAACGCGAAAGAGACCCCGTTTGGCGAAAGAAGAACTCCTCGAGATGCGCGGGCAGGTGGTGGAGCTGCTCCCCAATGCGATGTTCCGCGTCCGGCTCGAGAACGATCACGAAATCCTCGGCCACACCGCCGGCAAGATGCGCAAGAACCGCATCCGTGTGCTGGTGGGCGACGAAGTTCTGGTGGAACTGACCCCCTATGATCTGACCAAGGGGCGGATCACCTACCGCTTCATGCCGGGTCGCGGTGGTCCCGGTCCGTCCTGATCCTATCCTCGCGCCCGCGACCGGGCGTGCGATCATGACCCGTCTCGTCCTCGCCTCCTCCTCGCCGCGACGTCGCGACCTGCTCGCGCGGATCGGCGTCGTGCCCGACCGGATCGTCGCGCCCGCGATCGACGAGACGCCGCACCCGCGCGAACTGCCGCGCGCCTATGCGCTGCGGCTTGCCGTCGAGAAGGCGCGTGCGGTCCCGCGCGCGCCGGACGAGGCGGTGCTGGCCGGCGACACGACGATCGCGCTCGGCCGCCGGATCCTGCCCCCCGCCACCGACGAGGCGATCCAGCGCGAACTGCTCGGCCTGCTCTCCGGCCGCCGTCACCACGCACTGTCGGCGGTCTGCGCGATCGCGCCCGACGGCACCGAGCGTGTCCGGCTCGCCGACACGATCGTCGCCTTCAAGCCGCTCTCCCCTGCCGAGATCGACGCTTATGTCGCGTGCGGCGAGGGGCTGGGCAAGGCCGGCGGCTATGCGATCCAGGGCCGCGCCGAGGCGTTCGTGCGCTTCCTCCACGGCAGCCATTCGGGCGTGATCGGGCTTCCGTTGTTCGAGACCCGCGCCTTGCTCGCGGCCAGCGGCGTCGCCTTTGGCTGAATGGCTGTATGAAGACGGGATCGGCGAGGCGCGCGCCGCGCTGGTCGCCGGCGACCGCATCCTCGCCGCGCGTATCGAACTGCCCGAGACCCTGCGCGTCGGCACCGTCGCGCGGGCGCGGCTGACCGAGAAGCTGGTCGCGACGCTCGATGACGGGCGGGAGGTGATGCTCGACCGCGCGCCACCGGGTGTAACCCTCGGCGCGCTGACCACGATCGAGGTGACCCGCGAGGCCATCCCCGAACCCGGGCGCGCCAAGCGCCCCCGCGCACGCGTCACCGATGCCGCCCCCGGACCCGGTCCCGACCTGCTCGCGCGCATCACCGCCACGACCTACCCGGTCCGTACGCTGCACCCACATCAGCTTGACGCGCTCGAAGCCGCCGGCTGGTCGGAGGTGATCGAGGAAGCACGGACCGGCGAGATCGCCTTCGCGGGCGGCGTGCTGCGCATGACCCCGACCCCGGCGATGACGCTGTTCGACGTCGACGGCGACGGTCCGCTTGACCAGCTCGCGGTACGCGCCGCCACCGCCGTCGCGCTGGCGATCCGCCGCCACGCGATCGGCGGGTCGATCGGCATCGACTTTCCGAGCATCGCGGGCAAGGCGCTTCGTCAGGAGGTCGCCGCCGCGCTCGACGCGGCGTTGCCGCCGCCGTTCGAGCGCACCGCGGTCAACGGCTTCGGCTTCCTCCAGATCGTTCGCCCGCGCCCCCGCGCTGCGCTGCCCGAGCGCGTCCGCGACGATCCCGTGGGCACCGCCGCGCGCGCCGCGCTGCGCCAGCTCGAGCGCGTACCCGCAAACGCCCCCCTTGCGCTCCGCCTGAATGCCGCGGTGCGCGCGCGCATCGAGTCCCGCCCCGACTGGATCGAAGCGCTGGTGCGCCGCACCGGCCGCACCCCCATATTGGAGGGATGAGCATGTCCCGCTGCCCGATCTGCACCGCGCCTGCGGTGCCCGCCCACGCCCCGTTCTGCAGCCGCGGCTGCAAGGACCGTGACCTGTTGCAATGGCTCGGCGAAGGCTATCGCCTGCCCGGCGAAACAATCGACACGGAATCGCTGGACAGCCGCTCCGACACCGATTAGGGGACGCGCCTCGCCGCTGAAAAGCGGTGCGCCCAAGTAGCTCAGTTGGTAGAGCATGCGACTGAAAATCGCAGTGTCGGTGGTTCGATCCCGCCCTTGGGCACCATTTCCCCGCTCTTCCGGTTGATCGCGTCGCGAAGCGGCTTGCCTGCCGCGCGGGCAAGCGCATGGCGGTCTGCCTTCTCGACAGGGATCATGGCGTCACGCCGATATCTCGCCGCGGCGACGACCCCGCCCTTCAGGCCGCGCGCCCCGCATCCCCGCGCTGCCGCCACCATGAACAAACCGAACCTGCGCAACGTTTCCGTATCAAAGCGTTCCAGGCGTCGGACGACACGCGAGGGCAAGCGATGCTGACCGGCGGGCCGGTCGCCGTTGCGGGACGGTGCGACGCGCCGGGGTGCGGACGTGGAAGGGCGATGGCGATCGCCACCCCGGGCTACAAGAGGCGCGCACGCCGGGCTGGAAGGATGCGGAACAATCGTTAATGAGCAATCGGCCGGATGCGCAGGGAAATAACCGATGGGATTGCTACGAATATTCTGCCTGATGGCGGTCGCCATCGCGATCGTCGTCAGTGTGTCTGCCTATCTCGGCGGTTTGCCGGCCGCCGCTCTTGTTCCGATGTGCTTTGGCGTGCTGGCGCTGCTCGTGGTCCTGCCCTTCCCCGCCTATGAGCGCGTCAGAAGAAGCCGCGTGATGGTCGCGTGCTTCTTCTATACTGCTGCGACCGCGCTTTCGTGCGGCATCGCCGTCGCCATGGCGCCGACCACCCCCAACCTCTTGTTGTCGATCGCCCCCTCGATCGGGGTCATCCTGTCGCTCTGGGCGCGCAAGACCTGGACCCGGCGCCGCAAGGTCGGCTTCTCCAACTATTACGACGCCTAGCCGACGCAGCTACCACTGGCGGCGGAGCGCGCGGATCGCCGCGACACTGTTGCGCCGCACCCGCGCCGACCGACCTTCCGTCGCGGCGTCATCGTTGATGGCCGGCGCCTCGTCGACGACCACCGCAGCGGTTTCGACGGGCGCACGCGGTGACGCCGGCGCGTTCTGCGCCAGATCGGTCGCACGCCGCAGGTCGGGCCGCGGCACGTCGTTCAGGACCACCGGCGCGCCGACGGTGCGCTCCGCTTCGGCAAGGGTGATCGGGGGCGCGCTAGGGCGTGTCCGCGAAGGCGCGCGCAGCGCCGGGCGGGCGTGCCGGCCATCGTGCCGCTCGGCAACCGCGCGGCGCGGGATCGTCGCCGGGACGACCGCCGCGGCGACGTCGCCGAGCGCTGGCGCGGCGGCCGGAAGAGCGGGGGCGGGCGTGTTTGCCAGCGCCGCCGGATCGGGCGTCGCTTCGACCACCGGACCGCCGCGCGGATGGTACATCAGGAAGCCGGTCGTCCCGAGCATCGCGCGGAAGACGGATACGCCGATCGTCGCCGAACCGGCGGGCGAGCGGAGCGCCCTCGCGATGGCATCCCGACGCCTCGTGCGGCGGCGCGCGATCGACGGCGTCTCCCCGCCGTCGCGCCAGTGCAGGATCGCCGCCAGATCGGCGTCGAGCCGCTCATCGTCGAAGGCGCGTAGCCGCTCCATCACCGTTCACCCGACGTCGGCGGCGGTGCGGCATCGCCCGCGTCTGTGTCCACGAACCAGAAGTCGCCGCGTTCGATGCCGACCGCGGTAAGCCGGCCGGTGCGAAAGGCGCCGGTGTCGATGCCGATCCGGTTGGGCCGCACGACCGGCCCGTCGGTGATCGAATGCCCGTGCACCACCGTCATGCCATGATCCAGTTCAGACTCGAGGAAATCGTCGGTGATCCAAAGCATATCGGCGGCATCTTGTTGCCGGAGCGGGATAGCGGGCCGGATCCCGGCATGGACGAACAGGAAGCCGTCCTGCTCGTGATAGAGCGGCAGCGCGTCCAGCCACGCCAGCACCTCCGCCCCGACCGCCCGCGCCGCCTGCCGCAGGTCGGCCTTCGTGGCATCCGCGGCGAGCGCCGCCGGATCGACGCCCCAGCCGAGCAGCGTCTCGCGCCCGCCGAACGCCAGCCACGCATGATAGGTCTTCAGGTCGCCGCCCAGCGCCTGCACCATCATTTCCTCGTGATTGCCCTTCAGGACCATGAAGCGATCGCTCGCCGCGGTCAGCCTCATGCAGCCCCGCACCATCTCCGCGCCATCGGCGCCGCGATCGATAATGTCGCCCAGCAGGATGATCTTCGTCGCGCCCGCCGGTCGGTCTTTCTGATCGCGCCCGATCCGCGCGATCAACGCCGCGAACAGGTCGAGCCGACCGTGGACGTCGCCGATCGCATAGATCCGCTCGATCCCGTCGGAGGAAAGGGCCTCGGGCATGGCGGTCAGCCGCGCTGCGCGTCGCCGGCGCGCATCACAGGCCGGCGGGTGAACCGAGCCCGATCGACAGCGCGGCGCCGCCCGAGATCGCGGCGGCCCCGCGCGACAGGCCGGTGGTGACGAAGCCGGTCAGGCGAAAGGGCGTTCCCGCGATCCGCTGCGACGCGCCCGCGAACAGTTCGTGCGCCGCAGACACCTGTCGGGTCGCCGCGCTCGAATAATGGTAGGAGGCGACGAGGAACGCCTCGCGCCCCAGCGCCACCGACGCCCCCGTCGAGGCGGCCGGTCCGTCCCGAAGCACGAAGGCCTCGGTGTCGCCGAGGAAACGATAGGTGAACGACGCAAAGGGGGTCACCTTGCCCAACGGCAGCGAGACGTCCGCGCCGACCGCATAATCGTTCTCGCCGCTGGAAAGGCCGCTGCTGCGGCTCGCGGTGTTGATCTTGGCGCGCCCCGACAGCTCGACCTCGACCGGCGCGCCGGCCGGCGCGATCGTATAGGCAGCCCCGAGCGTCAGGTCGCCGAACCCTTCCGCCGTCCGCTTCACGGCCGATGTATTGGGCGCGACCAGCACCGGCGTCGCATCGATCCCGGTGAAGATCGTCGAGCGGCTGCGGATCTGCATCCACGGCAGGGAG
>Ga0265798_10004075_pt1 | contig 20404 bp, 35 predicted proteins | sample P3T30metagenome_FD_192430 | JGI IMG/M metagenome (GOLD analysis project Ga0265798, IMG submission 192430) | Plant litter microbial communities from East Loma Ridge, Irvine, California - P3 T30 | ecosystem: Environmental > Terrestrial > Plant litter > Unclassified | place: USA: California... | reverse complement strand
ACTTAGGCGCAATGTGGACCTGATATGAGAGCGCCGCCAACTCTTCGCTGACGGATGCGAACTTCTTACGGTTCTTGATGGCAGCATCGTACGGATCTAGACCGCCCTGCATGATGCGCCGAAAGATATTCATAGGTGAATCCTACTACTGATTATCGCTGATATCAAATCGGTCGGCAGAATCGAGGATTGAGTGGGCAAGGTGGGGGTCGATACCGCTTTGTACGAACTTGGCGATATGCTCTTCCGGAACGCGAGCCGCTAGCATACCCAATGACTCCACAGCGCCCACATCGATGAGGCTCTGTACCACGCTCTCTTTCACCTGTGCAAAGAGCATGAGGAACGCGAATGACTGATTACGTGCACCCTTGAAGCCGAGAACTTTCATGGCAACGGTAGCGACGGTGAAAGCGAGGTTTTCAGCGCTGAACTTAAGCTCAGACCTGTCATCATTCGTACTAGAGTCATCAACGGCGATGTATAGCTCACCCACCGTAGATGAGTACTTACTACGTGACACAATCGATGCATCGAGGCTCCACAAGATAGCCTCATCGACCTCCGTGTACCAGTACGCAGCAAGTCGCCCGGGAAACTTCGGCATGAAGTAGAACAGTAGCTCGGTGTAGTGAACCTCGCCCTTCTTCAATCTCTCGATGAACAGAGGCGTGAGGGCTTGGTCAACTGGTAGTTCGATGTTCTCCACCATGTCATCCGGGATGATGAGAGACTCGACCTCTTCCTCGACGCTTGCGGACCAGTAGGTCATTAGCGCCTGTACACGCGAGCGCCGCGTCGGTCGGTTCGCACGGGTGCGCCGTGTCGTCCGGGCGGGTGGTAGTGAATCCCCATCTCTGCGTACTCGTCGATTCGAGCCGACCTCGCCCGGGCGTAACCCGAGTTGAACGACCGTCCACGCAAGGTAGAACCGTTGACGTAGGGGTAGCCACCTCGGTCTTCCTCGTAGTCGTATCCCTCGTGATTCGCACCTGCGTCATGACCGGGTGCGATGACCAGGAAGTAGATCACCAGGAAGGCGATGACGGCGACGACGATGACGAAAACGGAGCCAAGAAGCAAGATGGTCATGATGCACTCTTTCGTAGAAGGGGCGTTTGATATATCTACCCTAGCAGGTAACTCGACTGTTGTCTAATGCAACTTCAGAGATGCATCAGTATCCGTACGTGCGGCGGCGTTTGTTCCGTACCGGTCGGTAGTAGTGAATGCCGTTCTGCTCGTACTTGCGAATGCGAGAAGTTCTTGCACGGTAGTAACCCACGTTGAATAAGCGACCCCGCCAGGTGGAACCGCTGACGTAGGGGTAGCCGTTTCGAGCTTCCTCGTAGTCGTAACCCTCGTTAGCCTTACCCGCATACTTGGCAGGTTCGATAACCAGGGAGTAGATGAGGAATGCGACTACAGCTAAGGCGGCGATGACAACGAAGACAATAGTTAGAAAGTTCACGATTTCCTCTGTTAGCAATCGATTGATTATTACATCAAACCTAGCAGGTAACTCGACTGTTGTCTAATGCAACTTTAGAAACCTTCTAGCTCTCAACAACCGAACGGTGACCCTTGCGATACGCCCAGCCGGTCATGAAGCCCTGAGCGTACTGGTGGTCCGTGTAGCGGAGGCTGTCAGCACGACCCGCAGCCCAGGCAGCGTCCAGAGCCGACTTGTAGAAGTAGGCGGCGAGCATGCCGACACAAGCGATGATGACGGCGATGGTGATGGCGAACATGAGCGTTACCTTTCGGTTGCTGACTGGGTGACTACACCATACCTCGCGGAATCGAGCAGGGTCAAATCAGTCACGACTTCTCAGCATATCCACGGCAATCTGAGGATCGATGTTCGCCAGCACGAAGGGTTCCACCTTCTCTATCGGAACACCAGCAGTAGCAAGTCGAAGGGCAAGGTTGAGGTCGAACCCATCAGCATTCAACCATGCGTAATCAGAGGCGTTGAACCCTGACCACCGGAACAAGAACATGTACGCATTGGCTCTGGCAGAGTGGTTACCCTTGGAAATCACAAAGTAGTGATTACTACCTATCTGCATGCCGATCCTTGATACGACGTACCTAATCAAAGTCTCAGGCTCGTTTTCATGCAGCAAGCGTTCGAGCGCTGAAAGAGATGATGTTGCCCATGTCCGCCAATTGGAGTCCGTCTGCCGCAGCAGGCTGTCACTGACCTCATCGCGCCAGATGGATACCCACTCGTCAGGAAAGAACGGCTCACCCATCCTGATGAACTTGTCAAGTAGAGAGCTATCTTCCGCGTAGAGAAGGACTCGGAAGCTCTTATCCTTCATCAAGGATTTACCGTGCTCTTCTCCGAGAGCACCAGCTTTATCTTGGGCAACAAGAATCATGCGTTACTCCTTAGAGCCATGAAGCATGGCTAGCGCAACCTCAGCGTCTACACCAGCCATGACGAACCGTTCGATGTTCTTGACTGGCACCCCCGCCGTACCTAGCCTCAGAGCCGCGAGGTGGTCGAAATGACCGTCTCGGGACCATGCATAGTCGGCGGTGACGATGTTGGACCAACGGAACAAGAATGTGTAGGCGTTCGCCCGATCAGAGTTCGACTCGTACTTTTCCACGTAGTCGCAGATGCCTCCCAGACGCGCTCCTAGGGCAATGACACTCTTGCTCAGGGCGGGGTAGTTCCTCTTATCCTGAGTGGCTTTCAGTACGCCGATGATGGAGCCTCGGTTGGGATTTGGTGCGTTGTGAGAGTAGACGTTCAAATCAGCCTGAATCAACACAGAATCATCTACCTCGTCACGCCACACATCGAACCATGACTGAGAGATGAACCCCTCACCTAGTTTCTCGATGAGGTCTAGTGGCTTCACCTCAGAGGTGTAGAGATACGCTTTGAAGTCGTTGTCAGACATCATCTCTTCGGCACGGCGAACACCAGAGACGCGGTTGCTGTTCGCCTGAACCATGATGACCTTTCGTGTCGAAAAGTGAAGCTATATGGTTATGTTCGCGAAATATAACCTATACGCTTAACTCTCAAGCCCCTATCAGCCTACAGCATGACGGCGAAATCATCCACCCCTGAGTGTGCAGATCCACATGCACCGGGCTGCTACGGTCGAGAGTCCAATGCATGAAAGAGAACCGTTCTGGAGGCTTCCATTTGCCTCAAAGAGCCTACACCCTTAGGTGCCGACTCCATGCCCGGTTCTCGCGCTAGGTAGACTGATTGGTCTTGGGTGGATGTGCGGAAAGATACGTGGTCCATGTTGTGCATAGCACCTCCCATGTCATCGAGAACTCCCGCAGCCCCTACATACTGTGAGTCCATGATTAGGGACACTCGCAACGATCTTCCCTTCCGCATGATTTCTCTGAGAATCAAGTGCGTTTCCTCTTGTTGCTCTGCTTCTTCGTCATTTCGGGGGTTCGACAGCAGCGCAGCTACTTCTTCGATCACGACGACCAGAGGAACAAGAGGGTGATGGCGGTCTTCTACTAGATGATGGCTTCTGGAATTCATGCTGTCGAAAGCATCTCGCAATAGCCGTAGTGCCGCATCAAGGAACCCTTCGGAAGGGGAGCCGACGTATCGGTCGATACGGATATCAGGGTCGTCCGCCACGACCTCACCCTTGCAGGAGATGCCCCATATCTGTAGGTCTTCTGGGGTGTTATTGTGCGTTAGCTGACGCAAGATACTCAGCATCAATTCGGTCTTGCCGCTACCGGATCGACCACCGATGAGCAGTCCAATCGGCACATTGCGACCCTCGCGCCAATAGACAAGCTCGCCCTCTTCGCTCACACCCACAGCGCACGAGAGGTTGGGATGTCCGGGTCTTGGCTGTACGAACATCTCGCTGTGATGAGCAGCAGGTGACGCAAAGCCGCTATCAGTCATCTGTGATAGGCGAAAGACCAATGATGAGCGAGACTCACGAGCAGCGACGGAGTACGGCTCTCCCGTCTCGGTCATGCGTGCGCGAACGATATCTTTGAAGTGCTTGTTGGTGGTCAACGTGATTCCATTCTCGGTCAACCTACACTCAACCGAAATGGCTAGAGAAGAAGTACAGAGATTGCAAACCTTGCTCTCAACGACATCTGCCGTGTAGGAGCGAGTATGTCTGAGACGGGCGTTCTGTGCCGCCGTGAGAAAAGGCTAACATGGTGACAGCACGAAGTGATGAGATATCGAGAAACTACCGCTTCTCGACCTCTACGAAGTCGGACTCACCCTGTACGAGACGGTACTCGCCATCAACAGCGATGAGCGTCAGGGTGGAGAAGCCGCTCCCCTTCTCGACTTCGGTGGAGCCGTAGACGGTGAGCTTCTCCGAAGGCTTGTCACGGTAGCTTGCGCTGTCAACAGCCGGGGGATTGCCCTCGTCATCATCGTAGGTGATACCCAACAGGCTCTCGGTCTGCTCGGCACTGAGGTCAACCTCATACGTCGAATTGAGTGCATCGTTAGCTGTCTCAACGATCTCATTGTTCACTATGCTGACATGGACTGACGCAGAGATTCCGGCGATGCAGAAGGATACGAAAGCGATGATGAGGCTGGCGATCCAAGCCTCACTGAAATTGTCCATCATGACGATGGCGATTGTCACCACCACAGCTACCACAGCGATGATGAGGAAGATTCCGAGCACGACCACAGAAGTGGAGCCAACGGAGTCGGGCATACCAGAAAGAAGATCCATAGCTACACGATAACAGGAAGTTGTGAAACTGTCAAAGCTGTCGTTAGCGACCAGACAGGGCTAGTGAATCAACAAAGGAGCGAGCAAGGTCGGGGTCAACGTCACCACGAAGACAGGTGGTAATCAGCCTGTGATCAACCTCATCACGCGCACATAACTTGACAGCAGCCACCGGGTCAAGAGTCATCCATTCACGAATCTGATCGTGGTCCGAGATGCCATTGATGCCCAACACCAGAGCGCAAGCCGCAGTGCGGTCGTCCGGCATGCTCTTCGCCAGCCAAAGTGCCTTGCTCAACTCAGCATCAAATAGCCCAAAGGCAAGTGATGCCCAGTCATCGCCTGTGTTGTATTGGATGGAATAAACCATCAGAGTCAGGAAGCTTGGTGTTCCGGTGTGGTTCAAAGAGTTGGTAGCATCACCCCTATTGCGCTTGTCCAAGCTGTCGAACACAGCTTCACCTAGCTCATCGCGCCATACGCTAGACCACTCGCGGGGTACACCAACCATTGTCATCCCAACAAGGTCAATGTAAGGCGTAGCGGATGACTCGTCACGAGAAAGCCACAAGCGCCTCAGACGACCTGCAAAGGTGTCGAACGCAGCCTTTGCTACCACTGAGCGCTCAGCAGCAATGCGGTCGGGGAGCGGAATCATTGAGTGAGGGTAACCTCTCTACAAGGTCAAGTCAAATGACTCGCTACTCTTCTTGAAAGCGAAGCTTCTCCAAGCGCTTGGCGGCAGCTTCTGCATAGGACTCTCGAATCTCGATGCCGATACCACGCCTGCCTTCTAGCACCGCCGCTACAAGAGTGCTACCCACCCCGACGAACGGATCGAACACCACCTCATCCATTACCGATGACGACTCGATGAGTTGACGGAGTAGCCGCACAGGCTTCTCGGTAGGGTGACGGAGAGTTGCTGCGCCGTTAGTCCTCTGCGCCCGGATGACTGAGCCTTGACGCATCCGAGCGGACAGCTTGCCGTACCCCTTGGCTCTGTTCGCCTTGGACGGTTCATAGACGGCAAAGGTGATGTTCTCGTGTGATGGACCCCACGGTTGGGAGAGGTCTCCCATTCCCACAATCTCCTTGTCCCAGATGATGTTGGTCGTCGCGGTAAGTTGCTCAGGAATGACTTCCGGTGGACCAAAGACATAGGCATGCCGCCCGCGCCGGAGAGGTCTACATGCAAGACTCATCAGGTTTCTGACGTACTCGGTGCTGTCATCGCCATGAATCTTCTCGTGACCACCCCGGTTCGATTTGAACTCCACACCGTAGGGAGGATCGGCAAGCAACAGATGAATCGAGTCAGTCGGAATAGTCGGCATGACCTCTTCGGCATCACCAAGGTACAAAGTAACCAAATCGTTCTGGAAGTACGGCTGCATGTTGACCTATCGTTGGTTCGAGGAGGAGGCAAGTTAGCACACATGACAGCGCGTTGGACAGCAATAGCGCGCAAACGCTGACTCAAGCCAAAAGACCCGCCTCGCGGTAGAGCAAAGGCGGGTCTTAGCTGAGAACTAGATGTCCTCGGGATGGATGACGAAGAAGGTGTAGTCCGTCAGCTTGTTGCCCCGGATGGTCACCATGCCATCGAAGCCATCGAGCTTGACCTTGTTGGTCTCCGTCCGCGTGCTCTCGTCGTAGCTGGTCGTGAGTGCCTTGACCACACCGACATGAACCTCGATGAAGCTGTGCTCACCGCCATCGTGCGAGTTCGGCTTGACCGTGGTGACTTCAATCTGAACGAGCTTGTTGTAGTGCGAGTAGTTGAGCGAGGGAGCCATGATGTGTTCCGTTTCTGTGTTGCCGAGTAGCTGATAACACAACACTAGTACTTATTTGCTCAGACTGCAAGCTTTCTACGACATGAGTTGTCTAACCCGCTATCTCAGAGCTTCATAGACAGCGCAAGATCAGCATCGATACCGTGCTCGATGTACCTCTCGATGGACTCGATATCGACACCACGAGCTACCATCTTTAGCACAGAAAGAGGCTCGGCACTCTGTGCAAAACTCAGCGCCTGGTCTCCGTTACCACCGTCCACCTGAAAGAGGCTAAACAAGAACAGCCATGCCGATGCAGACGCATCAGGGTGACGCAGAGAGATACCTGCGTAGCGCTTACTCGCTCGTCCTACCGCAGTGGAAAGAGGTGTGGTGTAGTCGCCCCCGTAGTTCGTCACGTAGCTTGCGTATTGGAGCACGTATGACTCTAGACCACGGTCATAAAGGGTATGCGCCGCCTCCCAGAGAAGACCATCAGTAACACCGCTATCCGCCCAGAAGTTCATGAGCGCGCGAGGGTAGTGGTCATTGAACCGGAACAGCACGGAAACGAATGATGCTTCACCCGCAGCAATCTTCTTGGCGTAGCGCTTGCTGACACGCATACCATTCTCGCTGCTATCACCATGTACATCGCCCCGAGCAAGCTCGGAAAGGTCTTCGTACACGCTCTCAGTGGTGGTCACGCTACTACTCCCCGGCTCAGTTCTCGGGCTACGTTCTCGTCAATGGACCCATCAGCTACCTGTACAGCGGTGGCAGGCGCGATACCCTGCGCAAGGAGATGAAGGATGACATTAGGGTCTCGGTCGATGACCATATCGATATCCTCGGCGCTCAATTTCTCGGTGCCTAGGATGAGACCGAAAACTTGCTGTTGGACATCGGTGTACTTCTCCAAAACTAGCGAAGCTGTCTCCGTAAGTCTGTGCTCCAAATCCAAAGCACCCATCTTGACGGACATAGCCTCCTGCGCCTCCCGGTCATCCATCATCTTCGTCACACGCTTGCTAAATCGCCACAGCACGTCATCGTCAATCGTGTTCTTCAGGACCCAGCTAAGAGCACTTCGATGTTTGGTACCGAACTCGAACACAACTTCCGCGAACGGGATTTCTTCACGCATAACTATGTTGTACATGCTTTCAGCACTGTAGAAGAATTCGAACAGCCTATTGGTCAGCTTTGTGTTGCCAACCCACTCCGTCATCAACCGAAGCTCTACTTGGCACTGCTCAAAGTAATCCTCGTTCATCACTATGCCATCGGGCGCAGCGAATCGATCAAGGTGCTATCGATGTCGTTCGTCATGATTTCATTGACACGAGCCGCATTGTTGCCAGCAGCCAGGTGTCGAATTACCGTCTTCTTATCAGCGTTGATAAGGTCGAGCGCGTCAAGATATGGCACGCCAGCGTACCTGAGAAGAACGATGAATGAGATGTCATCGGCGCTGAGGTCTTTCATGAGGATGGCGAGACCTCTGGTGGCTTCAATCAGGGATTCTGTGACTGCGGGCTGCATTGCCGCGGCGATATCGTCGAAGGGCACACTGAGTCCTTTGTATGCACCGAGAGGCTTGTCTCGGTAGCTGTCGATTGCCCACAGTTCGTCGTTGGTTGCAATCTCCTTCCAGTTCGAATAAATCATGCCGGGGAGGTTGGTGTTGTAAGAGAAAATCATCTCGACAAAATCAGGAAGATCCGTGGCGGTCTCCTGGATAATGCACTCTACAAAGGGGTGTCTTTTTTCGCCACCAAAACCCATGATGCCATCAGCCTTTGTGGTGATGAAAGCCATTTTTAGTTCGCTTCGGAAGATCTCGGGAGCAGGAACCCGTTGACGTAGTTTGCCCCAGTCGTCATCGTTCAAGAAATAAGTGACCATAGAACAAGATTAGGCTATCTTCGATAAGAAGTCAAACACCAGCAGTGGTGTCACCAGCGAATACGATAGACCGCCACAGCATAGAATGTCTGATCAACAACATCTAGCTCGTAGTCGATTGAGCGCGCTTCCATCGAGTCGAGATAGCTCTTGATAGGCTCTTTCGTTTCCAGCGCCTCATAGAGAGCCTCCCTGCTGTCGTAAAGCGCCACGATAAGCTCAGCACGGACATCAGAGTGGTCTACATCGTCGTCCGGGTAGTACTCAGGGTAGGTGACGTAGAGGCGGTCCTGCACTGCGTTGAAGTCGATAACGTCGAGGTTCTCGATTGGCTTCGCGTCCATGTTGACCGTGGTCAAACCGTTGAACTTCAATTCTCGTCTCTGCATGTGCGGATCTTAGCAGAGGCTAGGAAGCCTTGCCATCCAACAGCGTGCCCATCAGTTCGCTATCAATCGAGTTGGCTGCCATCTTGGATGCCTGACCGATAGAGAAGCCCTGGCGCATGAGCAGGAGGACTTGGTAAACGTTGACGTTCTCGCGCTCCCAGTAGAGAACTTCGTCGCCGTTAGCCCCGGCGCACGCCACGAGGTAGGCGAACGGACGATTTACCTCATCGATGTCCCGAACCATGACGTGTACAAAGAGACAGGTGTCTATCATCTGTATCACGTCAGAACGCTCTACCGGATACGCAGCATCGGCTTGGTCAACGACACCACTGAAGTACCGCACGTTTTCCCAGATGAAATCGAACACCTCCATCGAGTCAAATTCTGGCTCGTTGTGCCATGCCTGCCGAATCCACTCATGAGGCACATCCCCCACAGCGACCATGATCTCAAAAGGACTCATCCAGCCCTCAGTGATACCGCTGTACAGGTCATCAGTGAGAATCCTCTCTGCTTTCCCCACGAGTTCTCCACCGAGCCTCACGGTCTCTTCGAACCAATCGGCGCGGCTGAGGTCGGTCTCTACTTCACTCATCAGGACTCCTTTATAGCGTTGAACAGGGATGCATCGATACTGTGTGTTAGTGCCAGGGGAATCTCGGTGGCGTTCACTCCACCACAGATGAGATGGGCGATATCGTTGAAGCGAGGTGCGTCATGGACACTAATCCACTCCGACAGACCAGCCAGCACCAAACGCATTCTTTCACCATCATCGTCATTGAAGATGATGAGTCCGAAGAGCATCATCACAAGGTCAGCGTTGTCGTCGTTTTCGCGACCACTGTCGTACATCGCCACCTTGCTGTTTGCTAGCGCGGGGACGTACTGCAACATGAACAGAAAGTCATAGTCCCGTTGTGTGAAAGGGGTATGCGTCACACCATTGGCGTACCTTCGCAGGCTGATGGGGTGTACGAACGACAAAACGAAGGCATTCATTTCGTCGCGAGACCCGAGTAGATTCTCCCAAACCTTCAGCACAGCGTGCCGGTGTATATCGGAATTCATGTAGGAATGGAACATGTGAAGAACATCGCTATCGTCGGTAAGCGACAGCGACCTAGTATCCATACCTTGATAGTACGATACATTCGCTCTGCTGTCAATTCACTGAACAGTGCACGACGACTATACCGTCTCTCACTTCGGCTCTTTCCATGATGATGCTACCTACCACAAGCACCTCTTCTTCCTGCGTACCGTAGACGTTCAGATTGGATGGAGACTGTATCTCGTCGGTCTCGATATCGAGCACCACATCGATAGGTCCGCTGGTGAATGAGTGCGCAGCTACAGCGGCTGACAGGGTTGCAGAACGGGGCATATCGTCATTCGACAAGACGTGACCCAAAAAGTCGCGTTCGAGGTAACTAGCGAACGCCTCAGGGCTTGTCAGGTCATCCTTCGATGCACCACTGGCAAGTCGTGATGAGTTGATACCACGGTAGATATGAATAGGCTCATTCAGCCGAGCGCCAGGCTTATCCAAGGCGCGATGAAGAACCCTCTGGAACTCGTCGATACTCTCTGCTGTTTCACCGTAGCCAATGCGCCCTGTGCCGAGGTAGTCACCGATAAGCTCATGACCGTCTCTGGTCCACTTGACGACAGCTTGAAGCTCTTCCTCGTCAAGTCTTCCTAGCCACTCCTGTGAACGGTCGATTAGCCAGTGAGTGCGAGATTCGGAGCGTGAGTTCAACGTCTTGAAGCCGGTGCCTAAAACATACTCGTCATCATACGGATTGAGAGTAGGTAGCTCACCAGTGTAAGAGCTACCGGGAGCCGCCCTTGTGACACCAGACATGGCGATAGCTGCTACAGCGCGCTCCTGAGGCGTGTCATAGTCATCATCGGATTCATAGTCATCGATGGTCGCAACATAGTCCTGAGTCTTGGCGTGGAGGTACCATGCCGCTGCCTCGGAATTGCGTGAGAGGCGACTATCACCCGGGTGATGTTCTCCTGCGACAACACCCTGCCATCGTGCAGTCTGCGTAGCACCCCCGACATAGGCAGTATTGAGTACCCGCTTGCCATGAGAGTTCTTGACATATTGAAGACCAGACTGGCTTGGTCGATGCGCAGTCTGCTGTTCCTTCATGACCCAATCCTAGCCGACGCATCTGACCTCAGTGACAGCACAACACCCCTGAGTCTAGCTCTCAGGGGTGTTGTAGGTGATAGCTGTATGCGAGACGCTTAGCTCTTGGCAGGCTCGATGGGCGTGCCGTTGACATCGACAAGAACCTTCTCGCCGCTCTTCTGGGAGAGAACGACGTTGTAGTCAGTGTCGTTGATTTCGACCACGATGTCTCGGTTTCTGACAAGCTCCCTGTAGTCATCGCGAGTAACAAGAGTGTCGTACTGCTCGCTGAGATCCTGAGCACCAATGGTGAGTTCGTTTGACCTGTTGCTAAGGTCGTAGATGCCAAAGCCTACGATTGCAGCTACGACCAGCAGGAACGCAATCAAGATGTTTCGTGCTCCGGGGTCAATCTTGTCCTTCAACTCAGCGTCTGTAAAATTCGTCATGCGCGAAAGGTAACACACGATTTTCTTATGAGCAATAGCCGAATAGGGATATCGGGTAGCGCAGAGTTAGCCGGTAGGGAGCATAAGAAGTAGTGTTGTGGCAGCAGCAATTGGTACAGCCATCAGGGCTATTACTGTCAGTTGCATGTCCGCAGCACTGAACCTTGACTCGGTGATAACTACCGATACACCATTCCAGTCGTACGTTGTCTCTTTGTTTGCCATACGCAAAAGGTAACACATGGAGTCACACCCTGAATGGATAGTGGTAACTAGATGGGGTGGGCTACCAACCCTTAGTCTTTACTCACCTTGACGGGAATGCCGTTGACATCGACAAGCACCTCATGACCGTCCCTGTGCGAGAGTGAGACGCTGCGTTCCTTATCCCCAAGCTCAAGAACAACGCTCTTGTCCGACTTCAACGTCTTGTAGTCGGACGTTGTGATCAGCGTGTCGTACTTCTCGCTCAATGTCTGAGCGCTATTCACTTCCAGCTTCGGTAAGCCGTTAGCTTCATCAGCGGTTACGTAAAGCGATACTGCGAATACGCCGATAACTAAGGCGAAGCATACGAACAGTGCCCGCCAGGTGTTTGTGTAGGGACGTGAGTCATTTGTCATGGATGAAAGATACACACCAAACATCACCAGTTGAGCGAATTTGACTAGTCTTCTTCAATGACATCGGCATCAGCCATAGGTCGTAGGTCCGACATTTAATGAGTCATACCCACCACAACAAGAAAACCGCTACGCCCTCGAAAGGATGTAGCGGTTTTCAGGTTAGGAAATTGTCTCGCTTTCTACCGACCACCGCTCAGTAGCTGATGGCTTCCATGCTGGCGAAGTACCACGTCATCATCGAGGCGTAGACGAATCCCACTCCCATGATGAAGGAGATGACGCGAACAGGACGAAGCGGGATGACGATGCCCGAGCCGATGGGTCGGGTATCGGGAGTGATGTAGTAAACGTCGTAGTACCCGCGCATCCGGCGCGCGGCGTAGGTCAGAGCGAACGAAGCGACAGCGGCGGCGAGCATGATGAGCGAGAACATTCGAGACCCTCTTGGCTAGTGGTGTGTCTTGCTGATAGTTCCACTATACACACTTTTGGTCAATCGCGCTCATTGAGAAATCATGGTGTCGATGAGGTGCATGTCTATGTCTCCATCCACATAGCGGTTCACCTCGGTCCACGTGGCATGAGGCAGTCTCATCGAGACAGACAGAATCCTTTTCACCTCATCGAGAGACACCGAGCCAAGGCTCTCTATGACGGTGTTCTTCGACGGCTGAGAGCGGTTGAACAGGGCGGAATGAGTGACTATCAAGAAGGTGCAGAACACTCGCTCGTACCGCTCTTCACCACCTCGCTGCACCTTGTGTCGAACTTCGGAGAAGTCTTTTTGGAACATCCGTTTTAGCTCATTCTCATCAGCTTCGGCACTGTCGGACAAGCTCAAAGCCAAATATTCACCGATGTCTATGTCTCTGAAACCGTACACGAATTCGCTTTTGCTGTCGTGCCAATCAGCAGGCATTCCCCGCAGTCGATCAAGCAGGTAAATAGCATCAAGGAAATCTCGTTTAGCCATAGTCGTCGCCTACTCTTCACTCAGTAGAGAGGCGGCGAGTGATGCGTCGATATCTTCATGAAGAAGGCTTTGCACAGCTTCCCAGGCGAGCGAAGGATGAAGGACAGCAATGCGGAACGCTCGGGCGGTGGTGTCGAAGTCCAAGGCATAGAACTCGGTCTCCGAAGGATGCCAGAGAGCCAACGCAAACAACAACGCTCGTTGTCCGTTATCCCAGTTCTCCGCGCGCTCGGCGTAGTCATTGACACTCGTCATCGCTGCCGAGACATTCAGCCTCATACGATATGCAGCGGGTACGGTCAGCGCACCCATCGTCTTGATAGGGATCATCTCACTACCTACCGTGGCATACAGGAACTCGGAGAACTCGTCAGGAGTCACCACCGAGAACCATGCGTCTACCCATCCATCAGGGGCGGTGAAGTTGCGCGTGAAGTTAGACCACATCGTGATACTCCGCCGCGTCGTAAAGGAGTCTTTGTGACCGCTAAAGGGCATTGCTCAACCCCTTGAATGAAGAGATGAGAGACAGGTCAACATCGAGAGCGATGAAGTTCTGAATCTCACTCCATGATGAATTCGGAAGCCGGGTAGCAAGAACGAAAGAGCGCTCCAATACGTCACCTGTTGCCTTGACGACATCGGAATACGCATACCCGTTGATGAGCAGCGCGAAGTACAATCCTTGCTGGGAGACATCAAGCTTGTCCCACCCAACATGGCTACGAATGACACCCAAGGCATCATTGATCCGAAGCGCCAAGACCGCCTTTGTACCCTTGGATACGGTGCCCCACCTCAGGATGTCACTGGTGTTCTCTTCGTCAGCGACAGCGTAGAGATACTCGCAGAACTCGTCCCCGCCGACCAGATCGAACCAGACCCGTTCCCACTCCGTATGGACATCTATCATTCCCGCAAGCACACGCCAGATGCCCCAGCTTCTCTCGACGGTAGGGACTCTCAGGGGGATACCCGAAGCACCACTATTCATGAGACAGCCCTCTGAACGAAGCAATGATCGATGAATCCATATCCATATCGATGAAGTTCACGATTTGCTCCCAGTCAGCATGAGGGAACTGGGTGATGAGAACGAAAGCGCGCTCCAAATCGGTAGTGTCCAAATCAAGGATTTCGATGTCTCTGGGGTGACTGAGCAAGATTCCGTGGATGAGAGCTTCTCTGTCCCTCGACTCGCGACCAACCCAAAATGCCTTGTGGCTCTCTTCTGCGTCGTAGCACTTCAACTTGAGCGACAGCAGTGCAGCGATAGAGGGCAAGTAACCGTTTTGATTGAATGCGTCAGGCTCGTTGTTCGAGATTGAGTAGAGGTACTCACAGAACTCATCCCCACCCACCAAGTCGAACCACACAGCAGCCCACTCGTCAGGGAAGTCACGGAAACGCTGCACCTCAGCCCACATGGTCTTACTGCGGTCTGTCGTAGGCATTCTTGCTGACGGATCAGCCATCCTGCACCTCGAATCTTGGAGCAGCATCAATCATGGAACGCAAAATGTCCGAGTCGATATCGCCGTCGAGCACACTACGCACCACCGACCATTCAAGCCTCAGTGGAATGGCTACAGTGAAAGCTCTCACCAGCTCGTCATCGCTCAGTTCAATCACGTTCTCGGCGGGGTAGATGACAGATAGCGCGATTGCTAAGGCGAACTCAAAACCCTCTGGCAGTCGGGACTTTTTGTCCGATATCACGAGGTTGCGCGTAAGAGTCGCAAAGAACTCACGAACCCCACGCCTTGTCACATCTGACGCAAACTGCGTTCCACTTTCACTCGACACCACAGTGAGGTCGAAATCACCCTGCCACTGGTCGTAGAAAAACTTCGCCATCGGGTCCACGCCAGCAGTGTTTATCCACATCGCAGTCAACCCACTCGGGAGGAACGCCGAGTTGTTCACCGCGCGCATGAACACCCGGGCATTGATATCAGCCATGATTCACGCACCCACCATCGAGCGCAGTAGGTCTAGGTCAACCTCGTCGTCGAGGTAGCTCTGCAACACGTGTGAGGGAACATCATGCGCCGTAGCGAGCATGAAGAACTCCACGACCTGTGCGCGATTCATGGTCAAGATGAGGTCAGAAGGATACCGAAGAGCAAGGATGGATGACAGGGGAAGCATATCCGTCTGGACAGCAGGAAGGTCATCACCTTGATCACCCAATGCGACAAGTGTGGCGATAAAGGCTCTCCGGATACCATTCCGGGTTCGATAAGAGTTGAACTCACGACGCGGGGCAATACTGTTGTTGCGAGCAGAGATAACAGTGAGCGAGAACTCGTCACCAAAGACTGATCGGAAGTATCGCGCGATAGCACTCTTACCTGCAACATCCTCCCATGTCCTCGACATCATCGAGAACTGATTGGTGGCGTAGACGGCAGCAAGGAAGGAGTCGTCATCTGTCAGCGTGACGTTCATGTCTTTCCTTCCTCATGAGAACTGTATGTCGAGTCTATACCAGAACAGCGATGAACTGGTAATCACCCGGCGTGTCACACCTTACGAACGAGAAGACAGCATCGCAACAGCAAGGTCAGGGTCGATGCCCTCCTCAACGAGTCTCAGCACACTCTCGATGTCGGACGAATCCAAAGAGAGCGCCATCTTGAAGACCGCTCGACGCTTCTCTGGCGACATCGAAAGAACATCCAGCATCGGATTATTCATCAGCAAGAGAACGGCGAACAGGTCGGGGTATGGCGTGCCATCGTACTCTCTGACATCCCTAGATATCGCCTGACCTCTCAGACGGCTATCCTTCTTGATGGCACGGTTGGTAGCCTCGATTTCGTCGTCAGTAGAGGCGGAGTAGGTTTCCGTGTACTCATCATCGATGGTGTCGTGAAAAGTGTCCAAGAACGAGTAGAGAGCGTGGTGCTGAACCATCACACTCGACACCTCCTTGAAGGCAGACCGGGGCATACCCGGAGCGATGGCTTCGAGGTAGAAGAAGTTGAACAGCGCATCCGCAGAGATGGTCTCAGCATCATCACCGTACTTCAATGCGAAGAGCCATCGCATCCACTCTTCATCGTCACGTAGGATATTGCCCAACGGCAGGTTGTTGTTGGAGTCTGTTGCCACCACGAAAGCGTTGTCGGTGATTTCCTCGATAGCGTCAAGAGTTGCCGGTTCGAGGTCACCAAACTCCCTCAACTGCTCGTCAACGCCAAGGGTTGAGAATGCGTCAAGCAGATACCCATAGAGACCATCTTCACCTAGCCTCCAGGTCATGTCGTTGAACCAGAAATTAGGCACGAACCTCAATAGTGGTTCATGCTCGCTGTCTTCACGACCTAGTGCACTATCGTACGTTCTCACGCTGGCACCTCGCTCCGAAGAGAGGTCATGATGGCAACGTCAACGCCATCTTCAATACGCTGACGAAGCGTCACCCACTCCATCGACTCAGGACTGGAAGCTGCCAGCATGAATGCGGTCAGAAGATCCTCACGAGGCATATCGAGAATCTCATCGAGTGGGTAGCCCTGGGTCAGCATGATGACGGTGTACGGGTCTACCTCGTCCGCGACCTTCTTCGTCCTTGCGTACGTGTTGCTCACGACGATCTGAATGGTCTGCTGCACCGCGTCACGAGTGTCAGACATCGTGAGAGAGTTGACCTCTTCCCTGTCATAGATGCCATGCTCATAGTCCGAGTCGTAGTTTCTACTGACATGGTTGAGTACCGAGAAGAGCAAGCCTGAGGCGGAGAAACCGGAGAGTCGTCTGATGAACTTCTGAGCGGTCGGGGTGGACATGCTGGGAGCGAGCGTCTCCAAAACCACGAGGTTGTCGAGGTCGTTCTTCGAGAGGCTGAAGACATCCATTTCGGGGAACCGCATCTTGAAGAGGGCGGTTCGTGCGACATCGCCTGAACTAATTGGCTTGCTTGCCACATCGCGGAACACAGCCTTGACGACCGCCTTGATTGCGTAGGCGGTATCAGGCTCGAAACCCACGCCATGTCGGAGTTCGCCGTAAGCACTGAGATGCCTAAACGAGTCAATCAGGGTGTTCGCGGTGCCCTCACTACCGAGGAAGATAAACCACTTCGCGAACCAGGATTGGACGTTGTGGTCCTGATTGATGAGCGCATCTGACATCGCATCTGCAAAGGCATGAAGCGTGGTCGAGGTCTTCTCTGTAGTGTGCGACGGCACATCAAGCCAAATGGTCATCTAGCAATCGTAGTCTATTTTGCTCTCAAATGCAAGATGGCGCATGGCGCGTCTAGCGAGAACTGACCAACGAGTTCATGATGCTGGTATCGATATCCTGTTCAAGAGCGGCGCAGAGGTCTTCCCAGGTGAGACCAGGCACCTGCATCTCCACATGCATCATCTTGACGATTGTCTGAGATGGCAGTTCCCTGATATCCAGAGTCGGGTACTTGAACAGCAAGATGGCGGTGTAAGCCTGCACCATGTCAGTATCGAGACCCTCGATATCGCTACGAGGATGGATCTTGATATCCTCACCAATGAGCCAAATGAGGTTACTCATGCTGCCAGACCACTCTTCCTGAGGCTGACCATCTACCAAGGCGGAAGTCATCTCAACGAGATAGTTGTAGGTCGCATCACGACCGAACTTCTTGACTAGATACTGATGCCACGTTGCATTTGCCCCGAGCATCGCCCCAGCCCAGACAACGTACCGATTGTGCTTCGTCCTGGCATCGGGAGTGGGTATGGTCATAGTCCAAACTTACCTCAGAATGGCTTTATCTGCAAGAGCAACTGATGAAGCCCGAAGAGTCATCATTAGGAGTCAGATGGTGAGGTTGCTTAGTAACCCCAGAGTAGGTCGCCAGAAGCGCCCTGAGGCATTTTCAGAGGCTTTTGGGGCGGTCATGAGCAACCGCTCATAGTTCGTATCCGATGGCTTAGAGAGCGTTCTGTGGCTTCACGTGGACTGTCTGAGTTCAGTCGGCAAGACCAAGTAGCTGCGCGCGAGTCTTGGCAGAAGCAGGCGAGACCTCGAATACGCGACTCAGTGCCCAGTAGTCGTCACCCGTGGTCTCAAAGGCATCTCGAAACTGACCCTCCGGGAGCATGATGGTTGCGGCAAATACGTTCGCTTGGGTCTCAGCGTCACCTCTCGATGTCCGGTCGAACATCCGATGACTCTCGTGACCCACATAGAGGTAATGCAAGAAGTAGTGACCCAGGGCATGTGCCTTGTCGAAACGACTACGGCGGTCTGATTGGAAGTCATGCACCGAGATGATGAACTCGCCTTGCTGATAGACCACAAGCTCATGTCGCTCACCTCGGGTGACCTGACCACCGAGCTTCTCGACCAAGCCGTCAATGTCGGCATGACCTTCATCGTCGTAGATATCGTGCTTCGATCCAACTCGTTCCGCGTACTCACGGATTGCGTCATAAGAGAGCGCACAGGGTTCGGTGTTCATACTCTTTCCGTTCCTTCACTCGTCACCATTGCCCGAACAAGGGTGTCATCAACGTCCTCATTGACCAACGTCATGATGGTGTTCCAGGTCAGTTTGGGAGTCACAAGCAGAAGCCTGAACGCACTCTTGCACTGCTCAACGGATAGGAGCTTGACCAGACGTGCGGGGAACGAAAACAGCAACAGTGCCGCGAACGCATCATCACCAAGAACCCTCTGCTCAGTGGTGAATGGCATCTTTTCCAGGATGTTCCGAATTGCCCTAATCTTGGCACCGACTACATGGTTCCGGAAGTACTCAGTATGCTCGGCAGGGATAGGCACTTCAAGAGTGTCTTCGAGGTACTTGAAGTACTCATTACTCTCGATGAAATTGCGATAGTTGGTCCGGAAAGCCTCTTGGAAATAAGTGTCGAGGTCTTGCTGCGAAGATACTTCGTACCATCGAGCTTCCCACGTCACACCATTGCTCACTATCCGAGCGAAGACAAGAGAATGCATGTATCCCGTGTTATCGCTATACGACATGGCGAGTTCCCCCGGCAGTGACAGCATCCATCAGATTCGAGTCCACATCGATGCCTGCAATTGCTAGTTCCTTGACACGAGAGAAGGTGAGTGAGTCTGCTGTCAGCATGATGTCTACCGCCCGAATCAGAGTCTCACCCGTGAGACCTGACACGTTAGGAGCGCCAAACTTCACCCCCAAAAGGAAGAAGAATGCACGCTCATTTTCGTCATTGGTCGGAGTGAACCAAGCGTAGCTTTGCGCATTCACAAACGTCAGCATCAGCAAGGTATCCACCATCGTCATGTTCTGGATATCCTCTTCGTAGCTATCAGCACTGTCCTCTTGGCTGATGGTCCTAAAGAACCGTTCGAGATGCCAGTCACTCAGCGATGTAAACCACGCATCAATCCACTCAGACGAAATGTCATCAGGGCAAGCTTTGAGGACGGACTCGACACGCTCTCTGCTGCTCATTGGTGATTCCTTCATTGATAGCGAGGACGAATCATAGCCTGTTACAACCGGATTCACAAGACGACCTCATGGACATACCGAACCACTCCTGCTATCGTGAGCGGCAATAGAAGGGTGCACGATGCTGCTACGAGTTGATGAACGAGGACGGGTGTCTTTGAAGAGCCTTGGTGTACCCAGTGAGTTCTTCCGAGCAACTGTCGAACCAAACGGAAACATCACCTTGGAGCCGGTCGTAGTCGTCCCAGAACATTCCGTAGCCAAGTAGCCACAGACACGAAAACACCCCGCTGACGTAGTTGTCAATCGGGGTGTTTTCGTGTACGCCTTAACCCATCGCACGACCGAGGTCGAGGTCGATGTGACGTTCCTTGGCACCGTGGGCATTGATAGCCAACGAACGACCCCTGGTGGCTAGACCTTCTTCAAGTTCAGACTCCATGCCCGAGATCCATCCAAGAGCGTCATCCTTGGTGTAGACGTTCGTATCGGTTGAAAGTACAAGGTCGTTAGGAGCAACCGTTCCATCCTCCACCTGTGCTCTGAGGCTACGAACGCCTTCGAGATTATATCGGATGTCCTGCTCGCTCCATCCATCACGACCGCCGAGAACGTTGATGTTTCGACCTTCCCAAATGCTCTCGTAGTGGTCAGCGTAACGGTGATCCTTACCACTATTGAAGTCATCACGAACTTCCGTACGCAATGCCCAGTCTTCGTCTTTCGCATAGGCAACACCACGGATAACACCATAGAAATCAGACGGCTTCATGTCGCTGCCAGGAGCCTCTACAGGAGAAGAAGAAGAAGGAGGTACGGGTGCGCCTACCGCACGAGAGCGGTCGTTAGCCTTGGGAGCGCCTGCGGGGCGCTTGTGTACGGTGGTCTGCTTGCCGTTCACGTCAGTCGTTGGCGTAGGCACGAGGGATGGGTTCTTCATGACTCAAAAATACCACGATGAACTGACACAAAATG
>Ga0265798_10004074_pt1 | contig 20406 bp, 15 predicted proteins | sample P3T30metagenome_FD_192430 | JGI IMG/M metagenome (GOLD analysis project Ga0265798, IMG submission 192430) | Plant litter microbial communities from East Loma Ridge, Irvine, California - P3 T30 | ecosystem: Environmental > Terrestrial > Plant litter > Unclassified | place: USA: California... | reverse complement strand
TCGCTCTACTTCTTCTTCCAGTCCTGGCGCCGCTCGCTGAAGATGCAGCAGACCATGGACCGCATCCTCCTGCGCCTGCCGATCTTCGGCAGCGTGATCCGCAAGGCGACGATTGCGCGCTGGACCCGCACCCTGTCGACCATGTTCGCGGCCGGCGTGCCGCTGGTCGAAGCCCTGGATTCGGTCGGCGGCGCCTCCGGCAACAACGTCTACCTGGAAGCGACCAAGCGCATCCAGACCGAAGTGAGCACCGGTACCAGCCTGACGGTGGCGATGCAGAACGCGAACGTGTTCCCGAGCCTGGTGACGCAGATGGTGGCCATCGGCGAGGAATCCGGCGCGCTGGACTCGATGCTGGGCAAGGTGGCGGACTTCTTCGAAGAGGAAGTCGATGAGGCCGTGAGTGCGCTGTCGTCGCTGATGGAGCCGCTGATCATGGTGATTCTGGGCGTGCTGATCGGCGGGCTGGTGATTGCGATGTATTTGCCGATCTTTAAGCTGGGTTCGGTGGTGTAACACACCAGATGTAGGTTCTCAGAATACTTCGCAGTGTCTCAGAAAACTTCGCAGTGACTTCGCAGTCGTTCTCACGTAGTTCGCAGTAGCTCTACCTCTATCTGACGTAAAGCTACTGCCTCATACTACAGCCGGCGCAGCCAAGCTCGACGTGCTCATGATTATAGGCTCGATCGGCATACAGCTTACCTGAACGTTTGCGCGCTCGACCTGGCAGTCCTTTAACGCCCGGGAACGCCTCGACAAACGGTAATGTAGCCCTGAGTCGTGCACTTACGCATCTAAGATCCTCGCAACGAGACAGTCGCGAAAGCTTCGTCCTTCTACGCCTGCTTCCTAATGCTTGCTGACGTCCATACTTGATCCGCGATCAACTGCCTTTAGATCCTCTAGCAGTCATGCAAGGATGACTGCACTGTCGCTAGCGCTAGGGTCGTCCTCATTAGACTAATGGAAGTTCCGTTACACTAAGGAACTTAAAAGACTGGGGGGAACATGTACGTTCGTCGGATTACAGCCTGCAATTTCCGAGCATTCGGGACTGAGAAAGATGGAAAATACCTTAACCTGATTCTCAACCAAGGCCTGAACGTCCTCGTTGGCGAGAATGATGCCGGTAAAAGCAGTATCGTGGATGCCCTTCGATACGCCCTGTCCACAACTAGCAACGATTACCTGCGCATCGACGACCTAGACTTTCACGTATTCAAGGACGCTCGCGCCGAAGAGCTAAGCATCGAGGTGAATCGCCACGACATCTGTAGACACTCCTGAGCCATAATATCGGGCACAAGGAGAAGGTATGAGCGGCAAGCGGTACACAGAAGAATTCAAGATTGCAGCAGTCAAGCAGGTAGCTCAGCGTGGGCACCCAGCGAGCGAAGTAGCGGAGCGGCTCGGGGTAAGCATCCATAGCCTGTACGCCTGGACGAAGCGCTATGGCGTGCCCGAGGCTGAGCGCAAGGCTGTCGATGCCCAGTCTGACGAGATGCGGCGCCTGAAAGCCGAGCTCAAGCGCGTCACGGAGGAGCGTGACATATTGAAAAAGGCCGCGGTGTACTTTGCCAAGACGTCCGGGTAAGGTACACCTTAATTGCTCAGTTACAGGACCAATTCCCAGTTCGTCGGCTGTGCAAAGTGCTTGAGGTGCATCCGAGTGGCTTCTATGCCTGGCGCCTGAACCCCGAAAGCAATCGCGCCAGGGAAGACAAGCGCCTTCTGGTTCCCATCAAGGAATCGTGGCTGGAAAGCGGCAGCGTGTACGGCTATCGCAAGGTCAGCGACGATCTGCGCGAACTCGGTGAGCAGTGCGGCATCAACCGCATCCACCGACTGATGCGCTTGGCCGGGATTCGTTCGCAAACCGGCTACGCCAAGCGGAAATACAAACGCGGCGGTGCCCCTTCGCTGGTGGCGCCTAATCATCTGCAGCGCCAGTTCGACGTGCAGGAACCGAACCGGGTCTGGGTGACAGATATCACGTACATTCGCACTTACGAAGGCTGGCTTTATCTGGCCGTCGTACTGGACCTGTTTTCGCGCCAGGTGGTCGGGTGGTCGATGAGTTCTCGAATCGATCGCGAGCTTGCGATGAATGCGCTCTTGATGGCCGTCTGGCGTCGGCAACCCAAGAATACGGTGATGGTGCATTCCGATCAGGGCAGTCAGTTCAGTAGCTACGACTGGCGCGACTTTCTGGACCAGCACAATCTGCAGCAAAGCATGAGCCGACGAGGAAACTGCCACGATAACGCCGTCGCCGAGAGCTTTTTCCAGCTCCTAAAACGGGAACGAATTCGACGCAAGACCTACGGCACTCGGGAAGAAGCAAAGCAGGATGTCTTCGATTACATCGAGATGTTTTACAATCCAAAGCGCCGGCACAGCTTCAGCAATGACTTGTCGCCGGTCGAATATGAAAAGCAGTATTTCAAGCAGCTCTCGAGTGTCTAGGAAACTCGTGGCAATTCAGACATCTACCGATATGCGGGTCCGCGTTCTGCTCAGCGTGCAGCGAGCACTTCTTGGGCACATCGGAACTGCCGTGCGCGCAATCATGTGTCGGTGGACTAAAGATGAAATTTTTGTTCGCGTAGTCTTCGACGGCGAGATCAATAGCGACAATGCCGAGGCAATTTGCGAAGCAGAAACGGAAGTAATCGCAGACTTTCCGTCCCAAGTGGCGGTTTGTTTCAAGCTTGAACGCCGTGATTATCCAACGTTAATCAAGCTTGAAATTGACGAGGTAGCGGTGTTCCGACGAATGGAAAAGTGAAGCAACGAAGGTCTCCCTTGGATCGCAAGCTGAGGCTACAATATGTCTGCATTCGGCCAGAAGCAGACGGTCGCATACGGTAGAGTTGCGGAGAATCGAAAGCAGATAGGCCATGAGTACAAGACGAGACGTCATGTTTTACATAAGAAATTTTGTCAGCTTAAGCGGCCAGTAGGAGACGACAGTGGACGCAGCTAATCGATTGTGGCGACCTGCCATTAGGCCGGGCCTGGGCTTCGGGCTGGTATTGGTATGCGCGGCGACCTTCGCCGGTATGCGCTACATCGGCATGTTCGGTCCGACGTCCTTGAGATGGGCCCTGCCACTGAGCTTTACCATCATGGCACTGCTGCCCTGGATACTGCTCGGGATAGACGGGCGCCGTCGCATCGGACTGCGCCGCGCCAATGCACTGCGCTGGCTGCCGGCCGCCATCGCTGCGGGCGCGCTTGCCTCGCTGGCTTGCTTCGCCCTCGGCCTGCTGCTGTTCGGGCACAGCGCGGATAACTGGTTTGTCAGCGTCGCGGCCAACTATCGCCGCGTCATGAACACCGCTGACATGGGCGTTGTCACCCTACACCTAGTGTTTACGCTGCCTGCCGCGCTTTTCTCACCAATCGGTGAGGAGCTGTTCTTCCGAGGCACTTTTCAGGAAGCGCTGGAACAGCGCTTTTCCGCCAACAAAAGTACCGCGATTGAGTCAGCCGTTTTTGGACTGGTGCATCTTTGCCACCACGGCCTGCTGCTTGGCGCGGCAGGACTGTCGGTGCGCCCGGTTTCTGGCACGCTGTGGGTGCTGCTGATGTTTTCGGTGGCGTGGATGTTCGCGACGCTGCGCAAACGCAGCGGTTCGCTGTACCCCGCCATGGCCTCGCACGCCGCGTTCAACGTCACCATGAACCTGGCGATCTTCGCTTGGCTCTGGTTCTAGCGCTGCCGTTCAGGCAGGAACACCGTCTCATCCGGCGCTGCACCTACGCGATGAGTTTTACGGCTCTCAAGGAGGCTGGCGTCGAACCTGCGAAAACGGATGCTGACCACGTGCGCATCTTGAGACCGCTTTGGGTCCAGGCTGTGTAAAAACGTGAAATTGGGCGGCAAGACCAATTGCGGCAATGATTTGGTTAGTTGTGGAGTGCTAGGATGGGCTGTGAAGACCCATGGTCTCTCTCTGAAGTTTTCGGTCGTCGAGTAAGCGAAGCCTCCACAACGAGCTAAAACGACGCAGAAAACGGGCATAGGCCCGGATTGCAGTCAACATACCGGCAACGCCGAGCACCGCTATCAATCTCCGGAAATTATAAGCGAGCACGTGCAGGCTCATCTCGGTTGCAACGCATTCCAACCCTTTCGTTAGGAAGTGCGTCGCCCCCATCCAAGATTTGATCGTCCCGTAAGGATGTTCGACCGAGGAACGCCGAATTCGCATGGCATCAGGGTTTCCCTCAAGGCGCGTCTGCATCTCGTCGAGCACATCCTGGTGCTCCCAACGGGACACTCTCCGTTGCGCACTTGGTGTGCACTTTTCCTTCAGGTGGCAGCCCTTGCAGTTGGAGCTCCAGTACCGGTCAAGCTTCATGCCTTTTTCGACGCTTGCGAAACGCCATATCAGGAACTCGCCTGCTGGGCAGCGATACTCGTTTTTCAATGGGTCGTAAATGAAGTCGGCCTTGTCGAATCGGCCATCTGCCTTGGCTCCCGAGGTTTTTGTAGGAGGCACCAAAACTGAAATGCCAGCCTCATGACAAGCAAGAATTTCTTCGCCCTTGAAGTAGCCGCGATCGGCAATTGCTGTCAGTGTCGTCGTGCCGATTGCGACACGGGCTTTCTTGGCCATGCCTGACAATTGGTCGCGGTCACTGCCGTTATTGGTCACCTCATGCTCGACGATCAAATGGTGCTTGGCGTCGACTGCGGTCTGCACGTTATATCCAACAATGCCTGAGCCGCGCGACATCATCGAGCGCGAGTCCGGGTCAGTCAGCGAGATCTGCGTTTCCCCAGTCTCTATCAGCTTTACTTCAATTTCCTTGAGCATCGCCAGCTGAGATTTCATTGCTGCGATTTTGTCGTTGAGACGGACAATTTTCGACTGTGCGATGGCCGGTTCCCGCCGATCAGCGGTATCGAGTTCTGCCAAATAGCGACCAATATTTGCTTCGATCTCCGCCATCCTGCGCTTGAGTTTTGCATCGGTAAAATTGCGGTCGCTGCTGTTGACGGCTTTAAATTTGCTGCCGTCGATAGCGATGACTGCATCCGAAAACAAATCCATCTGCTGGCACAGCATGACGAACTGCCGACAGACCTTGCCGATCGCTTTGCCGTTATCTTTTCGGAAGTTCGCAATCGTCTTGAAATCGGGCGCCAGGCGCCCCGTGAGCCACATCAGCTCAACATTGCGCTGGGCCTCGCGCTCAAGCCGCCGGCTCGATTGAATACGATTAAGGTAGCCGTAAATGTAGAGCTTGAGCAGCACAGCGGGATGGTAAGCCGGTCGCCCGGTCTTGGCCGGGTTCACACTCCCGAATCCAAGGCTGGCAAGATCAAGTTCTTCGACAAATACATCGACCACACGAACCGGATTGTCCTCGGCGACGTAGTCGTCCAGGAGCTCAGGAAGCAGCGTACCTTGTCCGCGATTTTCGCCTTCGATAAAGCGCTTCATTTGGCACCCCAGTGATGAGATACTTCTTCAACGTTTACCTAACCGGTTTCGTTTACATCTGCCTACGTTTTTACACAGCCTGGACCCAAAGCAGACCTTGCTGACCTAACCAGCGGGCCGGTCAAAAAACTCCTTAAGCCAGCCAGTAGGCGGCTCATTAATGTCCCAACGATACCCAATCCGTTCACAGTCAGAGCGGAACTCCAATTCTTCCTCTTCCGTCATCCATTCAGGGCGTGTCTCAAAAACGATGAACTCCGGGTAGGCCAATCGTGCCGCGACGAAAGTCGGCGCGTCGAGCAACAGCCAAACGCCCCCAGTGCCGTAGTCATAGCAGGTCAAAAATGGACGAGGTGCGCGGTTCTCCATGTATAAACTCTCAACAAATCAACAGTTAACTTCGTAAGTTTAGAACATGCCTGATACGCTTTTCATTGCATTTTACGTCCGCTTTTGGCCGAACCTGGTCGTTGAGCTCAGCATACCAGCTCGACAAGGCCGAGAGATCGCAGACTGTCACGAAGGACCGCAACCGACCCGACGCGGACATTCACACGGGCGGTAGAGGTTTGCGTCCATGCATAAATTCTGCAGCGTCGAGAATTTCAAGCATCGAATACTCATCCTCCGAAAGCCAGTGTCGCGCTTGATCATCGGAAGAGAAGTCGTATTGATTTCCATCGCAATCGACTACAGTCGCCTTACCTGAGTCGTGGACTTCCAGCCGCGCCCACAGTTCGCGGTGTGGTAAAGCTGAGTAATCGAGCCACCATGAGACCGCTGCGGTACACATTTCCATCCTCCACTCGTTCGATAGTCCCAATGTCCGCTCTTGGCCCAGGCTGTGTAAAAACACGAGAAAAATCGTCGAACAAAAAAATCGACCTCTCAGAACGGCCGCTATGCGATTTTCTCGAGGTCGGGAAGGGTGACCCTACCCATGAAAATTTTAAGTTTTTGCGTTTTTACACAGCCTGGGCCGGTTGCGGTCCTTCATCTGAGACCGCTTCCAACCCTATGCGGAAGTCCAATTGCCCGGCCTTATTGGCTCAAAGCGGTCATACGATCAACTAGGCACAAGGTTATCTGCCCTCATCTGGTTTCCTACAGGTGTGGACTTTAGCGACGCGACCGGGCGCGTGAACCGGTGATTCCGCTAGCTGCAACGTTTTGTTCTGAAATATCTCCGCTGTCATCCTTTGGCTCGTCGAACACTAAGCGCAGCGCGTACGGAATGGACCGAGGTCGCGTCACGCCGGCAAACATCACGAGCAGCCGCTGCACCTCATGACGGGCAAATCCCGCCGGTGGCACGTGTAGCTCCAGGCGTGCGGAGAGCAGGTTACTGTCGCCCGCGCGTTTCCCCGTCCGCTCGACCTTGCCGCGCGCCTGGCGCATATGCTTGGCCAGAACGCTGGGGTCGGCCCCGCCTCCCGTGGCGGAGACCGATTCGGCCAGCCGCCGCAGCAGCGACCCGATTGGCGGGCGGTTGCCGCTAACAATGCGTTCCGCCACACGCTGCGAGTTGAGTTCCACCGGGAACAAGATCTCGCCCAAGGCCTGTCGCACGGGCTCCCATGTGGACTGCGACAGTGTGCCACTAGGCTGAGCGTCCTTCAGGAGATGCGACCAGTGCGCCTCCGTGTCGACGTGGATGATCGAGCCAGTCAGCGAAGCCACATATAGAGCCGCTTCCAAGCTCAGCCCCTTGAAGATCTGGTTTTGCGCACCGTCTTTCCCTGCGGGAAGTGGCTGCAGCAGCGCGTAGGGATCGGCCTCGGCTTGGCGTCTGAAGTACTCGATGAGTCGATCCGTTATCTCGGCGTCTGCCTCTGGCATGTTGTCAACAATAAAGCGCCGCTGGTACGCCTCTGGTAGCGTCCAGATAACACGCCGCGTATCCTCTTCGGCGAGTTTCAGGAATCGGCGCAGACCGCCGCTCTTAGGGGGCCTCGATCCGTTGTTGCGCCGCGTGAGCACTTCCTGGACATGATGGCCGAGCGGGGCACTGACCTCGCCGGGATCTGGCACCAGATGCACGAGGCCTGCGCGGATAAACGGCTCCAGCACCAGGAGCAGCATGACGTTCTTGAGCGTCTGCATTTTATGGCTGGTGGGCGACTCGATGGGGCTGAACTCGGGCTTCATACGCGTGCCCAAGAAGAATGGATTAACGAGCACGATTTCATCGACAAACGGCAGCCAGCCCAGCACCGTCGCCTCAACGGTGCGCGGATCGCTGAATCCCATGTACACCGAGCGCAGGACGTTCGGGTTGGGCCGCGGTAGCAGGGAGGCCAGATCGGTGTCTTCAGGCCACAGGCTCGCAAACGCGCGATGGATGCGCTCGACTTGCTCGTCGCTCAGGTTGCGGCGCACGTCCTCCCAAGACGCCCCATCAGACAGCCCCAGGATGCCGTGAACTGCGTTGCAGAACATCAGGTTGCGCTCGCGCAGCCCGTAGACCGCCCACGACGGGCGCTCCGTGGCTGGCAGCCGCTGGCAGCAGTCCTTGAACGCGTAGGCGCTGCCGCAGCCGCAGAAGTCGTTGGCTCCAATGTTTTTGCGGGGCGACTTGCGAGTAAGGAACTCATGGGCCTTGGACGTACGGCCATGCTCGTCCCAATAGCCAGATGTACCGTCCATGTAGCCGACGTAGATCTCTCCACCAAAGTGGCACAGATCAGCCTGAGGTAGCAGCACTTTGGCAATCTCCGCCCATGGCGCATTGAACTCCTGCTCGGGGTAAAGCCAGCTCTTGTCGGCGGCTGCGATGTAGCGCTGCGCACGCGACTTGAGCAGGTGGTTGATCGCGATCACCTCTTCCCGGCTCAGCCGCCGGTCTCGGATGAAGCTGTCGGTGCGAGCCATGCCCCTACTTAGGTGCCGGGCGTTCGTGCGCAGCCGAGTCAGGTCCCGCTGATCCGGCTCCTTAGCATATTCCAAGTGTGTGAGAATCAGGCAGGTATTGGCATCCAGCACGAATACAGTTTGAGAGCCGACGGCCGCTACCGGTGGATCCTGCGGGTAGACGCACCGCTCGGACTTGGGATCCACCGCCGCGTTGTACACCGTTACTGGGTGGTCAGTCAGGATGAACTTCACATCAGAGTCGTGCGCCGACACGATCTCCCGCACCCCCTCGGCCCACATAGTGCAATGCATCCGGCGCAAAGCCTGCATCTCGACCATTAATTCGACTTGGCTCAGAGTGCCGTAGCACGAGCGGATCCAGTCCAGACCCTTGGGCGTGCGCAGCTTCTGCGCTGCCATATACTCAAAAAAGTCTTGGAACGACTCGTGCACGTCGGCATGATTCCCGAGTGCGAAGGCGCGGACTGCTTTCGCTCCCTGGGCGTCGATGGCACCGAACAAGTACTTCTCGATCTCGTCGTTGACGATCGGACCGAAATGCGTCGTGTACAGATCGTGCTCAACGAAGCAGTTTTTAGTGCCCCATTTATGAAGGGCAGTACGCGGCACTTGTCGGCCGTCAGGCAGCGTCTTGCAATCGGGGGCCAGGTCGAGATGAAAAAGGTGAGACTGACCATGAGCGAGGAAGCCGCGCTGGTACCACTGCGGGACGAAATGGTTGTTCCTGGTCTGCTGATCAGTCATCCGCTCAATTGGTTCGTTTTGTGCGTGGATTATCACATAACCGTTGCGGCTCGACGGAGGTAGTCGTTCGTAGCCATGTTCGAGGTGGCTGGGATGTAGGGCAGCTCCGGAGCAAGCCTTACGCAATGACTTTTGATGGCCTATTGTGGTGAAAAACTCGGCTAAGTTGAACGCTGGACAGAAACCTTGGCAGGCTCGACTGATCAGAACCGCCGCTATTGAACGATCTCGGAGCTGTTGGACCTTTGGGACGTCCTAAAACTGTTGCCGTTCGACTTTTTCACCACAATAGGCCGGAAGCAGACGATCCCGAAGCGATCAGTCTACCGGAGTTGTTGCCAGATGGGAAAGTTTAGTGTGTTTGGCTGAGGCGAGCTGAACGTCTGCTCCCGACCCAGGCTGTGTAAAAACGCAAAATGGACAGCATGCCGGCGACACTCGGTCTCTCAAAACGCTCTCCAAGGCGTTTTCTCGAGGTCGGGAATGGTAAAGAGCCCCCTGAAAAAACGCAGATCTCGCGTTTTTACACAGCCTGGGCCGATAGCGGACGGTCGGCACAGCTCAGTGTACTCGGCTGTTGCCTGCTGAGCAGCTAGAGGTTTTGTCAGGCGTTCTTAATTCCGGTTACAACGCTGGTTCATGATGAGAGCGTATTCCCAGTTTCGCCAGCGCTGCAGGTGAAGTTGTGAGCGACTCGAGGAACGCGACGAGATCGCTTTTCTCGTCTGGAGTGAGTATCAATGGAAATCCACGTTCCGCGCTACGATAATAGAGTTCGTACTCAACTGCAGCCGTGAGAGTGGTGACGCTGCCATCGTGCATATACGGTGCGGTCAAGGCCACATTACGCAAGCTTGGAGTACGGAACTTCCCTATATCGGCTGGTTCCAGCGTCACCGCAAATCGGCCAAGCTCCGCGATTTCGCTATCGTTGAGCACGTCACTGTCGATGCTGGCACCGCGAGCATGTTGCCTAGCTAGCCGCGTTGTGAGCGACGCCAACCGATGCTCGATGGTCTTTATCCCAACGCTGAGATTGTGGAACTGACTGTCGCTGAAAAGAGCACTGTCTGCACCGATCTCATGGCACCGTACACATTGCGCGGGCCCGATAAACAGTGCCAATCCCCGCTGCTGTTTGGACGATAGCGCCTTGCTGTCCTTCAGGTAAAAGTATCGGTCGAACGCGGAATCGGCAGCAACCAATGTACTTTCGAATGCGGCCAGCGCCCGCGCCACATTTTGTACCGTCACTGAGCCGCCGCGGTTTGGGAAAGCTTTAGCAAACTGCCCTGCGTAGTCAGGATCCGCTCTGAGAACAGCAAGGATGGCTTTCTGGTTAGGCATTCCATGTTCGCGTCCATTGACAAACGGATCAAGGGCCTGCTCTTCCAACGAACCGCGCCGCCCATCCCAGAATTGCGATTCCTGGAAGACTGAATTGATCAGGCTAGGGGAATTGCGAGTGCCCAGCTTCCCGTCGATTCCTTGCGCGATAGACCGACCGTCAGCAAACATTCGCTCCGGTTGATGACAACTCGCGCAGCTGATCGATCCGTCTCGGCTCAAGCGCTTATCGAAGAATAATTTCCTTCCAAGTGAGACTTTAATTGCCGCGCCTTTTTCATGCGAGATGCTGGGCACGGGAGGCAAACCCGCGTGCAGCGTAAGGCCACTGTTGGGCTGAGCAAAAGCCACGCCTGCCAGGATGAGTGCAACCACGAGCAAGCCTCGGAGCACTGCCACTGGCAGAGAATTATAGGCAACCATCGGATCGATTCCTGAACAAAAAGTTAATATTTTGCCACATCTTTCTGCCTAAAATCACTCATGCTGCATAACCAACAGTTTTTTTCTTAAAAGCTTGATTTCTATTTTTCGTTGCGATAATGTAATTTTATTTTTTCAATATTTACAGGCGGAATATGGTCAACGTGGGGAGTTTGCAGCGCGCACTGCAATGCTGGCGCCGAGTACTTTTTCTGGGCCTACTGCTGCTTGGCATTCAAGGAAATCCCTCTTTCGCGGCTGACTATATTTATGACGCTGCTGGCCGTGTTGTAGCGGTTGTGCAACAAGACGGTTCGAGCGTCTTGTACCAATATGACGCAGTAGGCAACCTCATCGGAATCAGAAAAAGCGCTGCCTCGACGCTACGTATCCTGCAGCTTTCGCCCCTCACAGGAGAGATTGGCAGCAAACTGGTTATCAATGGTAGCGGTTTCGATACCACTCCGACCGCCAATACGGTAACGATCAATGGTGTCGCTGCGAGCGTAACGTCAGCCACCGCCACCGCTTTGACGGTACTGATTCCTGCAGGTGCAACAAGTGGGAAGGTTAGCGTCACCAATAACAGTGGTTCGGCGACCAGTAGTCAAAGCTTTACAGTTGCAGCATCACAGGCACCGACGATTGCTTCGTTCAGTCCGACTATCGGGGTGGTCGGCACCAGCGTCAGCATCACTGGCTCCCGCTTCCAGCCTGTCGCACAGGATAACAAGGTGCAATTTGGTGGTCGTCCCGCGCCAGTCACTTCTGTGACTGAGAGTAGCCTGGTCGCCAGCAGCATTGACTCGTCGGGCCGTATTACCGTAGCCAGCCGCTATGGCATTGCAAAAAGCTCAACGGACTTCTATGCGTTGCCTAGCGGTTACGCAGCGACCGATATAGAAGTGTCAGGCCGAATCGTCACCGACGATATTGCCGTCACCGTTAAAACTACCGCAGTGGGCAAGAAGGTAATGCTGCTGTTTGACGGTAGTACGGGACAGACGATCTCGCTCGGCTATGCCAATGTCGTGTCAATTCCATCGGGCGCGCAATTTATCTACAAAGTCTTTACGCCAGGGGGCAGCCTGCTGGCGAATGGGACCTTGTCCAGCACTAATATCAGCTTGCCCGTATTACCGACAACGGGCACTTATACGCTGATGGTTGAGCCAAAGAGCGCAACAAGCTCCTCGATCACGGTTTTATTGTCGTCCGATATCCGTGGCATGTTGCCTGTGGATGGCTCGTCGTTTGTCCTTAATGCGAGCCGAGTTGGACAGAACGGTCGCCTTACATTTAGCGGTACCGCCGGCCAGAATCTCGGGATCGGTTATTCACCACTGACGACTTCACCGGTTGCTCAATCGGTGTACTTCAAACTGCTTAAACCTGACGGTACACAGCTGTTCAGCGATTTCTGGAGCTCCCCGAAGAGCAACAACTGGCCCACCTTGCCGACCACAGGTACCTATACGCTGCTCGTCACGCCACCTGCCACCGCAACGGCGACGGTCGGCCTGCTGTTGTCCTCGGATGTGACCGGTACGCTGACGCCGGACGAGGCAGCAACGACGATCACGATTAGCCGTATCGGCCAGAATGCGCGCTATACCTTCAATGGCAACAGTGGCGTGAACATGCACTTCGTGTTCGCCAACGGCACATTCACCTCGTCGGCATCCGTGACCGTCTACCAACCGGACGGCTCGAGGTTGGCGAGCACGTCGGTGTCGAGCAGCGATACCCTCGATTTGCCGGCGTTGCCGGTAACGGGCATCTACACGGTCGTGATCGACCCAAGTTCGACCGTGGTCGGCAAGGTCGACGTGCAACTCAAGAGCACGCTGGCCGACTTGGCGGCAAGCATCGTGCCCGATGGCGCTCAGCTAGCACTGAATCTGGCTGGACACCAGCGCGGCGCCGTCACCTTTAGCGGCACCGCAGGCCAGAACCTGGGCATCGGCTATCCGCAAATCACGACGTCGCCAGCTCGCCAATCGGTAAGCTTCAAACTGCTGAAACCGGACGGCACGCAGCTGTTTAGTGATTCCGCGGCTTCCCCGAACAGCAGTAACTTGCCCGTCCTGCCGGCGACTGGCACCTATACGCTGCTTGTCACGCCACCGGTGACCGCATCGGCGACGGTCGGCCTGTTGTTGTCCTCGGATGTGACCGGTACGCTGACGCTGGACGCGGCAGCAACGACGATCACGATCGGCCGTATCGGCCAGAATGCGCGCTATACCTTCAATGGCAACAGCGGCGTGAAGATGCATTTCGTGTTCGCCACCGGCACCTTTACCTCGTCGGTGTCCGTGACTGTCTACAAGCCGGACGGCTCGAGCTTGGCGAACACGTCGGTGTCGAGCAGCGGCACCTTCGATTTGCCGGCGCTGCCGGTAACGGGCACCTACACCGTTGTGATCAATCCCGGCTCGACCGTGATCGGCAATGTCGACGTGCAACTCAAGAGCACGCCGACCGACTTGGCTGCAAGCATCGTGCCCGATGGCGCCCAGGTGGCGCTGAACCTAGCCGTACACCAGCGCGGCGCCGTTACATTCACCGGCACCGCCGGGCAGAACCTGGGCATCGGCTATCCGCAGATCACGACGTCGCCGACGGACCAATCGGTGAGCTTCAAACTGCTGAAACCGGATGGCACCCAGCTGTACAGTGACTCGTGGAGTTTCGCAAATAGCAATAACTGGCCCACATTGCCCGTCAGCGGGACGTACACCGTGATGGTGGCCCCTCCTGTAACGGCATCAGCCAACGTGACGCTGACGATGTCGGCGGATCAGACAGGCACGCTGCAGACAGGCGGGGCAGCGATCGTCTTCGACGCAAGCCGCGTTGGTCAGAACGGGCGCTTTACCTTCAACGCCACCGCCAACGAAACACGTACGTTGGTGCTCAACGGTGGAACATTCCCAAGTTCGGCGGCCGTCAGGGTGAACAAGCCGGATGGCTCCGTGCTCACCAGTAGCAGCGTGACGACGTCAGGGACGATCAATCTGGCGAACCTTCCAGTCAGCGGCACCTACACCATCGTGATCGATCCGAATGGCGCCACAACCGGCCGGGTCAGCTTGCAACTGCAGTAAGCAAAAGCCATGAACTGGACACACAAGATGAATAAAAATTCAGGAAAAGTCATGATGCACTTACATGGGAACACGCTGGTACGGCTCTTTCGTGGCGGCCTCGCGATCACGGCGTTTGCCTTGGCTGCACAGTCCAGTTTGGCCGGACCGTCCGCCCTGCCATCGGCGACAATAGTTGCCGCTCAGATCCTGCCTGCTCACCCTGCTGTCGCCAAAGGCCAGAGCGTGACGCAGTTGGCCGACGGGCGTTGGCTGCTTCTCGGCGGAGAAGGACATAGCAAGATCGTTGACATGCGCACAGGCGCTGCGACTGCCCTTTCAGCCAACCTGCTCCAGGGACGTACCGGTCACACGGCCACCCTGCTGCCGGACGGCAGCATCATTGTGCTAGGCGGGACCGATGCCGATGCCAACGTCATTAACAGCGCGGAATTGTTCGATCCTGCCAGTGCCAGCGTCACGTCGCTGGGCCGGCTGGCGCTGATCGCCCGCACTGGACATAGCGCTACCGTGCTGACGGACGGCCGTCTGTTCATTGCCGGCGGCGTGGACGCGCGCGGCAATCCGGTCCCAGAAGCGGAACTGTACAACCCGCTTACCCGTCAGTCCGAGCAGTTCAACCAACGGCTCGATGCGGAACGATCTGCGCACCTTGCGGCGCTGCTGCCGAGCAGCCAAGTGTTGATGTGGGGCGGTGTCGATGGGCGCAACCAGGCCCGCCAAGATGGCGAGCTTTTCGATTACGAAGACAGCGCCGTGCGCACCGTGCTACTGACCCAGGCGGAACAACTAGCCGCTGCATTGGTGGCACCAGAAAGGCCGTCCGTGCTCGATAGCCTGCCGGCGACCGACACCACGGACTTCAATGTGCATGGCCGCCTCGTCGTACGTTTTTCCAAGCGCATGGCTGTGGCCAGCCTGAATGCCGCGACCGTGACGCTGATCGGTCCGACTGGCGTGACCGCAGTCAAGCCCGTGCCTGTCGAAAACGGTGTGCTGCTGTTCGTAACGCCGCGCCAGCAATTGCTGCCAGCTAGTCGCTACACCTTGTTCATCAAGGGGGCAACGGACGAAACGGGGGCTCCGCTACCTTTCACGGCCGTCGGCTTTGGTACCGCGCAGATCGGTGTAAAGACATCGGGCCAAGACGTGATTGTTGGGCGGCCCTTGACCGGATCGGGCGCCAAGGACATGACATCGCAGCCTCCTCGCGCTAGCGGAACAGTCGCTACAGCGCCGGCTTCAGCTGCCGAAAAAGGAGCGCCTGGGCAGGGTGGTGACCTTGGTGCCGACGGCGACGAATGGCATCCCAAACCTGCCAAGCATTTCCATGGGCGATGGACGACTGACCGCAAGGCCAGCAAAATGCAATCGCTACCGCCGTTGGCTGCGGGTCCGGGAGAAACTGCACTCGCGGGCCAAGCCATGACCTTGCATGGCAGGGCGATTCCCAAGGTAAGCATGAAGATCGACGGACGCGAAGCTGAGACGGACGACACGGGGCGCTTCCTGGTGACTGGGCTGACCGCAGGCAAGCATGTGCTGTCGATCGACGGTAATCATACGGGCCGCGGCGCTAGGTACGGCCACTACGACACTCAGGTCGATATCAAGGCCGATACCACGAATGTGCTGGATTTCACGATCTGGTTGAGCAAGCTGGACAAGGCCGGCGACTTGACGATCCCGTCGCCCACTACGAACGAAACCGTGTTGAGCACGCCGCGCATTCCGGGACTGGAGTTGCGCCTGCCAGCTGGCAGCGTGATCCGCGACCGCGACGGCAAGATCGTCACCGAGCTGAACATGACGGCGATCCCGACCGACCGCCCGCCGTTCCCTATCCCGGGCGTTGGCGTGCCCGTTTACTTCACGGTTCAGCCAGGCGGGGCGATCATCCAGAATGTCAAGGGAGAGAAACTGCAGGGCGCGCGTCTGATATACCCAAATTTCGCACATGCAGCGGCGGGAACCCGGGTCGATTTCTGGAATTACGATGCCCGCGGCAAAGGTTGGTACGTGTACGGCAAGGGCACGGTGACGCCGGATGAAAAGCAGGTCGTGCCAGATCCGGGTGTTGCCATTTACGAGTTCAGCGGCGCCATGATTTCCAATCCGAGCAACGCTCCGGATGTCGCGCCACCGTGCGGTCCCGACGTCGCTTGTGGCGGTGATCCTGTCGACCTCTACACGGGCCTGTTCTTCCGCGAAAACACGGACTTGGTCGTCGATGACGTATTCCCTCTGGAAATACGTCGCGTGTACCGTTCGCACGATTATGCTTCGCGCGCATTTGGTACGGGCAGCAGCTTGTCCTATGACATATTCCTAGTTGGCCAAACCAGCCCTTGGACATCGGTCGACCTGATTCTGCCGAATGGCGGAAAGGTGCATTACCTACGTACCTCAGCCGGAACCGGTTATTCCGATGCTGTTTATACGGCGTCAGTCCGTGGTACCAAATACGATGGGTCGACGATCAGCTATACCGGAAGCGGCTCCTGCTATTGGAAGCTGAAGTTCAAAGACGGCGCATCAATGTGCTTCCCTGAATCGATGAATTCGACGAACGCGCGCGCAGCTGCAGCGACGAGCATGACGGATCGCTTTGGCAATACGATCACGATCGAGCGCAACGGTAACCACGATTTGCGCAAGGTCACGTCGCCGAACGAGCGCTGGATCGAGTTTACGTATGACACGTCTCGCCGTATCACTGACGCTGTCGATAGTGCAGGCCGCGTGCTGAAGTATGAATATAACGTGAATGGCCGCCTGATCAAGGTGACGATGCCGGATAGTACTTTCGAGGCCTATACCTACACAGCTTCGGCGAAATCGAACATGGCAACGGTTCGGGATCAGCGTGGCCATATGATGGTCACGAACATCTATGGAACTTACACCTGCTACGGGACCGACGGAAAGATAAGCAGCAATTGCGACGATGGCCCTGTAACGAAGCAGACCTACGTCGACGGCAAGACAAACTTCTTCCGTTACATTACAAGTTCAACGCGGGCGACAGGTCTTCTGGTCGGCAACCCGCTTTCGCTCAACGGCGAACCTGTTAATGGTGGAGTTGCCGCGACCGAAGTGACCGATGAGCGGGGTATTGTCAAGCGCTTCGAGTTTGATGTGAACGGCCTGCCGACCAATGTCATCGAGGCATTTGGTCTGCCTGAACAGCGTACGACGACGATCGAACGCAATGCCAGCAGTCTGGTGTTGTCGCGCACCGATGGGCTGGGCCGCAAGACCAAATACGACTACGACCAAATGGGCAATGTGCTGAGCAAGACCTACCTTGCCGGTACGGTAAAAGAGGTCAAGGTGACGATGACCTACACGCCCGGTAACCTGTTAGAGACTGTCACCGATCCTTTACTTCGAAAGAAGACGATGACCTATGACCTGCAAGGCCAGCTGGTCGACGTAAAAGATGCTAATGGCAACCATGTCCAGTTTGGATATGACGGCCAAGGACGCCGGACCAGAATAACGAACGGTGAGGACAAATCGTGGATGCTAAATTACGTCGGTGCCGACTTGGTGAGCATGGTCGACCCGCTCAACAATACGGCAACGCGTTTCGCGGACAGTGCCGGACGCACTCAGGCAATCACTGACCCGTTAGGTAATGAAAGCCAGATCTTCTACGACGAAGCTAGCCGCGTGTCGCAGAGCACCGATCCCCTGGGGAGCAGCACATCGATGCTGTACGACGAGAACGGCAATCTGACCCAGGTAACAGATGCCAAGAACAATATTCATGGGTTCGGCTTCGACGACCGCGACTACGCGAATAAATATGTCGATCCACTGACGAAGGCTGAGAATAAGCTTTACGACGGCAATCACAATCTCACCCAACGCACGGATCGCAAAGGGCAGATAACGACCTACACTTACGATAACCTCAACCGCCTGAAGCAAATCCGTTATCAGGACGGCAGTACTGTGAGCTTTACACTTGACGCCGGCAACCGCCTCAAGAAGATTGTTGACTCGCTCAACGGAACGATCGATTATACCTATGACGACTTCGACCGCATCACGTCGAGCACCACGGCAAAGGGTGCTGTTAACTATACGTACTATGCCAACGGCTTGCGCAAGACGATGACGGTATCGGGGCAACCGACCCTGCGCTATACCTACGATGACGGAAACCGCCCGACCCGTATCGACCAGGATGCAGGGCCGTCGAACAACAACGTGGCGCAAAGCGTGCGCTTAGCGTACGACAAAGCGGACCGCCGGACGCAGACGACTTTACCTAACGGTATGACGGTCAATTACGGTTACGACGATGCCGGACAGTTGACTAATATCGTCTACAAGGATGGACAAGGGACGCAGATTGGCGATCTGACCTACCGCTACGACGCAGCGGGCCGACGTATCGGCATGGGCGGCAGTTTTGCGCGCGTGACCTTGCCGAACTCGACGTCGGCAGATGGATTGGTCGACAAAGCGAATCGTCTCACCAGCTGGAACGGCCAGACGCTGACCTATGACGACAACGGAAATCTGACCAGCGATGGAACCAACAGTTATGTATGGGACGCTCGCAACTGGCTCGTGCAGATCAAAGATGGGAGCGGCCAGATTACGGCCAGCTTCAGTTACGATGCGCTCGGACGCAGGCAGAGCAAAACCGTCAACGGGGTCAGCACCGGTTATCTGTACGACGGCCCGAACATCGTGCAGGAACTCAATGGCGTAGCAGTCGACAATAGCCTGCCAGCCAACGTTCGCGCTAACTACATCAGCGGCGGTCTGGATGAAGTCTTTGCCCAATTGAGCGGAATGGGCGCAAGTGCCAAGGTCATCAGCTACCTCAGTGACGCCATAGGCTCGACAATTCGGCTGACGGATAGTGCAGGCAACAAGCTGGTCGACTATACCTATGATGCCTATGGCAACACAACGGCAGACACTCCGGTGAACAACCCGTTCCAGTACACCGGACGCGAGAATGATGGCAACGGGCTGTATTTTTACCGTGCAAGGTATTACGCTCCTGCCTACGCGAGGTTTATTCAGAGTGATCCGATTGGGTTCGAAGGCGGAATTAATACCTATGGATATGTTGGCGGAGACCCGCTGACTTTCGTTGATCCATTTGGTTTAATGAAGCTACCCCCTGGTCCTGCAGGCTTACCTCCAGATTGGAAGCACGATCCTTCTCACAAATATCCTGGCGGTGAGCGATACCGGCATCCGAGCGGCGAGACTTTAGACTGGCACCCTGGCACGCCCGGCGAACCTGGTTACGGCGGTAAGGATCACTGGCACCATAACGGTGGTAAGTGGCACCATCTCCCGGGATCTGAAATTCCTGATCCGCCTTCGCCAGATCCAGCTCCGATGTGCGGACCAAACTGCAAGCAGGTGTGGAAAGCGACAGTGGATGGCATAACAGGCGCATTGATTTTCGCTTTTGTTTGGCTTTGCGCAACCAGTTAAATTATGAAAAATAAACTACTTGATGATCCAGAAGCCTTCCTCCAGAGCTTAGGAGGAATGCATGACGCAGATATCCGCCAAATCACATGGGATGTCGGCGCACGGACAGTTACTCTATGTGTAGACGACTTAAATTCAAATTTTGAGGGCTTGCCTGAGTATGGTGGACGAATAGAAGCAAAATTTACGTTTGAAGACATTGAGGACTTGCTGATAAATTGTGACTCGGTTAAGGAAGATATTCAGCGGATCTATAGGTTAGAGATATTTGCGAATCAAAAACCGTTGAAGTATGGGGTCCTACTAAACATGTGGCCGAGTGGACGTATGAGCTTCGTATGTAATTATGTAAAGCTAACTGTTTAGTTCCGTGCAATCATATCCCTCGCCGTAGCTGGCTTTTGTTTCGTGCAAAGGCTATGCTTGGCGACTTGATTGCTGGGTTCAGCAGTCCCGGTACTCAATCGCGCCAGGAGCAGTTGGCAGCATGAGTTCACGTATTCACCCGCAAGCCCGTACCACCCCAAAGGTCCATCAGGAGATCAAGGATTCGGCGCCTGTCTGATCGTCAGGCCGCAAAGGTTTTCGGGGTCATGCGGGCCACTGATGCAGAGTGGCTCAATTGGGACCGTGTGCAGGACCGCTCGCACCGTGCCCATACGCTGCATACGACCTTGAGCGCAGCCTAGGAGCCATCGTCCTGGCACTGTGCCAATCGCTCTATCTCCCCCTTGACAACCTGCTGTTCGTGACGCGACTGAACCGCCCCGGGTTTTGTAAAGGCTCCATTCTTTGAGAAAATGGAGCTATGAAGAAGCAACCAAAGTATTCTCCCGAAGTCATCGAGCGCGCTGTGCGCATGGTCAGCGAAGCAGCCAGCGAGTACGAATCACAATAGGCTGTAGTGGTCAAGTAATTTCGGACACGACGATAAGTTCTTTCTCTGCCATTGTGCGTTCATAGACGCTGGGCGGCAG
>Ga0265798_10004073_pt1 | contig 20412 bp, 23 predicted proteins | sample P3T30metagenome_FD_192430 | JGI IMG/M metagenome (GOLD analysis project Ga0265798, IMG submission 192430) | Plant litter microbial communities from East Loma Ridge, Irvine, California - P3 T30 | ecosystem: Environmental > Terrestrial > Plant litter > Unclassified | place: USA: California... | reverse complement strand
GAGATGGTGAAACCCGGCGGCACCGGCAGGCCGATCGACGCCATCTCGGCAAGGTTCGCGCCCTTGCCGCCGAGCAGGTTCCGGTCGCCCCGGCCGCCATCCGAGACCCCGCCACCGAAGCGGTAGACATAGCGCTGGTCGGTCGCAGTCGATGCTTCGGCCAAGGTGCTCGCCATGTCGTCGTCTCCGTGGATTTCGTTTTCTCGTTTGTGCAACGCAACACGACTTTGTTCAAGCCGGCCGCGCGGCGACTACTGGCGTTTCGGATATTCTCGTTTTCGGGTTTGTCCGGGTAATGGCGGGGCGTCGATCAGCCCTCGATCCGGGAGAAATCCGCGACGCCGTGCACGGCCCCGCGCACCCGCGCGAGCAACGCCAGCCGAGCAGTACGCTTGGCGGGATCGGGATCGTTGACGATCACGCTTTCGAAGAAAGTGTCGATCGGCGCACGCAACATGGCGAGCGCCGCCATCGCCGCCTCGAAATCCTCGCGCGCGACGGCATCGGCGGAGGCCGGTTCGGCCGCGTCGAGCGCGGCGACGAGCGCGGCTTCGGCAGGTTCGAGGGTGTAGTCGGTCGCCACGTCGGAGCCGGCGAACCCCTCCTTCTTCAGGATGTTCGCCGCGCGCTTGTACCCGGCGAGCAGGTTCGCGCCATCCTCGGTACCGACGAACGCCTGCAAGGCATGCACACGCGCGAGCAGGCGGACGAGATCGTCCTCACCGCCGAGCGCGAACACCGCGTCGATGAGGTCGTGACGAACACCGGCTTCGCGCTGCTGGACTTTGAGGCGGTCGATCAGGAAGTCGAGGATTTCTGTTGAGCCCGCGTCGGGCAACGATCCAATAGCCGTGATCGTTGCAGCGTAAAGTGGCATTCGCAGCTTGTTTGTCAAAACGAGCGCAGCGATGCCAAGTGCCGCCCGCCGCAGCGCGAACGGGTCCTTCGAGCCGCTGGGTTTCAGCCCGGCAGCGAAGAATTGCGCTACACTGTCCAGCTTATCCGCCAGCGACACAGCAACCGTAAGCGGCGCGGTCGGCACGTCATCACCCTGTCCGACCGGCTTGTAATGGTCTCGGATCGCCTCGGCCACTGCCGCCGGTTCGCCCTGCGCGGCGGCGTAATAGCCGCCCATCAGGCCCTGCAATTCGGGGAACTCGCCGACCATGCCGGTGACGAGATCAGCCTTGCACAATTCCGCCGCACGCCGGGCGAGCGCCGGGTCGCAGCTAGGCACGATACCTTCGCTCGCCAGCCATTCCGCCAGCTTCGCCACGCGCTCCACCTTGTCCGCCACCGTGCCGAGCTTCTCGTGAAACACGATCCGGTCGAGCTTCGCCGCCTGATCGGCCAGCGGCACCTTGAGGTCGGTCTCGTAGAAAAACTTCGCGTCGGAAAGGCGCGCGGCGAGCACCTTCTGATTCCCCTCGACGATCTTCTCGCCGCCGTCGACCGCGTCGATATTGGCGGTGCAAACGAAGGCGTTCGCCAAATTGCCGGACATATCGCGGCACACGAAATATTTTTGGTTCACCCGCGCGGTCAGCTGGATCACCTCGGGCGGCACGGCGAGGAACGCTTCGTCGAAGCGGCCGAGCAGCGGCACCGGCCATTCGGTCAGCCCGGCATTCTCGGTGAGCAACCCCTCGTCGCGGACCAGTTCGAGGCCAGCCTTGCGCGCCGCCATCGTCGCGCCAAGTGCGATGATCTGGCGGCGTTCATCCTGATCGACGATGACGTGGCAGGCGTGCAGCTTCTCGACGTAATCGCTCGCCGAACCGATCGTGATGACGCCGGGATGGTGGAAGCGGTGGCCGACCGTCTGCGCGCCCGACGTGACGCCGGCCATCTCGCATGGCACGATGCCTTCGTCGAACAGCGCGACGATGCCTTGCAGCGGCCGTACCCAGCGGATCGATTCGGTGGAGAGCGACGCCGCACCCCAGCGCATCGACTTGGGCCAGGGAAAGGCGCGGATCACGGCGGGAATCGCCTCGGCCAGCACCTCGGCGGTGGCACGACCGGCGCGTTCGACCACGGCGAAGAACACGCCGTCACGCTCGACGAGCTGTTCGCGGGTCAGGCCGGTCTTGCGCAGGAACCCTTCGAGCGCCTGCGGGGGCGCGCTGGTTTTCGGCCCCTTCGTTTCCTCCGACACGGCGGCAGTGGCCAGCGGCAGGTCACGCGCGATCAGCGCGAGCCGGCGCGGCGTGGCGAAGGTGACGATCGCGTCGGTATGCAGCCCGGACTTGGCGAGTTCGGCCGCGAACAGCCGGGCGAGATCGTCGCGCGCCTTGTCCTGCATACGCGCGGGAATCTCTTCCGAGCGGAGTTCGAGAAGGAAGTCAGCCACGGTGCATCGCCTTGATAATCGTCACGTCTGCGGACATCGGAAGCATCCCTGTCATCACGCAGCCCAGCCCGGGAAACGCGCCTGCCAGCCATCTGCGTTCTTCTCCATGTACGCCGCGCACGCACCTTTCGCGAGATCGCGCACCCGGCCCATATAAGCCTGCCGTTCCGCCACGGAGATCACGCCGCGCGCCTGAAGCAGGTTGAAGACGTGGCTCGCCTTGATCGCCTGTTCGTAGGCCGGGATCGGCAGCTTCGCTTCCAGGCAGTTCTCGCACTCGGCGGTCGCCTTGCGGAACAGGTCGAACAGCCGCTCGGTATCTGCCACCTCGAAGTTCCACTTCGACATCTCGCGCTCGTTCTCGAGGAACACGTCGCCGTAGCTTACGCCCGCGTCGTTGAAGGCGAGATCGTACACGCTGTCCTTATTCTGGAGGTACAGCGCGAGCCGCTCCAGCCCATAGGTCAGTTCGCCGGCGACGGGCTTGCAGTCATAGCCGCCCATCTGCTGGAAATAGGTGAACTGCGTCACCTCCATGCCGTCGCACCACACTTCCCAGCCGAGCCCCCATGCGCCAAGCGTCGGGCTCTCCCAATCATCCTCGACGAAGCGGATATCATGGCGGGTGAAATCGATGCCGATCGCCGCCAGCGAGCCGAGGTACAGTTCCTGCAAATCCGACGGGCTCGGCTTCAGGATCACCTGATACTGGTAATAATGCTGGAGCCGGTTGGGGTTCTCGCCATAGCGGCCGTCGGTCGGGCGGCGGCACGGCTGCACAAAGGCCGCGTTCCACGGGTCGGGGCCGAGCGCGCGCAGCGTTGTCGCCGGGTGGAACGTGCCCGCGCCCATTTCCATGTCGTAGGGTTGCAGGATCAGGCAGCCGTGGGCGCTCCAATAATCGTGGAGCGTCAGGATCATGCGCTGGAAACTCAGCGGCCCGGCAGGGGCTTGCGTGGGCGTCTCGGCAGACGGGTGGCTTGCGGCCAAGGAAATACCCTCTCGGTGATGATGGCCGGCTTTGGCGTATGGCTTTCCGAGGGTCAACAGCGGGCTTGGGCCAGCCGGGAACGATTAAGGTGGCGCAAACGCCTGCTTTCTATCATCGGCCCGACAGATGGATTTGAGCGGGACTCACACGATGCGCTTTCTGAAGACTTTGCTGGCGGCGACGATCATCATGGCCACGCCCGCGTGTGCGCGGCCCGCGCCGGCGACGGTGAAGAATGTCGACCCCGCCTTGTGGGTGGTGAAGGATAAGGACACCACCATCTACCTGTTCGGCACGATCCACGCGCTGAAGCCCGGCCTGAGCTGGTTCGACGAGGCGGTGAAGAAAGCGTTCGATGCGAGCGACAACCTCGTCCTCGAAATACCGATGCCGTCGCCGGAGGAAGCGCAGAAGGTGATGCTGCCGCTTGCGCTCTCCCCGACCGGACCGACGCTGACCGAAAAGATACCGGCCGACAAGCGCGCGGAGTATGCCGCCGGCCTCGCCAAGCTCGGCCAGAAGCCGGACGCGTTCGACCGGTTTGAGCCGTGGTTCGCGGGCGCGACGATCGGCCAGCTCGAGATGCAGAAGACCGGCTTCGGTCGTGACGACGGCGTGGAAATCCAGCTTGATGCAGCCGCCAAGGCGGCGGGGAAGCCAGTCACCGGACTGGAGACGCTCGGCCAGCAGCTCGGCTATTTTCACGATCTGCCGCAGCCTGCGCAGGTTTCGTTCCTGCTGTCCGGGGTCGAGGATATCGACAAGTTTCCGTCTGAAATGAACAAGATGGTCGATCTGTGGGGAAAGGGCGATGCCGACGGTCTCGGCCGCATGATAAACGAGGATCTCAGCAAGCAGACCGCACTACGGCAAGTGCTGCTATGGGATCGCAACGCGCGCTGGGCGGACTGGATCGCCAGGCGGATGGAGCAGCCCGGCACGGTGTTCATCGCGGTCGGGACGGGGCATCTTGCCGGCGATCACAGCGTGCAGACGCTGCTGGCAAAGAAGCATCTGACGGTGACGCGGATCAGATACTGATCTGCGAACCGGTCAGAACCGGTAGGTCAGCATCAGCGGGATCGCGTGGTTCACCAGCGTATCATTGGCGCGGTAGAGCCGCTGGTTGAGGTAGCCGACCTCGAAATCCAGCGTGTGCGTGACCGGCACCGTCACACCGGCGAAGGTGCGCAACTGGTCAAGGGTATGGTGCTGCCCGGGCGTCCGGTTGAGCGCGAGGAACGGCTCGCTCCATAACACCAGCCCGACCGATTTCGCGCCGCCGGTTGCATAAACGGCGCGCAGTTGCTGGCGAAACCGCCAGTTGGTGCCGGGTAAATTGCTCAGGAAGCGCTGTTCCAGCCGGCTACGCGTGGCAAACCGTACGCTACCGACCGAACCGATCGCCCAGTTGAGCTGTTCGACCGCCTGATCCTCGACGGTGTTCGACGCCCGCGGGACGAAGTTGGCGACATGCACCCACTCCGCCCACACCGTTACCGAGCGGCCAAGCGTATGGCCGAGCTGGAAGCGCCCTTCGAACTGCGACTGGCGTTCGTCACCGCCGGCGCGGCCGATCACCTCTACCGACCCGATCCAGCCATCTCCGAGCGGCTTGGTCACCACGATACCCGGCCACGGCTGAACCGATTGCGCGTGTGCGGGGATGGCGGCGGCCGCAAGAGCGACAAACGAAAGAGCCTTGAACATCATCGGGGGCGCTTTGGCGGCTGCCGCCGCGCCCCGCAACGATCAATCGATTGCCGGACTGTTGCCGGGAACCGAATTCAGCCGCCCGCTTCGGCGGCGACCGGCTGACGCGCCCCGATCAGGCCGGTCAGCACCCGCACCCGCTCGCGTTCGGCCGTCCAGTCGGCGGAGGGGCGCGCCTGCATCTGGTCGAGCAGCAGGCGCAGTTCCTTGTTCCATTCGACGACGTGATCCGACATCTCACTCTCCTCTTCTATTATGCTCTCGATGTAGGAAGCCGCCCACGCGATTTCGAGACGCGCCGCGCCTTGCCCTCGCCGCGTAGTTCGGCTATGCGCGCCGGCTTCCGGTCAGGGTCATCCCTGGAGGCCTGACCGGACATTGACCCAAACGTATTTCGGAGATTGCAATGAGCGAACAGTTGACGCTCGCAGCCGAGACGCGCGATCAGGTTGGCAAGGGAGCCTCCCGTTCGCTTCGTCGCGCAGGCCGCGTACCCGCCGTCGTCTATGGTAACAACCAGGAGCCGCTGGCGATCCACGTCGAGGAAAAGGCGCTGATGCGTCTCCTCATGACGGGCCATTTCATGAACTCGCAGGTGATGATCGACGCCGGTGGCGAGAGCATCCGCACGCTCCCCAAGGACGTCGCGTTCGATGCCGTCACCGATCGCCCGGTTCATGTCGATTTCCTGCGCATCGGCGCGCACACCACTGTCCACGTCAGCGTGCCGGTCGTGTTCACCGATGAAGACGACGCTCCCGGCATCAAGACCGGCAAGGGCGTGCTCAACATCGTCCAGCACGAAATCGAGCTGGTCTGCGACGCAGCGTCGATCCCGGACGACATCACCATCTCGCTGGCTGGCCGCGAGATCGGCGATTCGATCCACATCTCGAACGTGGACCTGCCGCAGGGCGTGACCGCGGCGATCACCGACCGCGACTTCACCATCGCGACGATCGTGCCGCCGACCGTGCCGACCGTTGCCGACGATGCGGCTGACGCCGCTGTCGCCGAGGCGCAGGCCGCCGAGGCAGCCCCGGAGAGCGAGGCGTAAGCCTTTCCCGACCGGGCAGGATTGGGGCAGGGAAGCGCAAGCCGCTCCCCTGCCCTTTTCGTTTTTGGAGCATCGCGACGTGCAAATCTGGGTCGGTCTCGGCAATCCCGGCGCGCAATATGCGCTCAACCGGCACAATGTCGGCTTCATGGCGATCGACACGATCGCCGATCTGCACGGCTTCTCGCCGGTGAAGAAGGCGTTCCAGGGCTGGACGCAGGAGGGCCGCATTGGATCGGAAAAGATCCTGCTGCTCAAACCCGCCACCTTCATGAACGAAAGCGGCCGCAGCGTTGGTGAGGCGATGCGCTTCAACAAGCTGGCCGAGGACGACGTGACGGTGTTCCACGACGAACTCGATATCGCGCCGTTCCGGGTGAAGGTGAAGGTCGGCGGCGGCACCGCCGGGCACAACGGCCTGCGCTCGACCGAGGCGCATATCGGCAACGCGTTCCGTCGCATCCGGCTCGGCATCGGCCATCCCGGGCACAAGGACAAGGTGTCGCCCTATGTGCTCGGCAATTACGCGAAGGCCGAGATGGACCCGCTGTCCGACATGCTCGGCGCGGTGGCGGCGGAGGCGCCGTGGCTCGCCAAGGGCGACGACGTGCGGTTCATGAACGACGTCGCGTTGCGGCTGGAAGACGGCAAATGACGGTTCGCACCCTGTTCGCCACGCCGGTCTATGACGGCACACTCGGCGATGCCGCGTTGCTCGACGAGCTGGAGCAATCCTGCCTGATGTTCGCGAGCGAGGATCGCGCCGGGCGGGCATGGTCGAAGGAGCATAACTATCGCGGCTATACCAGCTACGCCTCGCTCAACGACCTGCCGCAGCGCGACCCCGCGTTCGGCGATCTCGTCAAGAAACTGAACAAGCATGTCGCCGCCTTTGCGGACGCCTGCGCGTTCGATCTCGGCGGGCGCAAGCTGCGGCTCGACAGCCTGTGGGTCAATGTTCTCAAGCCGGGCGGGATGCACTCGGGCCATATCCATCCCCACTCGGTGGTGTCGGGTACGCTTTACGTCGCGGTGCCGCCGGGCGCGGGGGCGATCCGTTTCGAGGACCCGCGCCTGCCCTTCATGATGGCCGCGCCGACCCGCCGCGAGGATGCGGACGAGGGCATGCGGACATTCGCGCACGTTACGCCGGAACCGGGTACGGTGCTGCTGTGGGAAAGCTGGCTGCGCCATGAGGTGATCGCGGGCACCGCCAAGCAGGACCGGATCAGCATCAGCTTCAACTATAGCTGATCTGGCCATCCGCTGCCGCAGCCGCTATCGGCGGCACCAACGCGCGCCCGCTGCGGCGCACCAGCATTCGAGGACGACAAAATGGGTTTCCGCTGTGGTATCGTGGGCCTGCCGAACGTCGGCAAATCCACCCTGTTCAACGCGCTGACGCAGACCGCGGCGGCGCAGGCAGCGAACTATCCGTTCTGCACGATCGAGCCGAACGTCGGCAACGTCGCGGTGCCGGACGCGCGGCTGAACCAGCTCGCCGAGATCGCCGGATCGGCCAAGATCGTCGAGACGCAGCTCGCCTTCGTCGATATCGCCGGGCTCGTGCGCGGCGCCTCGAAGGGCGAAGGGCTCGGCAACCAGTTCCTCGGCAACATCCGCGAGGTCGACGCGATCGTGCATGTGCTGCGCTGTTTCGAGGATGGCGACGTGACTCACGTCGAGGGCAAGGTCGATCCGATCGCCGATGCCGAAACGGTCGAGACCGAGCTGATGCTGTCCGACCTCGAAAGCCTCGAAAAGCGCGTGCCCAACCTCGCCAAGAAGGCGGCGCAGGGCGACAAGGAAGCCAAAATCGGCGTCGCCGTACTGGGTCAGGCGCTCGACCTGCTGCGCGAGGGCAAGCCCGCACGGCTGACCGTGCCGAAGGACGAGGAGGAGACGCGCGTGTTCGCGCAGGCGCAACTGCTCACCTCCAAGCCGGTGCTGTACGTCTGCAACGTCGATGAGGGCGATGCGGCGAACGGCAACGCGCTGTCCGCGCGGGTGTTCGAGAAGGCCAAGGCCGAGGGCGCTGAGGCCGTCGTCGTCTCCGCCGCGATCGAGGCCGAGATCGCCACCATGCCGCAGGAGGATCGCGGCGAGTTCCTGGCCGAACTGGGGCTGGAGGAGACCGGCCTCGCCCGTGTCATCACCGCCGGGTACAAATTGCTGAAGCTGCTGACCTTCTTCACGGTCGGGCCGAAGGAAGCGCGTGCCTGGACGGTGCATGTCGGCGCGAAGGCGCCGAACGCGGCGGGCGAGATCCACACCGATTTCGAACGCGGCTTCATCCGTGCCGAGACGATCGCGTTCGCCGATTATGTCGCGTGCAAGGGCGAGTCCGGCGCGCGCGATGCCGGCAAGCTGCGGCAGGAAGGCAAGGAATACGTCGTGCAGGACGGCGACGTGATGCTGTTCCGCTTCAACGTCTGACCGGTACCGCCTTCGCCGTTGCGCTAGACCTTTCGTGCCGATGGCCACGATACCCGAAAGCGGCTAAGCAGTCCGGGATGTTGCTGCGCCTGCTCCTCTGCGTCCTGCTCGCCACGCTCGGCTGCCAACCGGCGGCGGCGATGCCGTGCCACGACGCGGGCGCCATGGCGATGGCGATGCCCGCGCAGCATAATGTGCCCGCAGAACGGCATCACGAGGCGATGCCCGCGCACGCCTGCCTCGGCTGCATCCCGCCCGAGACGCTGCGCAGCGGCGCGCTGCCCGCGCCGGTCGTGGCGCGGACGACCCCGGTCGCGCATGCGCCCGCGACGCTCGATCCCGACGGCGGCACCCCGCCCGCGCTGCCGCCGCCCCGCGCCTGAAGCGAACCGCCGGGCCGCCCGCCCGCCGTTCCCTTCCCGCGAAAGCCTGCAGAATGATTCGACTCTTGTTCGGCGCGGCGCTTGCCGTGCCCGCCCTTCCCGTCGTCACGCACGCGCAGGCGATGGACCCGCACATGCCCGGCATGGCGATGCCCGCGCCGCGCCCGCCTGCCCCGGTTCACCATTCGACGCGGCGCAAGCCAACCGCCCGCAAGGCCGCGCCTGCGCACCCGAAGCCAGCCACGCGAACGATGCCGGAGCTGACGACGCCGGGAGACGCGCCAGCCGCGATGTCCGCGATGGCGATGCAGCCTGCTCCCGCCGACACCTCCGCGCCGCCGCACGACATGGCGACCATGCCCGGCATGGTCATGGCCCCCGCCAGCTATGCCGAAGGTTCCGGCACGGCGCGCAACCCCGGCGCGGAGGGTATGATGCGCGGGCTGCATCTCGCCACCGGCGATTGGATGGTGATGCTGCACGGCTACGCCTTCGCCACCTACACCGACCAAGGTGGCCCGCGCGGGCGCGACATGGGGTTCGTCACCTCGATGGCGATGCTCAGCGCCGCGCGTAATCTGTCCCCGCGGACGCACCTGCAACTGCGCACCATGCTCAGCCTCGATCCGCTGATCGGGCCGCGCGGCTACCCCAATCTGTTCGCCACCGGCGAGACGGCGAATGGCCGCGACCCGCTGATCGACCGACAGCATCCGCACGACCTGTTTATGGAATTGTCCGCCCGGATCGACCGCGATGTCGCGCCCGGCACCAGCCTGTTCCTCTACGGCGGCCCGGTCGCGGAGCCGGCGCTGGGGCCGTCGGCGTTCATGCACCGTGCGTCGGCGCAGTATCAGCCGCTCAGCCCGATCACACACCATTGGTTCGACAGCACGCACATCAGCTACGGGGTGGTGACCGGCGGCATCGCGGCGACGCACTGGCAGATCGAGGCATCGGGCTTTCGCGGTCGCGAGCCGGACCAGCACCGCTGGAACATCGAGACGCCCGGGCTGGACAGCTGGAGCATCCGCGCGACGTGGAACCCGAACGCGCACTGGTCGGCGCAGGTCAGCCACGGCCACATCACCAGCCCGGAACAGCTCGAGCCGTTTACAAACGAGGCGCGCACCACCGCGAGTGTACAATATGCCGGCGGCGGCGTCTCCGCGCTCGCCGCCTTCTCCGCCAAGAACAAGCTGCCCGGCCGCACGCTGACCGCGTTTCTGGGCGAGGTGAACTGGGATTTCGCCCCGCGCGAGACGGTGTTCGGTCGCGTCGAAAACGTCGCCAATGACGAGCTGTTTCCCGAGCCGCTCGACCCACTGCATGGCTCCAGATACCGCATCAGCCTGTTCGAGGCCGGCTACGCGCATCGGCTGCGGCTGACCCGCGACACCGGCGTGGCGATCGGCGGTACGCTCGGCGTCTATGCCAAACCGGCCGCGCTCGACGCCGCCTACGGCCGCTTCCCGGTGAGTGCGAGCGTATTCGCCAAGCTGATGCTCGGGCGGTGAGCGCTGTCTTGAAGATGTCGCGAAGCAGGCGCAGAGGGCCGCCCATGCGTTGGTATAGCAAGATCGTCGTCGCCGGGCTCTGCGCGAGCCTTCAGGCCTGTGTCACCCCGCCCGCCGCAGCCCCTGCGCCGCCTTCGGCCACGGTGGCGGAGGCGCGTGCGCCGGTGACGATCCTCGTCTCGATCGACGGGTTCCGTAGCGATTACCTGACGCGCGGGGTGACGCCTCGTCTCAACGCGCTGGCGGCGGGCGGGATCAGCGCGGTGATGCACCCGTCGTTCCCGTCGAAGACCTTCCCGAACCACTGGGCGCTCGTCACCGGGGTGCGACCGGACCGCAACGGCATCGTCTCGAACAGCATGGAGGACGCGCGCCGCCCGGGCGAAACCTTCACCATGGCAACCGACGATCCGTTCTGGTGGAGCGAGGCAAAGCCGATCTGGGTCGATGCCGAGCAGGCCGGCATCCATACGGGCACGATGTTCTGGCCGGGCGCGAACGTCGCCTGGGGTGGTACGCTGAAGCCGGGCAGCCACGGCGCCACCACCGGCGGCACCCGGCCCGAGGATTGGGCGCAGTTCAATCAGGCGGTGACGGGCGCGCAGCGGGTTGAAAGCGTGCTCGACTGGATGCGCCGCCCCGCCGCGATCCGCCCACGCTTCGTGACGCTGTATTTCGATACGGTGGACAGCGCCGGCCACGCATTCGGCCCAGACGACGCGCGCACCACCGCCGCCGCCGGCGATGTCGATACGCTGATCGGCAAGCTGGTCGATGGCCTGCATGCGCTCGGGCAGCCGGCCAACCTCGTTATCGTCGCGGATCATGGCATGGCCGCGACCAGCAGCGAGCGCACCATCGCGATCGACAAGATCGCCAACCCGGCCGATTACCGCATCTTCGAGACCGGCCCGTTCGCGTCGCTTTCAGCCGTGCCGGGGCATGAGGCCGCGCTGGAGAAGGCGTTGCTCGCACCGCACGAGCATCTGCGCTGCTGGCGCAAGGCGGATATTCCGGCGCGCTTCCATTACGGCACCAATCCGCGCGTCCAGCCGTATTTCTGCCTTGCCGATCCCGGCTGGGAAACCGCGAGGACCACGCCAGACAAGCCGCGTACCGGCGGCGATCACGGGTATGACAACATGGCACCGGAAATGAACGCGCTGTTCATCGCCAACGGGCCGGACATTCGGCCCGCGGCCCGGCTGGCGGCGTTCGACAATGTCGATGTGTACCCGCTGCTGCGCGATTTGCTCGCGCTGCCACCGGCAAGCGGCGTCGATGGTGACGACAGGCCGTTTCGGGCTGCGTTGAAGAACCGATAACAATCGAGCGGCGGCCGAAGGGCACACCGCTCGAAATGTCGCTCCAGGCTCGAAATCGCGCGGGGCGCGCTATCGGTGGTGGTGGCCGCCCCCGTGAGAGCCGCCGCCGCCGTTCCCGTGGAACCCACCGCCGCCGTTGCCGTGGAAGCCACCATTGCCGTGGAAGCCGCCACCGTTGCCGTGGAACCCGCTACCATGCCCGCGCCCACCCTGCACCCCGCCACGCGAGCCGCCGAAGTCACGCCACATCGGGCGCACGTCGCGGTGTGCGTTGTTCCAGGTTTGCGAACGGCCACGCCAGTAGTTCTGCTGCCCGCCATTCCAGCGGTGACGACCATGGTTGCGATCGTAGACGTAGTAGCCGGTGCCGGGATAATAATAGTCGCCGTACCAGCCCCAATAGGGATCGGCGTTGAACCCGCCGTAATACGGATCATAGCCGTCGCTGACGTAACCGACCCCGCCGCCATAGCCGTAACCATCGTCGACACAGGCGGACAGGCCGATCGCGGCGGTAAGGCCAAGACCGGCGATCAGGATTTTGCGGGAAAGCATGGTTGATACTCCAACAGGATGCCATGCCGCGAGACGTGCGGCGCATCATGCGACATCAACGATATAACGGCACATGGGTTCCGTTTCGGCGCCATGAAGGACATCATGACTGACCTTGTTCGGGCAGGCACGGGCGGCTCCGATACGGGAATACAGCCCTTACGCGATCAATGCCCCTCGAACGCGATCAGCGCGTTCACCGTCAGGCCATCGCCACGCAGCGCTTCGGCGCCGCCAAGGTCCGGCAGATCGAGTAGGAACTGTACCTGCTCCACCACCGCACCGGCCTTGCGCAGCAGCCGCACCGCCGCGCGTGCCGTGCCGCCGGTCGCGATGAGATCGTCGACCAGCAGCACGCGCTGACCGGGGACGAGCGCATCCTCATGGATCGCGATGCGGTCGGTGCCGTATTCCAGCACGTAATCCTCGGCGATGGTCGCGCCGGGCAGTTTGCCGTCCTTGCGGATCAGCAGCACGCCCGCATTGAGCGGTGCCGCCATCGCGGCGGCGAAGATGAAGCCGCGCGCCTCGATGCCCGCGACCAGATCGACCTTGCCCACCGTCTGTGCCGCCATCCGCGCGATCGCCTCGGCAAAGCCGTGCGCGTCGAGCAGGAGCGTCGTGATATCCCGGAACATGATCCCCGGCTTGGGGAAATCCGGGATGGTGCGGATCAGGGCCCGAAGATCAAGGTTACGGTCGTCGTTCTGGCCTGCGGTCATTCTCTAGTGCTTCATGTTGCGCCAGACATTCTGATACGCGCCGTATGCGAGGAAGCAGAACACAAGCAGGAACCCAAGCGCGGCCAAGCCGGCGCCATGGCGGGTATCGAGATTGGGTTCGGCTGTCCACGTGAGAAACGCCGCAACATCCTTTGCCATCTGGTCGACCGTCGGCTTGGTCCCGTCGAGATACTGGACCTGTCCGTCGGACTTGAGCGGCGGCGGCATCGCGATGTTGAGGTTGGCGAAATACTGGTTGTAGTACAGCCCCTTCGGCGTCTTCGCATCGGGGAATTTGGCGAGCAGATCGGCGGGCTGGTTCACGTAACCGTGGCCGACCAGCGAGTAGACATAGTCCGGGCCCTCATGCCGCGCCTTGGTCATCAACGAGAAATCGGGCGGCACCGCATTGTTGTTGGCGGCGCGTGCGGCGACGTCGTTGGCGAACACCAGCGGGAAGTGATCGGACGGCAGGTTCTTGCGCGTCGCGACTTCGCCCGTATCGGGGTTCACGCTCGGCTGTTCGATCTGCCAGGCGGCGGCGATCGCCTTCACCTGACCATCGTCATAGCCGATCTGCTTCAGGTCGCGGAACGAGACGAGCCGGATCGAATGGCACGCCGAGCAAACTTCCTTGTAAACCTGGAAGCCGCGCTGGACCTGCCGCAGATCGAACTTGCCGAGAACGCCCTCCGACGGCAGTTCGGCGCTGAGCAGCGGATGCTGTGCGCGGACGTAATGTTCGGCAGTCGGCGCGGGCGGATCGGTGACGACACCGACCACCGACCAGAGCAGCGACCAGGCCAGCACGGCAACGATGCCGAGGCCGACAATCCCGGAAATCCAGCGAATCATGGTCGTCCCCCTTATTCGGCTGCCAGCACGGAACCGCTGACTGCGGTTTTCGTCGGGCTGGTGCCGCCATGTTTCGCCAGCACCGCCTCGGTGATCGAGGTCGGCAGTGGGCGCGGACGCTCCATCCGCGACACAATCGGCAGGATGACGAGGAAATGTGCGAAGTAATATGCGGCCGCGACCTGGCTGATGATGACGTACAGCGGCTCGGCCGGCGACCCGCCGCAGTAACCCAGCACCAGCACATCGGCGACCAGGATCCAGAAGAACGTGCGGTACACCGGGCGAAAGTTGGTCGAGCGCACCGGCGAACTGTCCAGCCACGGCAGGAAGAACAGCAGTACGATCGACCCGAACATCGCCAGCACGCCCCACAGCTTCGCAGGCAGGATGAAGTCCGACGTGAACGCGCGCAGGATCGCGTAGAACGGCCAGAAATACCATTCCGGCACGATATGCGCGGGCGTCGAAAGCGGGTTGGCCGGGATGTAATTGTCCGGATGGCCGAGATAATTCGGCGCGAAGAAGATCAGCACGGCGAACACGACAAGGAAGATGCCGAGCCCGAAGCCGTCCTTCGCTGTGTAATACGGGTGGAACGGCACGGTATCCTGCTCACCCTTCACGTCCACACCGGTCGGGTTGTTCGATCCCGGAATGTGCAGCGCACAGATGTGCAGCACGATCACGCCCGCGATCACGAACGGCAGCAGATAGTGCAGCGAGAAGAAGCGGTTGAGCGCGGCGTCATCCGGGGCATAGCCGCCGAGCAGCCACACGCGGATGGTATCGCCGACGATCGGGATCGCCGAGAAGAAGCCGGTGATGACCTGCGCGCCCCAGAAGCTCATCTGCCCCCACGGCAGCACATAACCCATGAACGCGGTCGCCATCATCAGCAGGAAGATGACGACGCCTAAGAGCCACACCATCTCGCGCGGCGCCTTGTACGATCCGTAATACAGCCCGCGGAAGATGTGGGTGTAGACCACGATGAAGAACATCGACGCGCCGTTCGCGTGCGCATAGCGCAGGAACCAGCCGCCGTTGACGTCGCGCATGATGTGTTCGACCGAATCGAACGCCACGCCGCCGTTGGCCGCATAGTGCATCGCCAGCACGATGCCGGTGACGATCTGCACCGCGAGTGCGGCACCCGCCAGCACGCCGAAGTTCCAGAAATAGTTGAGGTTGCGCGGCACCGGATAGCCCGCGCCAACCGCGTTGTAGACGAGGCGCGGCAGCGGCAGCCGCTCGTCCACCCACTTGGTGACCGCGAATTTCGGTTCGTAATGCTTCGCCCAGGGAAAGCTCATCTCAGTGCATCCTCAACCGACGGTGACCGTCGTGTCCGACGAGAAGGTGTATGGCGGCACGGCCAGGTTCTTCGGCGCCGGGCCTTTGCGGATGCGCGCGGCGGTATCGTATTGCGAACCGTGGCACGGGCAGAAATAGCCGCCGAACTGGCCGCGATTCTCGCCTTCGTGGATGCCGAGCGGGATGCAGCCGAGATGCGTGCACACGCCGAGCGTAATCAGCCAGTTGGCCTTGCCGGGCTTGGTCCGCTCCGCCAGCGTCTGCGGGTCGCGCAGTTCGCTAAGCTGGACGGCATTCGCCTCCTCGATCTCCTTGGGGGTGAGGTGCCGCACGAACAGCGGCTGCTTGCGGAACGAGGTGACGACCCCCTGCCCGGCCTCGATCTTCGACAGATCGACCTCGGTGGTGGATTGCGCCAGCACGTCCGCGGACGGGCTCATCTGGTTGATAAGCGGCAGCACCACGATCGCGCCGCCAACGCCGGCCCAGGCCACCGCCGCGATGTTGATGAAATCGCGCCGACGCGGATCGTCTTCGCCCTCGAGATACGGGGCGGGGTCCTCTCCGGGTGGCACGGCATGATCGAGTGTTGCCATTTCTCTGCCCTTGTCTTCCGTGTCGACCGTGATGGCCTCGGCGGGTGGGTCTTTTCTGAGGTGGCGAACGCTGCGTCCGCTACCCTGAACCTCTCCGTCCCCACGGGAGGTGGCAATCTGATAGACGGAGGCGGCAGGCTTTGCCAACAGCAATTTACCTCTGTTAAAGCAGCGCGCGATGCGTATCGCCCTGTACCAGCCCGAGATCGCCGGCAACGTCGGCACCATCCTGCGCATGGCAGCCTGTTTTGGCGTCGCCGTCGACCTGATCGAGCCGATGGGCTTTGCATATGGCGACCGGGCGCTGGCGCGGGCGGGCATGGATTACGCGCGCGCCGCCGAAGTGCGTCGTCATGTCGACTGGTCCGCGTTCGTCGACACTGCGCCAGCGCGGCTGGTGTTGCTGACAACACGCGGCGGCACGCGGCTGGACGCGGCGACGTTCCGGGCGGGCGACACGTTGCTGTTCGGGTCGGAAGGCAGCGGCGTGCCGCAGGACGTGCATGACCGCGCCGATACGCGCATCCGCATTCCGCTCGGCGCTGGCATGCGCTCGCTCAACCTCGCGGTGGCGTGCGGCATCGCGCTTGGCGAGGCGTTGCGGCAGACGGATGGCTGGCCGCGCGATGCGGAGTACTGACCCACTCGACTTGCGCGCGCGCCGCGCGCAAAAGCAGCCGTCATGCAACCGCTCGACGAACAGCAAACCGCCGCCCGCACCTGGTTCGAACATCTGCGCGACCTGATCTGCGCCGAGTTCGAGGCGATCGAGATCGAAGCCGGATCGGACGCGCGCTTCGATTACACACCGTGGGACCGCACCGATCCCTCCGGCGAGCCCGGCGGCGGCGGGGTGCGCGGCGTGATGAAGGGCAAGGTGTTCGAGAAGGTCGGCGTCAACGTCTCGACCGTCGGCGGGCAACTGGAGGGGGAGTTCGGCAAGACCATCCACGGCGCCGGCGAGGACCCCCGTTTTTGCGCCACTGGCATCAGCCTCGTCGCGCACATGGCCAACCCACACGTGCCGGCGGTCCACATGAACACGCGCTTCCTCACCACCACCAAACGCTGGTTCGGCGGTGGCGCGGATCTCAACCCGCCGCTGCCGCTGAAAGAGGATACCGCCGCGTTCCACGCCGCCATGAAGACAGCGTGCGACGCGCATGATCCGGCGCACTATCCGCATTTCAAGGCGTGGGCGGACACCTATTTCTACATACCGCATCGCAAGGTGCATCGCGGCGTCGGCGGCATCTTCTACGATCACCTCGAAGGCGATTTCGACGCGAACTTCGCCTTCACCAAGGATGTCGGCCGCGCGTTCCTCGACATCTTTCCAAAGATCGTGCGGCGACGGATGGACACGCGGTTCGACGCGGCCGATCTCGCCGCGCAGCGCGCGTGGCGGGGGCGGTATGCCGAGTTCAACCTCGTCTATGATCGCGGCACTCTGTTTGGGCTCAAGACCGGCGGCAACATCGACGCCATCCTGATGAGCCTGCCACCGGTTGCGACCTGGAGCTGAGCCGGTGGGGCTGACCGGCGTACGCGCGACCGACGTGGCGACGATCGTCACCACGCTGGAGATGCGCGCGCGGCCCGACGTGTCGCCGATGCCTGCATCGCCGCTGCGACTGGTGCGGCTCGAACGACCGACCCCCGATCGCTACCGGGCGCTGTTCCGGGCCGTCGGGGAGCGCTGGCTGTGGTTTTCGCGGCTGGTGATGGACGATCCGGCACTCACCGCGATCATCCACGATCCCGACGTGGCGGTGTTCGCAGCGGTCGACGCGGCCGGCAACGACGCCGGCATGCTCGAACTCGATTGCCGCCGCGCAGGGGAATGCGGACTCGGCTATTTCGGGCTGGTGCCGGATCTGGCCGGGCAACAACTCGGCCGCTGGCTCATGGCGGAGGCGCTCGGCCGGGCATGGGCGCCGGGCGTGCAGCGCGTGTGGGTGCACACCTGCACGCTCGATCATCCGTCCGCGCTCAACTTCTACCGCGCGTCCGGTTTCACCGCGATCGCGCGCACGATCGAGACATTCGTCGATCCGCGCGTGCTCGGCCTGCTACCCGATTCGGCCGGCCCTCACGTACCCCGGTTGAGCGCCAGCGCCTCGCGGTAGAGCGCGATCCGCACCAGTATCCCCGCAGTCAGCGTCACCGTCAGCGTCGCCGCCGCCATCGCGTCGAGCAGCGCCGCCGCGACCGGGTTGGCCATCGGCGCGCCGCCCATCGTCCGCCCCGCCACCGCGAACGGCAATGCGACAAGCTGCCCGCCGAACAGCAGCAGGCCGGAGATCGCCATCATCACCACGCCGTTACCGCGCGTCAGCCGCACGCTGCGCTGGAGCGCCGCCACCACGCCGATCGGCTGCTCGGCGACGATCACCGCCCCGCTCAGCAACAGCCGCCCCAGAAGGTACAACGACGGCAGCACCAGCACCACGCCGATCGCCGGCAGCATGAACAGCCCCGCCGGCAGCGACACCAGCAAGGCCGCAAGGAAATAGCGCGGGAACAGCCGCAGCGAGTCCGCCAAGGCATCGCGCAACGCCGGCCGCCCATCGCCGAGGTACAGGGTGAGCATCACCAAGCTGCCGAACAAGGTCAGCAGTTCCGCGCCGAACAGCCACGGGCCATAGGCGCCGAACCAGCCGGTAAACGCCTCCAGCCACGTGCGCACCGCCGCCTCGTCGGGCTGCCCCTCCGGCATCATCGGCGCGACCGGCACCAGCAGCGAACAGGCGAATTGCGGCAGGAACACGAACAGGCCCGCCACGCGCAGCAGCAGATCCCAATCTGCCCGCCACATCTCCCACGCGGTATGAAGTGCGCGGCCTATGTTGATCTTCATAAACAACTTTTCATGCGAGTTCGACAACCGCCTCACGAACATCGCGCACCGCGACGAACAGACGCGCGGCAAAGATGACGGCAAGGACCGAGAACGCCGTCTGAACGAGGGCGACCAGGATCGCGGTGATGATCGTGGCGAAATTTATCGGCCCGCTGCCCAACGCGAACAGACCGAGGACGGTGCCGAACACGGTGCGAGTCGCCATCGCTGCGACCTGCGAAACGATGATGTACAGCAGCAGCACGCCGACCAGCTTCAGCGTCAGTCCGCGCGTCAACCGCAGCGAGCGCGGCAGCGCCGACACGCCCCGCCCTTCCGCCACCAGCGCGGGATCGACCAGCAGCAGCCGCGCAAACACGATCAGCACCAGCACCGCAAACACGAGGCTGTAGACCAGCGCGAACACCGCCGGCCCGAACGCCATGGTCGGCACCACGCCGGGCGCCGGCATCTGCCCTGGCACAATGCCGCCGAGCGCGAACGCAATGAAGATCGGCACTGCCGCCACCACCAGTAAGGCGAGTTCGATCATCGCCACCAGCAGCTTCGCCGGCAGCCGCCCCGCCCCGGTGCGGATCGCCGCCGCCGGATCGACCGGCTCGATCACCAACGCGGTGAGTGCGAGATTGCCCCATAAGGTGACGATGCTCATCACCAGCACGGCGAGACCGAGTACAATATTGCGGGGTGTCGCATCGCGACCGACCAGCGGCATCAGATTGCCGAGCAGCACCATCGGCACGAACCCCAGCGGCACCGCGATGCGCAGCACGTCGCCGAAGCGATCGCTGATGAACCCCGAGGTTCTGTCCCAAACCGTTTCGATGCTGACCATGCGTTCCCCCGACAAAAGCGCCGCCCGTTCGTAGCGTTAGCGCAAGCGGCGGAAGCTTGCCAACCGATCCCGCATAATCTTGCGCTTGGCGGCGCTTGGGCGCAATCGGCGGCGATGGACCTGACGAACGAGATCGAATGGCGTGTCGAGCCGACGCGCATGGCTTATCAGGATGCGATCGCGACGATGGAAGCGCGCGCCGCCGCCGTCGCCGCGGGCGAGGCGCGCGAACTGGTGTGGCTGCTCGAACATCCGCCGGTCTACACCGCCGGCACCAGTGCGAACCCCGCCGAACTGCTCGATCCCCGCTTCCCGGTGGTGCAGACCGGCCGCGGCGGCCGCTTCACCTATCATGGCCCCGGCCAGCGGGTCGGCTATCTCGTGCTCGATCTCAACACGCGCGGGCGCGACATCCGCCATTTCATCTGTTCGCTGGAGGGGTGGCTGATCGACGCACTCGCCGAACTCGGCATCGCCGCATTCCGTGCGCCCGGCCGGATCGGCATCTGGACGCGCACGTCAGACGGCGCGGAGGCGAAGGTCGGCGCGATCGGCGTGCGCGTGCGACGCTGGGTCACGTTGCACGGTTTCGCGATCAACCTCGCACCCGATCTGTCACATTTCACCGGTATTGTGCCGTGCGGCCTGCCCGATTTCGCCGTCACCAGCGCACAGGCGCTCGGCAAATCGAGCGATTTCACCACCTTCGACACCGCGCTGGCGGGCACCTTTCCGGCGTTTTTACAGCGTTTGCGCGGCATTGCGGAAAACAGCCTTGAGGCAAAAGCCGGTTCAGACTAATATCCCCCTCGATTTGGGTAATAAGGTCAGACGGCCACCCGGGTCGCCTATCTAGGGAGCTTTTCTATGCGTGCATTCATTTCCAAGGTCGCT
>Ga0265798_10004072_pt1 | contig 20417 bp, 22 predicted proteins | sample P3T30metagenome_FD_192430 | JGI IMG/M metagenome (GOLD analysis project Ga0265798, IMG submission 192430) | Plant litter microbial communities from East Loma Ridge, Irvine, California - P3 T30 | ecosystem: Environmental > Terrestrial > Plant litter > Unclassified | place: USA: California... | reverse complement strand
GTGCCGGACCGGCACCGCGCCTCCCGTCCGCCACCGGGTCGCGTCGCGACGCGAGGGCGCTCAGCGCTCCTCGTCGTCCCAGCGCTCGTTGTTCGCACGGATCCGGTCCAGCGCGTGCTGCGCCTCCTCGCGGGTCGCGAACGGGCCGATGCGGTCACGCTGCGGCGACTGCGGCCCCTGCTCGACCGCCGAGGTCTTCTCGTTGAACCACCACTGGGACTCGATGCGCTCGTCGCTCATGGCGCCACCGTACCCGGACCCCGCCCGCACCGGACCGGCACCGGACCCGGCGGCACGGGCCGTGGGCACCCGGGCGTCGGGCCCCCACCCTCCGGCTAGAGTGGTCGGCATGCCCCGGGACGAACACGGACACCTGACCGCCGGCCGCATCTCCCCGCAGCGGGCCGTCCCGAAGGACATCGAGCGCCCCGAGTACGTCGGCCGGGTCGAACCGCGCGAGCACGGCCTCGGCGACACGTACACCCCGGAGGAGGTCGAGCGGATCCGGGTCGCCGGCCGCATCGCCTCGCAGGCGATCGACGCCGTGGGCGAGGCCATCCGTCCCGGCGTCACCACCGACGAGCTCGACCGCATCGGGCACGAGTTCGTCGTCTCGCACGGCGCCTACCCCTCGACGCTCGGCTACCGCGGCTACCCGAAGTCGCTCTGCTCCAGCCTCAACGAGGTGATCTGCCACGGCATCCCCGACGACACCGTGCTGCAGGACGGCGACCTCGTCAACATCGACATCACCGCCTACAAGGACGGGATGCACGGCGACACGAACCGCACCTTCGTCGTCGGCGAGGGCACGCAGGAGGTCCGCGACCTCGTGACCCGCACCGAGGAGGCCCTGCGCCGCGGCATCCGGGCCGTCGCCCCCGGCCGGCAGGTCAACGTCATCGGCCGCGCGATCGAGGCGTACGCGAAGCGCTTCGGCTACGGGGTCGTCCGCGACTACACCGGGCACGGCGTCGGCCGTGCGTTCCACTCCGGCCTGATCATCCCGCACTACGACGCACCGCGCTTCGACGACGTGATCGAGCCCGGCATGGTCTTCACCATCGAGCCCATGCTCACGCTCGGCGGCATCGAGGCCGACATCTGGTCCGACGACTGGACCGTGTCGACGCGCGACAAGTCCTGGACGGCGCAGTTCGAGCACACCCTCGTCGTCACCGAGCGCGGCGCGGAACTCCTCACCGTCTCCTGACGGACCCCGACCCCGAAAGGCACACTCATGACCACCCTCGCAGTCGGCGTCGACATCGGCGGCACGGGCATCAAGGGCGCGATCGTCGACGTCTCCACCGGCGAACTCACCACCGACCGGATCAAGAAGGCGACACCCGAGGGGGGCAAGCCGAACGACATCGTCGCGGTCGCCGCCTCGATCCTCGACGAGCTCTCCCCCGCGGCGGACGTCCCCGTCGGCGTCTGCTTCCCCGCGATCGTCCGCGGCGGCAAGACCATGTCCGCCGCGAACGTCTCGAAGAAGTGGATCGGGTTCGAGGCCGAGGCGCTGTTCGAGAAGGAGCTCGGCCGGTCCATCCACTTCGTGAACGACGCCGACGCCGCCGGCTTCGCCGAGCAGCAGTTCGGTGCCGCGAAGGGCAAGGACGGCCTGGTCATCGTCACGACCCTCGGCACCGGGATCGGGACCGCGCTCATCAACGACGGCGTGCTCATCGTGAACTCCGAGCTCGGGCACCTGGAGATCGACGGGGTCGACTACGAGACGAAGGCGTCGTTCGCGGCCAAGGAGCGCGACGACCTGTCGTGGAAGCACTGGGCGAAGCGGCTGCAGAAGTACTACTCGACGGTCGAGGCGCTGCTCTCCCCCGAGCTCTTCGTGGTCGGCGGCGGGGTCTCGAAGCAGCACGAGGAGTTCCTCCCGCTCCTCGACCTGCAGGCGGACATCATCCCCGCGCAGCTGCGCAACAACGCCGGCATCATCGGCGCCGCCACGCTCGCCGAGCTGAGCAAGTAGGCGCACCCGGCCCCGCCGGCGCGTCGTGGTCGCGCGACGCGCCGCTCGTGTCCGTCGCGGTCGCGCGACACGCCGCCGCCCCCGCATCGACGCGGCGAGTCGTGCGACCGGGATGCCCGCAGCCGGCGCGTCGTGCGACGGCGGGGCGTCGTGCGACCGCGGCGGCACGGCGCCGGCGTCCGACGGGGCCACGGCACCGGTAGACTCGGGCTCGCGAATGGGTCGGTGAGACGGTCGCGTCACTCCCCCGGGAGTGCCGAGGAACGTCCGGGCTCCACAGAGCAGGGCGGTGGGTAACACCCACCCGGAGCAATCCGCGAGACAGTGCCACAGAAAGCAGACCGCCGGCGGCGACGCCGGTAAGGGTGAAACGGTGGTGTAAGAGACCACCAGGGGTCCGGGTGACCGGATCCGCTCGGTAAACCTCGCCCGGAGCAAGGTCAGACAGAGGACGACGAGGCTGCTCGCCGAGTCCTCGGGTGGACCGCTGGAGGCCGACGGCAACGTCGGTCCGAGAGAGATGGCCGTCACCGCCGCGAGGCGGGACAGAACCCGGCGTACGGCCGGCCCATTCGCACCACTCGCCCCCGCAGCGCGACCTCACGCCGTCAGCGACACCTCACGGCCCCGATGCGCCGCGATGTGTCGCTCAGCGCGTGACGTCGCGCCGCACGAGCGGCCCCCGCCCCGCGCCCGACCGCGCCCTACAGGCCGGACTCGGCGGTGCGCACCAGGATCGCGTCGCTGTCCGGGCAGAGCACCACGTCGTCGGGTGCTGCGGCCCGGATCTGCTGGAGGTCGGACGCCGTCAGCGTGACACCCGACGCCGTCGACACGCCGCCCTGCAGCAACGACGCGCCGAACCCGTACCGCGCGCGCTGCCGGTCGTACAGGGCGAGCAGGTCCGCCGGCACCTTGGCGGCGACGTCCGCACGGCTCTGCACGGCCGCAGCCCGGTCTGCCTCGAGCCGCGCGATCTCGGCGTCGCGCTCGGCGATCAGCGTCGTGCGCGAGGACTCGACCGCGGCGAGCTTCGTCTCGATGTCGCCGACCCGGGCACGGAGGACGTCGAGCCGCTCCATGACCTCGAGCTCGGCCGTCTCCAGGTCGCCGATCCGCCGCTGGAGCGACTCGAGCTCGCTCTGCAGCCCGGCGGCGTCCTTCGCGCTCGAGACGCTCTGCAGCATCGTCGTGTCCCGCTCGACCCGTGCCTGGGCGGTGGACGTGTCCGACTCCAGGCGGGCCAGGTCGCGCTCGGCGTCCTCGACGTCGCCGGTCGCCGCGGCGAGCGATGCACGGAGCGACGCGGCCTCGGTGCCGAGCGCGGTGAGCTGCTCGCCCTTCTGCAGCGCCGTGATTCGGTGCGCGATGCGGGTGACGTCGTTGTCGAGTCGCTGGACGTCGAGGAGGACGACCTGGTCCTCGGGTGCTGCCTTCACGGTCGGTCTCCTTCGGTGTCGGTGGTGGGTTCGGCCGCCGGCAGGACCGCGAAGTCCCACGGGTCGGTGCGGAGGTCGCTGACGGTGACGCGGACGCCGGCAGCGGCGCGGAGCTGGTCGGCCGCGACGTCGAGCCACAGCCACTCGGTCGCCCAGTGCGACGTGTCGACGAGGGCGGGGCCGCCGGCGACGAGAGCCTGCTCGCGGAGCTCGGACGCGGGGTGGTGGCGCAGGTCGCTGGTCACGTACACGTCGGCGTCGAGCACGGCCCGGTGGCGGAGGTACGCGTCGCCCGCACCGGCGCAGAGCGCGACGGTGCGGACCGGCTGGTCGAAGCCGCCCGACACCCGGACCCCGGTGGCGGTGCCCGGCAGGAGCTCGACGAGCGTCCGCGCGAGGGCGCCGAGCGTGGTGGGCTCGGCGAGCACCCCGACGCGGCCGATGCCGGTCGTCGGGTCGGAGCCGGCCTCGATCGGGCGCTGCTCGACGAGGCCGAGGCGGTCTGCGAGCACCGCCGACGTACCCGTCGCGACGACGTCCGCGTTGGTGTGCGCGGCGACGAGGGCCGTCCCGCCGCGCACGAGGGTGGCGAGCACGGCGCCCTTGTAGGTGGTCTCGGCGATCGTGGTGACCCCGCGCAGCAGCAGCGGGTGGTGGGTGAGCAGCAGGTCCGCGCCGAGCTCGACCGCCTCGCGCGCGGTGGACGGCACCGCGTCGACGGCGAGGTGGACGTGCTCGACCTCGGCGTCCGGGTCGCCCGAGACGAGCCCGACGGCGTCCCACGACTCGGCTCCCGCTGCCGGCCAGAGGTCCTCGATCACGTCCTGGAGTTCGCGGAGCGTCGGCATCCCGTCAGTCTACCGACGCCACCGCGACGGGACGGCACCGGCGCGGACCAGCCGCACCGTGCCTCCTGTCCGGGTCGACACGGACGTCAGCGACGGCGGATGGCGCGCATGATGCGCGCGACCAGGCGCGCCCACCAGCCGGCCTCGGGGACGTCGGCGGGCGTCGACACGAGCCCGGCGGGGACGGTGACGGCGTCGGGCAGGACGACCGGCGTGCTCGCCGTCGCACCGCTGTGCGCGGTGAGCGCCGCGGCGAAGGCGGCGCGGTCGACGACCGTCGGCCCGGTCGCGGGCTGGACGAGCGGCGTCGGGCGCGTGTTCGCGGAGACCGGGGTGACGGCCTGGAGGCCCAGCACCGGTCGCGCCGGCAGGGCCGGTGCCGGGATGGTCGCCGACACCACGGCGGGACCGGTGGTCACGGCGGCGTCGACGGGGTCGATCGCGTCCGTCTCGTCGTCGGCGCGGGTCGGCTCGACGAGGGCCGGAGCGGCGTGACGGGCGCGGCGGGAGGCGACCGACGACGACCGCGTCGGCACGGTGCCGGTCGCGGCACGACGGGCGGCGGCGCGGTCACGACGGTCGGACTCGCGGGCCGCGTCGGCGAGCAGGTCGGCGAACACCGAGTGGGCGAAGGCGCGGGCGGCCTCGGTCTCGGGGTCGGTGGCGTCCGCGACCGTGGCCTCCCAGGCGGCGAGGCGCGCGAGGTCCTCGTCGCGGCGGCGGACCTCGTCCTCGAGGATCACGATGCGTTCGATGGTGGTCCGCCCGCTCGACGCGGCGACCTCGACGGCGAGGTCCTCGATGCGCAGGGCGAGGCGCTCCGGCGGCTCGGGGAAGGCGGGGGCGCAGGCCGCCGCGTGACGCGCGGAACGGTCGCGGCGGCGGAAGGCGGCGGGAGCGGCGGTCGTCTCCGCGGCGGTGGTGTCCGTGTCCGGCGCCGCGGTGTCCGTGTCCGGCGCGGCGGTCTCGTCGGCCGCCTCGTGCGGCGCCGCGCTCGTGTCCGGACGCTGCACCGGCCCGGTCACGGGCGGGACGACGAGGTCCGCCAGGTACGGCGTGCGGGTCGCCGGGGCGTCCCGCAGCCACGCCTCCAGCTCGCGACCGAACGGGTCGACGAGGGGCGTGCGTGCACCGGACTGCGTCTTCATGTGACGGAGGATAAATATCGCGAGGTCAGATCTCGTGGACATCCGCGGTGTGTCGCAGGAGTCGCTGCCACATCGGGCGCCGACGCCCGGGACGGACGACCGTCAGGCGTGCAGGGTGTCGCGCGGGTACTCGCCGAAGCGCTCCACGTAGGCCCCGGAGAACCGGCCGAGGCGCGCGAAGCCCCACCGGACCGCGACCGACGCCACCGTCACCTCACCCGGGACGGCCTGCCGGAGCTCGTCCCGGACACGGTCGAGCCGGATGCCCCGCAGCATGGCGTTCGGTGCCGTCCCGACCTGCCGCTGGAACGCCTGCTGCAGGCCGCGCACGCTCAGTCCGACATGCTCGGCGACGTCCGTGGTCGTGATCGCGGTGTGGGCGAACGCATGCATGTACTCGACCGCCTCGCGCACGCGACCGGTGGCGCCCTGCGGCAGGGGGACGTCGCGGGTCCGGACCGTGTGCGGGAAGGTGCGCAGGAGCGACCGGGCGGTCTCCCGGGCGACCTCGGCGAGCACGAGCGGGGACACCGCGCCGGCGCCGAGCACCGTCGCGGCGGCGGCCTGCACCTGCGCGTTCCAGCCGCGCAGGTCCTCGCGGTCCGGGGCGCGGGTGTGGTCGAAGGAGAGCGGCGCCGGCGGCCCGCCGTGCTGCTCGGCCGCGACCCGTTCCAGGAACGTGCGGTCGAACTGCACCAGGCTCTGCCGGACGTCGTGCAGGTCGAACGCGAAGGGGCGACCGGTCGGGAACATCATCGGCGTCCCGGGGGCGAACGCGACCTCCTGCCGTCCGACGTCCACCACCCCGCCGCCCTCCGACACCCACATCGCGACGTACTCGTCGGGCGACTCGACCTCGCCCTCCATCCGGGCGTCGAACCGGGTGGACCGGAAGGACATGACGTCGTCGCCGACCACGCGGAACCGGTAGGCGAACGGCCGATCCGTCGGAGTCGCGCGGAACCCGGCGCCGTCGTAGGCGTCCTCGTACATGCGCACCGCGTCGCCGAGGTCCTCGCCCGACGTCTCGAAGCGGGTCCTGGCATCGGGCTCGTTCGTCATCGCCGCGATGTTGACATGACACCAAGCCGCACGATCACGCTTTGCGGATACTGGCTCACCGGATGCGCGGGGCGGACGAAACCGACCCGGACAGGCGGCTCAGGCCGGGTGTCGTCCGCGGCGGACGGTCCACCGGTTCTGGTCGGCGACCCGCTCGTACCGCAGGTCGTCCACGACCATCTGCACGAGCGCCAGCCCCCGGCCGCTCTCGGCGAGGGCGTCCGGCAGCGTCGCGGCGGCGGGGTCGACCTCCACCGGGACGCCGTCGTCGGTCAGGCGGGCGCGGACGCTGTCCGGCCCGACGTCGAGCTGCAGGGAGCAGACGACGCCGTGGCCGTCCGCGCCGTGCTCGATGACGTTGGAGGCCAGCTCCACGAGCGCGAGTTCGAGGGCCATCCGGTCCTCGGCGGACAGGGTCGGCTCGGCGTCCCACACGGTCTCGAGGAAGCGGTGCACCGCCGTCACGTCGTCCGGCGGACAGGCCAGGTCGAGGCTGTGACCGCCCGGCATGGGGCTCATCCCCAGGTGCTCACCGCGGCGTCCCCGTCCGGGTACGTCCGCAGGATCTTGTCGATGTTCGAGAGCTTCAGCACCATCTGGACCTGCTCCGACGGCGCCGCGATCCGCAGGTCGCCGCCCGCCTGGCGCGCCGTCTTGAGGCAGCCGACGAGCGCGCCGAGCCCGGACGAGTCCATGAAGTCCACGCCGGACAGCTCGACGACGAGCCTGGCCCTGCCGCCGTCGACGACCTTGGCGACCGTCTCGCGGAACGCGCCGGCCGAGACCATGTTGAGGCGGCCGCTGCACTCCAACACCGCGGTGTCCTCGGCTGCCTCGTGTACGACGATGTCCATGTCCGGTGCCTCCTCATGGCCGTGCGGGGTGCACCCAGCAACCTACCGGGTCAGACCTGCTGCGTGTCGCGGCCTCGCCGGGTGGCCACCACCTGCACGACGACGGCCGCCGCCATGAGCACCGCCATCACCGACCCCATCGCGAGCGCGGTGCCGCCGAGGGCCCCGGCGAGCGGCGTGCCCAGTCCGCCGAACCCGAACGTTAGACCGCCCTGCAGCGCGGCGGCGGTGCCCGGGTGCGCCGCACCCACGTGCTGCGTGCGGGTCATGGCGGCGGGCAGCACGAAGCCCCACGCCCCGGTCACGACCGCCAGGGAGCACCACACCGCCACCGGGCCGACCCCGAGCAGCGCGGACACGACGACGCCGCACGCGCCGACCGCGCCGACCGCCAGGCCGAACGTGAGCAGCGTGTCCTCGGAGAAGCGGCCGACGACCCGGCGGAAGACGAGCGTCGTGACGATCATCGCCGTCGCGTTCGAGGCGAACACGAGCGTGTACCGCCCCTCGGAGAACCCGTACTCGGACTGGAACACGAACGAGCTCGTGGCGATGTAGGCGAAGAACCCGATCGTCGACAGCACCCCGGTGAGCACGTAGGCGCGGAACCGCGGGATCGCGAGCAGCTCCCGGATGCGCCGCCAGTTCGCGCCGAGCGTGACGCCGCCCCGCGCGGCGGCCGGCAGGGTCTCGCGGAAGGACACCGCCACGGCGACGAAGAACACCGCACCGAGCACGGCGAGCACGACGAACATCAGCCGCCAGGTCCCGACGGTGAGCACCGCTCCCCGGCCAGGGGCGCCACGACCGGCCCGATCGCGTTGATCGCCGCGAGGGTGCCGAACACCTTCGCCGTCCGCGGGCCCGTCGTCGTGTCGGACACCATCGCCCGGCCGGCCACCGCCCCGGCCGCTCCGGCGAGCCCCTGCAGCACCCGCGCCACCACGAGCGTGACGGCGTCCGGCGCGAGGGCGCAGCCGACCGACGCGACCGCGAACACCGCGGTGCCGACGAGCAGGAGCGGGCGGCGACCGATGCCGTCGCTGACCGGTCCGGCGAGCAGCTGCCCGACGGCGAACGCCACGAGGAACGCGGTCAGCGAGAGCTGCACGTTCGCCGGCGTCGTGCCGAGGTCGCGGGCGATGGTCGGCAGCGCCGGGATGTACATGTCGGTCGCGAACGGCGAGACGCCGACGATGAGCGCCAGCGGGACGACGGGCGGCAGCGCCGGGCGGGCGGTCGTGGGTCTCGTCTGCTCGCGCTCCGTCGTCACCCGCACCACGGTACGCCGCGCCGAATCGATTCGACAGGGTCGACGACGCGCCGCCGGCCGTACCGGCCCGACGACGGACGGGAGGCGCGGCGCCTGCTGGCACCGCGCCTCCCGTCCGTCGGCGGTCGCGTCCCGCGGGATCAGCCGGTGTTCTGCAGGCCCGCCGCGACGCCGTTCACGGTGAGCAGCAGCAGCCGGTGGTCGCCGTCCGTCGGGTCGGTGCTGCCCGAGGTGCGGATCGCGCGCAGCGCGCGGAGCTGCAGGTGCGACAGCGCGTCCACGTAGGGGCTGCGCAGGCGGACCGCACGGGCCAGCACGGGACGGTCCCCGAGTACCTCCGTGCCGCCGGAGATCCGCAGCACCCACTGCCGGGTGCGCGCCATCTCGTCGAGGACCTTCGCGGCGAGGTCGTCCCGGTCCGCCAGCTCCAGGTACCGGCGGGCGATGTGCTCGTCGGTCTTGGCGAGGGACATCGCGACGTTCTTGATCATCGCGCCGAACAGCGGCCACTCGGCGTACGCAGTGCGGAGCAGGTCGACGTCGCCGACCGCCTCGAGCGCGGACCCGAGGCCGTACCAGCCGGCGAGGTTGATCCTGGCCTGGGTCCACGAGAAGACCCACGGGATCGCGCGGAGGTCCTCGAGGGACTCGACGCTCAGCCCGCGGCGGGCCGGACGGGACCCGAGCGGGAGCAGACCGATCTCCTCCATCGGGGTGACCCGGGCGAACCACGGCGCGAAGCCGTCGGCCTGCACGAGGTCGTAGAACGTGGCACGGGAGACCTCGTCGAGCCGCTGCCCGAGGTCGGCGAACCGCTCCGCGGCGTCGGCCGTGCGCTGCTCGTTCGACGGCGACGAGGCGAACAGCGTCGCCGAGGCCATCTGCTCGAGGTGCCGGGCGGCGATGTCCTGGTCGCCGTACTGGGCGAAGATCACCTCGCCCTGCTCGGTCAGCTTCAGTCGGCCGTCGATCGACCCCGGCGGCTGCGCGAGCACGGCCTCGTTCGCCGGTCCGCCACCGCGCCCGAGGGAGCCGCCGCGGCCGTGGAACAGCGTCAGCTCGACGTCCTGCTCCCTCGCCCAGTCGGCGATCCGGGCCTGCGCGTCGTACAGCGCGAGGTTCGCCGACACCGGGCCGACGTCCTTCGACGAGTCGGAGTACCCGAGCATCACCTCGAGTCGTCGACCGGTGGCGGCCAGCCGTCGCTGGAACGGCTCGGTGCGGACGGCCTCGTCGAGGATCTCGACGCTGGCGTGCAGGTCGGCGAAGGTCTCGAACAGCGGGATCACGTCGAGCACCGGCGCCGCCTCGACCGATCCGAGGGCGGCAACGGCGAGCTCGTGCACGTTCGCCAGGTCCGCCGCGGACTGGGTGAACGAGACGATGTACCGGTTCGCCGCACGTACGCCGTAGCGCGCCTGCAGGTCGGCGATCGTCCGGAAGACGGCGAGGACCTCCTGCGTGGTCTCGCTCAGCTCCCCACCCGCGCGGATCTCGGCGAGGGCGTTCCGGTGCACCTGCGAGTGCTGCCGCACCTCGAGTTCGGCGAGGTGGAAGCCGAACGTCTCGACCTGCCACACGAGGTTCTGCAGTTCGCCGTTCGCGGGCCGCGTCGCCCCGGCCGCGACGAGCGAGGTCTGGATCGTGCGGAGGTCGGTGAGCAGCGACTCCGGCCGGTCGTAGGCGAGGCCGGCGGTCCCGGTGCGGGTCGCGTCGATCCGGGCGGCGACGAAGAGCAGCGCGCGACGGTGGGTCTCGTTCGGGGCGCGGACGCCGATGCGCTCCGCGATCTCCGGGTCGAGCGCCTCCTGCGCCGCGACGAGGGCCGTGAGCCCGGCGTCCGCCGGCGTCTCGCTCGCGTCGAGGGTCAGCGTGGTGCCGATCCGGGTCGCGGCGCGGGCGAGTCCGAGCAGGATGTGCTCCGCGGCGATCTCCGCTGCCTGCCGGGTGACGTCCGCGGTGACGTGCGGGTTGCCGTCGCGGTCGCCGCCGATCCAGGTGCCGAACCGCACGAAGGCCGGGGCCGTGACGGGGACCAGCCCCGCGTCGTCGCCCAGGAGGCGGTCGTCGAGCAGGCGGTACACCTGCGGCACGATCTCGAACAGCGTCTGGTCGAAGACGCTCATCGCCGTGCGGACCTCGTCGAGCGGGGTCGGCCGGGTCGTGCGGAGCGGGGACGTCCGGAGGAGCGTGGTGATCTCCTCGAGCAGCCGGCGCTCGTTCTCCGCGCGGGCGGTGGCGTTCTTCGTCCGGTCGCGCTCGTCGATGAGGTCGGTGATGCGCCGCACGCCGGTGGTGACCGCGCGACGCCGGGCCTCGGTCGGGTGCGCCGTCAGCACGGGGTGGAAGCGCAGCGCGCCGAGTCGGGCGGCGGCCTCGTCCGCGCCGACCTCGTCGACGAGGGACGCGTACGTGGCCGGGAAGGAGTCGCCGGCGACCCCGCCGTCGTCGCCGCGCTGCCGGAGCACGCGGACACGGTGGTGCTCCTCGGCGAGGTTCGCGAGGTGGAAGTACGTGGTGAACGCCTGCGCGACCGCCTCGGCACGCTCCGCGGACATTGCCGCGACGACCGCCTCCGCGCGCGCAGCACCGTCGGCCTCCGCGCCCTCGAACGCGTCGATCACGGCAGCGCGCAGGTCCTCCACGTCGCGGAGGAGCTCGTCACCGCCGGTCTCGCGCAGCACCCGTCCGAGCAGGTTGCCGAGGTACCGCACGTCCGCGCGCAGGTCGCTGTCGACCGCGCCGCTGACGTCGTCCCGCGCGCGCCCGTGGCGCGCCGATCCGTCGATCGCCGTCATGTGGTCCTTTCGGGTTCGCCGGGACACCGCCCGGCTCCGGAGCAGCGTACCGGCCACTCGTGACGCGTGACGACAACCGTCTGGACGGACCGACACCGGCGATGGCACATGGACGTCGGGGCGCAGCGGAACACCGGTGTCCGGGCGAGACACCGCGACGGGACGCGGCGTCTCGGCGGGCGTGGGGCGTCTCGGCGGGCGCGCGGCGTCTCGGCGGGCGCGCGGTGCCTCGGCGGGCGCGCGGCGTCTCGGCGGGCGTGGGGCGTCTAGCCTCGGTCGTGCTCCGGTCGAGCACCGGACACCCGAGGAGAGGACCCAGACCCGATGAGCGCGAAACCGAACCGCCCCCAGCACGTCTTCGTCGTCGACCGGACCGAGCGCCTCACGCCGCACATGGTCCGGGTGCACCTCGGCGGTCCCGCCTTCGAGGACTTCCTCGCCGGCGCGGACCCGGAGCGGCTCGGCGCGACGGACAAGTACGTCAAGCTCCTGCTCGCGAAGCCGTCGCTCGGCCTGACGCCGCCGTACGACCTCGACGAACTCCGCGCCACCCTGCCGAAGGAGGACCGCCCCGCCCGCCGCACCTACACGGTGCGCGCGCTCGACCTCGACGCCCGGACCATCGCCGTCGACTTCGTCGTGCACGGCGACGAGGGCCTCGCCGGCCCCTGGGCGGCGGCCGCACAGCCCGGCGACCTGATCGCCCTGTCCGGTCCCGGCGGCGGGTACGCCCCGGCGGACGACCCGGCCGTCACGCACGTGCTGCTCGGCGACGACAGCGCCCTCCCCGCGATCGGCGCCGCCCTGGAGGCCATGCCCGCGGCCGCCACCGGCGTCGCCCTCGTCGAGGTGGCCGGACCCGCCGACGAGCAGCCGCTCGCCCACCCGGCCGGCGTCGACCTGCGGTGGCTGCACCGCGACGCCACCGGCGCCGAGCCGGGCACGCTCCTGCTGGAGGCGGCTCGCGGGCTGGAACGCGCCTCCCGGCCGGTGCAGGTCTTCGCGCACGGCGAGCGGACCGCGATGAAGGCGATCCGCCGGCTGCTGCAGGACGACTGGGGGCTCGAGAAGGCCGAGCTGTCGCTGTCGGCGTACTGGGCGCTCGGGCGTGCCGAGGACCGGTTCCAGGAGGAGAAGCGGGAGCCCGTCGGCGTCATCTTCGCCGACTGACGGGCGGCGCGGCGCGGCGCGCGGTCTGGAGGCGCGGTCGGCGTCGGTGGCTCCGGTTAGCGTCCTCGGCATGGTCACCTCGTGCTGCGTCCCCGGGTGCTCCGCGTCCGCCGCGGACCCGCCGGGCGTCGACGCGGTGCCCCTGTGCGGCGGACACGTCGCCCTCGTCGCGGACGTCGCCGCCGAGCACGTCGGGGTCGAGGACGTCCTGCCCGGTCCGTGCCCGGTCTGCGGCTCGCGGATCGGCGTGCGCTTCCCGTCCGGGGCGGTCTGCGGCACCTGCGAGTGGCGCTGGGGCGACGTCCCGGACGGTGACCTCGCTCCCCCGCGGGTCGACGTCGTGTACTACCTCCGGATGCGGGACGACTTCGGCGACCGGATCAAGATCGGGACGACCGCGAACCCGAGGCAGCGGCTGGCGGCGATCCCGCACCAGGACCTCCTCGGCTTCGAGCGGGGCGACCGGGCACTGGAACGGCGACGGCACGCGCAGTTCGCCGGGGCGCGGTACCCGGGGACGGAGTGGTTCCGGGCGACGCCGGAGCTCCTCGCGCACGTCGACGCCGTCGCGGCGGGGACGAGCGACCCGTGGGACCTGCACGCGCGGTGGCGGAGCGAGGCGCTGGCGCTGCGCGGCTGAGTGCGGCGCGCGGGGTGCGTCGCCGCGGTCGAGATCGGGGCCGGGGTCGAGGTCTGGGTCGAGGTCGCACGACGCGCCGCTCGCGTCCGCCGAGGTCGCACGACGCGCCGCTCACGTCCGCCGAGGTCGCACGACGCCCCGCTCGCGCCCGCCGAGGTCGCACGACGCGCCGCTCGCGCCCGCCGAGGTCGCACGACGCGCCGTCCGGCGGGGGTGCGAGCGGCACGTCGTGCGACACGAACGGCGGCAGGCGGCGCGTCGTGCGCCCATACCCGTGCCCGGTCAGCGGGCGTAGGCGTCGACGAAGAGCGCACCGCGGATCTCCCGGAGCGTGTCGACCAGGCGTGCCACGGTCCGTCCGGACACCCCGGAGACCTCGAGGTCGTACGGCCCGAGCGCCTGCAGCCGTCCGGTGCGGATGCGCACGACCTCCCAGCCGACGCCACGGACGGCCCGGTCCTTCCGACGGTCGGTGTCCTGCCGGTGCCCGACGTGCTCGAGACCGTGCCGCCCGGTCGAGTCGTACTCGATCGCGACGCGGAGCTCCGGCAGGACGATGTCCGGCCAGACCTCGACGTGGTCGAAGAACGGCCGGTCGAGGCGGATCGCGGTGTGGTCGAACGTGAGCTCGAACCGTTCCGCGAGGGCCGCCCAGAGCTCGGCCTCGACCGCGGAGGCCGTCGCGGGCGCGCACACGCTGGTGAAGGACTCCCCCGACGGCAGCCGCGGGGTCTTCGGGCAGAGCGGCCGCGGGACCGGCTGACGCGACCGGCCTCCGCCGCGGTCCGACCGCTCCGGACGCGCCCGGGTCGAGGCGACCGCCCCGGCAGGGACACCACCGCCCGGGGCGCCACCGACCGGGACACCGCGGGTCGGGACACCCCGGGCCGGGACACCCCGGGTCGGGGCCGCGGGGAACGTCTGCCGCCCGGTCGCACGGACGACCCGCTGCGGCACGGGGACCGCGGCCGGCCAGTCCTCGGGCAGCACCGGCCACCGCTGCGGCTGGGCCTGCACGGCGCACTCCGGGCACCACACGGACCGGCGGCGTTCGCGTCCGGGCCGGGATCGCTGCTCGGCGGGCGTCGCCACGAACACGTGCCCGACGTCGCACTCCCACGTGAGCAGCACCTCGGCCGCGGGCGGGACCTGGCTCAGGACGACGCCGTGGTTCCAGTCCGGGTGGTACTGCCGGATGAGCACCGGGTACGAGGCCCACTCGGCGCGGAACTCGCCGACGGCGTACGGCACCGGCACACCGCGCGACCACTGCCGGCGGCGCCACCACGCGTCGACGGGTTCTGCCACGGCGCCACCGTAGGACCCGCCACCGACACCGCTCGGTCTCCCGCCACCGGTCAGTCGGCCGGCGGCGTCACGAAGGTGAACCGCTCCGGGCCGGACTCCGACCCGTCGTCGAGCACGCGGATGCCGGACTCGCGGCAGGCGGTGACGCCGTCCCGGTGGACGCGTTCCGGCCGGGGGCGCTTCGGCACGCCCGCGGCACCGAACACCGCCCAGGCGTTCGCCGCCGAGGCACTCGTGAACCGCGTGCTGTACCGCACGCCCGCGAAGCCGGCCGCGTCGAAGGCCCGCGCCCATGCCTGCGGCACCCGGTAGTCGCCCATCGTCTGCAGCTCGGCGCCGACACCGGACCGCACGGCGGCCGGGTGCGTCACGTCCGCGAATCGCCGGCCCCGGGAGGCGCGGGCCGCGACGACGACCATCTCCCGCGCCCGCGCCGCGAACACGGTGTTCGTGGTGAGGACGTGGTGGGCGAGACGCTCCCGCACGGCGACCTCGACGGAGTCCGCCCAGTAGCAGGTGCCCCGCGGCACCGCGAGGTCGAAGCGGCCGCCGTCGACCCCGTCGGCGTCGGGCTCGGTGCTCGCGAACCACCATGCCCCGCGGTCGTGCCGCTTCGCCCGGTAGAACGTGGTGCCGCGGGACTCCTCGGTCGGGAAGTCCGCGAGGTCGAGGTCGTCCCGCGGCGGACGCTGGGCGACCTCGTTCCGGTCCGGGCTCACGCGTCCGCTGCCCAGGCGTGGGCGGCGCGGCGGGCGGCAGCGAGCACCTGCTCCTCGCGTCCGTCGCGGAGCGCCTGCGCCGCGGTGGTGCCGCCGAACTCGTCCGCCTCGGTGTTGAGCCAGAGTGCGCTTCCCCACGGGTCGATCCGGTCCGGGTCGACGAGGGCGAGCACGTGGCGGAGGTGCGGCAGGGGCGAGCCGGTCACCCCGAACTGGAACGACGGGAACACCAGGCTCCCGTCGCCGATCTTCAGGCCGATGAGGTCGCGCTTCGCGGTGGCCTTGCTCAGGGCCTGACGCGTCACACCCCGCCACGCGGCCAGCGTCGGGGTGTCGTAGAACGGTCCGATGAGGGCGTCCGCCTCGTGCTTGGAGGTGGGCAGCGCCGCGACCATGCGGTCCGCGAGCAGTTCGACGTCGGCCCCCTCGTCGAGCGCCCCGTCGGCGCGCCCGAGCAGCAGACGGCTCCGGAGTGCCTCCAGCAGCGCTTCCTCCGCCGGGCCGAGCGAGCTCCGGTCCGTACCCGTCGGCCGGGGTGCGTCCGTCGTCGCCGCGGCCCGATCCGCACGGCCCCGATCCGCACGGCCCTGCTCCGTCCGGCTCTGCTCCGTCCGCGCCCGCTCCGTCGCCCTCATGTCGGACCTCCGCTCGTCGACAACCACGTCAACCCATGGTCGCGCAGCATCGACAACCGTGTCAACCGCAGAGCGCGAGCGGATCAGTGCTCGAGGGCCCGCCTGACGTACCCGACCAGGGCGTTCGCGTGCCCGTGCCCCATCCCGTGCTCGGACTTCAGCCACTCGACGACCTCCATGTGCCGGTGGTCGTCCAACCGGTCGGCGACGAGGTCGAGCCACTCCTGCACGGGACGCCCGTAGGTCTTCTCGATGCTCGGGAAGTACGACGCAGGGCCCTTCGGACGGCTGCCGTCGGCCGGCGGCTCCGGGGCGGTCACGCGGTGCGCGGTCATGGCGTCACGATAGTGCGCACCTGTGGCGCACGCCCGTCTCGCGCCTCCACGGCGTGACGGCCTCCACCCTGCCTGGAGGCACGACACGGCTCCGTCATGCCGCTCGCCCCTCGCGGAGCGCCGTCAGACGAGGCGGGTCGCGCCGGTCACGGGACCGGGAGCCGCGTCCTGGTCGTCGGCGACGTGGAGGTCTTCCTCGGCCTGCCCCAGGAGGTGGTGCACGGCGAGGCCGATCGACCGACAGCCGACGACCGCGACCAGGATGCTGAGCAGCGCGACGGCCGTGGTCGTCGGGATCCACGCTCCGGGCAGCCCGAGGACGCGCAACCACTCGACCATCGCCGTGACGACCGCCGCGACCGGGAAGACGAACGACCAGAACCCGAGCGAGAAACGGAGGCGGACGTACCGCGGGAGCAGGGCGACCTGCACCAGCGCCATGAGCACGCCGAGGCCCGCGACGGCCTGCACGGGCAGGGTGACGGCGTCGTCGGTGAGGGCGAACAGCGCCACGGTCGCCACGGCCGGCGGCGCGACGAGGATGGTCATCGTCGGGACGAGGGGTCCGGGCAGCCCGGGCCGGAACGCGAGCCGGATGAGCAGGAGTCCGGTCATGACGCCCCAGAAGAACACGCCGACGCCGAAGCACGCCCAGGACAGCCAGCCGACACCGACCGCGTGGGTGGACACGGCGGCGACGAGCGCGGCGGCGACCGTCGGCAGGAGGTACCCGCCGTGCACCGACTCGAGCGCGAGCCGCCCCTCGAACCAGGTGCTGAGGAGCCACCCGGCGAACCCGGCCGCGACCGCGACCGCCGCGAGCACGACGACCTCGCCGGCGAGCGGCGCGTACCGGGCGAGGTCGGTGCCGAGCAGCATCGTGCTGGCGGGGGCGAGCGCGGCGATCGGCCCCTGTGCGGGGTGCCGGAGCTGGTCGACGAGGCGCTCTCGGACCCGGGCGCCACGGAGGACGTGCGCTCCGACGAGCCACAGCCAGACGAGCGCCGCGACGCCCCAGAGGACCTGCGGCACGGCCTCCGGGACGTGCAGGAGCGGGGCAGCGACGGTCCACGCCTCGGCGAAGCCGGCGAGGCCGAACGGGACGGCGAGCGTGTTGAGCGGGATGCGGGAGGTGGGGCGTGGCATGGCCGTCCCATTCTCGCGGCACGCGGCGAGGGCGCCCGACGCGCGAGCGCGGAGCTGTTCTGACGGCGGCCTGTCCTTCCCGACGCGTTCGCCTGGCGCGTCGAGCGGGCACGACTCGCTGCGCGCTGATCGCCCAACGGGCGGAACACGCCGTCGTCGCGCGGCGAGCGCGACGAAGAGTGACCGCTCGCGCGGGCGCCGGCCAACGGGCCGGGACGACGGACGGGAGGCGCGGTGCCGGCTGGCGCCGTGCCTCCCGTCCGTACCGGGGTGCGTCAGCGACGCGGGCGGCCGAGCACGACCGTACCGACCACCGCGGCGACGGCGGCCCACACCAGCGGCCGGGTGACGCGCCGTCGCTTCGCGACCCAGCCGCCGTCCGTGGCGTTCGCCGCGTCGGCCGGCGCGTAGAGGTTGCCGTCGGTCGGCTCGCCCTTCCCCCGCAGCGCGAAGGTCTCGACCATCGGCTTCGTGATCATGTGGAACAGGCCCGGGAACACGTACTGCAACGGCACGAGGGACGCCTGGATCCGGCCGACGAAGCGGTAGCGCTTGGGGTGCAGGGCGGCCTGCACGACCGCGTGGCCGGCCCGCTCGACGGAGACCGTCGGCGGCAGCGGGTGCGAGGTCTTGCCGGTGTAGTTCGCACCGTTCTGATAGATCGGCGTGTCGATCGTGGAGGGCAGGAGCGCGGTGAAGTGGATGCCCGTGCCGGCGAACTCGTCACCGAGGACGTCGACCAGGCCGAGGGCGGCGTGCTTGCTCGTGACGTACGCGGACTGGTACGGCGCGGAGAGCAGCGACTGGATGGACCCGACGAGCACGTAGGTGCCCTTCCCGCGCTGCCTCCAGTGCGGCAGCAGCGCCGTGATCGCGTGCACGTGCCCGTAGAGGTTCGTGTCGACGACGCGCTTGAACGCCTTGGTCGGGGTCTGCTCGAACAGGCCGTAGGCGAACAGCGCCGCGTTGCCGACGAAGACGTCGATCCGGCCGAAGCGCGTGGTGGTGGTGGCGACGAGGTCCCGCACCGCGTGCTCGTCGGCGACGTCCGTCGGGATGGCGACCGCTTCGGCGCCGAGCTTGCGGCACTCGGCGGCGGCTGCCTCGAGGCTGTCGTGCCCGCGTGCGGCGAGCACGAGCGTGGCGCCCTGCCGGGCGAACTCGTGCGCTGCGGCCCTCCCGATGCCGCTCGATGCTCCGGTGACGACGACGATCTTCCCGCGGAACCGTGTACCCATGCCTCGTTGCTACGCGACGGTGGCTCCGGTTCCGCCCAGTACGACGTACCCCTCGGCGTGGACGGCGGCGTCCCGCGCATCGGCGGTGCCGCCGTGGGAGCATGGGCGCATGCCCAAGGACGACCTGACCGTCGAGGAAGCCACGGCGATCACCGAGCACGCCGCGTCGGGGAACCTGCCGCTCGACGACCCCGAGGTTCGGAAGGTCGTCGAGCAGGCGAACCGGGTGCTCGTCCGGGCCCAGATGTGGGGCGAGGAGCGGAGCCCGCGGCTCCGGCGTCGTCGTCGGCTGCTCGCGGTCGGGGCGCTCGTGATGGTGCTGGTCTGGGTGGTGGGGCTGCTCGCACCCCTCGCCGTGCGCGTCTGGTGATCCGCACCGCCCCTCACGGCACCGGTCGTCCCCCGGTCCGACCCCGAAGCGGGGGTACCCGGCCGCACCACGATGGAGTTGACTCGAGACGATGACGAGCACCGCCGATCCCGCCGCGGGCACCCCGCGTCCGGTCTCCTGGACCGTCAGCGCCCGCGATGACACCGGCCCCATCGTGGTGTCCGCGCTGCGGGCGTCGTGGGCGCCGTTGGCGAAGCAGGCCGTCGTCACCGCGCTCATCGTCGCGGCCGCGGCGAGCAGCACGCTCCTGCCGTGGCTCGTCGTCACCGACGCCTCGAGCATGTGGGCGGGCGTCGTGCTCGCCCTCGTCGGCCTCGTCGGAGCCGCCGCCATGGCCCGGTGGCCCCGCGCCGCGCGCGCCGAGCTGATCGTCCCGGCGCTCGACTTCCTCGCGGTGGGGCTGCTCCGCTTCGGTACCGGCGACTCCCGCTCGGTGTTCCTCGCGGTCGTCGTGCTCCCCGTGATCTGGATCGCCGCGTGGCCGGGCCGACGGAACATCGTGCTGCCGCTCGTCGGTGTCGGCGCCACCCTGCTGGTCCCCTTCGTCCTCGCGCCGACCCGCCCGGAGACGAGCGAACTCGTCCGGCTCGTCTTCGCGCTCGTGGTCTACGCGGCGACGGCTGCCGTCACGAACGAGCTCGCGCGACAGGCGGGCCTCCGACTCGACCAGGCGCAGCGCCGTCGTCGGGTCGCCGAGAGCGAGATCGACCGGGCCGCCCTCGTGCAGCGGTCGCTGCTCCCGACGACGACGGCCGGGCTGCCGGCTGACGTCCGGGCCTTCGGCGTGTGCATCCCCGCGCGCACGGTCGGCGGGGACTTCTACGACTGGTTCCCGACCGCGGACGGCGCGGCGTTCATCCTCGGCGACGTGATGGGCAAGGGCGTGGGCGCCGGCATGATCGCCGCCGCGGTGCGGTCCGTGGTGCGCAGCACGGTCGACGAGGCCGACCCCGCCGTCGCGGTCCGACGGGCCGCCGCCGGACTGGCGACCGGGGCGTCCGACCTGACCAGCGGCCAGTTCACCACCTGTTTCCACGTGCGGGTCGACGCCGGTGGTCGAGCGCGCTGGGTGGACGCGGGGCACGGCCTCACCGTCCTGCGCCGCGCCGACGGGGCCGTCCGTCCGATGCGGTCCGGCCACCTGCCCATCGGTGTCGGCGCGGACTGGTCGAGCGAGACCACCGACCTGGAACCGGGCGACATGGTGATCAGCGTCAGCGACGGCGTGCTCGACCTGTTCGGCGGCGACCTCGACGCGCTCGACCGGTTCGAGGACTGGGTGACCCGCCACCCGGACCCGCAGCGGCTCGTCGACGACGTCGCGACCCTGGCGGATCAGGTGGACCACCCAGACGACGTGACGGTGCTCTGCGTCGCCTACCGGCCCTGACCCGGCCGGAGCCCCTCCGCTGCGGCGGACCCC
>Ga0265798_10004069_pt1 | contig 20436 bp, 21 predicted proteins | sample P3T30metagenome_FD_192430 | JGI IMG/M metagenome (GOLD analysis project Ga0265798, IMG submission 192430) | Plant litter microbial communities from East Loma Ridge, Irvine, California - P3 T30 | ecosystem: Environmental > Terrestrial > Plant litter > Unclassified | place: USA: California... | reverse complement strand
AGATGCGTAAGCTCAGCTTCTCCGTGGACAAAGGAGAGGGGACGAGGGTTGAATTGGACCCCGAAACAGAGGGATTACGCAGGAATTACGCGCTGAAGGTATGTCGCGAGGAAACACATCCTTTCCCCACTTTGGCACTTTCTTTCCCCATTGAGGCCAGATACTACTTGTATGACACGTTCGTTGACCGTCGACGGGTGCATGCTGTTCGTGCGATAGTATGTACGAGGGAGGATATAGAGGAAGAAAACACCCAAACTCCAAAGACAGACGCGTTCGACGAATACTTACGTAACCTGAATTCATTACGCCTCTTACAGGGACCTGAACCATGTCAGTAATACACGATATACTCAGTCGTCGGGTAACGCTGAACAGCGTATTGATGACTCTCTCTATCGACGAGTAGGATCACGCGAATACAATGTCGATAGATCGCATGTCGTCACGATCAAATGTACCCGAGGCATCTCATGACTCATATAAGCGATCGATCACAAGACAACGGCTGCGGGTGAATCTAGTATCGATGGACAGCATTACATGGCATTGAAGAGTCATACTAGCAACAAGAAATCTCCTTTCGCCTCAAATCGAATCAAGTGGATCTCCAATCCGACAATTCTCGACCGGCTTACATGCCGCGGACAGTCAGCTCGGCCTCTGCCTCTTCAGCCGCTTCACGCCTCTGGGCGTCACTGTACAGCTCCTTAGCTTCCCTCTCGAGATCTAAGGTAGAGTCAGCGTGACTCCGATTTCTCATTGTCTCGGACTTACACTGAACGTTGTCCAATTTCGCTTTGTCCACATTCACAAAAAGGAGGACGATGAAACCGACAAGACCCATGCAGAACAGGAAGATGAAAGACATGTTGGTGTTGCCTCCGGCGGCAGTCGTGATGGCGGAGGAGACGAAAGGACCGATAAAACCCGAGGTCTTTCCGACAGTGTTGAAAAGAGCAAAGAAGAGGTATGCTTTAGGAGCGGGAACCACTTCAGCCAAGAAGGCGATTTGGTAAGATGCCCAGGCAGCCATTTGGAACTATACGGGTCAGCTTTTCGTACTCGTTTACTAATGGTAGACTTACGTTCCAAGCTTGAGCGGCCCAGAATTCCCATTCTGATCATCAGCTGAATACGGATCGAAGAATCAGTGGACTCACCTTTGTGGAAACCGATAGAATTGGTACCAGCTCCGATAGCACCCCATAGATTACTACTAGGTCAGCTTCGCCCGCGAAAACAACATGGGCTACGTACGGGAGAAGAGTCATGAAAGCACCATAGCAAACACCTTTTTTCGTGGCGAATCGGTACTTTCGCTGAAGAAGGAAGACAAACATGTTGCCACTACCACCAGCGACGCTTCCAACAATGTTCATAGCGTTGAGCAGGGTAGGTGAGTACTTGATGACACTGCGAGTAAGCTTACCAGATCGAGATCGAAGACAAGGGTCACTCACTCGTTCTGCAAGATACCGACGACACCGTAGTATGTACCGTAAGCTGAACATGTCAGCGGCTGGTCACAATGTAGGAAATCGGTACTCACTCTCCTGCAACATGAAGTAGGCAACGAGGTATAGGAATACCTGCTTCAAGTGACGAATACTCTTCATGGCGCTCCAAACCTGCTGAGGACCAGCTTGCAACATGGAGACACCTGCTGGAAGCTGTTGACCGGGTCGATGTTGCTGGGCGAGAAAGAAGGGGACAGTAACGAGAACTGTACAGGCGGAGAGAAAACCCATCAAGACGCGGTATGATTGAAGGAGCTGAGCCTCGGTAGCGTAGCCGATGGCAACCGCAATCCCAAGAGCGATGGCGGAACTGACGATCTGAAGGGATGAACCAGTAACGTTGAGCAAATTGTTGAGCTGTTCGTCAGCGCAAGATTCTGATGTATTTGTATGAATTCACCTTTGATCGCTGGTAAGATACGAGGTTGTCGTGGTCTTCCGGACTGGGATGATTAACTGCCACTGACAGAAATGGAGGCTCGGCTTACGAGACTGTGCCATCCATGACATCCTGCTCGGACTTGATCACCTCGGGCAGATCCTGGACAAGACCTGGGAAAGTCGCCGCGTAAAATGCAATCACCATGTTCATGGCTGGACATCAGCTTAGGCTGAGACTGGCCACGCCGGAGACTCACCATACACTCCTACGACGTAGCATACTTGGGCACCAACCCATTGTCCGGGCTTGTTGAGGGCCGAGATAGAGAATTGACAGCAGTAAAGAAGACCGGTGAAACCTTTCGATCAGATGCTGACGTTTTGCGAAGCGGACCACCCACCGATCATGACCCAAGGCCTCCATTTGCCGTAATCGGCATAAGCTCCGATGAAAAGCAGTGTTACGAATTGAATGGCGAAGATGATACCGGTGAGATTAAGCATGACAGCGCTGACTGTAGGTATCAGTAGCTGGACGCGACGGATGATATCTGCTTACTGGACAAAGCTCTGGCTCCCCATTTTACCTGACCGTCCGGGAAAGCGAGGGTGAGCATTAATTGCAATTGAGATGAAGCGGAGAAAGCGATGGCTAAAGGTGAGTACAATTCATGTTATCCGGAATGAGCGCTCTTACGGTTTCCGTATGAACCGAGGTCTGAATATCAGCGGACTTACCGAGAACGACATGCGATCAGATACTCACAGAAGATGCAGTATGTCCAGTATTCCATTTTCGTGGTGACTTTACGTTCACCAGTGGTGGGAATGGTGTGAGTCTGACCGATGACGGCGAGACCCACACTTTTGTGGGCACCAGCTTTGAGGTCGAGAGTCTCATCAAGGTGGGTCATCTCAATCTTCTCGGTGGGATCGTCATGACCCGTGATGCCCTCATCAGGTCGAGCCTTCTCAGCGTGAAGTTCTTGAGAGTCGTCCATATCGCTCTGTTGTCGTGATGTCGGATTGGAATAAGTTGATGAGAATGGGAACGAGCGATAAGGCTCACACTTGATTGGGTATTTATGTTACCTCAGACATTGCGACGAGGGCTGGGCCCCCAGTCGCCCCGGAAAGAACGCCGATCAGGTCGAGACGACCTCCTTGAAGACCCCTGCAGGCACGGACCTTTCTAGAAGGGGTTTGAAGGGCGAGCCAAGAGCTTCTAGTTGACCTCTTTACCCGAGTAGGGCGGATTGCATAATCGGGTTTGTCCGTTGGAACCTTGTTTTACGACAGATAGGCGCCGCCTTTTTGTCCGATGTTATGTATTGCAAATGAGCCGAAATGTCACATGCGGACCGCTTTGCGAGACCGAGGTGCCGTAGCTGGTTATCTTCCAACTCTATCTTGACCACCTTTTGTTATCTTTGACTATCTCGCGAATCATGAATTGGGCAGATGTTGCGATAGTGAGGTGTAATGCCTCACAGATTGTCCAGTCTAGAAAGAACCATTTCGTCCAATGGGGACAACCGCTCGGATTCGACGAGAGTGGATGGCTGGCTCGGTTTGTGTCATTGGAGAAGGGCGAGTGGGCGGAGGATGATCGCTACGTGACCTGGTAAGTAAGCTTCATCAAAGGTCAAGAGATAAGCTGAATCAATTAGGGGACTGGTTCCAAGAAGTGACCCCGAAACAACGGATCTTCTTGCTCATTGCGAGACCTTTAAAAGACGGTCATTGATCAAGGACGCCAACTCGGTAGTCCGAGAAGTGGTTTCGTACGGGATCGCGTCTGTCTACACACCTGCAAATCATCGAGGAAAATCGTATGCCCGACAGCTTCTTCAATTAGTCCATTATCTCATCGCTCCGGAAACGTCTCTTCCCCCATTTCCAGCTACTTGGGGTGCAAAGCCAGATTTTGGACCCATGGATGCGGCGTTTAGTATCCTGTTCAGTGGTATCGGAGACAAGTACTACGCCTCTTGTAAGCAGGGGGAGAGCACAACAAGCAAAGCAGGGTGGATTCGGCAGCCGATCACAGCACGTACATGGGATATATCGGCACAGACTCCATATGCTGGATCTCAAGAGGGTTGGAAATGGCTAGGACCGGATGAACTCGGCAATCTGGAGGCTCAGACCACACAAACTATGAAGCAGGACCTGGAAGATACGGAAGGAGAGAGTTTCGCGGTATTACCCAGCTGGCAAGTCCCTATGCAGTCCTCAAACTTGGTGTAATTGACTGGACAGGTCTCTGCTTGGCATACATGCATCTAGGAGCGAGCTATCACCAGCATCTGTCAAAACACCAAGCAGACCTTACGGTCTAGTCTTGCCAGCGGCAAAAGCTGGATCACCAGCGCCTTTTGCTACTTTCACGTATCCGGAGGGAATCTCCGACGAGGCCACACTACGCATCACATATCTCCAGCACCCGATGCCGTTTGAAGCGATTGCCGAGGCCGCAAGGAAGGCTGGCTGCTCCAAGGTATCGATGTGGGGGCCTAGAGGTGGATGGGATGATCGATCACCCGAGCTGGATACCGAGTCTGAGATGCCTTGCTACGTCATCTATGGTGACGAAACAGAGGCTTACAGATGGATCAATCCCGAGCTGTGAGTGCGGCGTGACTTACTTTGTTTCTTTCACTGACTAGCCCAGGTACACTTGGTGTTGAAAAGCAGAGCGGTGGGGGGGGAGTAATCTAAGTGGTAGCACTGAAATCGATCTATGCATGCATCCACTTTCACTCTCTCGATTTCTGCCACAGAGCTGTCCTTGAGAATTGCTTCCGTCTACATCTAGCCCATTATTATTCCTAGCCAGGTCAATCAACTCTTGTGACCACCTATCTCATATCGTCACGGCGAGATGTCTATCGCAAGCACCGGAAAGAATTGACCGGACGGTCAGCAAGGTCTCTCAGGGCTCGCCAGCTGACCCGGAATTTTCGCCGAGCATCATCAGCCACCGGAAACACTAAATCGCCTATATTCATTCAGCTTTGGACGCACATGCGCCAAGGCCACGGAAGCTCCAGATTAATATGACGCGGCTGAATCGCCGGCCTCATGGGCTGTCTAGCCCATCACTTGTCCATGTCAAGAGAGAATCATAGTCTGTCGTCCGCTTTGCGATAGCTTGCCCATTATGAGTTCCTGTGAGTCATTGGAATAAGCCGTTACTGACGAAACAGCTATAGTCGTCAACGATCGAACGTTCCAGCTACATGGATCGACATCTACCTACTCGTTTCACGTCAGTCAATCTGGCGACCTGATTCATTCCCATTTCGGCGCTTCATCCCATTCATCTGCTCCTCCGGTCCCCCAGATCTTCGATGGTGGTTGGATTTATGGCCCTCCCGAGTACTGCGGCAAAGCCCAGCGCGAGTTCCCGGACCTAGGTAATGGAGACTTCCGACAACCAGCGATTCGTATTCGACATGGCGACGGTGCGGTCGTGACTGCATTTCAATATTCGGGCTACAAGATCGTCGAAGGGAAGCCCGGAATCCCAGGATTGCCAGCTACTTTTGGGGATGCGACCAACGCTTCTACCTTGTTGATCACGATGGTCGACGAGATTGCACAACTCGAATGCACTCTTTCATACGCGGTCTTTCCCGCCAACGATGCCATTGTTCGAAGCGTTGCGATCAAGAACAACAACAGCAGCAAGGAAGTGGTAGTTGAAGCGGCTGCAAGCTTTAGTGTGGATTTCCCGTCCGGTGAGAGGGAGATGATGGGATTGAGCGGAGATTGGGGAAGGGAGGGACAGGTGTTCCGACGGCCAATCTTTCCTGGTCAGCAAGGGTACATGACCGTATGACATTGGTACATTAGCTTACCAATAGCTTTCAATCCTTGGCTGGATTTTCTAGCGCTTTCCACAATCCATTCCTAGGGATCGTCAGCCCTGAAACTACCGAGATCAATGGTGAGGCGTACGGAATCAGTCTTGTCTACACTGGTTCCTTCTCTGCCATGGTAGAGCGAAACTCTACCGGCCTGGATCGAGTACAGATTGGAATGAACCCACTGCACCTCAGCTGGCCGATTGCACCTGGCGGAACCTTCAACTCGCCGGAAGCGGTTGCTGTCTACTCGGCTCAGGGGCTAGGCGGGATGTCTCGATCATTCCATCGACTCTACAGGGATCACCTATCTCGATCCTCATGGACTCATAAAGACCGACCAGTTCTCATTAACCACTGGGAAGCCACCGAATTCGACTATGATGGTGACATCATCTACCGAGTTGCAAAGGCAGGAAACGATCTTGGCTGCAAGCTGGTAAGTCGTTTATCGGTCCAAAGGGTGTCTGCTGACAACACAGGCCGTGATGGACGATGCTTGGTTCGGCAGCAAATATCCTCGTAACAGTGACAGCGCCGGTCTCGGCGACTGGCAAGTCAACGAAGACAAACTCAAGGGCAGTCTCGATCATCTCGTCCAGCGTATCAATGCGCTCAAGGGTACGACTGGCGAATCCATGGGGTTCGGCCTATGGGTCGAGCCAGAACACTGTAATCCGAAGAGTGAGATCTTCGAGGCACATCCCGAGTGGACGCTCCACACGAAAGTGATCGACAAAGTGTATACTCGAATCCAACAACGATTTCAACATGTTCTCAATCTCGGACTTGTCGAGGTCCAGGACCACCTCATCAAGGTCATTGGCGATGTCATCGCATCTACCAATATCGTGTACGTCAAGTGGGACAGCAACAAAGCTATAGACCAAATGCCGACTCCGTCTACTGCCCATAGCTACATGCTTGGCCTCTATCGAGTACTCGACAATCTGACCACGCGATTCCCGGATATTCTTTGGGAAGGATGTGCCAGTGGAGGTGGCCGATTCGATCCGGGACTACTTCACTACTTCCCAGGCAGCTGGACCAGTGACAACACCGATCCGGCTGATCGCCTCTACATCCAATCCGGCATTTCCCTTGTCTACCCACCATCGTCTATGAGCGGTCACATCGCTTCCATCCCCAGTCAACATAGTCATCGAAACACCCCTCTCGAATTCAGGGCCCATGTGTCGATGATGTGCGGCTCTTTCGGTCTCGAGCTCGATCCCGATCAGCTTAACGACGACGAAAAGGCTCAAGTAAAGGCCTGGATCGTCATGAGTGAGCGTATCTCGCCGTTGATCGTTAGAGGCGATCTATATCGATTGGCGACTCCCGACAAATCTAATTGGCCTGCTTTCATGTATATGTCGCGAGATGGCAGCGAGCTTGTCTTGTTGGCATATCAGCTGCTGAACAGGATCAACAATGCGGTACCGGCGGTTCGTCTACAAGGGCTAGAGCCGAAGGCGAAGTACGTAATTGAAGGTGGAGAGACCTACACAGGAGATACATTGACGAATGTGGGGCTAAAGGTCCCATGGAAAGGTGACCATGATAGTCGAATCTTGTTCATAAGTAGAGTCAGCTAGATTTGTATCAGTCTATGGAACGGATGGCCTGTCGTCCGTCTCGAGAGGCTACTTCGCTGCGTGGTCCTCTACATTTGGGTGAGTGCTTAAAAGTCTCAAGTGACGGTGCTCAATTCGTATGCCGCATTGAAAATCAATACATTAACGAGATCACACCAACAACGAAAGCACTATAAAGATTCTACCTTCTCTCTCTCCCATACGCTATGAGCAACTTAGTCCCAGCTCAATCACCTTGATTGCACGACAAGATGATCTCGGTGGAATTGATGTTAGTGCCGCTGTAGCTGAGGAGCTTTTGTCCCCTCTTTAATGGCGGACATTCGGTGATGTTGGCCTTGTACTCAAGCTGGATTTGCGGCTTTCCAACAGCGAGGAAGGAGTCGTATTTGTTGCACTCTTCGTAGAGGTTCTGTATCATAAGCCATTACCTCTTGGTGGTAGCCAAAGGTACTCACACATTGCTCGAGTACGTTATAGTCGAATGCCTCAACCAAGTCGGCTTGGTATCTGGTAGCATTACCGGTTTCAGGATCTACAAGGAGATTTCCAGCATTCTTGAGATTGACAACGAGGTGTTCCTGTCGCGCAGTCTTGGACCACCACAGAAGGTAGTCGACTTGATCCTGCTCGGTAATGTTGTAAGTCTGAGGGTTGGAATACTATTGATATCGGCGTGTGGACCAATGAGGAAGTGGAACGAAATACCTCGTCGACATTATCAGGGTCAACTCCATCACATCCTTTCTTGGCAGCAGCCTTGATCCTCTTCTTCATGACTTTCTGGATGTGCTTCTTGCACTTCTTGCTGTGAATGTCGACATACCATTCGTTCCAGTCACCAAGCTTGTTCTGAAGGGCCTTGGGACCGGTACACATGCCATTCTTGTCGACTGGTACCCCTTCTCCACAATAACAATCCGGGTCGAAGGAGAGCTTATCACTTCTGGTTTTATGAGCTACTTTCCGGTTGGAGCAAAGATACACTGACCTGGAAGGTTCCCAAGTGCCGGCAGAGATGTAGCAGACGACCTTCTTTCCCTTTTTGTGGTAATCGGCACTGAATCATTAGTGAGTGATGAGATCATGATATTCGTCTCTCACATCAGCTTCTTGGTACTTCGCTCTGCGTCAACATGATAGACCTCCTCGTTGATCTTCAAACCAGTCGCGGTGGTAATGACTGGTGCTGGTGGGTCTTCGTCAAGTTCCAGTAAGAAAGTGGTGTCGAGACTGGGCTTCCACTGACAGACAGCCTACCATTAGCGTTCATAGCTGTAGGAACACCAAGACTGCTTACAGTCGCACTGATGAGCGGTAATAAGGCAAATAAGGAGAGGAGCATGGTGAAGTGTATGCAAAAGAGTCGTTTGATTGGAAAGTGAAAGATTCATCGCTATATGAGTAGCCTCGATATATCTGTTTGTAGTCAAGTTGGAGTTGATGATGCTTCGGTAGGAACGGCGGTCCTTTGTGGACCAGTGTGGTTGTGTGTTTCTTAATTAGCCGATACGATCATCGTCACATACGGCGTCCGGCCCCGGAATGTCATCAAGGGGCTCATGTCGATAGGCACACTTGCGAAAGCGACTTAGCGGGAAAGCGAGGGATGAGCTGTGAAGGAGCCAAAGGAGAACCAGCAAAGGCGCTTAGCTTGGCTCACGGAGTAATCTGAACTCTATTCGGCCAGCAAAGGCCTTTTCGCCGGAACTGGGTGATGGCGTTCTGCTACAGCTTTCTCGCCTTTACAATCGCGCCGAGCAGGCCGCTGATCAAGACGGCGTTCTGCAGGTTGTCTGATGGGGCAATGAGATGCCAAAGTACACACATGCATTATCTCTCGAGTTTACAAATGATACACACAATCATCATAAAGGGGCAAATGGAGATGCAATCACCCGCTAAGTAGCAGCAAAGGCAGCTTCCTTAAAGGTCTTGAAATTCACCGTCGTTCTGGTTTTTCTCGACTGCTCAGCAGCGAATACCGTCAAATGTGATTGGAGGATATCTTCAGGTGTGACTCTCATGATGCTTTGATCGCTTTGGGTAACAGCAGAGAAGAATGCGTGAGAGAGACCGGCATCCCCACCTCCATGGGAATCATCGAGGGGTACTGGTCGATGTGTTGTCTTTTCTCGAGTGAGGAAATCAAAAACCGTCTACGAATCAGCTTTGTGTTATCTCATTGAAATAACGCACAAAAGAGTCCATGTTTCCGATTAGTTCTCCTTTGGTCCCTGCGATACGGGTACCACGTTGGCACTCAGCTTCTGAGACTATATCAGATCAGTCCAGAGCATATAGAACGGGGTGTATGACTCACAAGCACTCATAACAATACTTGCGGTCACACCTCCTTCGTACTCCAGAGTTACCGTCTGATGGTCTACGACATCGTTACCAGCTTCATAAACGCATACGCCGTGTGGTGAAGTTCTCAGAGCATCTGCTACAGTTTCGATATCATAGACTTCGGCGTCGACTACGGTCTTTGTCATCCACTACATCATCAGCTGCAATGGTATACGACCAATCTCAACTTACATGATCCATATCGCTCTCGAGGTAGATCTTCTTGGCACTCCAGACACATTGCGATTCATAGGGACATTCGAGGCAACGAGTCGCAGACCCCGCCTCTTTCGGTTTCTTGGCCTTGTTGAATAGGTACAAGGATCCGAACGAGTGGATATTGACGGGAGTACGTCCCGACATGTAGAATGAGACGATGTCCAGGTCACTGCCATATGAGCGTCACCGAGAGTGCAGATGGTTTGCTTACTGGCAGCATTTTGACATCAAAGCAAAAGTACTCTTGGCTTCATTCCCCCAACTTCCCCGGACAAAAGAATGCGCAAAATGCTGGTTACCGACTGGTTCTGTATGCTACCGTTTCAGCTTTGATTCTCCTGGGGCAACTCACTTGGACATCCACTATATCTCCGAGCACCCCGGAATCAATGACTTCTCTGATCGCCACATTGTACGGCGAGTAGCGCATGACATGTCCGATAGCAAAGACCTTTCCCTTCATCGAGTTTGAAGTGACATCACGGAGCATGTCGACGCAGTCCTGTACCGAAGTCGCCATGGGTTTCTCGCACATGATGTGGTATCCCAATTTTGAGAACGCCGACACTGCCTCGGCGTGTAACTGATCCTTATCGTCAAGGTCCGCCATGTGATGAGCCTGAGGCTTACCTGCAGACCGATGATGACCGCATCCGTTATCCTGCCGAGTTTAATGGCGTCCTGCCATCTTTCAAAGACCATCGCTGGATCGATTCTGCGGAAATCAGCTATCGTACGTGCCGTCGGCCTACTTGTGGTCCCTCGCGGTCACTTTTCGTCGGAACGGGCTCAAGTCGGCAACCGCGGCTATCTTCACCAAGTCGGGATGTTGCAAAGCGTATGTGGAATAGATCTATGGGCGCGGCTTCAGCATAGCTCTAGTGACGCTGCCCATTATTTACCTGACCTCGCTGACCCGCACCCACAACAAGCACCGTCTTGGGTTCATTGCTGCTCGCTTCAACTTGGATGGTATCGATTGCCATGATGTACGTGAGTCAGTAGAGACCGCTCACATGGACCGAGGTGTTTTATGTATGTCGGATATACCATTGGTTCGGCTGCACCGGCGCACAGGATCGTCAGGGCAGACACGGAATAAGGTTCTGCTTCTTTCAGGGGTAGTAAGCAGTCCGGGTGGAACGGCGATCACTTGGGCGCCAACGCGGTTTCATTTCTGTTCAGGACATGTTCCGCCCGCCCCCAAGCCTTGATTGTGGTCGGTTTGGGCGTCCCTGGGCGAGTCGAACGGGGACTGTGGCACGTACTATACATGCTTCTGATAAGGTAGGCGACTTCTTCTACTGGTGAAGTTGGGTGCCCGTCATTTCCCGCGGCAAGCTAGTCTGTGCCTGGTCGGTCAACTCCGAATGAAGAAGGACGTGCAGGATCAGGCTTGGTCGCGTCAAGGTTTAACAAGCTGGCCAGAAATCCCATCAAACCGTGATATCGCATCACGTATCATCTTTAAGGTGCATTCACCCCTCGCGTGAAGTTGCGTCGGCAATGGCGTGCCGGATATCTTTACAAAAGGTATCTCCTTCTGTTGCAAGCTGTTCTCTCAGCTATGGCTTCGGCGATCGATACTGTTGCTCACCATATTCAGCAGCCCAAGCACTTTGTAGACCGATGCAAGGAGGCGAGCCGCAAGAGATGGCCAGTCAGAATAGCCGTCCATTGCAGTCTCATATCCGGTCTGCCGTAAGCATTGCACTCTGCTTGATCGGGATAAAGAGTACCATGTTCTGTTTGAACAGCTTGATAAGCGCCAACGCCGTCATCGCGAGGTCAGATAGCTTTGCGTTGCAGTCCACCCCTTTGTCGAAGTCAGTGGTGTTGATGCGCACGCAGAAATCGGTAACTTCATGGAGGTTTTCTTCTATCACCGGGAATCCCAATGTATCGTGATTGCTGAAGCCGATGAGGCCATGCCGTAGGAATACGTTCCAAAAGCGACTAATATTGTAAGCATGACTGGACATACGGAGTCGGTGCGACTCATACGTACTCTCGGAACCAAGCGATCGTGATGACGAGGTTAACGCTTTGCACCGCCAGCCCGACTTGGCGATTCCACATATCCTTAGCAGAAGTCATCTCCTCCTTGAATGACGACATTGTAAGAAGGGCCTGCTCGATTGACCAAGCTTTACATCCTCGAGACCCTCCACATGTGCCCCGCCAGCACGACACCTGTTCGGCTTTAATGAGGGCAAAGAGTCTGAGATGAGACATGGGGAAATCGGGTAATCCGGAAAGCGTCGGCCCGTCTGGCGTGGAAGTGATGTACGTATCGTCCGCTAAACGTAGTGGTCGCTCGACCCTGGGTGGAAGTTGCTGGAGAGCAACATAGGCTCGCTCGGCGATGAATCTAGAGTCAGTGCCGCAAGGTGAAGCCACTCACAAAACCCAATACAGCCTCAAATGCTCTTCGCGGACGGTTTCAGCCCATTCGGGCTGGCCAAGCATGAGCATTAGCGTCATTGCCTCTTGCAAATGGTACCAGGCAGCAAGTCGTTGTCCAAGACTCTGATAACAGACGAAGATGTGAAGCCGACACATGACTGAATCGACCGAAGGTGTGTCCAATTCCGATAAGTCCAGTCTTTGGCCAGTGATTTGGGTGAAATGCGGTGTCAGGTCTCGGTTTGCCCCATGATCTCGGCACTCGATCAAGGCCAGTATGGAGTCCAGCATCTTGTCCGTGGCATTCAAGTTGCTCAAACTGGAGTCGACAGAGCGAGCCAGATAGCTTGAAACGGCAGACCGTACGCGATCCTGGTTGAGTATTGGAAACATCGGATAGAATGAACGAAAATAGATGTCGAGACTCTGATTGACAGCCAATTGAGTGTTCGAAGGCTGAGAAAAGTTATCTGGCGGCTGCCACACCACGTCTATCGATGGAGTGAGCCTAGCTATTGGAAAGACTGGGCTGGGCTGAAGACTCACTTTGTGCTTCAGGAGCTATTGGCCCGCACGCAAAGTCTAGAGCGCTTGCTCTTGCCCAATCCTATGTATGTGAGCATATAGCCCCTTGCGATAGATGGTTAGACATACGACAAATGGAAGAGTACGATAGTCACTAGTAACTACGTTGGATCCGGGGAAACCATCGAATACATCCTCGGGTAGGTTCGGCTCAAGCATTTGCTGCAACCACTCGTCGCTGGTATCCGCACCATCCACGTAGTCCAACGCTTGCGTTGTCGTGTCTCCGGTCCGAGTGCATGAGCCGCCCGGGGTTGGCCCCACACTAGCTGCCAAAGGTGACATGCTACTATCGTGACTTGATGATTCCGACTGGCTGCCCAGCGGCGCCCTTGCTTGTTGGATCTGCAAAGCCTTAATTCTTGTGGAGCGGGGTCCACGTCTCTTCTCCGCCTGCCTGATCAGATCATGCTAGCCAATCAACTCACTTTGTCCTGACGGCAGTCTAGATCATTGCGGATACAGGACACGCACGGATACAACCCATTCTCTGGAGGCCGACACTGACTATCAGATTGTCCACGACGAGGTCAAACGCGTAGAGACATACCTTGACCTTCCGAAAATTACACTAAGCGCTTGTTAGCGGTCCAATTCGGCTCAATCAGGCATATCGACTCACTTGATCGCATGCTTTGCGAGTTGATACAGGAATCTGATGACTCCCTGCTGGCGCAGATGCGTTCTGCATGGTGACTGGAAAGAGCTATCCACCTGACCGAAGAGTAAACGAGATGTTAGCGATGGGCCGAACCGTCCCGAAGAGCCCGGCTCTGGTACTGCCGGTCCTCGGTCCATCGGCCTTTCTTCGGCCCTCTAAACCGCAGCGATGCTGCATTACTTATCGTTACGATGTGCTTTGATGATTGTATACACAAGATGCCTTATCCCCAGATCATCGTGACCGGCGATTCGATCGCTCAGCTATCCTTCCAGAAAGGTGGCTATGGCTCGCTGCTGTGCGATATCGTAGGTGTGAAGCCGGTGCGAATAACGGCTAACTTTTAGTTCAATGGCAAGGCAGACGTTGTAAATCGGGGGATGGGCGGGTACAACAGCCAGCAGCTCCTGACAAAGCTCAGGCAAGGGTTTGTACAGAAAGATCCTTCTGTTCGAATGTTTATCATACATATAGGAACGAACGATAGGTAAGCGGCATTTCTATGTACGTGTATGTATTGACAGATCAGTGCCATCCAAGCGATACAGACGGTCAGTAGAGCTCGAGATTAGCAGTCATCTCACTAATCTCAGATCTCGGTTGAGCGGTATAGCTGCAACTTGAAAGACATCATCGCGTTCATTCGCGCCGAGTACCCCGCCGCGAGATGTATACTCGTCACACCATCGACCGTCGACCCCGAGACCGCCAGTGCTTGGGAGCGGAAACTCGATATCCCTGCAGCACTACGTAGTCTACGACTCCCCGAGAACACCTCGAGGTACGTCGAAGCATGCGTCGAAGTTGGTCACCAATTGGACGTTCCAGTGATCGATTGCTTCGCTGCTCACACCAAAGCGATGAAAGGTGGAGTCGACATCGGCCACTTATTCAGCGATGGCGTCCACTACTCCGAGGCCGGATACGATGTAAGCCTTTTTCAATAGCATGTGCTGACAGTACCAGTCCATAAACTCTCTACTGCTGGAGGCGATGGAGAAAGTATGTCCTGAGCTCAATCCGATCACCCTTGATTATGGGTTTGAGGCATTTTGGGAGTACGACGTACTGCCCAACTCACCGGCCGCCAAAGCCGCCCCAGAGTTCGACAAGATACGTCGTAGAGCTATGGCTATACTCTCGGCTCAGACCGTGGATACAGGAGACTCAGATACAAATGGGATCTCAGGCGAAGACACTGCGCGGAAGGCCGTCACAGCATGATAAGTTGATACTCAAACCTCGTAGCAATTATGTAGACCTTGTCTTGCCTGCTTTGACTGGATCATGGTATTTGTCGGCAGGATGGTTTCAAGCTACACTACTCACGAAACTTCGACTATCTTTATGCGAACTATCAAGTCGTTCATTCTGGTCGGAAGCAAACATTCCTGTATGGCCACGAGTGTTGGCTCTCTGATGGCCAATTTGCCTGCCCAGGAGGATGAGTAGATATGTGCAGCGCACCGTCGTGGCGCTAGACTATACAATATTGCTGGGCTGCTTCGTGAAGCCGTGTCTTATTCTACTAGTACTTCTTGAGTTCCAGTTCTCTGTTGAGTTCAGCCTGACACTGAACTATATATCGTACTGTATGGACATCGACAGCGGTATACATTCGGTGTGCAATTCACGGGTCTAGGTAATATATCAACAGCCGCCCAGATACGATGAAATAGACCGTTGGTCAATCACAATCTATGAAGCGATCATTGCCTGTGCTGCACTTCTTCCTTATTGAGCTTCACTTCGTGCTGGGCAATGGCGACCTGGTCCATGGCCCGTGTAGACTTGTATTTCGCCATGTGCCACGGCTTGACTCCTTCTCGGTATAGCTCGTCAATTTCCGTCCAAGTCTTGTTCTTGGTCTCGGGACTATATGATTAGCGACTCTGATCGAATGACCTAGAGCAAGACCTGGCTCACATGATGAAAAAGGTCAGCACCGCAGCGACAACCATGAATCCACCGCAAATCATGTACGCTTTTGGACCTAGCATTCCCCTGTTTGGTCAGGCTCCGAACATCATGCTGTAAGCAAAGACTCACGGTGCGCCAAGAATATAAGGGAACGCTACAGTTGAAACGATGGTGGCTCCAAGACTGCAGAATATGGTGTAGGAAATCGTATGCTCCCGAAGGGTCGCGGCGGGGATTTCCGACATAAGGGTGTATATACTAGCTCGAGTCAGCGTCAGGCGCGAGATATTGTGAGAAGAGGTAACCTACCCCGAGAAAGCAACTTGACAGGCGAATGCGATGACGATTGAGATACCAGCTAGCGCCAAACCTTGCTGCGAGGTGACTAGTCCAGTGAAAGACACCCCACCAGCAGCGAAGTCCAGAATGGCAACCAGGATGAGACCACCGATAGCCAGCGGTCTTCGGCCGATCTTGTCGTTGAGAATACCGCCCGTTACCAGACCGATGAGAGCTAGTACGGCAGTAAGGATCTGCCATCGGAATGGATCCGACACTCCAGCGGCGATCAAGATGACAACACCATAAGTTGTGGTGAGACTGGACATCAGCAAGCAGACGATGATCAAGCGGATCGCTTACCCCAGGCCACTAGCCGAAGTGAAAGGGGCGAGTAGCGAAGCTGCTAGAGTTCTCGCCCGATTGTCTTTGTTGAAGATATCGAGGAATCGGGCATTGGCTTTGAGTGACCGCTCTTCGTTGATGGCGGCTAGCATCGCAGCGATTTCTGCCTGTACCAGGTCCTCCCGACCCGATTTCCTCAATTTTCGCTGGACTGCGAGTGCTTCCTCAACTTGCCCATCCTTCAAGAGCCAGGAAGTACTCTCGTTCAGTGTGAACGAGAGACAGAACAACATGAAAGGGAGGCCGATTTGAACTGCATCATCAGATCTCTTCCAGTTTGGCCCACATCGCAAATAGCTCACTGGCAAGCGGAATCTTCCAGGACAAGTCACTCTGTATCTGGGCACAGAAGTACATGATGACCGTTGCAATGACTTGCGAAACGCCGTTGAAAGCTCCAGAGAGCGACAAAGACATTGCTCGATATTTAGCAGGTACCATCTCGACGAGGTAAGGCAGAATCATCGTTTCGGCCAAAGTTACTCCGGCAACTACATATGTCAGCGTCGGAGTTACAAACCTCGAGCCCAACACTCACAATTCCAGAAACGCCCGAATGCGAGTGCTCCAATGTTCGGCCTGTAACGTTCAGTTTCGGCTTTGCGATAGCCATAAAACACCTACGCAAAAAGCTGTAAGAAGCTGCTGGGAAGACAGAACAGACCAAACGCGATCATGATAGTCCTCTTTCGGCCGAAGCGTTTCTGGAGGAATGGCCCAATCAGCGGTGCGACCAAGCTACCAACAATAGCAACAGTGACGGTCATGTTCACATTTCGAGCCTAGTCATATCAGTTTGACGTGTGTGATTGAGTGGACCGTTTGACTTGCGGTAAAAGCAACAATCTTTGCATCGGGCGCGGGTGGACCTTGGAAGTTGATGATGAAGTACGGCAACCCGATGCTATATATGGTTGGCTTTGTCAATTGTGATGTCACTTACAGAGATCCAACGATACCGACACTACAAGTCAGTAGTCAGTACTCGCTGTGGCTTTGAAAACTCACTCGTAGCCGTAAAGAAGCCACTGACGACATCAGCAAGCCATGCCTATCTCGAACGGGCAGGACATACGGTCATGGATATGATACAGACTGGAGATCAGCGGGTGGAGTGATACATATATGAGACCACTGACATTGATAGACGAAACCCCAGCTGCACCAGTCTTTGGGATTGTGAATAAGGTCATTTACCTCGGTAGCGTCTGTCCCGCTGTGAGCGAGCTCCTCTTCCTCGACATGTTCCAGTCCTAGTGCTTTGTCTTCGGTCTCGATATATGTGGCCATTGTGGAAAGCTAGCGTCGGTGTGCTTTCAGGTGTTGAGGACACTGGTGTCGATCCCGCAGACCCCGTACTTATATGTATGGATCTTTGCCCATGGGGACTCCTCGGACGCATGAGTGGTCGACCCGATCGAGACCGACAATTGACCGAGTCCGCCGAGCATCCGAGATTTGCCGGATGGCGGGACTCCCAGGGCCGGTCGCCGGATTTAGAACACAAGGGCAGATATATTACGGTGGACAGCTTGCTGCATCAATGCGTATCGCCCATCAACATCGACCTTGTCAGCATGTCTTCCTTCGACGCTATTGTTGAGCCCACTTGTCGCCTGCTGTACAAGCCCTTGCCCAACGCCGAGACTGCGGGCTGCTACATGGATGTTTACCCACCAGCAAAGAGAGAGGGTTCGGCAGGTTATCCTGTCGCAATGTAAGCCAATCTACATGAGCTATCAACTGATATCTTAGCCACATCCACGGAGGAGCCTTCACGCAAGGCTCTTCTCGGGACGTTGCCGACAATCAAATTGCATTCCTGACCAGCAAAAATGTCCTCTGTGTCTCGATAGAATACAGACTAGCTCCACAGTGAGTCAACGGAAAAACATCGCTGAATCCAGTGCTGCCCTCAAGGAGATCCGGGAAGACCTTTGTGATGCATACCTCTACATACAGGACAAACTGGAGTCGGAATTGAAGAAGGAGGGCCTGGATTTTGCCATAAGCGGGGACCGCTGTCTCGTCACTGGCGGAAGCGCAGGAGGAACCAGCTCAATATTCATGGTATGTTGTGGATGTATGTCAAACACTGAGCCCCCAGGCCGCCGACATTGAAAGACTCAGACAAGACCGTCCAAATCTGCCACCCCTGCGAGCTGTCTTGCCCGCGTTTCCCCTTGTGGACTGGGAAGCAGAGGCAGCCAATTCCAAACCACGATCAGCTCTGGAGCAGGAATGGGCGGATCGAAAAGAGTGGGACGTCGTCAAAGCTATCTTTGATCAGCCCGTTTGCTGTAGTGACCCATATCCGAAAGACGTCTTGTAAGTCAAGTGCCAGTGAATTGTCTCCCTCGACCTGATTGACAGTAATCCCGACCTATCGCAGCCACGGTTGATGTTTATCCGGGCCGTGAGTTGCAAGTCGAGATACACTCGCTAATATACTAGGCATTCGAGAGTAAGACTTTGAACTCGTTCGTCATCGGACATGATCAACCGTATCCAGCAGAGGCTTCGATTTTGGGCGCCATCTCTACAGGGTTTCCACCTACCCGAGTCTTTTGCGCTGTAAAGGACTCGCTCATCCCGGTTGAGCACTCATATCGACTCGTACGGTATCTTCAGGACAAGGGTGTCGATGCTCAATCAGTGGTGGTGGAGGAGGCAGAGCATGGGTTCACCGACCTACCAGTCAAATACTTTCCCGACCACGCCGAGAAATGGTGGAATGAGTCGATAAGACCTACACTCGAGTGGGGCATTGAGAAGCTGCAGCGGTAGTCGCCTTGTTATATGAGAAACTTCTATCAATGTAATGCATGTGCATGATGCCAAATCCCTGGGGTGCCCTTTCTATGTCTCGTTCTGCATGTTCTACGAGGTATCAATCGGCATGTTGACGAACAATACCCAGAGACCGAAATCATATATCAGTCTGAGAGATCCAGCTAGCACAAATGCGATCCAGAATCGCCCCTGCTGCGCCAGTCCGCCGGTCAACGTAGGTCCGATAGTGGACGCAAATGTTCGCAGAATAGTGGTGATTCCGTTGACTGCAGTCCTTTCGTCTGGCGAGACTACTGCGGCTATGAATGCGGCACGAGGCGCTTGATCCATGTTGTTCAGGCCCATGCGAACGAAAAAGAGTATGATGGTGAGGGTGAGTCCAGAGGGAAGCGGGAACAACAAAACTGCCGCGGATGATGGGATATGCGTGAACACCATGGTATTGACGAGTCCAATGCGATTGGCCAGAGGCGCGGCTAGAATGGTCGAAAAAGCGGCTAGAAAGTAGGCGATCGAGACGATGTGTCCTAGGGTTGCAGCAGAGACGTGGAATTTGGTGTCGAGATAGTACGATGTGAGGGGTAGATTGGCCATACCATCGGCTAGCGAATCTACGACGAGCAATATCCAGAGCTTATACATGACGGAACGCGTTGGTTTCGATATTCGAGCAAGATATGACTTGCTTTTCGGAGTGGATTCCCTGTCACCCGACGTGACTAAGCGCCCTTGTCTATCCCCATCCGCATCTTGTAGCAAGCTCAATTCCACTTCTCCTGCGTCTTCTCTTGCCGAGGGTCGTTCCTCTTCACTCAGCTCGACATTTTGCGACAAAAGCAAGGCGCAACCGATGTTGACCAGTCCAAACACGATGTATAGCCAAAAACATGCGTGGTACCCATCAACGCTTGACCAAGCCCCGCCCGAAATGTCGCCTCCTGCCGTTTTGTTGAGTGTTGCCTGGAGGATGCGCCCAGCGATTTCGGAGCCGATAGCAGATCCGAAACTACCGCTAGTAACATACCATGACAGCACATTAGATCTGCCTTCCGCACTAGTCAACTGTGACAAGACCGATTCCTCGATGGCACGAAATGGGCCAAAATCGCCTCCTGATGGACTAATGACTCCGACAACAGCCGCTAGCAGTAGTAGCCAATAATTCTCCATGATTGCGAAAACGATGCCGGAAAAGACCATCATGCAGGATCCGAATAATAGCGTGCGACGTCGTCCCACGCTGTCTGCCAGAGCCGTGAGGACCAGTGTGAGAAACACATCGCCGACGAGCGTCAGAGTCATGAATAGGCCGATGCGAAAATCCGAGAAGCCCAGTGCGGAGAAGAACAAGGCGATAAAGGTCGAATTGGCTCCATAGGCGAACATCCGACAAGAGCGCGCAATGATAATGAGCCAGGCATCTTTTCCAGTATCGTACACTGAGACGA